>JAAIGE0100434776.1_pt1 | contig 107371 bp, 84 predicted proteins | sample 6487951 | NCBI WGS metagenome assembly JAAIGE01 (sample SAMN13974128, study PRJNA590717) | phyllosphere metagenome | biome: tomato field; feature: multiple bacterial spot infested tomato fields; material: tomato leaves; isolation source: leaves from tomato fields | host: Solanum lycopersicum ...
GCGGGCGCCGAAGATGTACGGAGCCATCTTCGGGTTCCAGTAGCGGGTCTGGTGGCCGAAGTGGACGCCGGCTTCCAGCATCTGACGCATGGTGACCTGGGGCATTGCAATACTCCTGATATGGAACCGGCGATTCCGCCCGCGGGATAGGTATGCGGGACGCGTGGAAGCGCGGATGGTTCCGGGGTTGGGCTTCCCTGTTGCCTCCGTGGCCGAACTCCTTGCGGAGCACCCCGGCACGGATGGGGGCAGCAGGTGTGGATTCACCGGTGACGTCCGGTGTGGACGGTGTCCCGCGCACAGGGCGGCAGGTCATCCCGGCGATTATAGCCCGGCGGCGCCGCTGGCCGCAATTGCAGGGTCCGGCACGGCCAGCTCGACCTCGCGCCCGTCCTGCAGCCGGGCCAGGAAACGGCCGCCAGTGTAGCCCTGGGTACGCGCGGGCAGGGCCCAGCGACGCTCGTGGCCCGGCAGGATATAGCCAGCCAGTCCCGGCAGCAGCAGGCTGCGGCGGCCATCGCCGGTGATGAACGAGAGATCGTGCAGGCGGGCGTGCACGGTACCCGTGTTGTTCAGTCGCAGAATCGGTTGCGACGGATCCAGTTCGATGCGGGCGTGCAGTCTTGGCTGTGCCATGGGCGCGGGCTGGCCACGGAAAAGTGGCAGCGAATAGCGCGGCAGGCCAGGTTGGCCTGGAACCAGCACGATCCGGTAGGCCTGCTCGCCGGCGACGGGTGTGGGCTGGCGCGGCAGCAGCCAGATGCGCTGGCGTGCACCGGGAGCGAGGTCCAGCTGCGTGGGGCTGGCCAGAATCTGGTCGCTGGGCCGCAACAGCTCGGCATCGGGTTGCTGCTCCCACGCCAGGATGCGCACCTGGCCCTGCCAGCGGTCGGGGCCAGGGTTGTGCAGCCACAGTTCGGCATGGCCCGCTTCGGCCGGTAGCTGCAGCGTGGTCGGCATCAGTTCGAGCGCTACGGCAGGCCATGCCAGCAGCAATGCGAGTAGAGGCAGCAACAAGCGCATCAGTAGATGACGGTCATGGCGGGGGTTTCGTCCTCGTCCGTCACCGCAGGCGCGAGCTCGCGGACCTGGGGCGGCAGCTGAGGTGCATCGCTGCGCTGGTGCGGTACCGGACAGGCGGTGCTGCCTGTCTCGCTGGTACAGGCTTCGACCACGGTAAGGCGGATCTGCAACGTATTGCTGGGTTCGGCCCATGCCGACGTGCTGGCGAGCAACATCGCCCCAATCAGAAGTGCGCGAACCACCTGCCATCCACCGTGCTGAAAGACCTGCTGCGCGGTATCGGCCGAAGTGGCCGGATCTGTAGAGCGAAGCCCGTGCTCGGCTTGCCGGATCCCGTGAAATGCAGCCGAGCGCAGGCTCGGCTCTACACATGAATCAATAGGTGATCGTCACCTGTACCAGGTCGTTGTAGGTTCCCGCCGGTGGTTGGCCACTGACCGGGGGCACCCGGCCGTAGATGGTCAGTTGCTGCGCGCTGCCGCTGCCGGTGCCGCTGGCGGTGTCGACGGTCAGGGTGTTGCCCCAGCGCTGGGTGCGGCCGGAATCGCGGTAGAGCTCGTAGTTGAGGTAGTAACTGCTGCCGCCGATGGTGGTTTTCATGCGCCGGGTGGTGGTGGCGGCTGGATTGTTCTGGCCATTGTCGAGGCTGACCTGGAAGGCGGTGTTCTTCAGGCAGGTCAGTGTCAGCGTCGCGGTCTGGTCGATGTTGCCGGGGATTCCGCCGATGACATTGCCGAAGTTCATATTGCTGGTGACGTAGCTGCCGCACTGCGGGAGCACGTTGGCGGTGGCGGTGAAGCTGAATGCCGCACTGGCGCTGTTGGTGCCGGTAGCGCCGCCATTGCAGTTGGCCGGGACGGTGGCAGTGCCCAGGAGGACTTCGTTCCAGGCCCAGGTCAGCACCACGCTGGCGCCGCTGAAAGTGCTGCTGTAGGCACCCGATGCCAGGATCTGGTTGGCCGGAATCTGCGCGAACAGCTGGGTGTTCTGCGCGCCGCTGCCGCCGGTGAGCAGTGGCACGTTGTAGGACATGGTGAGTTCCTGCGCAGGCGGTGTGCCGCGCGGAACCAGGCCGGTGACCTGGCCGTAGCTGGCGTTGTTGTAGAGCTGGAAATTCATGGTGTCGCTGGTGGAGGTGGACATCGTGCGGAAGGTGGAGCTGCTGCCGCCGCCACTGCCAGCACCGATGCCCACGCAGACGCGCACACCGGTAGTGGCCAGCAGGCTGAGGGCGGCGGTGGTGCAGGTGACCGTGATGTTCAACGTGGCTGTAGTGGGGCCGGGGGCATTGCTGTTGATGTTGCCGAACGGCAGGGTGGGGTTGGCGACGGCCGTACAGGCCGCGGTGGCGCCCGCCGGTGCGCTCGCCAGCAGGCCAGCCAACAGCAACAGGCCGAGCAGCAGCACCCTCACGGCGCCACCTCCGGGATGCACTGCAGCGGTGCCGGCTTCGGCCGCGCGCCGGCTGCCACCACCTTGGGCAGATCTGGCACCTTCACGCGGCACTGTCCGCGGCTGGTGGTGATGTACAGCTCGCTACCGGCGGCGACGTCTTCCAGATACAGCAGGCCGTCATAGCCCACCGTCGTCTGGCGGCCGTCGGGCAGTTGTACTTCGCTGCCCACTTCCAGTGGCTGTCCGTCCATCGCCAGCAGGGTCAGGCTCAGAGAGGGCCGCGAGCGCAGCTGGAAGGTCACGCGCGCACCTGCGCGCTGGCGCGGCGTCACCCAGTCCTCGATGCGGTCGGCACGCATGTCTTCGGGCAGGTCCAGAGTGTCGATCGAGACCCGGTTGCGCTGCCAGGACAGCAGCGGGCTGACCAGCAACAGGCCACGATCATCGGTGACGCCGATCAGGCGGTTCTCCAGCCGCACCGGCACGCCGCCGACGCCGTTGGTGCTGATCACCGCGAACGCGTCCGAGACCTCGCGGGTGGCGAACGCGTGCCCGCCCATCCAGACCAGGCTGCCACTGGCGCTGCCGTAGGCATAGTTGAGCCCGCCCTGGCGCGAGGCGCCGAACGAATAGCGGCCGATGTCATTGAGAATGCCGACCTCGGCCAGGCCACCATTGCCGTCTTCGCCATGGCGTACCTGTGCACGCCAGCCGACACCGCCAGCGCTGCCGTCGCCGGGCACCGGCTGGGTCACGTCGGCCACCCAGCTCTGGCTGTCGCCGTTGCGCTGGCTGGACAGGCTGGCCTGGCGGTTGTTGCCCAGGCTGGCGGTCACCGACAGATAGATGCTGCGGTCGTCGCTCTGGTCCAGGTTCTGGTTCACCGACAGGTAGGCTGACCAGCGCTGGCTCCAGGTGCGCGACCAGAACAGGCTGGCGTAGCGGTTGTCCTCGCCATCCGGGTAGCGCAGGCGCAGGTAGCTGGCGCTGAGCGTACCCAGCCGCAGCAGATCCATGCCGACCGTGGCCTGCTCGCTGATGCTGGGCGGCAGGTTGCCCTGTAATGCGCCCAGGTCGCGGTAGTCGCCGTGGCTGCGCACGCTGCGCAGGTTGAAGTTGACGCGCCGGTTGTTCCAGCTGTAACCCAGCGCCCACTGCCCGCCCTGCAGGCCGTGGTAATCGCTGTGCGCGTAGGCCGCGTTGAACACGCCGGCACCGCCGAGCAGCCACCAGCCGCCGACGCCGGCCTGGGTCAGGCCGCCGCCGCCTTCGGCATGGGCCTCGCCGGTGAACGAGTCGCTGATGCCGCCGCGCCAGCTGGCGTTGGCCACAGTGCGATCATCGTAGGCGAAGGAGCGCTGACCGAAGTCCTCGCGCAGGCGGCCGACGCCGACCGACCAGTCCGACAGGCCCTTGGCCAGCAGTTGCTGGGTACCGTAGAAACTGAAGTCCAGCGTCTGCATGCGGCCGAACGCATCGGTGACCACCACCTGCGCGCTGCCGGTGCCACTGATGCCCGGCTGCGCGGCCAGCTGGAACGGGCCAACCGGCACCTGGCCGCTGTACTGACGCAGGCCATCGACGTACAGCTCGACCGTGGACGGCACCACCGCCTGGCCGAGGAAGCTGGGCGTGGGGGTCAGGACGCGATAGGGCTGCAGCCCGTAGTTGCGGCCGATCTGCAGGCCGCCCAGGCGCACCGGTCGGGTCCAATCGACGAAGCCGCTGTAGAAATCGCCGACCTCCAGTGTCATCGCCTTGTCGGGGAAATCCAGGCGCCAGCGTGTGTCCAGGCGCACGCTTTCGCCGCGCCAGCGACGGTCGCCGGGCTGCTGGTAGCGACGGCTGATCGCGGTGTTCTCGAAGGTGCCGTCGCCGACGCCGAACAGGCGCAGCTCCGAGCTCAGGCTGAGGTTGCCGAGCGTGTCCACCCGGCTGCCGTAGATGTCGTAGTTGAGCAGCACGCCGGGCGAGGCGCTGCCGGCGGGCGCACGCGTCTGCGGGCGGCTGAGCACGGTGGTCGGCAGGGTCAGCTGGTCCAGCGGCACGTCCAGCGCCAGGGTCTGCAGGTGGGCGTCATAGCGCACCACCGCGCCGCTGATCTGGTCCAGGTACACCGGTGCATCGCCACTGGCATTGAAGCCGAGCTGGCGCAGAACCTCGGGGCTGGCCTGCAGGCGGCCGCGGTTCTCGATGAAGGGAAGCAGCCCGCGCGGCGTGCTGTTGAGCGACACGTCGAGGTACAGCGTCTGGCTGGCGGTCAGCGGGGTGGGGGGCGGCAGGATCGCATCGGCGGAGATGCCTGATACGTCGGCGGCCCCGGTGGCCGTTGCGCCGGACACATCGGCGGCTTCGGTCGCCGCAGGAGCCAGGGCAGCAAGCAGCGCGCCCATCAACGCCTCAGCGAGCCGATGGGGGCGACAGCGGCGTCTGTTCCGACTCGCCATTGAGCTTGGCCGTGATCTGGTCGTTGTCGCGGTCGATCGCCATGCGCTCGATCGGCCAGCGCATCACCTGGCCGGGGAGTACATAGCCCAGCAGGCCAGGGTGCACGATGCGAGGGCGCTTGAGGCTGCCGAGTGCGAGATCGGCAATCTGTGCGTAGCTGTTGCCCGAATTGGTCACCTCGACGCCGTTGCGGCCATCGTCCAGCGTTACCAGGCGCGCCTGCAGTTGGGGGGCGAGTTTGCCGGACGCGGGTTGTACGAACACCGGGATCGAGTAGCGCAGGACGAACTGCATGCCCTCGGCACGGGTGGCCAGGTCCGGCACCTCGTCCACGATCAGGCGGAAATACTGTTGCACCGAGGGGGGCTCCCGGGTCGGGCGCATCACCCGCACCAGCTGCTGCTGGCCGGCGGCCAGCTCCTGCATCGGCGGGGAGGCCATCAGTTCATCGGTGGGCAGCAGTTGCTCCTGGCCGCCCTGCTGCACCCAGCGGAAGACGCGTACCTGCAGCTTCACCGGCGAGGTACCGCTGTTGGTCAGCCACAGCTCGCCGGCACGCTGGCGGGCTTCCAGCTGCAGGCTGGTGGGGGCGACCTGCAGGCTGGTGGCACCTGCCATGGAGGTCGCCAGCAGGCACAGGGCGAGCAACGCCACGCCGGTGGCGCGCCACGGGCGGGGTCCGGCCATGCGGGCGTGCTCCATCAATAGGTGATCGTGGCGGTGACCGTATCCAGGTAGTTACCGGTGGCCGGGTTGTTGGTGCTCAGGTTGAGGATCTGGCCGTAGACGATGTAAGGCACGGCCAGGCCAGTGCCGATGCCGGCCTGCGTGTTGGTGCCGGAGGTGGAACCCCAGACCAGGGTGTGCGCGGCATCCTGGTACAGCTGGTAGCCCACGAAGTTGTTGGCGGTCACCGCGGCGTTGGTGTTCTTCATCCGGCGGGTGGTGACGTCATTGGCGGTGCTGGCGTTGGCACCCGCATTCAGTGAAATCGTGTACGGGGTCAGGGCCGAGCACTGTGCGGTCACCGTACCCTGGCCCAGGGTGGGAGTAGCGGTGGTCGAGGCGGCGGTGCCGAAGTCGACGTTGGTGGCGGCCGCCGCCGTGATGGTGCAGGCCTTGGTAACCACCAGGGTGACGTTGAAAGTGGTGGTGTCGGCGGCCAGGGCCGGGCTGGACAGCAGGACCCCGGCCAAGGCCCAGGCAAGCGGCGAACGAAGCGGGAATCGCATGGACAACCTCCCTGACCCGAAGGTCCGTTGAACAAGGCGAAGGCGGCATGTTCGGCGCCGCTTTGACGACAGTGGCCCCAGCTTAGGTGCCGTAAGTGTCTGTAATCCGTGATAAATAGGCAGGCGAAAGGGCGGACTCCATCACGCTTTCACTTTCCTTGCCGGAACCGTGCATGGCCCGGATCGCCAGTTGGGTGGCGTTCGTTCAGATTGCGGCCGGATCGGCGATAATGGGCGCCATGAGCGTGAATCTGAAAACCCCGCAGGAAATCGAGATGATGCGTGTCGCCGGCCGCCTGGCCAGCGAAGTGCTCGACATCGTCACCCCCCACGTCAAGCCCGGTGTCACCACCGAGGAACTGGACCGCATCTGCCACGACCACATCGTGAACGTGCAGGGCACCATTCCGGCCAACGTCGGCTACCGCGGCTTCCCGAAGACCGTGTGCACCTCGGTCAACAACGTCATCTGCCACGGCATTCCCAGTGAAGGGAAGGTCCTGAAGGATGGCGACATCATCAATATCGACGTCACCGTCATCAAGGATGGCTGGCACGGCGACACCAGCCGCATGTTCTTCGTCGGCACCCCCTCGGTGATGGCGCGGCGCTTGGTGGAAGCCACCTACGAAGCCATGTGGCGCGGCATCCGCGCGGTGCGTCCGGGCGCTACGCTGGGCGACATCGGCCATGCCATCCAGAGCTACGCCGAAGGCGAGCGTTTCAGCGTGGTGCGCGAGTACTGCGGCCACGGCATCGGCAAGGTCTACCACGACGAACCGCAGGTGGTGCACTACGGCCGTCCCGGCCAGGGCCTGGTGCTGCAGCCGGGCATGACCTTCACCATCGAGCCGATGATCAATGAGGGCACCCGCTACAACAAGGTGCTGCCGGATGGCTGGACCGTGGTGACCAAGGACCGCAAGCTGTCGGCGCAGTGGGAGCACATGATCGCGGTCACCGAAACCGGCGTCGACGTGCTGACCCTGTCGCCGGGCGAGTCGCAGGTCTCCTGAGGATGTTGCCGGCGAGTTCGCTGCTGGACACGCCGGCCGCGTCGCTCAATGACACGGACTGGGCTGCTGCCGCGCGCCAAGCGCTGCAGCAGGCCGACGCGCGCCTGTACCGCCGATTCGACCAGGGCGACAACATCGAGCGACTGCTGGCGCTGCGCGCGCGCGCTGCCGACCACCTGATCCGCCTTGCCTGGCAGCGATGCCTGCCCACCGACAGCGGCCTGTCGCTGTTCGCGGTGGGCGGCTACGGGCGTGGGGAACTGTTCCCGTGTTCGGACATCGACCTGCTGGTGTTCGGAGAGCCGGCGGCGCAGTTGGCCCAGGAGGCCGCGCTGGCGCGCCTGTTCGCGCTGTTGTGGGATTGCGGGCTGGCGGTCAGCCACGCCGTGCGCTCGGCCGCGCAGTGCCGTGAGGCCGCTGCCGACCAGACGGTGATGACCGCACTGATCGAGGCGCGACCGATCCTCGCCGAGGATGCGACCCGTCGCGCGGTGCGCGAGGCCATCGACGACCGTGAGCTGTGGCCGGCGCGTGCGTTCTTCCTGGCCAAGCTGGAAGAACTGCGCAACCGCCACCAGCGTTTTGGCGACACCGCCGATAATTTGGAACCCGACCTGAAAGATGGTCCCGGCGGACTGCGCGACCTCAACACGCTGGGATGGATGGCGCTGCGTGCGTTCGGTGTGCGTGATCTGGAAGCGCTGGTCGGGCTTGGCCATCTGGGCGCCGACGAAGCTGCAGCACTGAAGCGCGAGCGCGCGGTGCTGGCCCGCTTGCGCTTTGGCCTGCACCTGGTGGCACGTCGCCCGGAAGAGCGCCTTCGCTTCGATTACCAGAAGACCCTGGCCGCGCGCCTGGGCTTCGAAGACGACGCCGAGAACCTCGGTGTCGAGAAGATGATGCAGGGCTTCTACCGCGCCGCACTGGTGGTGCGCCGGATCAGCGACCGCCTGCTGCAGCGCTTCGAGGAGCAGTTCGATGGCGAGGCACAGCCGGAACCGCTGACCGTTGGTTTTTCCCTGCGTCGTGGCTATCTGGCCGCCAACGAGGCCGAATGGCCGCGTGGCGACATCGGCCAGGTATTCGCGCTGTTCGCCGGCTGGGCCAACAACCCGCAGGTGCGGGGCCTGCATTCATTGACTGCACGCGCGTTGGCCGAATCGTTGCCGCAGCTGCCGGCCTACGACCAGGCCGATACCGATGCACGCGAACATTTCCTGGCGCTGCTGCGCGGCCAGCGCCCGGTCGATACGCTCTCGCGCATGGCGCGGCTGGGCGTGCTCGGGCAGTGGATTCCCGCCTTCGCCCAGGTCAGCGGGCGCATGCAGTTCGACCTGTTCCATGTCTATACCGTCGATCAGCACACGCTGATGGTCCTGCGCAACATCGGCCTGTTCGCCAGCAGCCGTGCCGACGAGCGCTTCTCGATCGCGCATGAAGTGTGGCCGCGCCTGCGCAAGCCGGAGCTGCTGTTGCTGGCCGGCCTGTTCCATGACATCGCCAAGGGCCGTGGCGGTGATCACTCGGAACTGGGAGCGGTCGATGCGCGTGCGTTCTGCCAGGCGCACGGGCTGAGTGCTTCCGATACCGAGCTGGTCGCGTGGCTGGTCGAACAGCACCTGCGCATGTCGATGACGGCACAGAAGCAGGACATCGCCGATCCGGTGGTGATCCATCGCTTTGCGACCCTGGTCGGCAGCCGCGACCGTCTGGACTATCTGTACCTGCTGACCTGCGCTGACATCGCCGGCACCAGCCCGAAGCTGTGGAACGCATGGAAGGACCGGTTGCTGGCCGACCTCTACTTCGCCACACGGCGTGCGCTGCGCGAGGGCCTGGAGCATCCGGTACCGGCCGCCGAGCGCGTGGCCGAAGCGCGCGACAGCGTGCGTGCACTGGTGCGCGAGCAGGGTTACGACGACGCCACCATCGATCGCCAGTTCGCGGTGATGCCCGACGAAGGCTTCATCCGCCTGCGCCCGGAGCAGCTGGCCTGGCAGGCCGCTGCCCTGGTGCCGGTGAAGCAGGGGCAGGCGCTGGTGAAGGTGCGCCGGATCAGCGTCGACGATCCCGCACTGGAAGTGTTCGTGCACTCGCCTGACCGCGACGGCCTGTTCGCCGCGATCGTCATGACGCTGGACCGCAAGGGCTACGGCATCCATCGCGCACGCGTGCTGGATGGCCCGGCCGATACCATTTTCGATACGTTTGAAGTGAGCCCGGCCGATACCTTTGCCGATGGCAGCAGCGCCAACCTGGAGGCCGCCCTGCGTGAAGCGCTCAGCGGCGACCTGACCCGCCTGCGGCCGTCACGCCGCGTGGTGCCACGGCAGCTGCGCCACTTCCGTTTTGCGCCGCGCATCGAGTTCCGCGATGAGCCCGGCGCGACCCGTTTTGCCCTGGTCGCCCCCGACCGTCCCGGCCTGCTGGCCGACGTCGCGTTCGTGCTGCGCAACCAGGGCCTGCGCGTGCAGGACGCGCGCATTGCCACCTTTGGCGAACGCGCCGAAGATACCTTCGTGATCAGTGACGAACACGACCTCCCCCTGACTGAACCCGCCCGGCAGCAGCTGCATGACGCAATGCTCGCCTGCCTGGACCCTGATCGAAACGCCGGAGACCCCGCCTGATGGCCACCAAGCCCGCCAAGAAGACCGCCGCGACCACCAAGAGCGCAGCGGCCCGGAAAACTGCTGCCGCCACGCCGGCCGCGAAGAAGGCCGCTGCGCCGAAGAAGGCCGCTGCAGTGAAGGCCCCGGTGAAAAAGGCCGCAGCAGCGAAGAAGGCTCCGGCCAAGAGCGCTGAAACCACGCGCGCCGAGACCATCGCCCGCAAGTCGTTGCGCAAGCCGGCCGCGCCGGGCGTGGAAGAGCTGAAGTTCGGCATCGAGAGCGCGTTCGAGCGGCGCGCCACGCTGACCCTGCACGAACTGGAAGGTTCGACCAAGCCGCTGGTCAACCGCGTGATCGATGGCCTGGAGAGCGGCGAATTCCGCGTTGCCGAGCCGGACGGCCACGGTGGCTGGAAGGTCAACGAGTGGCTGAAGAAGGCCGTGCTGCTGTACTTCCGAGTCAACGACATGGCGGTGGTCGATGCGCGTCCGGCGCCGTTCTGGGACAAGGTCGAATCGCGCTTCGCCGGCTACGACGAAGCCAAATTCCGCCGTGGCGGCGTGCGCGTGGTGCCGGGCGCGATTGCCCGTCGCGGCACGTACTTCGGCAAGGATGTGGTGCTGATGCCGAGCTTCACCAACATCGGCGCTTACGTCGGCGAGGGCACCATGGTCGACACCTGGGCCACCGTCGGTTCGTGCGCGCAGATCGGCCAGCATTGCCACCTGTCCGGCGGCGCCGGTATCGGTGGTGTGCTGGAACCGCTGCAGGCCAGCCCGACCATCATCGAGGACCACTGCTTCATCGGTGCGCGTTCGGAAGTGGTGGAAGGCGTGGTGGTCGGCCACCACAGCGTGATCGGCATGGGCGTGTTCCTCAGCCAGAGCACCCGCATCTACAACCGTGCCACGGGCGAGATCAGCTATGGCTACATCCCGCCGTACAGCGTGGTGGTGTCCGGCTCGCTGCCGAGCAAGGACGGTACCCATTCGCTGTACTGCGCGGTGATCGTCAAGCAGGTCGATGCCAAGACCCGCAGCAAGACCAGCGTCAACGACCTGCTGCGCGGCCTGGCCGACTGACGGTGACTGCGCCGGAGGATCTGGCGCAGTCCGCGATCTACCGGCATCCGTCCGACACCCTGTTCGGGCGGATGCTGCCGCGCCTGCTGCACGCCCTGCGCTGGACCCGTCTGCGCCGCGGGCTGTCGCGGCGCTGGCCGATGCCGGCCCTGGTCAGCGATGTGCGCGACGTGGTGTACGTGAGCTGGTGGGTCGACGTGCGCCACGCACCAACGCCACCGCCGGGCCATCATTACGTGGTCCATGCCGGACATACGCCTTACACCATCCTCAGCTACCGGCATGGGCACTTCGGGCCGGCGCTGGTTGGGCCGCTGCGTTCTCTGCTGCCGTCTCCCAGGCAGAGCAACTGGCGCTGGTACCTGCGCCGCGACGACGATCCGGACGGAACGCCGGTGGTGCTGTTCGATCGCAACGTGATGGACCAGCTGGCCTTCGTGGCCGGCGCACGCGCCTTCAGCGATGCCATGCAGCCGCATCTGCCGGCACGCTTCGCGCATGTGCTGGACGCCGAAGGCGGCGGCTGTACGGGGATCGAGGGTGGGGAGGGCAGTGCACCGGACCTGCGCCTGCAGTGGCGGGCCGCAGGCGCCTGGGAGGATGCGGCATGGTCGGCCGCTTTCGGTGGTCACCGCGCCGTGCTGAGCTTCCTGACCTGCCAGGACGAGGCCATCGCCCGTACCTGTGACCACCGCTGGGCCAGCACGCGCATTGCGTTGCCGGTGGACGTCGACAGCCTGCTGCCGCTGCGCCTGCTCGGGGAGTTGCATTGCCCTCGTCTGCAGGCGATGGACGTGGCGTTGCATGGGGGACTGGCCTTCCGGCTGCCCCGGGTGCCGTTCCGGGTCGTGTCCGAGCGCCTGTTGTGAGATTCTGGCCCTCTGTTTTCCAGCATCACAGATGGCCATGAGCACCACTGTCTACGGTTTGAAGAACTGCGATACCTGCAAGAAGGCGACCAAGTGGCTGGACCGCTTCGGCGTGCCGTACACCTTCGTCGACTACCGCGACAACACGCCCAGCCCGGAAACGCTGCTGGCGTGGGCGGCGCAGCTGGGCGGCCTGGGCGCGATGGTCAACAAGTCGTCCACCACCTGGCGGCAGTTGCCGGACAACCGCAAGTCCGCCGATTCCGAGGCCGAGTGGAAGCTGTTGCTGCGCGAGTACCCGCAGCTGATCAAGCGCCCGGTGGTGGTCACCACCGATGGCAAGGTCACCCAGGGGTTCAGTGACAACGGCTTCAAGGCGCGCTTCAGCGTGGGCGACGCATGAGCGCGGTGCTCGACCTGACCTGCGAGCTGATCTCGCGGCCTTCGGTGACGCCGGACGATGCCGGCTGCCAGGCATTGCTGGCGGCGCGGCTGAAGCAGGCCGGGTTCCATTGCGACCACCTGCGCCTGGGCGAGGTCGACAACCTGTGGGCGACCCACGGCCAGGGTGCGCCGGTACTGGTGCTGCTGGGCCACACCGACGTGGTACCGCCTGGCCCGCGTGAGGCCTGGGCCAGCGATCCGTTCACGCCGCAGATCCGTGATGGTGTGCTGTACGGCCGTGGCACCGCCGACATGAAGGGCAGCGTGGCTGCATTCGTGGTCGCCGCCGAGCAGTTCGTCGCCGCACATCCCGATCATCCCGGCACGCTGGCAGTACTGCTGACCAGTGACGAGGAGGGCGATGCGATCGACGGCGTGCGCCACGTGGCGCGGCTGTTCGCCGAACGCGGCCAGCGCATCGACTGGTGCATTACCGGAGAGCCATCGTCTACTTCGACGCTGGGTGACCTGCTGCGCGTAGGCCGTCGTGGCAGCCTGTCTGCCAAGCTGCGCGTGCAGGGCGTGCAGGGGCATGTGGCGTACCCGGAAAAAGCGCGCAATCCGATCCATCAGGCGGCACCGGCACTGTCCGAACTGAGCGCACGGCGCTGGGACGACGGTTATGAGAGCTTCCCGCCGACCAGCCTGCAGATATCCAACATCCACGCGGGTACCGGTGCCAACAACGTGATTCCCGGCGAGCTGGAGGTGGATTTCAACATCCGCTACAACCCGCACTGGGATGCGCCGAAGCTGGAGGCAGAGATCATTGCACTGCTTGACCGGCATGGCCTGCAGTACACGCTCAAGTGGCATCGCAGCGGTGAGCCGTTCTACACCCCGGAAGGCACGCTGCGTGCGACTGCGCGCGCGGTACTGGCCGAGCACATCGGCCGTGCCCCGGAAGAAAGCACCGGCGGCGGCACCTCGGATGCACGTTTCATCGCGCCGCTGGGCGCGCAGTGCATCGAAGTAGGACCGGTCAACGCCAGCATCCACCAGGTGGACGAGAACGTGCGCGTTGACGATCTGGAAGCACTGCCGGGGTTGTACCAGCGGCTGGTGGAACGGTTGCTGGTGTGAGCCCTGTGGTGGGGATACCCCGATCCTGCCGAGGTGGGTGCCGACCGTTGGTCGGCACGCCTCCCGCCGGGGCCGCTTCCCAGTAGGGCCGAGCCATGCTCGGCTGTTTATTCCACCAGAAGCGGCCGAGCATGGCTCGGCTCTACTCTGAAAAAATGAAGAACGGCGGCTCGATCGCTTTCTTCCAGTAGCTGGGCGCGGCCATGTAGAAGCGCTGCGCCTCGGCGCGCGCGAACCAGCGCGCGGCAGCATCGGTGTCCTTCTCCACGCCCGGCGCACTGCGGCCCAGCAGCAGCCCGGCGAAGTACTGGCCGAACACATTGCCCCGCTCACCTGCGCGCTGGTACAGCTGCAGTGCACGCGCTGGATCGCGTGGCAGGCCGACGCCTTTTTCCAGCAGTGCGCCCAGATCGACCTGTGCGTCGGCGTCACCTGCAGCGGCACGGCGTTGGATCCTCGCCACCAGCGGATGCACGGTATCGCCTGTGGCCGCTACTGCGCCGGGCAGTCCCGATGACGACGACGCATAGCGCTGGTAGACCATCGCGCGAAGGTCCCAGCGCAGCGCTCGCTGGGCATCGCCGCGCTCGCGATAGGCCTTGGCCAGGTCAAAGAACGCATACGGATTGCCGTGGTTGGCGGCGGCCATAGACCAGCGTTCGCCACGTCGCCAGGACGCGCGCAGCACCGGTGCCGGGTTGATGTGGGGGCTGTCGGCATGCTGCAGCGTGCCGGAGATCCAGATCCGGCCCAGTGCTTCTTCCGCCTTGGTGTTGTGGAAGGTCCAGGGTGTGATCGCTGCGGCACGCTCGTAGTAGGTGACGGCGCGCAGATCGTTGAAGCGCTCGAAGGTCCGCGCGGTTTCCCAGGCGCCGTCGAAGCTGCCGTCGGTTCCGCGTTGCTCCAGTACCTGTTGCTGGTCCAGCTGCAGTGTGGAAGGTGGGGGTAGGCTCTGGCAGGCGGCCAGGCCCAGGCAGAGCAGGGCGGCCAGCGCTCCGGTGCGTCCATTGCGGTGTTGCATTCCTGTTACACGGTTCAGGGTGGGCCATTATGCGCTGGCTGGCGCGGTGGCGGTCCTTCCGCGTGGTTGCCGACGCAACTGTTGCGCGGCGCCGAAAACCGGGGTAGGGTCGATGCCATGTCGATCCGCCTGGCCACCGCCGTCAATAACAACAACCGCAATAATCTGCGCGCGAATAATCGTGCGCGGCCGATGCGGGACTGCGCCCTGGGTAGATAGACAGCAACACACGCCCGGACACCAGAAAACCCGCATCAGCCGATGCGGGTTTTTTTGTGCCCGGGCGCAGTCCCCCCGGGCCTGGTTGCCGGTCGAACACCTTCCCCGTGAAATCCCCACAACAGGAGCTCTGCCATGTGTTCGATCTTCGGAATCTTCGGCCTGCAGGCCGGTGACGATCTTCCCGCCCTGCGCCGCCACGCGCTGGAGCTGTCGCAACGCCAGCGTCACCGCGGTCCGGACTGGAGCGGCGTGTACCTCGATGAAGGCGCGCTGCTGGTTCACGAACGGCTGGCCATCGTCGATCCGGCCGGTGGCTCGCAGCCGTTGTTGTCGGCCGATGGGCAGCTGGCGCTGGCGGTCAACGGCGAGATCTACAACCACCAGCAGCTGAAGGCCACGCTGACCACCGCCTACGACTTCCAGACCGGTTCGGACTGTGAGGTGATCAACGCGCTGTACCGTCAGGGCGGTACGCCAGCACAGTGGCTGGAACAGCTCAATGGCATCTTCGCCTTCGCCCTGTGGGATCGCGAGGCCGGACGGGTGCTGGTGGCACGTGACCCGGTGGGCGTGGTGCCGCTGTACTGGGGCCACGATGCACAGGGCCGGCTGCGCGTGGCCTCGGAAATGAAGGCACTGGTCGATACCTGTGCCGACGTCGCGCAGTTCCCGCCGGGCCATTACTTCGACAGCGCCAGCGGTGAGCTGGTGCGCTACTACCAGCAACCGTGGCGCGACTATGCCGACGTGCAGGGCCGCCAGGCCGACCTGGCCGAACTGCGCCAGGCGTTCGAGCATGCGGTGGAACGCCAGCTGATGAGCGACGTTCCGTACGGCGTGCTGTTGTCCGGTGGCCTGGACTCGTCGCTGGTGGCGGCGGTGGCCGCACGCTACGCGCGTCGCCGCATCGAGGATGGTGGACAGACCGAAGCCTGGTGGCCGCGCTTGCATTCGTTCGCGATCGGCCTGAAGGGCTCGCCCGATCTGGCGGCTGCGGCGATCGCTGCCGAGGCACTCGGCACCGTGCATCACGGCTTCGAATACACCTTCGAGGAAGGCCTCGATGCGCTGCCGGAAGTGATCCGCCACATCGAGACCTACGACGTCACCACCATCCGTGCATCGACGCCGATGTTCCTGCTGGCACGGCGGATCAAGGCGATGGGCGTGAAGATGGTGCTCTCCGGCGAAGGCAGCGACGAGATCTTCGGCGGCTACCTGTACTTCCACAAGGCGCCGGATGCGCGCGAATTCCACGATGAGCTGGTACGCAAGCTTGATGCCCTACACAACTACGATTGCCTGCGCGCCAACAAGTCGATGATGGCCTGGGGCGTGGAGCCGCGTGTCCCGTTCCTCGACCGCGAATTCCTCGATGTGGCGATGCGCTTCGATGCCGCGCACAAGATGGTCGGTGCCGGCTTCGGTGGCCGCCGCATCGAGAAGGCGGTGCTGCGCGAAGCGTTCGAGGGCTACCTGCCGGACAGCATCCTGTGGCGGCAGAAGGAGCAGTTCAGCGACGGCGTCGGCTATGGCTGGATCGACGGGCTGAAAGCGCATGCCGAAGCGCAGGTGAGCGACCGCGTGCTGTCGGCGGCCGACAAGCGCTTCCCGCACAACCCGCCGCAGACCAAGGAGGCGTACTACTACCGCCACCTGTTCGAACAGTTCTTTCCCAGCCGCGCGGCGGCCGAGACCGTGCCGGGCGGCAAGTCGATTGCCTGTTCGTCGCCGGCGGCGATTGCGTGGGATGCCAGCTTCGCGGCAGCAGCCGATCCTTCCGGCCGCGCGATTGCCGGCGTGCATGAGCAGGCGCTGGCCTGACGCTGCAATGATGGGGTCAGATCCCTTTTCTTTGGAAAAGGGATCTGACCCTGGTCGTCAACGCGCAGGGACCAGCGTCATCACGTGCTGCGCCTTGCCTGGCAGGAACGGGGTCGGTCGGCCATGCACCCAGTCTTCGTGGCCAGCCGCCCAGTACGGCGACAGCGGATGGCCGCTCTGGCCGCCGGGCATGTGCACGATGCCGTCGGCCTCGTGGCCGGGCGAAACCACCATGCGTTCGGAGGCACCGAAGTTCGGCGTCTGCACGCGTGGCATGTCGCGGTCACCGGGCAGGGGATCGGTGGGCATGCACAGCCAGCGTTTGGCGATGTCCGGCAATGCACGCGCGATGGGATGGCAGATCGCCGCAGTATTGCGTTCGCCCCAGCTGCGCTTGGCCAGAGGGCCCTGCCTGGACAGCTCGCTCTCGGTACGGCGGGCGGCATCGATCAGCAGCGCGTCCCAGCTGTCGAAGGCGGGAGGCAGCAGATTGGCCGGACGCTCTTGCAGCATCGGCCACGCCACGCCTTCCAGCTGCGCCAGGCGCGGGTCCAGATAGTCATCGCCCAGTGCCGCGTTGGCCGGTGCCAGCAGTGCATCGGACAACGTCTCCATTACCTGTGTACGGAATTCACGCACCACCCGGTAGCTCACCGAGCTGGTCGAGGCCCGGCCGCCCCATTGGTGACTGACGGACTTCAACCGCTTCAGCGCAGGATCGTCACGGTGTTCGATGACGTCATGCAGCAACGCCCACCAGCGCTGCAGGAACACCGCGCGGTCATCAAGCTGGATCGCCAGCAGGTCGTGCTCGTCGAAGCGCTCCTGGATTGCCAGCAGATCGCGGATCTGCCGCGCCCGGGCACCAAGGTCATAGCCGCCATTGCCGACGCTGGCCAGTGCTTCGCCGTCGAGGACGCGGCCGTTGGCGGTCCACAGGCGATGGTTGGGGGGATCGATCAGTGCCGGCGAGGCATCGCTGCGGATCGGCCACGGTGCGCAATCCTGGTTGCTGGCCGCATTGAAGCCGGCCGGTGCACAGCCGGGGCCTCGGTCGGGGCGGGCGCCGATCAGGCGCCAGGCGATGCGTCCGCTGCGGTCGCCGACCACCAGGTTCTGCGCGGGGATGCCGGCGCGGTCGGCGAAGTGCAGGGCGCCATCCAGATCGCCGGCGCGGGCCAGGTCACCGAAGTCCAGGCGCACCGCGCCGGGCAGGTGCGCGACCCAGCGCAGGGCATCGCCGCTGCCATCGGCATGGGTGTGCAGGATCGGGCCCCAGGCGGTTTCGCGCACCGGGAACACCACGTCGGCCTGGCCGGCCACCGCAATGCGTTCGTCGTGCACGGTCACAGCGGCGCTGGCCGGTTCAGTCCGGTAGTCGGCAGTATCGATGTAGCTGTTGGTGAAGCCCCAGGCGACGTGTCCATTGCTGCCGACGATCACCGCCGGCAGGCCAGGCAGCGAGAAGCCAGTGACGTCGACCTGGCCGCCTGCAGCCTGCGAGTCGGGGTAACGCAGGCGCACCCGGAACCACAGGCCAGGCGCGCGCAGGCCCAGGTGCATGTCGTCAGCCACGATCGCGCGGCCGTCGGCGGTGAGCGCGCCGGCCACCGCGAAGTTGTTGCTGCCGATGACGTCCGCCTCCTCCTGCTCGGTGCCCGGCTTTCCCTTCAATGTGCGCAGATCGAGCTGGCTTGCATCGGGCAGGGCCGCGTTGCCGGTGGCTTCGCCAAACAGCGGTGCATCCCATTCGGTGCCGTCGTGGGCGATCAGCGCGTACAGCGCCGGCGGCACCACCGCGCGGATGCGGCTCAGGGCAAGCTCGGTCTGGTTGCCTGGGTCCTGCAGGTCGGCGTACATGGCCAGTCCGGCCAGCACGCTGTCGCTGGCCTGCCACGGGTGCGGTGACTGCCGCAGCAGCAGGTAGGCCCACGGCCGCACGGAGAGATCAGCCAGGCCTTCGTTGACGCCGTCCACATAGGCACGCACGGCCGCGCCGTTGTCGCCCAGCGCGGTATCCAGATGCGCCTCGGTGCGGGCGCGCAGGCGGTGCACGCGCATGCGTTTGTCGGCGTCGATGGCCTTCGGCCCGAACATCGCCGACAGCTCGCCAGCCGCACTGCGGCGCATGAGGTCCATCTCGAAGTAGCGTTCCTGCGCATGCACATGGCCGAGTGCACGCATCGCGTCGGCCTGGCTGCCGGCAGTGATGGTGACCACGCCCAGCGCATCGCGTTCGACGGTGACCGGCTTGGCCAGACCAGGCAGTGCATGTTCGCCGTCGAGGTCGGCCAGGCTGCCGCGCAGCAGCAGCCACAGGCCTAGTACGGTAACCTGCACGATGGCGATCAGCACGCCCAGCACCCAACGCCATGTACGTCGCATCGCACGTCCTTTCCGAACTCGTGGGCCGATTGTAGCCGCAGGCGCAACTGCGACTGATTCCGATTAGATCACCGTATTTTGAAATGCGGCACCCTATGTCACATCGATTCACAGGAGCCCCCCCATGAAAGGCAACCCGGACGTCATCGCCTGCCTGAAGGAACTGCTGCGCGGCGAGCTTGCTGCCCGCGACCAGTACTTCATCCATTCCCGCCGCTACGAGGACCAGGGCCTGTTCGCGCTGTACGAACGCCTGAACCACGAGATGGAAGAGGAAACCCAGCACGCCGACGCGCTGCTGCGCCGGATCCTGTTCCTCGGAGGCGACCCGGACATGCGCCCGCATGCCACCGAGCCGGGCAAGACCGTGGAGGAGATGCTGCAGAAGGATCTGGATACTGAATACGCGGTTCGGAACAATCTCGCCGCCGGCATGAAGCTGTGCGAGGAGAAGGGTGACTACGTGAGCCGCGACATGCTGCTGGCGCAGCTGAAGGACACCGAGGAAGACCATGCCTGGTGGCTGGAACAGCAGTTGGGCCTGATCAAGCGCATCGGCCTGGAGCTGTACCAGCTGAGCAAGATCGACGGCAACGGCGCCCCGGCGCACTGAGCCGGCGCCTCGCGCCGACCCGGTAGGGCCGACTGTTAGTCGGCCGCTTTTGCAGGGCAGCCGACCAGCGGTCGGGTCTACCAGAAGCACAGCGTTCTGTCGCCCGCCAGCACCGGAGCACCGCCAGCCAGCTTTCGCCCGCCAGCTGCTCCACCGCCCGCCAGCCGACAACGAAAAAGCCGGGGAATGCCCCGGCTTTTTCGTGTCCGGGGTCGGATCCGTTTTCAACGAAAACGGCTCTGACCCCATTGGGATGGAAAACGCCAACCGGGGTTGGCGTCTACCGGGGCAAGGCGTGTCAACCAAGGTTGACACCCACCAGGAGCAGGGCCCCAGCCCTTACTCCACCGACAGCCCTTCCACCTTCTGCCAGCCGCGCGGCAGCAGGTGGCCGCGGGTGGCGCGGGCGCCGAGGTAGGCGTCGAGCTCGTTGAACTTCAGGCCCATCGTGCGCTGCCCACTGCGCACCTGAAGGGTCTGGCCCGGGCTGATCGCCACGATGGCGACCACGCGTTCGGTGGCGAGCTTGGCCTTCGGGATCTCGATGATCTTGTTGCCCTTGCCCTTGTCCAGTTCCGGCAGGTCGTTGGCGGCGATTGCCAGCAGGTTGCCGGAACTGGTCACCGCCACGATGCGGTCGGTGGCGACGTTGGCCACCACCGACGGGGTCAGCACGGTCGAACCGGCTGACAGGTTCAGCATCGCCTTGCCGGCCTTGTTGCGGCCGATCAGGTTCTCGAAGCGGGTGACGAAGCCGTAGCCGTGGGTGGAGGCCAGCACGAAGCGGGTGTCCGGCTCGGCGCTGGCCAGGGTCACGAAGCTGGTGCCCGCGGCCGGCGAGAAGCGTCCGGTGAGCGGTTCACCGTTGCCACGCGCGGAGGGCAGGGTGTGTACCGGCGTCGAGTAGGCGCGACCCTCGCTGTCGAGGAACGCGACCTGCTGGGTGCTGCGTGCACGCACCGCGCCCTGCAGGGCGTCACCATCGCGATAGGACAGGGCGGACGCATCGACGTCGTGGCCCTTGGCGGCACGGATCCAGCCCTTCTCCGAGAGCACGACGGTCATCGGCTCGCTCGGCACCAGTTCGGTCTCGTCGATGGCCTGCGCGGCCTGGCGCTGCACCAGCGGCGAACGGCGTGCGTCGCCGAACTTCCTGGCATCGGCGGTCAGTTCGTCGCGGATCAGCTTCTTCAGCTTGGTCTTGCTGTCGAGGATGCCGAGGATCTTCTCGCGCTCCTTGGCCAGCTCGTCCTGCTCGCCACGGATCTTCATCTCTTCCAGGCGCGCCAGCTGCTTCAGCTTGGTTTCCAGGATGTACTCGGCCTGGTCGTCGGACAGGCCGAAGCGCGCGATCAGCGCCGCCTTCGGTTCGTCCTCGGTCCGGATGATGTGGATCACCTCGTCCAGGTTGAGGAAGGCGACCAGCAGGCCTTCCAACAGGTGCAGGCGGCGCTCGACCTTCTGCAGGCGGTGCTGCAGGCGGCGGGTGACGGTGCTGCTGCGGAACGCCAGCCATTCGCTGAGCAGCATCTTCAGGTTCTTCACCTGCGGACGGCCGTCCAGCCCGATCACGTTGAGGTTGACGCGGTAGCTGCGCTCCATGTCCGTGGTGGCGAACAGGTGGCCCATCAGCTGCTCGGCGTCGACACGGTTGGAACGCGGCACCAGCACCACGCGCACCGGGTTGGCATGGTCGGACTCATCGCGGATGTCCTCCAGCCACGGCAGCTTCTTGGCGCGCATCTGCGCGGCGATCTGCTCGATCACCTTCGACGGCGACACCTGGAACGGCAGCGCGGTGACGACGATGTTGTTGGCTTCCTTGGTGAAGGTCGCACGCGCACGCACGCTGCCGTTGCCGGTCTCGTACATGTTCCGCAGGTCATTGGCCGCGGTGATGATCTCGGCGCTGGAGGGGTAGTCCGGTCCCTGCACGTGCTCGCACAGGTCGCGCACGCTGGCCTCGGGGTTGTCCAGCAGGTGCAGCAGCGCGCTGACGATCTCGTTGAGATTGTGCGGCGGCACGTCGGTGGCCATGCCTACGGCGATGCCGGTGGTGCCGTTCAGCAGCAGGTGCGGCAGCCGCGCCGGCATCCAGGTCGGTTCCTGCAGGGTGCCGTCGAAGTTCGGCGCCCAGTCGGTGGTGCCCTGGCCCAGTTCGCCCAGAAGCACTTCAGCGATCGGGGTCAGCTTGGATTCGGTGTAACGCATCGCCGCGAACGACTTCGGGTCATCGCTGGAACCGAAGTTGCCCTGGCCCTCGATCAGCGGGTAGCGGTACGAGAACGGCTGCGCCATCAGCACCAGCGCCTCGTAGCACGCGCTGTCGCCATGCGGATGGTACTTACCGATGACGTCACCGACGGTGCGCGCGGACTTCTTGGGCTTGGACGCGGCATTCAGGCCCAGCTCGCTCATCGAATAGATGATGCGGCGCTGTACCGGCTTCAGGCCGTCGCCGATGAACGGCAGGGCACGGTCCAGGACCACGTACATCGAGTAGTCGAGGTAGGCGCGTTCTGCGTACTCGCGCAGCGGCAGTTGTTCGAATCCGTGGAACACGGGGCGGGCAAGATCGGTCATGCGGCGTTGTTACCTATTGTCGGGAGGCGGCGACGGCGGTCGCCGCTCGCAATCCTGTGATTATCCGGATGCGGCCGGGGATGCCAAGCCGCGCGCAGGGTCCAGCCCGGTTTCCAGGCCATGCCCGGCCCGCGCCAGGTAGCGCCCGGGCGGCAAACCGAAGTGGCGGCGGAACACGGTGACGAAGGCGCTGGCGCTGCTGAAGCCCAGCGCGTGGGCGATATCGGCCACGCTGCGGCCGTCGGTCAGCTGGCGCAGCGCCTCGGACAGGCGGGCCTGCTGCCGCCACTGGGCGAAGCTGAGCGTGGTCTCGTCGCGGAAGTGGCGGGTCAGGCTGCGCGGCGACAGACCCGCCCAGTGCGCCCATTCGGCCAGGCTGCGCTCGTCGGACGGGTCGGCCAGCAGCTGCGAGGCGATCTTCAGCAGGCGCCGGTCGTGCGGCATCGGCAGGTGCATGCGCTGGCGCGGTGCGGTGCGGATCTCGTCCAGCAGTACATCGATGATGTGCTGGCGCTCAGGGGTGGTGGCATAGCCCAGCGGCCATTCGCAGATACGGTCGGCCAGCGCCTGCGCCAGCTTGGACAGGCCCAGCACGCAGGGGTCGGAGGGCAGGGTGGCGCAGGCGGGCGCGGCCAGCGCCATGCCCCAGCCACGCAATGGCCCGTCGAGGGTGACCGTATGCGGCTCCAGCGGCGGCATCCAGCCGGCCGAACCCGGCGCCAGCGACCACGTGCCGTGCGAGGTTCGGGTGGTCAACAGGCCGCGCTCGACACAGATCAGCTGTGCGCGCTGGTGGTGATGCCAGTCCACTTCACGGACCAGGCCCTGCGGGCTGTCGAAGCGGAAAGCGACAACCGGAGGGCCGTCATTGCGCTCGAACCAGTCCAGTGCGTCATCACGCAGCAGGCGCTTGGGAGGGGGGATTTCTGCCTTGTTCATCATATCCGCTGGCTGAAATGTGTCATCCATTGGCTGAATTGTACTACCGGGCCAGCTGAGCGGGCCATTAAGGTGAGCGCCTTCACTGATCCAGCCCACTGCTGCAACACAGCATTCGATGCCAGATCGAATATTTCCATTGAGAAATATTTTTTTTGGAAGAGAATGCTCCCCCATGATCTGTCCTGCAACCACTCCCCCCAGCTTCGGCCTGCTGCTGCGCCAGGTGCGCGATGGCCTGGTCCGCCAACTCGACGCCTCCATGGCTGAAGAAGACCTCGGCATCGGCTTCACCCACTACATCGGGTTGAAGGTGCTTTCGAACATGGCGCCGTGCACGGCCAATGAACTGGCCCAGGCCATCGACCAGGTGCCCAGTGCGGTGACCCGTCTGCTGGACAAGCTGGAGGCACTGGGCTGCGTACGCCGCGAGCCGCATGCCCAGGACCGGCGTGCGCTGCAGATCGTGCTGACCGATGAAGGCCGCGCGCTGTGGGCGCGGCTGAAGCTGCGTGGCGACGCGGTGATGGATTACGCCCTGCGTGACCTGTCCGCCGACGAACGCACGCAGCTGCTGTCCCTCCTCACCCGAATCCGCGATTCCCTGACGACCCCATGAACCCGATCCCGCATTCCACTCTCCGCCGGTCCGGGCGCGCGCTGCTGGTATCAGCGCTGGCCCTGGCCTTGGCCGCCTGCGCCAGCAGCCGCGGCCTCAACCCGCAGGGCCACGTGCTCGATGTGGACAGCCTGCACAGCGAACGCACCCTGGCCGACACCGATCTGAGCGCCACCGGCTTCCCGGCGCAGGACTGGTGGAAGGCACTGGGCGATGCGCAGCTGGACGCGCTGGTCGCCGAGGGGCTGGCCGGCCACCCGAGCCTGGACGCTGCCGATGCGCGCCTGCGCCAGGCGCAGTCGCAGGTCGGTACCGCGCGTGCCGATCGCCTGCCCAGCCTGTCGGTGTCCGGTGGTTACACCGGTCTGCGCCTGCCCGAGTCGATGGCCGGCAGCGAGATGGGCGGCCATTACGCTGGCAGCAGCCAGGTCGCGTTTGATTTCAGCTATGGCGTGGACCTGTGGGGCGGCAAGCGCGCCGCTTGGGAAGCCGCCGTGGATGGCGCGCATGCCGCCACTGTTGAAGCCCAGGCCGCGCGCCTGAACCTGTCCACCGGCATCACCCAGGCCTATGCCGACCTGGCCTACGCGTGGCAGCTGAACGACGTGGCCGAGGAAGAGCTGACCCGCTCGCAGAAGTCGCTGCAGTTGACCCGCCAGCGCCGCAGTGCCGGCATCGACAGCGATCTGCAGGTGCGCCAGGCCGAGGCCCGCGTGCCGGCCGCGCAGCAGCAGGTGCTGGCCGCACAGCAGCGCATCGACGCCGCCCGCACCGCGCTAGCTGCCCTGGTCGGCAAGGGCCCGGACCGTGGCCTGTCGATCCAGCGTCCGCAGGCGTTGAATCCGATGGCGCTCCAGCTGCCGGGCGTGCTGCCCAGCGAGCTGCTCGGCCGTCGTCCGGACATCGTTGCCGCGCGCTGGCGGGTGGAAGCGGCCGACAAGCAGATCAAGGTCGCCAGGACCAAGTTCTACCCGAGCTTCAACCTGACCGCACTGGCTGGCGTCGTCGCACCGAACGTGGGCGATCTGCTGAAGAGCAGCTCCACCTTTGCCTACATCGGCCCGGCGTTGAGCCTGCCGATCTTCGAAGGCGGCAAGCTGCGCGCCAACCTGGCCAACACCGATGCGCAGTACGACCTGGCGGTTGCCAACTACAACCAGACCGTGCTCGATGCACTGCGCGACGTGGCCGACCAGGTCAACGCGGTGCGCTCACTGGCGCAGCAGTCGAACGCGCAACAGCAGGCGGTGGACACCGCGCGTTCGGCCTTCGACCTGGCCCAGCAGCGCTATCGCGCTGGCATCGGCAGCTACCTGGACGTGCTGACCGCGCAGTCCACCCTGCTGCAGTCACAGCAGCAGCTGGCCGGCCTGCAGTCGCAGCAGGTGCAGACCTCCGTGCGCCTGAGCAAGGCGCTGGGCGGTGGTTTCCAGCCCAGTGATGCCGATCACGCCGCGCCGCTCGCCTCCCATTCCGATTCCTCGCATTCCTGAAGATCCCTGCCATGAGCCAGACCCAAGACACCGCGGCCCCGGCCGCCCCCAACCGCCGCGGCAACCTGCTGCGCGGCCTGTTCGTGATCGTCGTGCTGCTGCTTGCCGCACTGGCGTTGTGGTACTTCATGTTCGGCCGTTGGTTCGAAGAAACCGACGACGCTTACGTGCAGGGCAACCAGGTGCAGATCACCCCGCTGGTGGCCGGTACCGTGGTCGCCATCAACGCTGATGACGGCATGCGCGTGGAGCGCGGCCAGCTGCTGGTGCAGCTGGATCCGTCCGACACCGCAGTAGCGCTGCAGCAGGCCGAAGCCAACCTCGCCAAGACCGTGCGCCAGACCCGTGGCCTGTACCGCAGCGTGGAAGGTGCGCAGGCGGACTTGAACGCCCGCCAGGTCACCCTGAAGCGCGTGCGCGACGACTTCGCCCGCCGCAAGGACCTGGCCACCACCGGTGCCATCTCCAACGAAGAACTGGCGCACGCCCGTGACGAGCTGGCCGCTGCCGAAGCGGCCGTGGCCGGTTCGCGCGAGACCGTCGAGCGCAACCGTGCGCTGGTCGACGACACCGTGATCGCCACCCAGCCGGATGTGCAGGCTGCCGCCGCGCAGCTGCGCCAGGCCTTCCTCAACAACGCCCGCGCTGGCATCGTCGCGCCGGTCACCGGCTACGTCGCCCGTCGTTCGGTGCAGGTCGGCCAGCGCGTGCAGCCGGGCAACGCACTGATGGCGGTGGTGCCGACCGAGCAGATGTGGGTCGAGGCCAACTTCAAGGAAACCCAGCTGCGCCACATGCGCCTGGGCCAGGAAGTGGAGCTGAAGTCCGACCTGTACGCCGGTGACGTGAAGTACAAGGGCCGCATCCAGAGCCTGGGCCTGGGCACCGGCTCGGCGTTCTCGCTGCTGCCGGCACAGAACGCCAGCGGCAACTGGATCAAGATCGTGCAGCGCGTGCCGGTGCGAATCGCCATCGATGCCAAGCAGCTGGCCGAGCACCCGCTGCGCATCGGCCTGTCGATGAAGGCCGAAGTGAGCCTGCGCGACCAGAAGGGTGAAGTGCTGCCGAGCACCCCGGCCAAGGGCACGGTGTTCGACACCGACGTGTATGCCAAGCAGCTGCATGATGCCGACGAGGTGATCCACACGATCATCCAGGGCAACCTGCCGCAGCAGGCGAAGGTGGGCTGAGGTCGCCATGTCCGCACAAGCTCCAGCCGCGCCCGGTGCTCCGGGCGCCCCGGCGGCGTCGGGTGCGGCCTCCGGGTTCCTGCCGCCCAGCGTCGCCCTGTGCACCGTGGGCCTGGCGATGGCGTCGTTCATGCAGGTGCTCGACACCACCATCGCCAACGTCTCGCTGCCCACCATCGCCGGTAATCTCGGTGCCAGTTCGCAGCAGGCGACGTGGGTCATCACCTCGTTCGCGGTCAGCACGGCCATCGCGCTGCCCCTGACCGGCTGGCTCAGCCGCCGCTTCGGCGAACGCAAGCTGTTCGTCTGGGCCACGCTGGCGTTCGTCATCACTTCGCTGCTGTGCGGCCTGGCGCAGAGCATGGGCATGCTGGTGCTGTCGCGCGCGCTGCAGGGCTTCGTGGCCGGCCCGATGTACCCGATCACGCAGTCGCTGCTGGTCTCGATCTATCCCCGCGAAAAACGCGGACAGGCGCTGGCGCTGCTGGCGATGATCACGGTGGTGGCGCCGATCTGCGGCCCGATCCTCGGTGGTTGGATCACCGACAACTACAGCTGGGAATGGATCTTCCTGATCAACGTGCCGCTGGGCATCTTTGCCGCGCTGGTGGTAGGTAACCAGTTGAAGGGGCGCCCGGAGCAGATCGAGAAGCCGAAGATGGACTACGTCGGCCTGGTCACGCTGGTGATCGGCGTCGGGGCGCTGCAGCTGGTACTCGACCTGGGCAATGACGAGGACTGGTTCTCGTCGATGAAGATCGTAGTGCTGGCGTGTGTGGCAGTGGTCACGCTGACGGTGTTCCTGATCTGGGAACTGACCGACAAGGATCCGATCGTCGACCTGAAGCTGTTCCGGCATCGCAACTTCCGCGCCGGTACGCTGGCGATGGTAGTGGCTTACGCGGCGTTCTTCAGCGTGGCCCTGCTGATTCCGCAGTGGCTGCAGCGTGACATGGGCTACACCGCGATCTGGGCGGGCCTGGCGACGGCGCCGATCGGCATCCTGCCGGTGATCATGACCCCGTTCGTGGGCAAGTACGCCTCGCGCTTCGACATGCGCATGCTGGCAACCATCGCCTTCGTGTTCCTGTCGATGACCAGCTTCCTGCGCTCTGGCTTCAACCTGCAGGTGGACTTCCAGCACGTGGCCGGCGTGCAGTTGATCATGGGTATCGGCGTGGCCTTGTTCTTCATGCCGGTGTTGCAGATCCTGCTGTCGGACCTGGATGGCCGCGAGATCGCGGCGGGCTCCGGCCTGGCCACGTTCCTGCGTACGCTGGGCGGCAGCTTCGCGGCATCGTTGACGACGTGGCTGTGGGCGCGCCGTACCCAGGTGCACCATGCGGACCTGACCGAGCACATCTCGGCCTACCAGCCGGGCATGCAGGACCAGGTGGCGGCGATGGGGCAGGGCGACCTGCAGCATGGCGCGGCGGTACTGAACAACATGATCAACCACCAGGCCTCGCAGATGGGCTTCAACGACATCTTCTTCCTGCTGGGCTGGATCTTCCTGGCGATCATCACCTTCCTGTGGCTGGCCAAGCCGCCGTTCGGTGCCGGTGCGGGTGCGGCCTCGGCGGGCGGTGGGCACTGATCGATCATTGTCGATGAAAAACAAAACCCCGCCGGAAGGCGGGGTTTTTGTTTGCGCGTTGCTGTCAACGCCAGGCCATGTCTGTCAGGTGGCGTACCGAAGGACATCCAGGCCAAGCGCATTGGTGCGAGTCTAGCGTGTGCGATATACGCGCTTGAAAACCACGCGATCGCGGAACAGCTGGGCCAGCGCCCACATTCCTGCCACAAGCACGACGCCGCCGCTGACCCAGCCGGCAGTGGCCTGCAGGTGGCTGCCGACGAATGCGCCGCAGACAAGGGCGGCAACAGAAACAACCGCGTACGCTTCCCTGGAAGCGCCATAGTGGACTTCGGCCTGGCATCCCACGCAGACGCTTACGCCGTGGTTGGAGGCAGTGTGGCAGTGGGGGCAGATGATGCTGCGCTGCATGGAGCGTCCTTTGTTGGGGGAAGGCGCGCAGGGCAGGGCATGGTGGGGTAGCTGCACCCGGCATCCGAGAATCTGCCTGCCGGGGGCGAGGAATCGCGAGTGGATTCCGTCTAGGAGAAGTACGAATTTGAACGAAACGTGGAATGGATCCCGAAAAGGTTGTCGCTCAGGGCGTGATAGCGACGCGCCGGTGGGAGCTCGCACGAGCAGATGGCTGCCAGGGAGGTGCCGGATACGACACACTGAGCGGCAATCGCAATGCATCGCGCATCCCAAACCGCAGGCATGAAAAAACCCGCTTGCGCGGGTTTGATCATTTGCTGAGTCATGGTGCCCAGGAGAGGACTCGAACCTCCACGAAGTTGCCCCCGCTAGCACCTGAAGCTAGTGCGTCTACCAATTCCGCCACCTGGGCGACTCAGGAGAAGAATTTTGCGGCATGGCAGCGGATGTGTCAACACTGTTTCACACTTTTTTTTCTGCTTCGACGCCGAGGTGAAGCAGCAGGCTGCGCATTGGCGGCGAAAGCGCTTTCCAGTGTGGGAAACAGGCGCACAGGCGACGCTGTGCCCACGCATCGGCAAGCGGCACTGCAACGGTATGCGTACTGCGCCGATGCTGGCGGGCGATGGAGCGCGGCACGATACCGAGGCCGATGCTGTGGCCGATCATGATGCACACGCCTTCGAAGGTTTTCATGCGGATGCGGACGTCGAGGCGGCGACCAATGTCGCGGGCCTGGTCTTCGATGTAGGTCTGCAGTGCGTTGCCGTCGGCCAGCGCGACGAAGGTCTCGCCCGCCACGTCCGCGAACGCCAGCGTGCGCTGCGGGGCGAAGCGGTGATCGGCCGGCAGCAGCAGCATCAGCGGATCTTCGGCAACCACGTGCTGCTGCAGTCCGTCAGCGTCGACCGCGTCGCTGATGATGCCGGCCTCGGCCTGGCCGGCACTGATCGCGCGTACAACCTCAGGGCTGGTGCGTTCCAGCAGTTCTACATGCAGTCGCGGCCGTTCGGCCAGCCAGGGGGCCAGCCGCGACGGCAGGTAGTTGGTCAGTGCGGCGGTATTGGCGTACAGGTGCAGGGTGCCGCGCGCGCCATGGGCGAACGCCTGCATTTCGCCGCGCAGCTGCGCCTGCTGCTGCACGATCAACCGCGCATGGTGGGCGAGGGCGGCACCGGCTTCAGTGAGGCTGACCCCGCGCGGGTGCCGGGTCAGCAGGGCTGTGCCGGCGTCGGCTTCGATGGCGCGCAGGCGTTCGCTGGCAGAGCCCAGTGCCAGGTTTGCCTGTGATGCACCGGCCGTGATGCTGCCCGCTTCGGCGATGGCCAGGAACAGGCGCAGGTCGGCGATGTCCATCCGCATGTGTTGTCCTCCTCGTGACACCAGAGCCTTCGGTTCAACCGAAGGCAGGGTTGGGAAGACCGCATTGTGCGCCGATGGCCTGCCCGATCCAATGACGGCATGAACGAAACGACGTACTTCTATTTTCTGCTGGTGGCGGTGTTCGTGCTGGCGGGCGTGGTCAAGGGTGTGACCGGCATGGGCCTTCCGACGGTGGCGATGGGACTGCTGGGCAGCGCGCTGTCGCCGGTGGCGGCGGCCTCGATGCTGTTCATTCCCACCTTTGTCACCAACGCGTGGCAGCTGTTGTCGGGCCCGTCGCTGGGGCCCATCGTGCGGCGGCTGTGGCCGATGATGCTGGCCGTGGTGGTGGTGACGCTGGGTTCGGCCGCGCTGCTGGTACGGGTGGATCGCACCTGGTCGCGCGTGGCCTTGGGCATGGCGCTGGTGATCTATGCCGCGTACGCGCTGTTTGCACCGGTGTTCCGCGTGCCAGAACGGCGCGAACGCTGGCTGGGGCCGCTGGTGGGTGCACTGTCCGGCATGGTGACTGGTGCGACCGGCGTGTTCGTGATGCCGGCGGTGCCGTACCTGCAATCGCTGGGGCTGCAGCGCGAAGAGCTGGTGCAGGCGCTCGGGCTGGCGTTCACCGTGTCGACGATTTCACTGACGACAGGTCTGGTGCTGCATGGCGCGTTCGGTATCCAGCAGCTGGGCCTGAGCGCGTTGGCGGTGGTGCCGGCACTGCTGGGCATGTGGCTGGGGCAGGTGATCCGGCAGCGGATCAGCGCACGCGTGTTCCGCGCGTGTTTCCTCGGGTTCCTGCTGCTGCTCGGGCTGGAGCTGGTGCTGCGGCCGTTGTTCTGAAGGTGTTCGCCGGGCGGCCTTTTTAGAGTTGAGCCATGCTCGACTGATCATCACCGCAGTCGAGCATGGCTCAACTCTACAGAGGCCCGAATCACGGGCAAGAAAAAACCCGCTTGCGCGGGTTGTTTTCTTTCTCGACATGGTGCCCAGAAGAGGACTCGAACCTCCACGAAGTTGCCCCCGCTAGCACCTGAAGCTAGTGCGTCTACCAATTCCGCCATCTGGGCGTCGAGGAGGAGAATTATGGGGTGTTGTTACGGGGGTGTCAACACTTCTGGATGAATCCCGCGATGGGTTCTGGCGATGGGGCCAGAGCCTTTTCTTCGCAGGAAGGGATCCGCCCCGGTGCCGGGGTCAGAGCCGGATTCCAGGCAAAAAAAATCCCCGCCGAAGCGAGGAGTTTTTTCGTTGGTGCCCAGGAGAGGACTCGAACCTCCACGGTTTTACCCGCTAGTACCTGAAACTAGTGCGTCTACCAATTCCGCCACCTGGGCGTTCCAGAGGCGCAATTGTGAAGATGAATTGGCAGCCTGTCAACGACTTCCCTCAAATTTCTCATGCAGGTTCTTCAAAAGGCGCGCTGACCCGTTCTGCACGCCATCAACGGCTACCATGTAGGGCGATGACTACCAAAAAACCAAGCAAGGGCGGGACCACGTCCCGCAGCCAGGCCCCGAAGAAGGGCGCCAAGGCGGGCGCAGCCCGCACCACCAAGCCGGGCAAGCCGCTGCCGGGCTGGCTCCCGGAACTGGCCGATGGTGGCGCTCCGCCACGTGGCCGCAGGATCCGCAGCACTGAGGCGCCGGGCCCGGCCCCGGGCCGCAAGCTGCCGCCGACCGGCAAAGTGATCGACGATCCCTATGCCGCCCGCGAAGCAGAGAAATACGAACAACCCATCGCCAGTCGCGAAGCCATCCTGGCCCTGCTCGAGCGTTGCGAAGGACCGCAGACTGCCGAGGAGCTGGGTGCACGCCTGGGCCTGGGCGCGCCTGACCGTGCCGAGGCGCTGTCGCGCCGCCTCGGCGCCATGGTCCGTGACGGCCAGCTGGTGCAGAACCGCCGCGGCGGCTTCGCGCCGATCCAGACCCTCAACCTGGTCACTGGTGTGGTGATCGCCAACCCGGAAGGGTTCGGCTTCCTGCGCCCGGTCGAGGGCGGCGACGACTTGTTCCTGCCGCCGTATGAAATGCGCAAGGTGATGCACGGCGACAAGGTGCTCGCCCGCGTCACCGGCATCGACCACCGTGGCCGTCGCGAGGGCAGCATCGCCCGCGTGCTGGAACGTGGCATGACCCGCCTGATCGGTCGCTTCAGCATCGAGATGGGCATCAATTACGTGGTGCCCGATGACAAGCGCATCCAGCGCAACGTGCAGGTACCGCCGGACCAGACCGGTGGCGCGCGCGACGGCCAGCTGGTGGTCTGTGAACTGACCCAGGCTCCGGACAGCCGGCGCCCGCCGATCGGTCGCATCATCGCGGTGCTCGGCGACAAGCTGACCGCCTCGTTGGTGGTGGAGACCGCCATCCACGGCCATGAACTGCCGTTCGAGTTCCCGCAGGAGGTGCTGGACGAAGCCGCATCGGTGCCGCTGGTGGTGGAACCGGCGATGATCGGCGACCGCGTCGACCTGCGCAGCACGCCGCTGGTCACCATCGATGGCGAGGACGCCAAGGATTTTGACGACGCGGTGTACTGCGAGCCGAACGCCGATGGCTTCCGCCTGGTGGTGGCCATTGCCGATGTCTCCAACTACGTGCGTCCCGGCACGCCGCTGGACGAAGAGGCACAGAAGCGTGCGACCTCGGTGTACTTCCCGGGCTTCGTGGTGCCGATGCTGCCGGAGACCCTGTCCAATGGCATCTGCTCGCTGATGCCCAAGGTCGATCGCATGTGCTTCGTCTGCGACATGCAGATCGACCGTGATGGCGTGGTTTCCCACTCGCGCTTCTACGAAGCGGTGATGAATTCGCACGCACGCCTGACCTACACCCAGGTCTGGCAGGCGGTAGGCGAGGACGATGCTGGCGCCAAGGCGTTCATCGGCGACCTGCTGCCGCAGGTGCAGCGCCTGCACCAGCTGTACAAGGTGCTGGCCAAGGCACGCGCCAAGCGTGGCGCCATCGAGTTCGAGAGCAGCGAAGTACGCTTCGTTCTGGACAACCGTGGCGAAGTGACCCAGGCCGGGATGCTGGTGCGCAACGACGCACACAAGCTGATCGAGGAATGCATGATCGCGGCCAACGTGGAGGCAGCGAAGTACCTGCTGTCGCGCCATGTGCCGGCCCCGTACCGTGTGCATGAGAAGCCGCCGGAGACCAAGTACGCCGACCTGCTGGAGTTCCTGAAGGAATTCAAGCTGAGCCTGCCGCCGTGGTCGAAGGTGCGCCCGGGCGATTACACCAAGTTGCTGAAGAAGATCCGCGATCGCCCCGATGCAACGCTGCTGGAGTCGGTGCTGCTGCGCAGCCAGAGCCTGGCCGTGTACAGCCCGGACAACAACGGTCATTTCGGCCTGGCACTGGAGGCGTACGCGCACTTCACCTCGCCGATCCGCCGCTATCCCGACCTGCTGGTGCATCGCGCGATCAAGCACGCGTTGTCCGGCAAGCCGCTGGACAAGTTCACCTACAACGCGCGCGAGATGGCGGCGTTGGCGCTGCAGTGTTCCGAGCGCGAGCGTCGTGCCGACGAGGCCGAACGCGAAGTCGACGAACGCTACCGCGCGGCGTGGATGGAAAAGCACGTGGGTGGCCAGTTCGATGGCGTGATCAGTGGCGTGACCAGCTTCGGTCTGTTCGTTGAGCTGGCCGATTCGAAGGTGCAGGGCCTGGTCCACGTGACCCAGTTGCCGCAGGACTATTACAAGTTCGATGCGACCCGCAAGACGCTGACCGGTGAGCGCCGTGGCAGCAGCTACCGGTTGGGTGACCAGGTACGCATTCTGGTGCTGAAGGCCAGCATGGAGGAACGCAAGATCGACTTCCGCCTGGTCGAGCACAAGGGCGAGGAAGAAGGTGACGGCCTGCCGCCGCTGCCCGAGCGTGGCAAGCCGACCAAGCGCACGAAAAAGAAGTATTGAAAGGTGTGCCGACCAACGGTCGGCACCTACCTCACCTGGTAGGTGCCAACCTTGGTGGGCACGACGTTACGGAGGAACCCACCATGCAGGGCCAACCCGAATACAGCGGCGGCTGCCAGTGTGGCGCGATCCGCTTCCAGGCGCGCGGTGAACTGACCGACAGTTCGATCTGCCATTGCCGGATGTGCCAGAAGGCGTTTGGTGCCTACTACGCGCCGCTGGTCTCGGTGCGCGGCGTGCAGTTCAGCTGGACCCGCGGGCAGCCGCGCTATTTCCAGTCGTCCAACGTGGTGCGGCGTGGCTTCTGCGCCGACTGCGGTACCCCGTTGACCTATGAAGCCCCCGACGGCGTGGCCGTGGCCGCTGGTGCCTTTGACCAACCCGAACGCCTGCCGCCGACGATCCAGTACGGGGTGGAGCGCAAGCTGGGGTTCGTCGACAGCCTGTCCAGCCTGCCGGCGCGGCGCACGGAGGAGGACATCGCGGCCTTGGAATTCCTGGCCACGATCGTGTCCCACCAGCACCCCGACCACGACACCCCGCACTGGCCGCCACGCAGCCGCTCCGCCGAAGGCTGAGCGGCGGGTAGCGCCGGGCCGTGCCCGGCGAGCGCGCAGCGCGGTCGGCGCCGATGCTCTACCATAGCCACCCCCTATCCGGTTCGGCCCCCGCATGAGCAAGAACAGCCAGTGGATCGTCGGCGTCAACGCCGTCGCCTCCTCCATCGAGAACGACGCCGAGAACGTCCGCGAAGTGCTGGTCGAGGCCGGTGCAAAGAACCCGCGGCTGACCGAGATCGAGGAAAACGCCCGCCGCAAGGGCATCGACGTGCGCAAGGTCAACAGCCAGGCGCTGGACGGCGTGGGCGGTTCGGTACGTCACCAGGGCGTGGCCGCACGCTATGCCGCGGCCCGCACCTACAGTGAGAACGAGCTGGAAGGCCTGGTCACGGCCGCCGAAGGCAAGGCCCTGCTGCTGGTGCTGGACGAGGTGCAGGACCCGCACAATCTCGGCGCGTGCCTGCGTTCGGCTGCCGCGGCCGGCGCCACCGCGGTGATCATTCCCAAGGACAAGTCGGCGTCGGTGAATGCCACGGTGCGCAAGACCTCGGCCGGTGCCGCCGACCTCATTCCGGTGGTGGCGGTGACCAACCTGTCGCGCTGCCTGAAGGACCTGCAGAAGCAGGGTGTGTGGATCTACGGCCTGGCCGGTGAAGCCACCGCCTCGTTGTACCAGCTGGACCTGAAGGGCAACATCGCGCTGGTGTTGGGCGGCGAAGCCGACGGCCTGCGCCGCCTGACCCGCGAGAACTGCGATGGCCTGGTCAAGATCCCGATGCCGGGCGAGATCGAGAGCCTGAACGTTTCCGTCGCCGCCGGCGTCAGCCTGTTCGAGGCCGTGCGCCAGCGCGGTTGATCGGCTTTCCGGTAGCGCCGGGCATGGCCCGGCGCTACCGGCGATCCGATTCACGCATGGCGTGGATCGGCCGTGTCGACCAAGGTCGGCACCTACCGGTAGTCGCCAACCTTGGTTGGCGCTCCCGCCGCCTTACCCCGCGCTGCCGCCCAGTGCCTTGAACAACGTCACGTCGTTGTTCAGCTGGCCCTGGCGCACACGCGCCAGCGACAGCTCGGCGTCGCGCCGGGTCTGCTGTGCTTCCAGCCAGGTGCGCAGGTCGGTGGCGCCCACGCGGTAGCGCACTTCCTGCGCGCGTTCAACTTCCACCGCTTCGTCGTACGAGGCCTGCGAGGCGGCGACCTGGCGGACCAGCTGCTCGCGTGCCGAGAGTGCGTTGTCCACTTCAGAGAGCGCGGTGTACAGCGTCTTGCGGAAATTGGTTGCAGCAATCTGGTACGTGGTGCCGGCGATATCGGTATCCAGCTGTGCGCGCTGCAGGTTGAGGAACGGCAGCGACAGGCCGGCGCCCAGGGTGGCCACCGGGTTGCGCAGCACGTCATCCAGCGAGGTCGCACTGGAGCCAAGGCTGCCAGTGAGGCTCAGCGCCGGGTAGTACTGGGTGGCGGTGACCTTGATGGTCTTCAGGCTGTTGCGCAGCCGCAGTTCGGCCGCGCGCAGGTCGGGACGGCGGCCAAGCAGGTCGGTCGGCAGGCCCTCGGCAATGCTTGGGCTGCGAGCGCCGAGCAGGTCCTGCGGTTCGTCCTGCTGCGGCCACGGCGTGCCGTCCAGCAGGACCGTCAGCGCATTGCGCACTTCCACACGCTGCTGTTCCAGTGCGCTCTGCGAGGCCCGCTGCGACTGCAGGTTCTGCAGCGCCTGGCGCACTTCCAGGCGCGACACCGCACCGGCGTCGAAGCGTGCCTGCACCAGTTCCCGGGTACGCTCCAGCCGCTCCAGGTTGGCCTGGCCGGTGGCGATCGACTGGTTGAGATAGGCCAGCGTCCAGTACTGGGTGATGCTGTCGCCGATTACCAGCAGCGCGGTGTTCTGACGGTCTTCCTCACTGGCCTCGGCTTCCCAGCGGGCAATGTCGCGCTGGGTGCGCAGGCGGCCCCACAGGTCGACCTCCCAGCCCAGCGACACGCCGGTGGAATAGCTGCGGCGCCAGTCGTCGGTCTGGTCGGTGGCGCGGCTGGCGCTGCCGCTTACGCCCGAGGACGAGGGCTGCGGCCACAGCGCGTTGCTGGCCAGGCCGGCCTGCAGGCGCGAACGCTGGACGGCCAGACCGGCAGCGGCCAGGTCGCTGTTGGCGGCCAGCGCCTGTGCCACCAGGCGGTCCAGGCGCTCATCGCCGAAGCCGGTCCACCAGGTGTCCTGGCGGATGTCGCGACCGGGGGTATCCAGGCTGCTGCGTGGCTCATCGGCCGGTGCGTTGAGGCTGGCATCGCCACGCCCATAGGCAGCCGCCACGCTGGGGTCTGCCACCGGATAGCGGCCCATCGATGCGCAGCCGGACAGGGCGAGCAGTACGGCGCCCACCAGCAGCAGGCGCGAGGGAGCAGGGAAGGGAAGTCGGGTCATCATCTTCATTCGCGGGCCAGGGCCTCCACCGGGTCGAGCTGCGCGGCATTGCGCGCGGGCAGGAAGCCGAACGCCACGCCGATCAGGGTCGAGCAGGCGAACGCGGCCACGATCGAGGCGGTGGAGAACAGCACCTGGAAGTCGCTGGCGAAACGGCCGATCATCGAGCCCAGCAGCAGGGCCAGGCCGATACCGAGCAGGCCACCGAGCAGGCACACCAGCACCGCTTCGATCAGGAACTGCTGGCGGATATCACTCTGCCGTGCACCGACGGCCATGCGTACCCCGATCTCGCGGGTACGTTCGGTCACCGACACCAGCATGATGTTCATCACGCCGATGCCGCCCACCAGCAGCGCGATGGCAGCGATGGCGCCGATCAGTAGCGTCATCGTGCGCGTGGTCTGCTCGATGGTCTGGCGGATCTCGGCGCTGTTGCTGAGGAAGAAGTCCTCGGTGCCATGGCGCATCGTCAACAGGCGGGTGATCGCCTCCTGCGCCGCATCCATCGGCGTGGCGTCGTCCACGCGCACGGTGATGCTGGACACGTGGCTCTGGCCGAGCATGCGCGACATCACCGTGGTGTAGGGCAGCCACACGCTCAGGCTGGTGCTGCCGCCGAACCCGAAGCTCTGGCGCTTGGCCACGCCGACCACGCGCGCCGGCACGTTGCCGAGCAGGATCACCTGGCCGATCGGGTCGGTATCGGGGAAGAACTGGGTCTGGGTGTTCTCGTCGATCACTGCGACCTGGCCGAGGCCCTTCACCGCGTCACTGTCGAAGAAGCTGCCACTGAGCAGGGTCACACCCTTGACCCGGAAGAACTGCTCGCCAACGCCGCTGACCTGCGCGGTGGAGGACTGGTTGCGGTAACGCGCGGTGACCGAGGTCGATACGCTGGGCGTGGAGCTGTCGACGTAGCTCTGCCGGGCCAGCGCATCGGCATCACTGGCCTTGAGCGTCTGCACGCGGGCCGAGCGCATGTCGCCGAACCCGCGGCCGGGGTAGACGTCGATGGTATTGGTACCCAGCGCACTGATGTTCTGCAGGATCTGCTGCTGCGAGCCGTTGCCCAGCGCGACCACCGAAACCACCGAGGCGATGCCGATGATGATGCCGAGCATGGTCAGGAAGGTGCGCAGGCGGTGTGCGTTCATCGCCAGCAGCGCCATGCGGAACGCTTCGGTGAAGCGGTCGCGGGCGGCGCGCCAGCTGTTGCCGCGGGCGACGCCGGTGCTGGCCTCGCGCTGCGCCCGGTAGGTCGGCGCGTTCGGGTTGGCGCGGTCGGCAATGATCTCGCCGTCGCGGATCTCGATGATGCGCTGCGCGTGCTCGGCCACGCTCATGTCATGGGTGACGATGATGATGGTGTGGCCTTCGGCGTGCAGCTCGCCGAGGATCGCCATCACTTCCTCACCCGATTTCGTGTCGAGCGCACCGGTCGGTTCGTCGGCCAGGATCACCTCGCCGCCGTTCATCAGGGCGCGCGCGATCGACACGCGCTGCTGCTGGCCACCGGACAGCTGGCCCGGCTTGTGATGCATGCGGTCACTCAGGCCCAACCGCTGCAGCAGCTGCTCGGCACGCGCGTTGCGCACCGGGCCGGGGCTGCCGGCATACACCGCCGGAACCTCCACGTTGCCACGCGCATCGAGGTCGCCCAGCAGGTGATAGCGCTGGAAGATGAAGCCAAAATGCTCGCGGCGCAGTTCGGCCAGCTCGTCCGGTTCCATCTTCCCGGTTTCGCGGCCGGCCACCTGGTAGCTGCCACGAGTGGGGCGGTCGAGGCAGCCGAGGATGTTCATCAGCGTCGACTTGCCCGAGCCGGATTGGCCGACAATGGCCACCATCTCACCGGCGTGGATGTCGAGATTGACGTCGCGCAGCACGGCGATCACATCGTCGCCGGCCGGGAATTCGCGTCGCAGGTCGCGCAGGCGCAGCAGCGGCGCCATCGTGCTCATCGGCGCCCCATGCCCGGGCCGCCGACCCGCATCTGCATGCCGCTGCGGTTGCCACCGCTGGCGCTGGCACCGGCCGCACCGGCTTCGCCGACCACCACGCGCTCGCCTTCCTTCAATCCGGACAGGATCTCGGCCGAGGCGCCGTTGTTGATGCCGACGGTGACCTTGCGCGGCTGCGGCTGGCCGTTGCCATCCAGCACCCGCACCATGCGCTCGTCGCCACGACGCTTCGGCCCCAGTGCAACCGCCGGCACCATCAGTACGCCCTTGGCCTGCTTCAACAGCACCGAGACCTGCGCAGTCATGTCGATGCGCAGGGTGCCATCCGGATTCTCCACGTCGAACAGTGCGTTGTAGTAGACCGCGCTGCTGGAACTGGAACTGGACGAGCTGCTGGAACTGGACGAACTCTCGTTGGCGATCGAGGCCGGCGCCGGATTGATCTGGCGCAGCGTGGCGTGGTACTTGCGGTCCGGATCGCCCAGCGTGGTGAAGTACACCGGCATGCCGGCCTTGATCTTGACCACGTCGGCTTCGGAAATTTCGGCATTGACGGTGACCACGTCCAGCCGCGCCAGCATGACGATGGTCGGTGCGGTCTGGTTGGCGTTCACGGTGCGGCCTTCCTCGGCCACCACCGCCACCACGGTGCCATCCATCGGCGCAGTGATGCGGGTGTAGGCCAGGTTGGCGCGGGCGGTGCCCAGCTCGGTCTCGCGGCCCTTGATCTGTGCCTCGTAGGACTGCAGCTGGGCACGTGCGGTCTTCAGCTGTGCTTCGGCGGCATCGTATTCCTGGCGCGAGGTGGCCTCGGCGGCCAGCATCTGCTGCTGGCGCGCGAATTCCAGTTCGGCCTGGCGCAGGGTGGCCTGCTGCACGGCGCGCTGGGCGGTGACCTGGTCCAGCGAGGCCTGCGCATTGAGCACCTGGTTCTGCTGGGTGGTGGCGTCGATCTCGGCGATCAGGTCGCCTTCCTTCACGGTATCGCCCAGCTGCACCTTCAGCGATTTGATCTGGCCCGACGCCTGCGCACCGACGCTGACCAGCTTGTAGGCGTCGATCACGCCGGTGGCCTCCACCGTCTGCTCGATGTCACCACGGCTGACCGGGGTGGCGGCGACCGCCGGGGCGGCGGGCTTGCGCAGCAGCCACCAGGCGGCCACGGCGACGATCAGGGCGAGCAGGGCGATCAGTATCAGGCGACCCCGGCGGGTCGTAGGCAACAGGCGGAACGTCACGTCGTGGCTTCACTCTCGGGGCCGCGGTGGCGGCGTTGGTGGGCATTGTGAAGACCGGGCGATGGACGGCTCAATCCTCAGGGTATGTCTCTATGTAACACTGTCGGTGAATACGCGTAACCACAGGTATCCCGCCCATGGCTGGATACACTGGTACGCATTGCCCCGGATGCGGTTCAGCTGCCGACACGGGATGATCGCGACATGGAGACTGAAAACCCGATGCATCGACTGCTGATCGTCGACGACGACAACGACATCCGCACCCTGCTGGCCGAGCAGCTCGGCCGTGCCGGCTACCAGGTGAGCACCGCGGCCGATGGCACTGCCATGCGCCAGCTGCTGGACCGTGAGCATGTGGACCTGATCGTGCTCGACCTCAACCTGCCACGCGAAGATGGCCTGACCCTGTGCCGCGACCTGCGCGCGCGTTCGAACACGCCGGTGATCATGCTGACCGCACGCGCCGAGCCGATCGATCGCGTGCTGGGCCTGGAAATGGGCGCCGACGACTACCTGGCCAAGCCGTTCGAACCACGCGAGCTGCTGGCGCGGATCCGCAACGTGCTGCGCCGGACCGAGGCGCTGCCGGCCAACCTTGAGCCGCTGGCGGTGCGCCGCGCGCGCTTCTCGCGCTGGGTGTTCGACCTGGAACACCGCCACCTGGTGGACCCGGATGACCGCGTGGTGGTGCTGTCCGGCGCCGAATTCCGCCTGCTGCGGGTGTTCATCGCGCATGCCAACAAGGTGCTGTCGCGCGAGCAGCTGGTCGCGCTCAGCAGTGGCCGCAACTACGAGGCGCAGGACCGTGCGATCGACCTGCAGGTCAGCCGCCTGCGCAACAAGCTCGGTGACGACGGCGGCCCGGACGGGCTGATCAAGACCGTGCGCAACGAAGGCTACGTGCTGGCCTCGGCCGTCAACCTGGAATAAGCCGCGATGAAGCGCCTGCGCCACTTCATGTCCTCGATGGTCGGGCGCTTGTTCGTGATCCTGCTGCTGGGCATGAGCGTGGCCGCGATCGGCGCGACCATGCTGGCCACGTCCAAGCGCCAGCAGGAATTCGAGCGGCAGAACCTGAACCGCATCGCCGACCGCCTGCAGGGCTACGTCAACCTGCTCGATGGCAACCCCGAACTGCGCGAGCGCCTGCTCGAGATTGGCGGGCCGAGCGTGCGTGCGCTGCAACCGGGTGCACGCCTGGGGCGGGCCGATACCGCGTTGATGGAAGTGCTGGATGACCGGCCGGGCCCGGTGTCGCGTGCACACGTGCACTTCGCCTCGTTCCGCTCCTGCATTCCCAAGCTGCAGGACCTGTTGCCGCCACCACCGCCCGGGCACCGCAAGCGTCCGCGCGAGCGTGATCCGGCGTTCATCCCGCCCAAGTGCCGCGCGGTGGACGTGACCCTCAACGACGGCACGCTGCTGAAGCTGGCGCTGGATTCGCCGGCGGTGGCGCACAACGGCATTCTCGCCGTCGACCCGTGGTTCCTGACCCTGCTGGTGCTGGCGATTGCCGTACTGGCATACATCGTCGCGCGCATGGCCAGCGCACCGCTGCAGGAACTGGCGGCGGCGGCCGAAGATCTTGGCGACGACCTGCAGCGCGATCCGCTGCCCCTGCGCGGTCCGCGTGAAGTGCAGCGCGCTGCCGAGGCCTTCAATGCCATGCAGCACCGCCTGCAGCGGCACCTGGCCGAACGCACGCAGATGCTGGCGGCGATCACCCATGACCTGCAGACGCCTCTGACCCGGCTGCGCCTGCGCCTGGAGAACGTCAGTGACGAGACCCTGCGCGAACGCCTGATTGGTGACCTGGCGGCGATGCAGGCGCTGGTGCGCGAAGGCCTGGAGCTGGCCCGCAGTGCGGAAAGTGCCGAGCAGCGCGCCGCGCTCGATCTGGACTCGCTGCTGGAAAGCATCGTCGAAGACACGGCCGAGGGCGGTGGCGATGTGGTCTTCGAAGGCGGCAGCGGGGCGGTGCTGATGCTGCGTCCGCTGGCCATGCACCGCTTGTTCTCCAACCTGGTAGACAACGCGGTGATGTATGCCTACCGGGTGCGGGTACGGGTCGAGCGCAGTGGTGGCGCCATCACCGTGGTGGTGGCCGATGATGGCCCCGGCCTGGCCGAAGATCAGCTGGAGGCGGTATTCGACCCCTTCGTTCGGGTGGAGACCTCGCGTTCGCGCGAGACTGGCGGTGCCGGGCTGGGCCTGACCATCGCCCGCGCCCTGGCCGAAAAGGATGGTGCTCGCCTGTGGCTGCGCAACCGTGCCGAAGGTGGGCTGGAAGCGGTGGTGCAGTGGCCGGCCAGCGCGCAGGTGACGCCACCGGGGCGCGGCGGCTGACTATCGCCGTCCCCGAGCGGTGACGCCGGGGGCGGGGTTTCGCCTATCATCTGCGTACTTCCCCAGTTCCTCTTCAATGAGCCAGCCCGTACCCGCCGGTATGCCGTACCGCGTTGCCCGGCCGTTCCCGCACGCTGCCAGGCCTGGCAGCCGCACCTGGCCACCGCCGCTGCGCTGATGGGCGGACAGGGGGACAACGGGCGCTGGGTGGAGCGCTGTGGCACGGAATTCGGTCGGGCATTGCGGCAGGGCCTGCTGTGTCTGCTGCTGATGCTGTCCCTGCCGGCGGTGGCGCAGGAGGGCGCACCGCCGCTGCGCGACTACGCCATCGATGTATGGACCTCGCGCAACGGCTTGCCACACAACTCGCTCCGGGACATCGCGCAGACCCCTGAAGGCCACGTGTGGTTTGCCACCTGGGAAGGCCTGGTGCGTTACAACGGCCTGGATTTCACCGTGTTCGACCGCAGTACCCGACCGGGACTGCGCGACAACGGCATCGGCGCGCTGCTGGTCGACCGCCAGGGCGGATTGTGGATCAGTGATTCACGCGGCAACGTCAGCCATCGCGGCAGCGACGGCCAGTGGCGGGTCTGGGAGCATCAGGCTGATACCCCCCAGGTGCTGATCCAGTCCATGCAGATGGACAGCCAGGGGCGGCTGTGGCTGTTGTACGAGGGCAAGGGCATCGGCTACCTGGCCGCGGACAAGGGCATTGTCTATCAGGCGCCGGCGGCTGACCTGCCGTTGGCGATGAGCTTTACCAAGCTGGTGGTCGACGCACAGGACCGGGTCTGGATCGGCACACTCGACGGGCTGGTGCTGCGCGACAACGATGGCGTGCTCAAGCGTGCGCCGGCGGCCTGGGGACTGGGCGCCGGCAGTGGCCTGTCATGGCCGTACCGGGCGCCGGATGGCGCGTTGTGGATCGTCGCCGGCGAGCGCCTGTACCGCGTGGAGGACGATCAACTGGTGCTGGTGCATCGCCTGCCGGGCCAGTTGCATCTGACCTCGATGCTGCAGGACCGCCATGGCGACCTGTGGCTGGGCACCGAGAACCAGGGGCTGCTGCGCATCTCCTCACATGGCCTGGAGCGGTTGCCGGCTGGCCTGAACCTGCCGGGCGGACGCGTGGTCAGCCTGCGCGAGGATGCCGAGGGCAGCATCTGGGTGGGTGCCAACGGCGGCTTGTACCGCCTGCGCGAAACGCTGTTCAGCAGCTACACCGAGCGCGACGGGCTCAGTGGCGACTACGTGCGCACTGTGTTCGAGGATCGCGACCGCCAGCTGTGGGTGGGCAGTGCCAGCGGCCTGGACCTGCAGGCGGCGGACGGTCGCTTCCGCGCGGTGCCGCTGCACAACCGCGGTGGCAAGGCGCCGTCTGTCCTGAGTCTGGCGCAGGGCCCGGATGGCGATCTGTGGGTCGGCACCTTCGGCGATGGCGTTTACCGGCTGGGCCGCGACGGCCGCCTGCGCCACACCTACGCAGCGTCCGACGGCATGCCTGGCGGCAACATCCGTGCTATCAGCGTCGACCTGCAGGGCGTGGTCTGGGCCGGCACGCAGAAGGGGGTGGTACGCATCGACGGCGACCGTGTGCAGGTATCAAGCGTGCCGGGCATGCCAGCTGGCCTGATCACCGCGCTCGAGCATGACCACCAGGGCAATCTGTGGATCGGCACCATCGAAGGCATCCGCGTGCTGCGCGGCGATCGCGTGCAGTCGATCGACCTTGCACCGTTGGGCGGTGGCCGCAGCGTGTTCGGTTTCCACCAGCTGGGCGATGCGATGTGGATCAGCAGCGACCGCGGCCTGTACCGCTGGCAGCACGGAACGCTGGCGCGGGTCGGGCTGGAGCAGGGCATGCCGGTGGACGCGGTGTTCCAGCTGGTGCCGGACCGCCTGGGCAACGTCTGGATCAGCAGCAACCGCGGCGTGCTGCGCACCGACATGGCCACGCTCAATGCGGTTGCCGACGGGCGCGCGCCGCGGGTGGTGGTGGAGCGCTACAACGAGATCGATGGCATGGCCAACGCGCAGGCCAACGGCAGCTCCAGCCCATCGGCGATCCTGCGCCAGGACGGCACGTTCTGGGTGGTCACCGCTGGTGGCCTGAGTACGGTGGATCCGCAGCGCCTGCAGCGTTTCCGCGAACGCCCCTCGCCACCGGCAGCGATCGAAAGCGTGCAGGTGGATGGCGCGCCGGTGCACTGGGAAGGCCCCGAGCGAAATTACATCCCCGGTGGCCGCCGGCTGGCGGTGAGCTATGTCGGTCTGAGCTACCTGATGTCCGATCGCATCCGCTACCGCACCCGGCTGGACGGACTGGATGCCGGCTGGGTCGAGCGCGGCCCGCAGCGCAGTGTCGAATTCGTTGGCCTGCCGCCGGGTGATTACACCCTGCACGTTGCGGCGGCGCATCCAGGCGGCAGCTGGGCGCAGCAGGAAGCAGTGTGGAGCTTCACCGTGGAGCCGTTCTGGTGGCAGCGACGCAGCGTGCAGGCGCTGGGAGGCCTGCTGCTGCTGGCCGCGCTGGTGGCGTTGTACCGGTTGCTGCTGCAGCAGCTGAAGGCCAGCAACCTGCGCCTGGCGCGGCGTGTGGACGAGGCCACTTTCGACCTGCAGGCCAAGACCGTGCACCTGCAGGCGCTGAACCAGGAAAAGACCGAATTGGCCGAACGGTTGGCGCGGCAGGCCGAGGCCTTCGAGCGCCAGGCGCGCGAAGACGCGCTGACCGGCCTGGCCAACCGTCGTGCCTTTGATGAAACCCTGGCGCGCGATTTCGCCCGCTCGCAGCGCAGTGGCCATCCGCTGTGCCTGGTGGTGCTCGACATCGACCACTTCAAGGACGTCAACGACCGCCACAGCCACAGCATCGGCGATGCTGTGCTGGTGCAGGTGGCAACGGTGATCGCCGCCGCCTGCCGTGACTCGGACCTGCCGGCGCGAACCGGCGGCGAAGAATTCGCGCTGCTGCTCAACGATACCCGCCTGGAAGAAGCCGCACAGCTGTGCGCACGCCTGCGCGGCCTGTTCAACGACCATTCCGACTGGGCTGGCGTGGACGGCCTGCGCGTGACCTTCAGCGCAGGCCTGGTGGAGCTGGATGCCGACGACCGCACCCCGGCGCTGCTGTACCAGCGCGCCGACCGCGCGTTGTACCGTGCGAAGAGTGACGGCCGGGATCGCACGAGCATCGGTTGATCCAATGCAAAGCATCCACGCATGGCGTGGATCTACTGGCATTGCCGTGCCAACAGTCGGCACCCATCGAGCGCAGCGACCCGCTGTTGCTCCCGCTTTTCTGATCTTCCCGTGGCGCCCGGGAAACTGTCAAAGGCCGGGCAGGGTGGGTTCGCGGGGGTATCCGCGCCATGGATGCCGCGGCTAAGCCCCCAAGGATGGGTTTACGGCGTCCCCCGCGAATCCATCCTGCCCGGCCTCACCCGCAATGCCGATTCGCCACGAGGGGCTCCGCCGTTGGCTGCTTCACCGCGGCCAGGCGTTGGCGATCGTGCAGAACAGCCGCGCCGTCTGCTCGGTGTCGTACACCGCGCTGTGCGCCTCGTTCGCATCCCAGCCCAATCCGGCGGCATTGGCCGCACGTGCCAGCACCGTCTGCCCGTAGGCAATACCGGCCAGCGTCACCGTATCGAACACGCTGAACGGATGGAACGGATTGCGCTTGTGGCCGGTGCGCGCCACGGCGGCATTGACGAAGCCGAGGTCGAAATGCGCGTTGTGGCCGACCAGGATCGCGCGCTGGCAACCGTATTTCTTCATGGCCGCGCGTACCGGGGTGAAGATGTGGTCCAGTGCCGCCTTCTCTTCCTTCGCCAGCCGGAACGGGTGGTCGAGGATGATGCCGGTCACTTCCAGCGACTTCGGATCGATCTCCAGGCCCTCGGCCGGCACCACGTGGGCACTGGCGGTCTGGCCCGGGTAGAGCAGGCCGTTCTCGTCCATCTCGATCGGCACGGCGGCGATTTCCAGCAGCGCGTTGCGCTGGCTGTCGAAGCCGCCGGTTTCCACGTCCACCACCACCGGCAGGAAGCCGCGGAAGCGTTGTGACATCGCGCGCTGCGCCTGGGGGACTGCGGAATCGGGAGCGGCGGCAGGTGCGGGGGTGGGGTCAGTCATGCGTGAATTCTAGCAGAGCGACCCTGAGCGCCCGGCTGGCCCGTGGTGCACGGGATGCCTGGGTGGGGGTGTGTCGACCCAGGTCGACACCTACCGGTGCACCACACGCTCGGGATCCCGGTAGGTGCCAACCTTGGTTGGCGCACGGTGCGCCGACCAGGGTTGGCAATTACCGGACTGCGGGCCGCGCCGTCGTGGCCGAGGGAGACCACCGCGCCAACCACGCATCCACGCTCAGCCTGCCGGCACCGGTGAAGATCAGCGGCAGCAGCATGGCCATGAACAGCACCGGCAGCTTGAAGTTGCCGAAGCCCTGGTCGCTGATCGCATAGCCCATGGCGAGGTCGGCCAGCGAGTTCCATTCCATCGGCCAGTGCACCGCATAGGTGGCCACCACGGTCAGCACCAGCAGGCTGGCGGCAGCGAAACGGGTGCCGAACCCGAGCAGCAGGCAGACCGCGCCGATCAGTTCGAACCAGGTCGCCAGCTGCCAGTTCAGCGCGGCCGGCAGCTGGTCGAACGGGAACGGGAAGGCGCCCTGCAGGTCGGCGAACCAGTTCTGGCCGTGCAGTTTCTCGCGGCCGGATTCGAAGTATTCCCAAGCCAGCAGCAGGCGCAGGCCGAGCGGGGCCAGCCAGGGGGCGAGACGGTCCAGCTGGCCGCGCGCGGCGGCCAGGGTCGGAAGGTTCATCGAGGTCTCCGTGGGAGGGGCGTCAGGGAGGAGCTGTGAGCGGGCCGATCACGCCGGCCTGCAGGAACTGCTGCAGCAATGCAGCACCGGGTCCGGCCAGCGCGTCCTCGGTCAGGCCATGCGCACTTGCCAGTTGCTGCAGATAGGCATGTCCATCGAGGCCAGGTTGTTCGCCGATGCTGGACAGCAGGTACACCGCCAGTGGACTGAGTGCGGCGAACCGAACTTCACCGTCAGCTTCGCGGCGCACCAGCAGGCCGGTCGGTTCGGCCGGCGGCTGCGTTGGTGCATCCTCTGCACCGAGTCGATGCACCGGCCACTGGTACAGCAGCGGCCAGGCCAGTGGTGAGCGCTGCAGCGGTCCCTTCAGCGGATCGAAGTTGTCGGGTGCTGGCAGCGGCTCGGCCTGCAGCTGGTACAGCGCGGTCTCCACCCACTCGTAATGAGCGAGTTCGGCCAACGCCGGGTGCGGCAGTTGTGGCTGCGCCTGCAGCCACTGCACGAATTCGGCGGCCAGTTCGGTGAACAGCGGCGTCTGGCAGCGATGGGTGGCGAAGTACTGGCGGACCAGCGCACTCCAGGCCGGTTCTCCGAGCAGGCGCACGCAGACCGGGAAGCCGTTGCTCAACAGGCCGAGCAGGTTGTTGAAGAGCAGCCGCTGGTACACCGCCACCCGCCGGGGTTCCAGCCCGGTCGGTGCGGGCACCGCCTGCGGATCACGCAGGTGCGCGGTGAACGCGTGCTGTTGTGTGCGCAGACTGTCGGGAGCATCAGCCATGCGCTTTCTCGGCGTGCGTGGCCTGCAGGCGGCGGATGGTCTGCAGCTCAGCCTGCAGTTCTGCATAGGGCGGGAAGTTGAAATCGCGTTCGAGCAGGGTCGGGCGCGCGCCGATGCGTGCATAGGTACGCGCCAGCAAATCCCAGACCGGGTCGATCACGGCACTGCCATGGGTATCGATCTTCAGGTCCGGTGCCTCATCCAGGTGCCCCGCCACGTGCAGGCAGACGATGCGCTGCGCGGGTAGTCCGGCGATGAAGGTGTCGGCGTCATAGCCGTGGTTGCAGGCGTTGACGTAGACGTTGTTGACGTCCAGCAGCAGGTCGCAGTCGGCTTCGGCAAGTACCGCGTTGGTGAAGGCCAGTTCGTCCATCGCCGGTTCCGGTGCCAGGTAGTAGGAGACGTTCTCCACCGCGATGCGGCGGCCGAGAATGTCCTGCACGCGCGCGATGCGTGCCGCGGTATGGCGCACGGCTTCGTCGGTGAAGGGAATCGGCAGCAGGTCGTAGAGGTGGCCGTCGTCGCTGCAATAGCTCAGGTGTTCGCTGTACAGCGGCACGCGGTGCGTGTCGAGGAACTGGCCGACCTGCTCCAGCAGCTGCGTATCCAGCGGCGCGCTGCCGCCCAGTGACAATGACAGGCCATGGCAGCTCAGTGGATGGCGCTGTGCCAATTCGGCCAGTGCATCGCCGGCCGGGCCGCCGACATGGATCCAGTTCTCCGGCGCACATTCGAGGAAGTCGAAGTCACCGGCCGGCGCATCGCGCAGATCCTGCAGCAGCGCCCGGCGCAGGCCCAACCCGGCGGCCGCCGCACGAAGCGGCGACCGCGGGTGGACGACGCTGGCGCGGACGTCAGTGCTTGGCACCGCACTTGCCTTCGCCGCACTTGCCTTCGGCCGACTTCTTGTCGCCGGCCTTGGTCTTGGCACCCGCGGCAGCGCCGGTAGCGGCCTTGCCCTTGTCGGCGCCGCACTTGCCTTCAGCGCTCTTGCCGTCGGCACCACATTTGCCTTCGGCGTGCTTGGTCGCATCAGCGGCCATCTTGGTGTCCGCTGCCTTGGCATCGGTGGTGGCCTTGGCGGCCTGGCCAGCGACCAGATAGCCCTGGGCCAGGTCACTCATGCTCAGCGCCGAGGCGCTGGCGGTCATGCCCAGGCCAGCGGCCAGGGCGGTAGCAGTCAGCAGGGACAGGGTCTTGTTGGAACTGCTCATCGGTGGTGCTCCTGGGTGGTGTGGGCGGATGCCCGGGTAGCCGGCAGGGATGCCGGTGGAAGCGATGGTGCAGCGATCCTACTCAACGAATCCTCGCCAAGAACTCAAATTTTCGTGAGGTTTGTTACAGAAGAGGAGACCAGCGGCCCGGTAGGCCACGCCATGCGGGGATGAACCGCCGGAACGCCCAAAACAAAAAGGCCGCTGTCAGCAGGACAGCGGCCACCTTGGAGTCAACTCCGGTGTTGCAGTGCAGTATCAGATCTGGCCGGTGCTGGACGTCTCGTCGCGCTTTTCACGCGGCGGCAGCGGCTGCTCGCCATGCACCAGGAACCACACGTTCTCGGCGATGTTGGTGGCATGGTCGCCCACGCGCTCCAGGTTCTTGGCCATGAACAGCAGATGGGTGCACGGGGTGATGTTGCGCGGGTCTTCCATCATGTAGGTCAGCAGCTCGCGGAACAGCGCGGTGTACTGCGCGTCCAGGCGGGCGTCGTCCTCGCGCAGTTCCAGCGCGGCGTCGGCGTCATTGTCGCGGTAGGCGGCAATGGCACGGCGGACCTGCTGCGCGGCCAGGCGGCCCAGCGCACGCAGGCCCTGGATCTGCGGCAGCGGCGGCACCTTGCCCAGCGCGATCGAGCGCTTGGCGACGTTGGCAGCGTAGTCACCGATGCGCTCGATGTCGGCCGGAATGCGCAGGCCGGCGAGGATCTCGCGCAGGTCGCGCGCCATCGGGCCACGCAGCGCCAGGCGCATCACGTCGTGGCTGATCTGCTGCTCCAGGGCATCGATCGCTTCGTCGTTGGCGATGATGCGATGGGCAGCGTTCTCGTCGCGCTTCTCGATCACGTCCATCGCCGCTTCCAGCTGGGCGACGGCCATCTCGCCCATGCGCACGATTTCGGCCACCAGGCGCTGCTGCTCTTCGTCGTAGCTCTTGACGATGTGGTCGTTGGGAAGATTCATGTTCATTCCACTCTGTAGAGTCGAGCCTTGCTCGACTGACGTTGTCTGTAGAGTCGAGCCATGCTCGACTGACGTTTCAGCCGAAGCGACCGGTGATGTAATCCTCGGTCTGCCGCTGCGACGGCTGCGAGAAGATCACTTCGGTGCGGTCGTGCTCGATCAGGTCGCCCAGGTACATGAAGGCCGTGTAGTCGGACACGCGCGCGGCCTGCTGCATGTTGTGGGTGACGATCACGATCGTGTACTCGTGCTTGAGCTCTTCCACCAGCTGCTCGATGCGGCTGGTGGAGATCGGGTCCAGCGCCGAGGTTGGCTCGTCCAGCAGCAGCACCGACGGGCGCAGGGCCACCGCACGGGCGATGCACAGACGCTGCTGCTGGCCACCGGACAGGCCCAGTGCGCTCTGCCCCAGCTTGTCCTTCACTTCGTCCCACAGCGCGCCCTGGCGCAGCGCCTGCTCGACGCGGTCGGCCATGTCGGCCTTGCTCAGCTTCTCGTGGTGGCGGATGCCGTAGGCCACGTTCTCGAAGATGGTCATCGGGAACGGCACCGGCTTCTGGAACACCATGCCCACCTTGCTGCGCAGGCGGTTCATCGGGTACTTCGGCGACAGGATGTTCTCGCCGTCCAGCAGCACTTCACCACGCGCCTCCAGCTTCGGGTACAGCGCGTAGATGCGGTTGAAGATGCGCAGCAGGGTCGACTTGCCGCAGCCGGAGGGACCGATCAGCGCGGTCACGCGCTTTTCCGGAATCTCCAGGTTGATGCCCTTCAGGGCATGGAACTTGTCGTAGTAGAAGTCCAGTCCACGCGCAGCCAGCTTCACCGGCGACGGCGTGTGCAGGCTCTCGTGCGAGGACGGCACGGCGATGCGCTGCATCGGCACGGCGTTGGAAAGGTCGTTCATGGCGTTATCCACGGAAAGGTCAGTCATGGGAGATACGGTTGCGCAGCAGGATGCCGCGGGCGGCAAGGCTGACCAGCAACACGAAGACAGTCAGCACCAGGGCACCGGCCCAGGCCAGGACCTGCCAGGATTCATACGGGCTGCCGGCGAACTGGTTCATCACCACCGGCACCGAGGCCATCGGCTGGAAGATGTTGTTGTTCCAGTACTGGTTGCCGAAGGCAGTGAACAGCAGCGGTGCGGTCTCGCCGGAGATGCGGGCGAGTGCCAGCAGGATGCCGGTGATGATGCCGGCCGAGGCACTGCGGTACAGCACCTGCACGATCACCTTCCACTGCGGGATACCCAGCGACAGCGCCGCTTCACGCATCTGCGAGGGCACCAGGCGCAGCATCTCGTCGGTGGTGCGCACCACCACCGGCAGCACGATGAAGGCCAGCGACAGCGCACCGGCGAATGCCGAGAAGTTGCCGCCGGTCTGCATCACGTACAGCGTGTAGACGAACAGGCCGAGTACGATCGACGGCGCCGACAGCAGGATGTCGTTGACGAAGCGGACCACGGTGCCGGCCTTGCGGGCGTTGCCGTATTCGGCCAGCCAGGTGCCAGCCAGCACGCCCAGCGGGGTGCCGATGCCGATTGCCAGCGCACACATCACCGCGCTGCCGAAGAAGGCGTTGGCGAGACCGCCTTCCTGCATCGGCGGTGGCGTCATCTTGGTGAACAGATCCAGGTTGATGCCGGCCAGGCCCTTGGAGGCCAGGGTGAACAGGATCCAGCCCAGGAAGAACAGGCCGAACAGGGCGGTGGCGCAGGACGCGGCAATGGCGATGACATTGCCGATGCGGCGGCGCAGGTACAGCGAATCAGCGGTGCTGGACATCAGTTGCCCTCCTTGCGGGACAGGCGCATCAGCATCAGGCGGGCGATGGCCAGCACCACGAAGGTGACGATGAAGAGGACGAAGCCGAGCAGCAGCAGGGCCGAGCGGTAGGTTTCAGTGGCTTCGCCGAAATCATTGGCGATCAGCGCGGCGATGGTGGTGCCCGGTTCCAGCAGCGACGGCGACAGGCGCACGCTGTTGCCGATCACGAAGGCCACCGCCATGGTCTCGCCCAGGGCACGGCCGAGGCCGAGGAAGATGCCGCCGATCACCGCAGAGCGGGTGTAGGGCAGCACGATGTCCCAGCTCACTTCCCACTTGGTGGAACCCAGCGCATAGGCCGATTCCTTCAGGCGGGTCGGCACGGTCAGGAACACTTCGCGCATCACCGAGGAGATGAACGGAATGACCATGATGGCCAGCACGAAACCGGCGGTGAGCATGCCGATGCCCAGCGGCGGGCCCTGGAACATGGGACCGATGATCGGCCATTCGCCCAGGGTCTCGTTGAGGAACGGAGTGACGTACTCGGTCATCACCGGCACCAGCACGAACAAGCCCCACATGCCGTAGATGATCGAGGGAATACCGGCCAGCAGTTCGATGGCGGTACCGACCGGGCCCCGCAGCCAGCGCGGCGCGACTTCGGTGAGGAAGAAGGCGATGCCGAAGCTGACCGGCACGGCGATGACCATCGCGATGGCGGCGGTGACCAGGGTGCCGTAGATCGGTGCGAGGGCACCGAACTTGTTTTCGACCGGATTCCAGTCGGCGGAGAAGAAGAAGCTCAGGCCCTGCATCTGCAGGGCATGGCGGCCGCCCCACAGCATCGACAGCGCGGCACAGGCCAGGGCGATGAGGACGAAGATGACGGTGCCGACCAGCACCCATCGGAACAGTTTGTCGTTGCGGGCATCACGCGCATCACGCGTGGACGGGGCGGCTACAGGCTGGGCGATGGCATTCATGGGGACGGCGGGGCCAGGAAGGGGCGGGGCGGCACGGCGTGGCAGAGGCGGTGCCCGCGCAGGGCGGGCACCGTCATGTCCATCACTTCAGGTCGGTCGCCCAGTAGGCCTCGATCTGCTTGACCAGGTCGGCCGGCAGCGGCACGTAGTGCAGCTCGTTGGCCTGGGCCTGACCATTCTCGAAGGCCCACTTGAAGAAGGCCAGGGTGTCCTGGTTGCGCTTGGCATCCTTCGGCTGCTTCTGCATCAGCATGAAGTTGGTGGCGGTGATCGGCCACGCCTGCTCGCCCGGGGCGTTGGTGATGACCAGGTTGAAGTCCTTGGCGCTGGCCCAGTCGGCGCTGGCGGCCGCAGCGGCGAAGGTTTCCGCGCTCGGCTCGACCCAGTTGCCGGCGGCGTTCTGCATGGCGGTGTACGGCATGCCGTTCTGCAGCGCGTAGGCCAGTTCGACGTAGCCGATCGAACCCTTGATCTGCTTCACGTACGAGGCGACGCCTTCATTGCCCTTGCCACCGACGCCGTCCGGCCACTGCACCGAGGTGCCTTCGCCGACCTTGGTCTTCCACTCCGGGCTGACCTTGGACAGGTAGTTGGAGAAGTTGAAGGTGGTGCCCGAACCGTCCGAACGGTGGACCAGGGTGATCTTGCCGTCCGGCAGCTTCACGCCCGGGTTGGCGGCGACGATGGCCGGGTCGTTCCAGGTCTTGACCTTGCCCAGGAAGATGTCGGCCAGCAGGGCGCCGCTCAGGCGCAGCTTGCCGCCTTCCAGGCCTTCGATATTGACCACCGGGACCACGCCGCCGATGGCGGACGGGAACTGCGCCAGGCCGGCCTGGGCCAGCTCTTCGCTGCTCAGCGGCTTGTCGGAGGAACCGAAGTCGACCGTGCCGGCCTTGATCTGGGCGATGCCGCCACCGGAGCCGATCGACTGATAGTTGATCTTGGCACCGGTGCTGGCGTTGTAGTCAGCCGACCACTTGGAAACCAGCGGGAAGATGAAGGAAGCGCCGGCACCGGACACTTCGGCGGTCACCTTGGCACCGGCAGCGGCCGGGGCGGCGGCACCGTCGGCAGCCGGCTGCTGCGCGGCCTGCTTGTCGCCACCGCAGGCCGACAGGCCCAGGGCAATGGCCAGGGAAAGGGCGGCGAGGCCGGCCGAGTGCAGTTTCATGGTCACTCCATAGCGGGGTAGAGCCGACGGCGTCGGCGGATGCGGCTATGAAATGATGTTTTTGTTACAGCCGTATTACGACCATGACAGAGGTGTCCTCGATCACGTTCCGACAAGGGTTTCACAGGGCTGGCTCCGACCCGGCAGGGGCCCGGAGACCCCGGATCTGCGCACCGACTCAACTACGGACCAGCGACAGCGCAGCGCCTTTCACGACCAACCCCAAAAAACAAGAAGAGCGCGAGATCTCGAGGATCTCGCGCCCGGGTGGGATCGGCGGGGGAGAGAGGGCCCGCCGATCCCATTCCTGCGGGGGAACGCGCTTACTTCAGGTTCTGCGTCCAGTAGGTCTCGATCTGGCGCACCAGGCTGTCCGGCAGCGGCACGTAGTCCAGCTGGCGGGCCTGGGCGTCGCCGCTCTTGTAGACCCAGCGGAAGAACTCCTGGGTGGCCTTGCCGTTGGCAGGGTTCTTCGGCTTCTTGTGCACCAGGATGAAGTTGGTGGCGGTGATCGGCCAGGACTCGGCGCCTGGCGCGTTGGTCATCACCAGGTAGAAGTCCTTCGCGCTGGCCCAGTCGGCGCTGGCAGCGGCGGCGGCGAACGAGGCGTCGCTCGGCTGCACGAACTTGCCGGCAGCGTTCTTCATGGCGGTGTACGACAGCTTGTTCTGCAGTGCGTAGGACAGTTCGACATAGCCGATGCCGCCCTTGATCTGCTTCACGTAGGCAGCAACGCCTTCGTTGCCCTTGCCACCGATGCCGGCCGGCCACTGGACCGAGGTGCCTTCACCGACCGAGGTCTTCCACTCCGGGCTGACCTTGGACAGGTAGTTGACGAAGTTGAAGGTGGTGCCCGAACCATCCGAACGGTGCACGACGGTGATCTTGGCGCTCGGCAGGGTCACGCCCGGGTTCAGCGCAGCGATGGCCGGGTCGTTCCAGGTCTTGATCTTGCCCAGGAAGATGTTTGCCAGCACGGTGCCGTCCAGCTTCAGCGCGCCCGGAGCGATGCCGGCAACGTTGACCACCGGCACCACGCCGCCGATCACCGACGGGAACTGGGCCAGGCCCGCAGCGGCCAGTTCTTCCGGCTTCAGCGGGGCGTCGGAGGAGCCGAAATCAACGGTCTTGGCCTTGATCTGGGCGATACCACCACCGGAGCCGATCGACTGGTAGTTGACCTTGTTGCTGGTGGCGGCGTTGTAGTCGGCCGACCACTTCGACATCACCGGGTAGATGAACGAGGCGCCCGCACCGGTGATTTCAGCGGCGTTGGCGGCGAACACGGACGACGCTGCGAAGACGGCAACGGCAACGCGCGACTTGAAGGCGTGGATCACGGGGTGGCTCCTGGGTTGATTGGGATGCGGGGTTACCCGCCCGGCGCACATTCCATAACGGTTCGATGACAGCGCAGGGACCGTTGTATGACGCAACCGTTACAGCGTTGTCCGGCGCCCGCACAGCAGGGGTGTGAAGGTTCTGCGTACCGCTGGCAACGTGATGACCGATGCGCCGGAGACGGGCGTGGCCCGGTTGCGATCACGCTCTATATGTCGCTGATGGCCTGTCCGGAGTGGTCGTCAATGCCGTCGCGGCCTGGCATTCCGCAGTGATGCTGCGTCATCCACGCGAAACCAGCGGTGCCGGTGAAGGTCCCGCAGCGACAGGTCCGCGCATGAACGCTGATACGTGACGCCATATGCCGCAAGGGATCGACAAGGATGTGGCGGCAAATGAGTCGTGCGCATGACCGCACGAAGAAATCTGTGGTTGGTGCTCAGGTTGTCATTCGGCTGTCATGGTTTTAACGGAATGTTCGCAAAACGCTTGACCGGCCTGCCGGCGTGGCGTTCTGCCCAAGCCATTCCAACCCTCTGGAGAAATCCAAAATGCGTTCCCATTTGCTCGCCGCCGCGGTCGTTGCAAGCCTCGGTCTGGTTTCCGCCGACGCCTTCGCAGCTCCCGCCAGCACGGGCGTATCCCAGGCACAGCTGCAGCAGCTGCAGGCGCAGATCGCTGCCCTGCAGGCCCAGGTCCAGCAGCTGCAGAACGATTCGCAGGCGCTGCAGGCACAGTCCGATGCGCAGTCCGAAGTGAACATCACCCAGGCCCAGGCTCTGGAAGGTGCACAGAAGACCCAGACCAGCGTCGACAAGCTGGCCAAGCTGGTCAATGACAACAAGATCGGCGGTCGCATGTTCTTCGACCTGACCAACATCGACAAGACCAGCAACGGCAAGGACACCGCCGCCAGCGGCACCGGTCTGGACGTCAAGCGCTTCTACCTGACCGTCGACCACAAGTTCAACGACATCTGGTCGGCCAACCTGACCACCGACTTCCAGTACAGCTCGGCCATCGGCAACACCGAACTGTTCGTCAAGAAGGCCTACGTGCAGGGCAGCTTCGACCCGGCCTTCAACCTGCGCGTCGGTGCCGCCGACATGCCGTGGATCCCGTACGTCGAGAAGTTCTACGGCATGCGTTATGTCGAGAACACCCTGACCGATCGCCTGAAGTACGGCAACTCGTCCGACTGGGGCCTGCATGGCTTCGGCAACCTGGGCAACAACTTCAACTACGCGGTCTCGGTCGTGTCCGGCGCCGGCTACAAGAACCCGACCCGCAGCAAGGGCATGGACGTGGAAGGTCGTGCGGCCTATACCCCGAACGAGAACTTCGTGGTTGCCGTCGGTGGCTACAGCGGCAAGCTGGGCAAGGAAACCGACATCCAGAGCGCCGAGAACACCTACACCCGCGCCAATGCGATGGTCGCCTACGCCAGCAGCGACTTCCGCGTCGGTGGCGAGTACTTCCAGGCCAAGAACCTCAACAACGTGATGACCGTTGCTACCGACAAGACCAGCGGCTGGTCGGTGTGGGGCAGCGTGCGCGTCACCGACGGCGGCATCAACGTGTTCGGTCGTTACGATGACACCGACGTCAGCAAGACCCTGGACCCGACCCTGAGCGACAAGTACTGGAACGTCGGTGTCGAGTTCCCGGTCATGAAGAACCTCAAGCTGTCGACTGTGTACAAGTACACGCACCTGGCCAACGCCGGCGACAAGAAGAACGACAAGACCAAGGAATTCGGCGTCTGGGGCGACCTGTCGTTCTGATCACCTGAAGCACCTTGTCTGCAAACGAAGACGGCGGGCCTTGTGCCCGCCGTCTTTGTTTTGTCACACCACGAACGCGGTCACGCCTCGGCCGTGGTCTTTTCCTTGAACCGGCACAGGTCGGCGATCACGCAGCCCGGGCAATCCGGCTTGCGCGCCTTGCATACATAACGTCCGTGCAGGATCAGCCAGTGATGCGCGTCGAGCAGGAACTCGGCCGGAATGGCCTTCACCAGTTTGTCTTCCACTTCGCGCACATTCTTGCCAGGTGCCAGGCCGGTGCGGTTGGAGACGCGGAATATATGCGTGTCCACCGCCATCACCGGCTCACCGAACGCAGTGTTGAGCACCACGTTGGCGGTCTTGCGGCCCACGCCCGGCAGCGCTTCCAGTTCATCGCGATCGCGCGGAACTTCACCGCCGTGCTTCTCCAGCAGGATCGCGCAGGTGGCGATCACGTTCTTTGCCTTGGCATTGAACAGACCGATGGTGGCGATGTACTGCTTCAGTCCGTCCTCGCCAAGTGCGAGGATCTTTGCCGGGGTATTGGCCACCGGGAACAGGCGGCGCGTGGCCTTGTTGACGCCCACGTCGGTGGCCTGCGCCGACAGCGCGACCGCCACCAGCAGTTCGAACGGCGAGCTGTATTCCAGCTCGGTCTTCGGGTGCGGATTGAGTTCGCGCAGCCGGGTGAACATTTCCACCACGTCGGCGCGCGGCATCACGCTGCCACGGCGCGCAGGTGCGCGCGCGGTCTTCTTCGCGGCCATTACTGTTCCTTGCCGGTGGCGCGGGCCTTGGCCCGGGCGAGAATCGCGGCCGCTGCGGCGGGCAGTGCGGGCTTCATATCCGGTGCCGTGGCGGGCGTGCGCCTTGCGTCGCGTTCGGCCTCACGCCGCGCCAGACGCACGGCACGGGTGCGGTAGCGTTCGCGTGCGGCCCAGGCGTTCTGCAGCTGCTGCTGGGCCTGGTGCAGGCGTTGTGGAAGCTCCGGGTGGCCGGGTACCAGCTGTTCGTCACCGGTACGGGCCACATAGTCCATCAGGCCGGCCTGCAGGGCGCCATCGAGATCGTCTGCCTGGACCCGGGCGAACAGTTGCGCGGGGTTGGGTCGGGATGCCATGGCGTCAGCGGTTCTGGAAGGCCGGCGGGCGGCGCTGCAGGAACGCGCTGGTTCCTTCGCGCATGTCCTCGGTGGCGAACAGCAGGCCGAACTGCGCGCTTTCGTACTCCAGCCCCGCTTCCAGGCTGCATTCGCCACCAACGTGCACGGCATCAAGCAGGCCGCGCAGGGCCAGCGGCGCCGAGCGCGCCAACTGGCGGGCGACGTCCTGCACGCGATTGTCCAGTTCGGCGGCGGGGACCACCTCGTTGACGATGCCCAGTTCCAGCGCACGCGCCGCGTTGATCGGAGCACCCAGCAGGCACAGTTCCAGGGTGGCGGCGCGGCCGCACAGGCGCAGCAGGCGCTGGCTGCCACCAAAGCCGGGAATCAGGCCAAGGTTGATTTCCGGTTGGCCGACCTTGGCGCTATCGGCGGCGATGCGCAGGTGGCAGGCCATCGCCAGTTCCAGCCCGCCGCCCAGCGCAAAGCCGTTCACACGGGCGATGACCGGCTTGGGCATGCGTTCGATCTGGCGCATCAGCGCCTGGCCCAGCAGCGAGAAATCACGTCCCTGAACCGCACTGAGTGTGTTCATTTCGGCGATGTCGGCGCCCGCCACGAAGGCCTTCGGGCCGGCACCGGTCAGCACCACCACGCGCACCTCCGGGTCGGCGGCGGCGGCGCTGAACGCCTCGGCCAGGGCCTGCAGGGTCGCGGCGTTCAGGGCGTTGAGCTTGTCCGGGCGCTGGACGGTCACGGTGCGGATGGCGCCGTCGTCGGCGACAGCGATCAGGGCATCTGCCACGGGGAAACTCCAGAAACGTTAAAAAATAGTGATATTGAACTCTGCAAACGCAGACGGGTCATAGCCTGCATCGTGAGTAGCGGTTACACGTTGCGCCCGTTATCCTAACCCGTCGCCTCAGGGCGGCGCAGAACGTCCCTGAGTTACCACCCCTGGAGAACTGTTTGATGAAGTTGCGTTCTATCGCGGTCGCCGTCGCGGCCCTGGCCCTGACGGGCAATGCCTTCGCCCAGGACATCGCGTCCGAGAAGGGCAAGCTGAGTTATTACTTCGGTTACGACTACGGCAACAACCTGGCGGAGCTGACCGGTCGCGGTGAGCAGCTGGACATCAACTCGGTGGTGAAGGGCCTGCAGGACGCCTACGCCAAGAAGCAGCCGGCCATCACCGCCGAGCAGCTGAAGCCGGCCGTTGAAGCGTTCCAGAAGCGCGAGCAGGGCCGTGCCCAGGCTGCCAAGGCCGAGTACGAAAAGGCTGCTGCCGAAAACAAGACCAAGAGCGACCAGTTCATCGCGGCGAATAAGGCCAAGGCCGGCGTGCAGTCCCTGCCGAGCGGCGTCCAGTACCGCGTGGTCGAAGCCGGCAAGGGTGCCAAGCCGACCCAGGCCAGCACCGTGCAGCTGGAAGTGGCCGGTCCGTTCCCGTACGGCCAGCGCCCGACCGAAGCCCGCCCGGCCCAGCAGATCCCGTCGATCAAGGTCAGCGAAGTCGAAATGAAGGCCATGCGCGAGACCCTGCTGCAGATGCCGGCAGGCTCGAAGTGGGAAGTCACCCTGCCGCCGGACCAGGCCTACGGTGCCGACCCGCGCACCCCGTTCCCGCCGAACGTGGCTGTGCAGTTCGAGATCAAGCTGGTCAGCGTCAAGTAAGAAACAGCGTCAACATCAACGCGCCGGTGATCCCACCGGCGCGTTTTTGTTTGCGCGCGGTCGCAGAGTCGACTGTCAGTTGACTGCTCTGCGGCCAGCCTGGGGAAATCCCCGCGCTACGCGCGATAGTCGACTGACAGTCGACTCTACCGTTCACGCTCCACCTCGCAGCCAGCGTGCCGAGCGCCGCATCTTCACCCCGCGCAAATCCAGCCTAATCGCGCTACTGTTGCCGGGTGCAAACAATGGAAGAAACGGCGCGTGTTGTCGCAAGTCCCTGCATCGGCGTGTGCAAGCTGGATCCAGACCGGCAGTGCACCGGCTGCGGGCGCCATCTCGATGAAATCGCACGGTGGTCGTCGATGAGCAACGACGAACGCAGTCGCATCCTGCATCGCGTGCAGCCATTGCGCGAACAACTCCAGCAATCCCTGCGCGGCTCACTGGCCGACCATCACCGTCTGATGCGCGCGCTGCATCCGCTGGCCGATCCCCCCGCGGGCGATGGCTGGAACCGCAGCGAACTGATCGACCTGCTGCCGCCGGGACCGCCAGTGGAAGCGGCGGTGCTGGCCGGTATCGTGCCGCGCGCCAACGGTGCACAGGTGATCCTCACCCGCCGCACCGAAACCCTGCGCACGCATGGTGGCCAGGTTGGATTCCCCGGTGGTCGTACCGAACCCGATGACCGCGACGCACTGGCGGCCGCACTGCGCGAGAGCCAGGAAGAGATCGCGTTGGCACCTGGCCAGGTGCAGGCATTGGGCTATCTCGATCCGTTCGTGACCATCACCGGCTACCGGGTCACCCCGGTGGTGGCGGTGGTCGATCCGGATTTCGTGCCGGTGCCGCAACCAAGCGAAGTGGCCGAGGTGTTCGAGGTGCCGCTGGACTACCTGATGGCCGCCGACAACCTGCGCCAGGTCGAAATCAATCATCGCGGCCGCGTCCGCCACGTCCTCGAATACGGCTGGCCGGGCCAGCGTATCTGGGGGGCGACCGCGGCCATCCTGTACAACCTGCGTCGCCGCCTGGAGCAAGTGCAATGAAGCCGATCGATCCGCCGTGGACCACCGTGGTCGATGTCGCCACCCTGGCCGCTGCCCTGGGCGAGGACGTACGCGTGGTCGACGCGCGTGCCACCGCCAGCACGGCAGTGCGCGTGGTCGATGCGCGTTCCTCGCTGGCCGATCCGCAGGCCGGCAGCGGCCAGTACCTTGCGGGGCATGTTCCGGGCGCGGTGTATGCCGATCTCAACCGCGATCTGTCCGATCTGGGGCGCGTCGGCCACGGCCGCCATCCGTTGCCGGACAGCGATGCCTTTGCCGCGACGCTGGGTCGATGGGGTATCGGTCCCTACACACAGGTGGTGGTCTACGACGGCAGCGACGGCAGCATGGCCGCCTCGCGTCTGTGGTGGCTGCTGCGCCTGATCGGGCACGACAAGGTGGCCGTGCTCGACGGTGGCATCGCCGCCTGGCAGGCCGCAGGTCATGCGTTGGCAACCGGCCAGGGCGAAGTAACGGCGCTGCCGGCTTACCCGGGCCGTTTCGACACCGCTCAGATCGCCAATGCCGACGAAATCACCGCCCGTTTGAAGCATGCGCCGGGTTGGCTGGTCGACGCACGCGCGGGCGAACGCTTCCGTGGTGAAGTGGAGCCGCTGGATCCGGTCGCCGGCCATGTGCCCGGTGCGGTCAACCGTCCGTTTGCGCTGAACGTAGTCGACGGCCACCTGCGCGATGCACAGGAACTGCGTGCCGAACTGCAGGGCGTGATTGGTAACCGCGATCCGCAGCAGGTGGTGCTGATGTGCGGCTCCGGCGTGACCGCCTGCCACCTGTTGCTGGCGATGGAAGCGGCCGGTCTGTCCGGCGCACGCATCTATGCCGATTCCTGGAGCGGATGGGTGAGCGACAGCAGCCGCCCGGTCGCGACCGGCGCCTGAGCCGCGCGGGGTCGGATCAGTTTCCCAGCGGGAAACGGCTGTGCCCCCATCGACCGACCCCATCGAATGCAGATTGGGGTCAGAGCCCGTTGCGTAGCAACGGGATCCGACCCCGGGTATCCGGCAGATCGCGGAGATCTGTCGAAGGCGGGGTGGGTCCGGTTGCGAGGGTGTCCGCGGCATGGATGCCGCCGCCAAGCCCCCATGGACGGGTTTACGGCGTCCCTCGCAACCGGACCCACCTCGCCATCCCACGCAATGCCAGCGTTTGAAGTTGACGTTGACGTTGACGTTGCCTCTGCAGGTGCAGGGCGCAGCCCTGCTGCTTACTCCAACCCCTGCAGCGGCACCTTCGCCAGAATCCGTGCCCACGGGAACAACGGCCCCGGGTCGCGCTTGCGCGCCACCATCAGCGCCGGGTCATCGCTGGCCGGCACCTGCTCCAGGTCCAGCTGGTCGTGCCCGGCAATCCGCCGCAGCGACGGAAAGCGCGCTACCAGCGCCAGCAGCAGCTGCTCCAGCGCCTGCAGCTGCGCCTCGGTGTAGGCCTCGTCCATCGCCTGCTGGCGGCTGTCGAACCAGTGCGGGTAGCGGCCGGTATTGACCAGCTCGATGCCCAGCGTGTGTGCGTTCATGCCGCGCACGTGGTGGGCCACGCGTTCCGGTGCCACGTACTGCACCACGCTGCCATCGCGGTCGATGTAGAAGTGACCGCTGTTGCCGGCGCCGCTGTCGTACAGCACGCGCTCGCCGTACTCGCGGGCCATCGCCAGATCGGGCAGCTCGGTGCAGTGGATCACCACCATCTCCAGCGTGGCCGGGTCGCGCAGCGGCAGGCGGTCTTGGTAGGGCAGGGGCTGCAGCTGCAGGCCGGGCAGGAGCGGGTTGGGCATCTGGCGATGCTAGCATTGCGGCATGAACCTGCCTTTCCTTTCCTCGTTGGCCCGCTCGCCTGGGGCGCGCGCATGAGCCGCGGCCATTGCATCCTGTCCCACGGTTTCGAGAGCGGCCCGGAGGCGACCAAGGTCACCGCGCTGGCCGACGTGGCGCAGCGCCTGGGCTGGACCCATGAGCGCCCGGACTACACCGACCTGGACGCGATGAGCGAGGTCAGCCGGGTGGGCGACGTGCCGACCCGCCTGCGCCGCCTGGTCGAACGCACCGCCATCGCCGCCCAGCAGGGCCCGGTGGTGCTGGCCGGCTCCAGCCTGGGAGCCTATATCTCCGCCATCGCCTCGTTGCAGGTGCCGGTGGCCGGCCTGTTCCTGATGGTGCCGCCGACCACCATGGGTCCGATGCCGGCGCTGGACGCCGCGCCGGTGCTGACCACGGTGGTGCAGGCCTGGCATGACGAGGTGGTGCCGGCCGCAGGCGTGATTGCCTGGGCCCAGGCGCGTTCGGCGCAGCTGCTGCTGGTCGACGACGGCCACCGCCTGGAACGGCATGTGGAGGCCTCTGCGCAGGCCTTTGAGCGCCTGTTGCGCCAGCTGTGAAGCCCGGGCGCACGGCGCGCCCGCCCGCATTGACTACAATGGCAGCCCCGCCGCCCCCGGCGCGGGCCTGCCGGCCGTGTCCACGGCCCTCCCTCTTGAATGGCCCGGCTTCCTGCCGTGCCTGACCACCTGTGAACCGATCCCGTGAAATTTTTTGTCTCCTGCGCCAAGGGCCTGGAATACCTGCTTGCCGATGAGCTGTCGGCCCTGGGCCTGGAAAAGGCCACTGCTACCATTGCCGGCGTCAACGCCGAGGGCGAACTGGAGCAGGCGCTGCGGATCGTGATGTGGTCGCGCCTGGCCAGTCGTGTGCTGTGGCCGATCGACGCGTTCGAGTGCCCGGACGAGCAGGCCCTGTACGACGGCGTGCGCGCCCTGCCGTGGCACGAGCACATCAAGCCGGAAATGACCCTGGCGGTGGATGCGCACGTGTCCGGCGACAAGATCACCCATGCGCGCTTCGCTGCGCAGCGGATCAAGGACGCCATTGTCGACCGCATGCGTGACGAAGGCCTCGAGCGCCCTTCGGTCAACACCGACCTGCCGGACGTGCGCGTGAACCTGTCGCTGCGCAAGGGCCGTGCCTCGCTGTCGATCGACCTCGGCGGCGGCTCGCTGCACCGCCGTGGCTGGCGAGGCGCCGCCCACGAGGCGCCGCTGAAGGAAAACCTGGCTGCCGCGCTGCTGCTGCGTGCGCAGTGGCCGCGCCTGCACGCCGCCGGTGGTGGCCTGCTGGACCCGATGTGCGGCAGCGGCACGCTGCTGATCGAAGGTGCGCTGATGGCCGCCGACGTTGCGCCCGGCCTGATGCGCCACGGCAGCCTGCCGCCGAGCCGCTGGCTGGGCTTCGACAAGGCCGCCTGGAAGACCATCCAGAGCGAGGCACGTGACCGCGAAGCAGCTGGCCTGGCCGCGCTGAAGCCGGTCATCCACGGTAGCGACATCGACCCGACCGCGATCCAGGCGGCACGCGAAAATGCTGAGGTGGCCGGCGTCGCCCATGCGATCCGTTTCACTCGCGCCGATGTGGCCGACCTGGCCGCGCCGGAGCAGGAAATCGGTGCGGTGGTCTGCAATCCGCCGTACGACGAGCGCCTGGCCGCCGATCCGGCGCTGTACCGTGCGCTGGGCAACGCGCTGCAGAAGGCGGTGCCGCAGTGGCGCGCGAGCCTGCTGTGCGGCAACGACGAACTGGCCTTCGCCACCGGCCTGCGCGCGGGCAAGAAGTACCAGATGTTCAACGGTGCGCTGGAATGCGCGCTGATCATCTGCGACCCGATCGCCGTGCCCGGACGCGACCCGGCTCAGCCGCGCGAGCTGAGCGAAGGCGCGCAGATGGTGGCCAACCGCCTGCGCAAGAACCTGAAGAAGTTCAAGAGCTGGCGCGCCCGAGAGGACATCACCTGCTTCCGTGCCTACGATGCCGACCTGCCCGAATATGCGGCGGCCATCGATGTCTACGAAGAAGATGGTGGTCAACGCCGCACCTTCCTGCACGTGCAGGAATATGCCGCGCCGGCCGCGATTCCAGAGAAAGACGTGCGTCGTCGCCGCAACGAACTGCTGGCCGCTGCACGGGAAGTGTTCGGCGTGCCGCCGGAGCAGGTGTCGATGAAGTCGCGTGAGCGCGGCAAGGGTGGCAGCAAGTACGGCCGTTTCGAACAGCGTGATGAATTCATCGTGGTGCGCGAGAACAATGCGCTGCTGCAGGTGAACCTGTTCGACTACCTTGATACCGGCCTGTTCCTCGACCATCGCCCGCTGCGCCGGATGATGGCCGAGCAGGCGCGTGGCAAGCGTTTCCTCAACCTGTTCTGCTATACCGGCGTGGCCAGCGTGCAGGCCGCCGTGGCCGGTGCGGCCAGTACCACCAGCGTCGATCTTTCGGCGACTTACCTGCAGTGGTGCTACGACAACCTGGCGTTGAACGGGCAGGGTGGCAACCAGCACCTGCTGGTGCAGGCCGATGCGATGGCATGGCTGGAAGGTGACCGCGGGCAGTACGACGTGATCTTCTGTGACCCGCCGACGTTCTCCAACTCCGCGCGTGCCGACGACTTCGACGTGCAGCGCGAGCAGCTGAAACTGCTGCGCGCAGCAGTGGCGCGACTGGCGCCGGGTGGCGTGCTGTATTTCTCCAACAACTTCCGCCGCTTCAAGCTGGAAGAGAACGCCATCGCCGAATTTGCCCAGTGCCGCGAAATCACCGCGCGCACCATCGGCCCGGATTTCGAACGCAACGCGCGCATTCACCGTGCGTGGGAACTGAAGCGGTTGGGGTAAGCCGACGCCCGGGGTCGGATCCCCCTGCGCGAAGCGAAGGGGCTCTGACCCCATCCGGATCTACGTACCAGGGGTCAGATCCCTTGCGCTGCGCGCAAGGGATCCGGCCCCGGTGGCTCTGCTACACCAACGCCACCAGCAGCCCGATCACGGGCAGTGCCAGGGCCAGTGGTGCGATCCACTTCGGCCGGTACGGATACAACCCAAACGACAACACCACGCCGCCCACGGTCATCACGCCCAGCCACAGTACCGGGCCCATTGCCCAGCCGTGGTCGACCACGCACAGTGCAAACGCTACCGTCAGTAGCACCCAACCCAGCACCCGCCATTGCGTGCGACGTGCCGGCGCGGCCGCGGCCTTGCCATGCAGGTCATGCTGGTGTTTCTCCATCGCCAGCGACAACGCGGTGAACGCAGAGAACGACAGGGTCAACGCCAGCAACATCATGCGCTGGCCTCCGCTTCGGCGGTTTCCGCAGCGTCCACCGGGGCCTTGGGCGCCGCCGCCGCGGCACGCTTCTTCTTCTCGGCCGCAGACAGCGGCGGCGTCCAGCGCTGCATGCGCCAACCGCACAACGCCAGCATCGCACCGAAGGCGATCATCGACAGGTCAAAGCCGGCCAGCACCCAGTCGCCGTTGCGCAGGGTGTTGCCCAGGTGCGCATGCGTGGTCAGTGCATTGACCACCGGCACCAGCGCGAACGCGGCCGCGCCCAGGTACAGCTGCCATGCCCACATCATCCGCTTGGGCCAGATGAAGGCGGCCAGTAATGCCGCACCCCAGGCATAGAAGAACGTGTTGGCCTCGGCAGTGGAGCGTTCGGCGATGTCCAGCGGCAGCAGGCGATTGCCCCAGAAGTACGCGGCGAACGCGATCGGCAGGCCGGCGACGGTGCCGATGTTCAACGCGTCGACCAGGCGCAGGCCGAAGCCGATGCGGCCACTCTTGGCGTGCTTGGGTCGTTCCTTCACCGCCCAGAGCACCACGCCGCTGGCGACCATCAGGCAGCCGACCAGGCCGGACAGGAAGAACAGCGCACGCAGGCCCCAGTCGGCGAAGCGCGCCAGATGCAGGCCGTACAGCACACCACGGGTAGCGGTGGCGCCGCCGGACGGCGGCGTCTCTTCCAGCAGCGTGCCGTTGACCATGTCGTAGCGCACGGCCGGGGTGTCGGTGGACAGGCGCTTGCCGTCACGCTGGCGGATGTCGATCACCGCATTGGCGGCGCCCGGATTGGACACAGTGAAACCGGCCACTTCCACGCCGTGCCAGTGTGCACGCGCGCTGTCCAGCAGCTGCGCGATCGGCAGCGGCCTGACGTGGCCTTCGGCAGGTGCAGTCACCTCCGGCATGCCGCCGAAGGCTTCGCTGAAGAACTTGTCCTCGTCCTGTGGGTAGGCGACTTTCACCCCCCACGGCAGGTACATGATCATCAGGGTGACGATGCCGGTGTAGGTGATCATCGCGTGGTAGGGCAGGGCCATCACCGCGCTGACGTTGTGGAAATCGAGCCAGGACCGCAGGCCCTTGTCCTTGCGGAAGGTGAAGAAGTCCTTGAAGATTTTCTTGTGGGTGATGACGCCGGTGATGATTGCCACCAGCATGAACATCGCGCAGAAGCCGACCAGGTAGCGCGCCCACAGCACCGGGATGTAGTGCAGGTCGAAATGCAGGCGGTAGAAGAAATCACCGCCTCGGGTCTCGCGGGCCTTCAGTGCCTGCCCGGTGTTCGGGTCCAGTGTTGCGTCGCCGAAGCCACCGCGACGGCCACGGCTGGGGTCGGCCAGCTCCGGCGGCAGCCGCCAGAACATCTGCATGGCGGGGTTGCGCGGCTGCGGCAACGTTACGAACCAGTTCTCGGCCTGCGCGGCATTGGCCTGCAGGTAATCCACGGCACGCTGCGCGGCGACGTCGATGCTGACGTTGGTGGAGGGCAGCTCAGGACGCATCCAGCGGCTGATTTCCTCGCGGTAGTAACTGGCCGTGCCGGCCATGAAGATCAGCAGGAGCAACCAGCCGACCAGCAGGCCGGTCCAGGTGTGCAGCCAGGCCATCGACTGGCGGAATCCATTCTTCATGCCCAGGCCCCCAGCATGCGCGCGATGGCTGCCATCAGCAGGGTGGGGGCGAGGATGCCGACCCACGCACGCAGCGCGCTGCGGGTGGCGAACGCCCACAGCGCCGCACAGGCGGCCACCAGAATGGCCAGCAGCATGCCGGTCAGCACGGTCTGGCCACGTGCGCCGGGCAGGACCACCGCGCAGAACACGCTGGTCACCGCGGCCAGCGCGTAGCCGCCGAAGATCGCCGCCAGCGAGCGTGACAGCACGCCCCAGCGCGGGTTGGAGAAGAAGGTGCGGGGGCTGGCGGTTGCGGGCGAGCGGTCCACGGCATTCCTGCAGGTTTCAGTGAAAAGGAACCGGCGCACCGCAGCGCGCCGGGGTTGGCCATCCGTGGCCGGGCACCGGTCGCAGAACCGGTGCCATCCATCGAGGGTCAGAGCTTCCAGCGCAGCGTCACGGTGACATTGCGTGGTTCGCCCCAGAACACGCCGTCATAGAAACCGACGCGGTTGTAATACTTCTTGTCCAGCAGGTTGTTCACGTTTACCTGCGCGGTGAAGTTCTCGTTGAAGCGATAGCCCGCCGACAGGTTGAGCAGGTAGATGTCGCCCTGTTCGATTGCCACGCGGTCGCGCTTGCCGCTGGTCAGGAAATCCGCACGCGGCTTGTTGCTCAGGCTCCAGATACCGCTCTGCCAGGTGGCGCCTCCGCCCAGCCAGAAGCGGCCTTCAGCGCCGCCCGGTCGCCAGCTGGCGTTGAGGCGGAACAGATCGACCGGGATGACGGTGTTCTGGCGCACGCCCTGCGCATTGCGGCTGACGGTGTGGGTGAAGCCGGCCGCCAGGTTCCAGTTCTCACCAAGGCTGCCTTGTGCTTCGATCTCCCAGCCCTTGACCTTGTTGCCCTTGCCGGTGGAGCGGTAGGCACTGACCCCACCCGGCAGCGAGTTTTCCGGCACCGAGTCGTCGAGCTCGGCAACGTTGTCCTTCTGGCCCTTGAACACGGCCGCGGAAGCATTCAGCAGACCGTCGAAGAACTCGGCCTTGACGCCGGCCTCCCACATGTCACCGACCACCGGTTCGAGGTAGTTGTTGTCCCGGTCACGGTAGTTCTGCGGCTGGAAGATGTCGGTGTAGCTGACGTAGCCGCTGAAGTAGCGGTTGAAGTCGTAGATGAAGCCGGCGTACGGAGTGAGCGAGTCGTCCGGCTTGTAGCCGCCGCGACGCGTATCGGTCAGGCGACCGGCGGCGTCATGGGTGTAGTTCCAGGTGCGCGTTTCCCAGCTGCCGTAGCGCGCGCCGAGCACCGCGGTCAACGGATCGGCCAGCTGCAGGCGCGTCGCCAGATAGGCCGCGCGCTGGCGCAGTTCGTCTTCAGAAGCCAGATAGCCCAGGCGGGTGACCTGCAGCGGCGCGACGTCGCCGTTCCAGCGGTGCCAATCCGGTACACGGGTGTAGCTGTCCGGGTAGGCAGCGGTGTCGGTGGCAGGCACGTCACCCTTGCGCACCGATTGGCCGAAACCGAGCACCAGCTCATGTTCGCGGCCGAACAGCCGGAACGGGCCGCCAACGTTGAAGTCGAATACCTGCATGTCGCCGTTCTCGCCGAAGCTGCCGACGAAGGCGCTGATGCCGCTGCCATCGGCATTCGGGTAGCCGGAGGCCCCGTACCACACCGCACCGTCGGTTTCGCGCTTGGAGCGGGTATAGGCGGCTTTAGCGGTCCAGCCGTTGCCCAACTGCTGCTCAAGGCGTGCGAATGCGCTCTTTTCGATGATCGGCCAACTGCTCCAGCGGGCGGACAGGTTGGTCGAGCGCGGCAGGTTGGCGGGCTGGCCATCGGACCCCCAGTACGGCACCACGCCCCAGGTCACGCCTGTGGTGCGCGGCGACTGGTATTCGTAGCCGGCCTCGAGCAGGGTCGTGTCGGTAATGTCGGCCTGGACGATGCCGTAGAACACGTCCTTGTCCAGTTTGTAGACATCGCGGAACGAGTCGCTCTGCTGTTTGGCCGCCACCACGCGCGCGCGGATGCGGCCGTCGAGCGCAACCGGGCCACCGAGGTCGGCTTCCAGGCGCTGGTTGCCCCAACGCCCGAGGGTCAGGTTGGCGCTCATCTGGAAGCTGTCGGTAGGACGCTTGCGCACGAAGTTGATGGTGCCGGACGGATCGCCGGCACCGGTGGTCAGGCCGGTTGCGCCGCGCACCACTTCGATGCGGTCATAGATCACGCTGTCGGTGTTGGTCTTGATGTACCCACCGAAGGTGTTGAGCATCCCATCGACCTGGAAATTGGTGATGTTGTAGCCGCGCGAGACGTAGTTGATGCGCTCGCTGTCGGTGACCGATACCGCCACGCCGGTGACCTGGCCCATCACATCGGACAGCGAGAACAGGCCCATGTCGTCCAGGCGCTGGCGGGTGACCACGGTCATCGACTGCGGCGTCTGGCGCAGCGACAGGCCGAGCTTGGTGGCCGTGCTGGCACGCTTGACCGTATAGCTGTCGACGATATCGCCGTCAGCGGTGACCTGGACCGTATCCAGCGTGCGCGCGGAAGGATCGGCAGTGCCGTCGGCGTGGGCCAGCGGGGCGATCATCAGTGCGGTCACGGCCAGGGCCAGCAGAGTGGGACGAGGGTGGTTCAGCGGCATTGCCATCGGTGCGATTCCATGCAGGACGAAACAGGCGATGGAATGCGCAGACGCAGCAGCCGTGCGCTCCGCGCACGTCGCCCAGCGAGTCCCATCGACGGTGCGCCACCCGTGTAGTGCGGGCGACCCGGTAGTCGGGGGATGTACACGGGCGAAGGGGCGGGTGGGTGCGTGCTTCCGTGCCCCGCTTGGCTAAGCGTACAACCGATCGGCAAATGATAGGCATTCGCATTTCGTTAATCAAGCGTGATGAATTCCGGCCTTTGCGCAGGGCGGGGATCGACTACCGCACGGGCGCCTAGAACCTGAACACCACCGTCGCTGCGTGCAGCAGCAGGCCGATCAGGCCGCCCACCAGGGTGCCGTTGAAGCGGATGAACTGCAGGTCGCGGCCCACGCTCAGTTCCAGCTGTTCGACCAGATGCCGCTCGTCCCAGCTCTTTACGGTCTGCGCGATGTGCGCGGTCACGCCTTCGCGCAGGCGGCCGGTGAGGCGCTGTGCGCCCTCCAGTAGATGCTGGTTGAGCGCCTCGCGCAGGGCCGGGTCGGCCTGCAGGCTGCTGCCCAGCGAGGCGAGGCTGCGCTGCAGGTGGCCGACCAGCGCCGAGTCTTCGTGCTGCAGGTCGCTGCGCAGGCTGGCGTGGATGCGCGCCCACAGACCCTGCACGTAGTCCTGCAGGGCCGGGTGATCGATCATTTCCTGCTTGAGCTGTTCGACGCGTTCGGCCAGGGCCGGGTCCTCGCGCAGGCGCTGCACGTAGTTCTGCAGCCAGCTCTCGTAGTCCTGGCGCAATGGATGCTGCGGCTCGGCCAGCACCTGCTGCAGTTCTTCTAGCACCGCACGCGCCAGTCGCTCGGCCAGGCTGTCGCCGATCTCGTCGATCGGCTTGACCCAGTTCACCGTGCTCGACAATGTCGGCCATTCGCGCTGGATGTAGCGCACGATCAGCTGCGAGGCGCGCTCCTTCACTTCCGGCTGCTCCAGCCAGCGGCCCAGGCGCTGCAGGCCCTCGTCCAGCACGCGCTGGTGGCGGCCATCGGCGGTCAGCAGGGCCAGCAGCTCACCGGCGGTTGAGGCGGCATTCCACTGCCGCAGCTGCTGCACCACGAACGCATGGAGCTGCCGGCGCACGGCGGCTTCGTCGAAGAAGTCCAGCGCCTGCAGCGCCCAGCCGCGGGCCATGTCGGCCAGCATCCGCGAGCGCGCCGGATCGGCCAGCCAACTGCCGAGGCGGCTGGCCGGATCGAACACCTGCAGCTTGGCCAGCAGCACCTGCGGCTCCAGGAACTGGTCGCGCACGAACAGGGCGAGGCTGTCGCCGATGCGTTCCTTGCTGCGCGGGATGATTGCCGTATGCGGGATCGGCAGGCCCATCGGCCGCCGGAACAGGGCAACGACCGCGAACCAGTCGGCCAGTGCGCCTACGGCTGCTGCTTCGCAGAAGGCCGAAACCCACGCCCAGATGCCGCGCTCGCCCTGCCAGTGGCTGACCGCGAAACCGGCCAGCATCAACAGCAGCAGGCCCAGCGCGAGGGCTTTCAGGCGCCGCAGCTGTGCGCGGCGCGGATCGTTGGCAGGCGTCATGGCGGAAGTCTAACCGGCACGGCATGAGCATCTGGTAGTGCCGGCCGCTGGCCGGCATCCGCAACGCACCCGGTACGTTCATGGGGTTGCCGGCCAGCGGCCGGCACTACCCGTTGCTTCAGAGCGCTTCGAGCTGCTTGCGCAGCGCGGCCAGCTGTGCGCGCAGGGTGTCGTTCTCGCGGGTCAGCGCGACCACGCGGCGGCGCAGCGCCGGGGCATCCTCGCCAAGCTGCTCCAGTGCCGACAGCACCTCGGCGTCGCGGCTGGCGATCTGCTCCTCGTCCGCTTCCTCGAAGTCCATCTCGGCTGCTTCCGGCTTCGGTGCGCGCGGCTTGCGCTTGGACTCGCGCACGCGCTTGGCGGCCTGCTTCAGCTCGTCCTTGCCACCAGCGGCAGCGGCGCGCTGTTCGTCTTCGGGCAGGTCCGCCACGGCAGCGGCGGCGCTGATCGAGATCACGCCGGCCTTCACCGCTTCCACTACCTCGGCCGCGGCCTGGGCGTGGATGCGTTCGATCATGCCGACCTGGCTGGTGCTCAGCTTGGCCTCGCGCGCCAACTCGGCACGGCTGATCTTCGGCGCCGGTTCCCACGGCGGACTGTCCTCACCGGTCTCCTCGACCGCCTCGGCGGTGCCGTCGCTCTCGCGCTGCAGCTGGGCCTGCTCGACGTGCTTGCGGGCGGCCAGGATGTCGCGCTTGCGCAGCGCCAGCACGCCGCGCTGGAAGTCGGACACGCTCCGGCGGCCCAGGTGCTGCTCGATCATCCACAGGTGCACGTCTTCCATGCTCTGGAAGCGGGTGTTCTGCACGGTATTGAAGGGCAGGCCATGCTTCTGGCAGATGCCGAAACGGTTGTGGCCATCGACCAGCACATCACCCCACAGCACCAGCGCATCGCGGCAGCCCTCGGCCAGGATGCTGCGCTCCAGCGCGTCATGTTCGTCCGCGGTCAGCGGGTCGATGTAGGCCTTGAGTTCTTCTTTGACGACGATATCCATGGGCACGGCAACGAGCAGGAGCGGAACCGACCATTGTACCCGCTCGACGCCGCCGGCCCGGGCTCAGGCGGTGGCCCGGATCATCTCGCCCAGGGTGCCGGTGATCTGGTCGATCTGCGCCTTGTCCACGATCAGCGGCGGCGACAGCGCAATGATGTCGCCGGTACAGCGCACCAGCAGCCGGCCGTCGTGGAAGCAGCGCCGGAACACCTCGTAGCCGCGGCTGCCCGGCGCATCCCGGCGCGGCGCCAGTTCGACCGCACCGACCAGCCCGAAGTTGCGGATATCGATCACGTTGGGCAGGCCCTGCAGGGCTTGCAGCCGCTCCTGCCAGTACTCGCCCAGCTCGATGGCACGCTCGAACAGGCGTTCTTCCGCGTAGACGTCCAGCGTGGCCAGTGCCGCCGCGCAGGCCAGTGGATGGCCAGAGTTGGTGTAGCCATGGAACAGCTCGATGGCCTGCGGCGGCGCCTGCATCAGGGCCGCATGCACGGCATCGCTGGCCAGCACGCCGCCCAGTGGCACCGCGCCATTGCTGACCGCCTTGGCGAAGGTCAGCAGGTCCGGAGTGACCCCGAAGCGCTGCGCGGCGAAGGGCATGCCGACCCGGCCGAAACCGGTGATGACCTCGTCGAACACCAGCAGGATGCCGTGGTGGTCGCAGAGCTCGCGCAGGCGCTGCAGGTAGCCCGGCGCGGGCAGGATCACCCCGGCAGATCCGGCGATGGGTTCAACGAACACCGCCGCGATGGTCGAGGCATCGTGCAGGGCGATCAGCCGTTCCAGGTCGTCGGCCAGCTCCGCGCCCTGGCGCGGCAGGCCCTTGCTGAACGCATTGCGCGGCAGGTCCAGGGTGTGCCGCAGGTAGTCCACACCACCCAGCTGCAGGCCGAACGCTTTGCGGTTGTTGGGCAGCCCACCCAGCGCCATGCCGCCGAAGCCCACTCCGTGGTAAGCCTTCTCGCGGCTGATGAAACGGGTGCGCTGGCCCTCGCCGCGCTGGCGGTGGTAGGCCAGCACGATCTTCATCGCGGTATCCACCGCCTCGGAGCCGGAACTGGTGAAGAACACATGGTTGAGCGGAGGCGGCGCCAATGTCGCCAGCCGCTGTGCCAGCGCAAAGGCCGGTGGCGACCCCATCTGGAACGCGGGCGAGTAATCCAGGGTGCGCGCCTGCTCGACGATGGCGTTGACGATGTGCGGCCGCGCGTGGCCGGCGTTGCAGCACCACAGGCCGGCGGTGCCGTCGAGGATCTGGCGGCCGTCGACGTCCTCGTAGTGCATGCCTTCGGCGCGTACCAGCATGCGCGGCGCGGCCTTGTACTGGCGGTTGGCGGTGAACGGCATCCAGTACGCGTCCAGTGACTCGGGGCGCTGGGTGGCCAGGTCGTGCAGGTCGCTTTCGGGACGCTTCATGCCAGCTCCATCGGGTCCGATGCGATGAATGTAGCGCAGCTGCGTCACGGCGGAGTCGCGGCGGCCCCGGTATAACCAAGGCTCGTTGAATGTTGGAGCTTCCCATGGCCGATTTCCCCGACCGCAGCCATTGGCAGGCGCTGGTCCTCCAGCTGTCGATGCCGGGCCAGGCCTTCATCGACGGCCGCTATGTCGATGCCGCCAGCGGCGCCCGCTTCGACTGCATCAGCCCGATCGACGGTCGCGTGCTGGGCGCGGTCGCCGACTGCGACGCGCAGGATGTCGAACGCGCGGTACTCGCCGCGCGGCGCAGCTTCGAGGTGGGCCACTGGTCGCAGGCGAGCCCGGCGCATCGCAAGCGCGTGCTGCTGGCGCTGGCGGCATTGGTGGAAACGCACGCCGATGAACTGGCCCTGCTGGAAACCCTGGACATGGGCAAGCCGGTGCGTGACGCCCGCCGTATCGACTTGCCCGGCGTGGTGCGCTGCCTGACCTGGACCGCCGAAGCCGTGGACAAGCTGTATGGCGAAATCGCGCCCACCGGCCCGCACGAGCTGGGCCTGGTCACGCGCGAGGCTGCCGGCGTGGTGGCCGCCATCGTGCCGTGGAATTTCCCGCTGCTGATGGCCTGCTGGAAGATCGCGCCGGCACTGGCGATGGGCAACTCGGTCGTGCTCAAGCCTTCCGAGCGGTCGCCGCTGAGTGCGCTGCGGCTGGCGGCGCTGGCCGCCGAAGCGGGCCTGCCCGAGGGTGTGCTGAACGTGCTGCCGGGCCAGGGTGCGCGCGTCGGCGAACCGCTGGCCCTGCACATGGACGTGGACGTGCTGGCGTTCACCGGCTCCACTGCCACTGGCGCCAAGCTGCTGGAGTACTCAGGCCGGTCCAATCTCAAGCGGGTCTGGCTGGAATGCGGCGGCAAGAGCCCGCACGTGGTGTTCGCCGACGCGCCCGACCTCGATGCAGCGGCGAAGGGCGTGGCGCAGGGCATCTTCTTCAACCAGGGCGAAGTCTGTACCGCCGGTTCGCGGCTGTTGGTGCAACGCTCGATCCGCGAGGATTTCGTGCACCAGGTGATCGCTTATGGCCAGCACATGCAGCCGCGTCATCCACTGGAGCCCGATGCACCGATGGGCGCGCTGGTCGATGCCGCGCACGTGGACAAGGTGCTGGCCGACATCGCGCGGGCCGAAGGCGAGGGTGCCCGGCTGTTGCTGGGAGGCCATCGTGCCGAGGTCGAGGCGCGTGGTTGCTACGTGCAGCCCACCGTGTTCGACCAGGTGCGGCCGGAGCAGGCATTGGCACGCGAGGAAGTGTTCGGGCCGGTGTTGGCCGTGCTCGGTTTCGAGGACGAGGCCGAAGCAGTGCGCGTGGCCAATGACAGCCGCTACGGCCTGGCCGCCGGACTGTGGACGCGTGACCTGGGTCGCGCCCATCGGGTCGCGCGCCAGCTGCGCGCCGGTAGTGTATGGGTGAATGGCTGGGACGGCGGGGACATGACCGCACCGTTCGGCGGCTACAAGCAGTCCGGCAACGGCCGTGACAAGTCTCTGCATGCGTTCGACAAGTACAGCGAGATCAAGGCTACCTGGATCCAGTTGTAACGACGCGGCTGCTCGGCTCTACATAAAGCATACAGCTGTCGAGCTACCGGCAGCGGGCGCTCACCTGCAGCACCGCCGCACGCAGCACGTCGCGGTCGGCTTCTTCGACGGCGTTCTGGAAATAGTCCATGTCCTGCTTGCCCAGCTCGCACGGGTCGACGATGTACCCCGGTGGCCACAAACCCAGCAGCTGTGCCACGCCATGCACGATCTGCTCGGGGGTCATCTGCCGACGGATCCGGAAGTAATTGCGGCGCGGCGCGAACGCGGGATGGACCTCGCGCCGACCGATCAGGCGCGGCGCCACGCCCGCTGCGCTGATGCCGTCGCCGCCATTGATGCTGCCCGCAGGCAGGTCCAGCATCAGTGGCGCCATTGCAGGCAATTCCTCGAACGCGGGTGTGCTGGCGTCGTTAGGTGCCGCCGGGGGCGAGCGTGGCGCTGTCGATGCGGCCGGGCGCGCTGCCTCTGCGGTGGGCTGCGCCGGGTGCGGTTGCTGCGCAGGCACGGGCTGCTTCGGTGGCAGCCAGTACAACGTCATCCTGGCGCCTTCGTCGCTGCGCAGCGTCATCCTGCCACTGCCCAGCAGCCACACTGCCATCAACCCATGCACCAGCAGCACCACCAGCCATGCCGCCATGCGCGGCAGCTTCGGCGAATCGGACCACGACAGTGCGACTGCAGTCATCGGCAAAGCATCCATGCAGGGACCGGTGGCGCAGCCTAGCGGGCGGCCGGAAAAATTCCGTTGGCATCGGTGTCGGCTGAAACCATCGCCCCGTGCGGCCACCGGCCCGTGGCAGAATCGGGCGATCCGCCGTTACCCGTGTTGCCGATGTCGACGATCACCGCTGCCGCACCGCCCGTGAATTCCCCCCGCCGTGTCCTGCTGGCCAGCCTGATCGGCACCACCATCGAATTCTTCGATTTCTACATCTACGCCACGGCCGCAGTGCTGGTGTTCCCGCACCTGTTCTTCCCGGACAGCAGTGATCAGGCGGCGCTGCTGCAATCACTGGCGACCTTCGCGGTCGCGTTCATCGCCCGCCCAGTGGGCTCGGCGGTGTTCGGCCACTTCGGCGACCGCATCGGCCGCAAGGCCACGCTGGTGGCCGCGTTGCTGACCATGGGCGTGTCCACGGTGCTGATCGGCCTGCTGCCGACCCATGCGCAGATCGGGCTGTGGGCCCCGGCGTTGCTGGCGCTGTGCCGTTTCGGCCAGGGCCTGGGGCTGGGTGGCGAATGGGGTGGGGCGGTGCTGCTGGCCACCGAGAACGCACCACCGGGCAAGCGCGCCTGGTACGGCATGTTCCCGCAGCTGGGCGCACCGCTGGGCTTCCTGCTGTCGGCCGGCATCTTCCTGGTGCTGGGCCGCTGCCTGAGCCAGGACGACTTCCTGCAATGGGGCTGGCGCATTCCGTTCGTGGCCAGCGCGTTGCTGGTCGGCCTCGGCCTGTGGGTGCGCCTGAACATCCACGAGACGCCGGATTTCAAGAAGGCGCTGGAGCGCAAGGCCCCGGTGCGGCTGCCGATGCTGACGGTGCTGCGTGACCACCCGGTGCCGATGTTGTTGGGCACGCTGGGTGCGTTCGCCACCTTCGTGCTGTTCTACCTGATGACGGTGTTCAGTCTCGGACATGGCACCGCAGTGCTGGGCTACAGCCGCGAGCAGTTCCTGCTGATGCAGATGGCCGGCATGCTGTTCTTCGCGCTGGGCATTCCGCTGTCGGCACGCTATGGCGACCGCTGGGGCACGCGCCGCACGATGATCGTCGCCAGTCTGCTGATCATCGGTTTCGGCGTACTGTTCGCGCCGCTGTTCCAGCCGCACAGCCCGTGGCTGGTCACCGGTTTCCTGTGCCTGGGCCTGTTCCTGATGGGCCTGACCTACGGCCCCTGCGGCACCTTCCTGGCCGAGATCTACCCGGTGGAAGTGCGCTACACCGGTGCCTCGTTGTCGTTCAACCTGGCCGGCATCCTTGGTGCGGCGCCGGCGCCGTACCTGGCCACCTGGCTGGCCGAACGCTTCGGCCTGGTCGCGGTGGGCTACTACCTGTGCCTGACCGCGGTGGCGACCCTGTGCGCGCTGGTGGCACTGCACCGGCGCGCCCTGCGGCTCAACCAAAGAAGCGCTTGAGCGTGCGCCCCAGCCAACCGCCGCCCTGGTGTTCGCGGGCGAACTGGTTCAGGTGCGCCTTGACCTGTTCGGCATAGGCCTGGTCATCGCCGCGGATGTGATTGAACAGCCAGCGCGAGAGCATGGTGCGCAGCTCGTCACTGATGTCTTCGCCGGCCTGGAAGCGCATGCGGTATTCCGATACCCGCTTGATGAAGACCTCATGCACGCGCTTGTGCGCGGCACAGAACGGATAGCCCGCTTCCTCCATCAGTTCTTCTTCGAATGCGAAGTGCGACATGGTGTAGTCCACCACCTCGTCGATCACTTCACCCGCAGCCGCACGCTGCATGCTGGTCTGTGCCACGTGCAGGTGGTTGAGCATCTCGATGATGCGGCGATGTTGCTGATCGATCACATCGATGCCGATGTTCAGATCGTCCTGCCAGACCAGTAGTGCCATCCCCGGCTCCCCTTCATGCGTATGTCGGGGCCGACTGTAGGGCCGCCGCGCCTGGGCGGCGTTGATCTGGATCAAAGCAGGCCGGTCAGGGCAGGGCGGGCTCGCGCGGGCGCAGCTGGCTGGCCACCGTGGTGCAGGTGACCCGGTTGCGGCCACCGGCCTTGGCCAGGTACAGCTGGCGGTCGGCCTCGGAGATCAGCCGGTGCAGTGCATCACGCTGCGGGCGCAGGCAGCACAGGCCGATGCTGACCGTCATGCGCAGGGTGGCGGTGCCGATGTCCACTTCCAGTGCGGCAATGCGCTGACGCAGTTCCTCGAAGTACTGCAGTGCCTCGTCCTGTTCCATGTCCGGCACCAGCAGGCAGAACTCCTCGCCACCGAAGCGTGCGATCAGGTCCTGGCTGCGTGCATGCGAGGCCACCGCGCCGGCCACCGCGCGCAGCGCATCATCGCCGGCCTCGTGGCCGTGGGTGTCGTTGATGTGCTTGAAATGATCGATGTCGATCATCGCCACCGCCACGCACTGGCCATGCAGCTGCAGCTGCGGCAACTGGCGCTGGCTTTGTTCCAGGAAGCAGCGGCGGTTGGGCAGGCCGGTAAGGAAGTCGCGGGTGGCCAGATCCTGCAGGGTGCCGATCAGTTCCAGCTGGTCCACGTTCTGCGAGACGCGGCAGAAGAACTCTTCGCGCGAGAATGGCTTGCGCAGGAAGTCATTGGCACCGTTCTTCAGGAAGCGCGGGATCAGCGAGGCGTCGGTGTTGCCGGAGATGCCGATCACCGCCACCTTGTCGCGCGAGCGCAGGGTGCGCAGGCGGCGGGTGAATTCCACGCCCTGCATGCCGGGCATTTCCTGGTCGACCACCGCCAGGCGGATTGCCGGATGCGCTTCGATCGCGGCCAGGCCCTCGTTGCCGTCGGCGGCTTCATGCACCTCATGGCCGTACATGCGCAGCAGGGCCGCGGCATAGCCACGCGCGGACGGCGAATCGTCCACCACCAGCGCGGCGATGCGGCGGTTGCGTTCCAGCCGCTGTACCAGCCACACCAGGTAGTCGATGCTGCCGGGGGTGTTCTTCAGCACGTAGTCGATGATCTGCTGCTGCAGCACGCGCTTGCGCAGGTCCTCGTCATACACGCCGCTGACCACCACGGTGGGCAGGTCACGCTTGAGGAAGAACTCGACCACCGTGTCGCGGTCGCCATCGGCCAACACCAGCCCGGTCAGCACAAGGAACCAGCCGCCCCCTTCGCTGAGCAGGCGGTCTGCCTCGGCCAGGGTGGAGGCGATTACCACCGGCAGTTCCAGGCGTTGCTCGATGGCTTCGCGCAGCATGCCGGTAAAGGCACGGGAGTTTTCGACCAGCAGGATCCGCTGTGGCAACGGATCGGCCAGGTCGCCATCGACGGCGGCCTGCGGCAGGACGGGCATGATGCGGTGGCTCAGGAAGGAGGGCTCGGCACGGATAGCGGCGGTTTCGGGCGTAACTTTAGCCGGGCAGGGCGCGCGGCCGCACCAGCATGGCATCAGACGGACGGCGAGATTGGCGACTGACGCTGCGTGGAGGGTTCGTGCAGCACAAGGCGAAGGCGGTTGCTACGGCAGTTCACCGAGCCGCCGTAGGCCAGTATTCGGCCGCCCAGCCGCTCGATGGCCTGGTGGGTTGTGTCGGTCGACAGTGCACAGCCGTGGTCAAGCAGCGCGACGACCGCGACGATGCCGCGGCGGTTCCCCGCCGTGCCACACCGGGCACGCACACAGATCTGGCCGGCCTCCCGCTCCAGGAGCAGCGAGACCGCCTCGATCATGGTGCGGTAGATCGCCAGTTGCAGGTCCACGTTCAGCATGCAGGGGTTTCCTGTCAGCCTCGGCTGCGTGACGCGATGGGTGTTACTCCAGATCTCGTATGCGCCGCCGCCTTGTAGTGCCACGTAAAGCCCTACCTGTTCAAGCCCTGTGGGGTAGACCAGGCTGGCCTGTTCGCGGAACAGGCGCGAGTGCACGGACGATGCGTGCTGCAGGCTGTTGGCCACCGCGTGGTGGCCTTGCAATCTCAGCCAACTGACCATTTCACCGAGCGAACTGTCCATGCCTTCGCCCAGGTGCTTGAGGTGGGCGGCACGTTCGCGAAGTTCACGTTCATTGGTCTGGTGTGAGCTGCGTGCCAAGCGCAACGTGATTTCCTCTGCCAGGCCGCGGGACCGTGCACGCTGATGGTGATAGCTGATGCTGGATCCCAGTGCGAGCAGTGCGACGCTCATCACCGCCATGTTCTGCTGGGTGGCGAACGTGCCAAGGTCGAAAGAGGCTGGTAACCCGGTGCTGGGCGTAGCCAAGTGAAGTGGAAGGTTCACCAGCGGAATCGCGATGGCTGCACCACGCCATCCGTGCATGAAGGTCAGAGCGATTGCGGGCAGTGCTGCCAGCAACACAACGTGTGTGCGGGTGGTATGGGCATCTTTGGCGATCAGTTGCATGCACAGCCCAAGGAGCAGCATCAGCACGATGGCAACCATAGATGGAACCAGCAACCTCTTCTGCCATGGAGTACCCGATCGGCGCCGGGCCCATAGAAGGGCCAAGGGGGCCAGGGTGATGATCGCCGCGAAATGCCCGAATACAACTCTTTCAGCAGCATTCAGCAAGGTGTCTGGAGGCGGATTCGGCCACAACAGGCGTGAAAGGCTCAGGTTGATGCTGGTGACCGCGAGCGCCGCGGAAACTGAAAGAGACAGCAGCCAAAGACCGGTCGCCGCCTCGGATATGGCCTTCCTCAGGTGCAGGTGCACCACCAGCATCGCCGCCGGCATCAACAATGTGGAAGCCAGGATGACCCATTCCAGGCCGTAATGGTCAATCGTAGGTATGCGCAGGTGCGCGAAGTAGCCGAGCTCACCAAGCAGTACATACATCCAAAGTCGCGGCGGAACGATCAACAGCGTTGCCACGCGGATGCCGGCGGGCAGGAAAAACTGGTCCAGCGAAATCTGGCGCGCAGAGATGCAGGCGATGGCGTACACCGCCGCCAAGACAAGGCCCGCCGGGTGCACTGGTATGCCAGCCAGAACTCTATCCTTCACGGCGCCCCATCTCGGACGGGCTGGTGCATGACCAACGCTCACATTCCCTCGAGGCGGTACTGGGTCATAAGGGAAAGTAGCGGTACTTCGAGGAGCGTGCAACGGTACGGGAGGAAGCGCTGCCGTTGCTCACATCGGGATCGAGGCGCTCAGTGGCGTGAATGGCACACAGGGAACGGCGCCGGTATGCTGGCAAAGCCCCCTGCTTCGCGATCATTCACGCCGCCAGCGTGCCACGCAGGGGAGATTGCATTATCTGATCGAAGTCAGGCTTGCGTGCCTGGATGCTGTCCACCTTTCAATCATGGAGATGCCTGTGAAATTTTCTCGATTCTCGAAGATGACGTCCATTGCGGTGCTGCTGGCAGCTCCGACCCTGGTGTTCGCCTGCTGTCCGGGTGGCGGGCAGGGTGTGCAGCTGGCAACGGCGGGGCTGGGGGAGAGCCAGCCTGCAGCGCTTGATCTCAGTTCGGACCCGGCATGGCTTGTCTATGCGTTCGAGCGCGATGGAGTTTCCTACTACCAGGTCAATGATCTGACAGGGCAGGTCAACCTGATTATTGCCGCGATCGATTCGACATTCTGGACCCTGCCGGCCGGTAAAACCGCGGCGCGTGTGTCGCTGCCCTCCGCGCCACTGGCGTTGCCGAAGAATGCGCGTCGTAGCGTTGTCTTCCGCGGGCCTGACTTCTCTCTGGTGGTGTATGGAGAGGGGCGCAGCGCAGTCTGGGCCGTAGAACACATTGTCAGCGGCAGGTAGCGGTTTGCATGCAGATGGCCTGCTGTGACCTGCCTTGCAGCGGTAGCAAACGCCGCTGTGAGGCAGGGCAGGCGCAGCTTCCGGTATCGTTCGCCCGTCTGTGATTACTGTCGTGCGGGTGCCTCGAAGATTCTGCTTCGCCCGTTTGGTAGCGTTTCACATCCGGGTTCGCCAACGTTGTCCAACAGGACCATCGTGATGCGATGGCCTTGGCATTGCACGCTTCCCGAATAGGCATGCGCACGAGCCGAGAGCCGGTCAATAGCCCGCTCCATGGTCCGGGATGCAAGCATGCGATGCCGATCCAGCAGCGCGACATTGAGCACGATGCCGCGCACTCCCTTGTAGCAACCGCAGCGGGCACTGATCTGAATCTGACCCACCTCATCCTTCAGTAGTAGCGACACTGCCTCGGCAAAGGCACGATAGGCCGCCAACTGCAGACCCATGCTCAACCTGCAGGGATCTCCCCCTAGTATCGGACGGACGACTCGGTGACTTGCATTCCATTTTTCACGCAGACCACCGGCCTGCAGAGCGACATAGAGTCCTGCATGCTCGAGTTCCGTGGGGTAGACCATGCTTGTAAGTTCACGGAACTGCTGGGAACGCTGCGAAAACGCTCGAAGCAGATCGGTGGCCGAGGCCTCGTGTCCACCGGCCTTGAGCTGCTGCACGGTTTCCCCCAGCGCTTCTTCAATGTCATCCGCAATCTGACGCAGCCCCATCGCGCGTTCACGCAGTTCCTGTTCGTTGGCCAGGTGGGCCGAGCGCGAGAGCGCGCTGGTTGGCGGTTCCGCCATGGTTCCGGGCGTACGTTGGTGATAGTGATGGGTGATGCGTGGTCCCAACGCGATGAGTGCTGTGCTGGTTATTGCAATGATCTGCTGGGTAACGAACGTTGTCTCGTCGAATGAACCGGGAAGTCCAGTCGTCGGCATGGTCTGGCTCAGGATGATGTTCATGAGCGGCACGCCTATGGCGGCGCCGCGCCAGCCATGCATGCAAGTGAGGGCGATGACCGGCAGCACCAGCAGCAGTTGCAAGGTGGCACGCGCCGAATGGTCCTGCGTGCTGACCAGGATCAGCAGGGTGCCCAGTACACCAAGTGAAGCAAGTGCCGCGAAAGTGGGCCGGCGTCGCCAGACGGTCCAGTCGTAGCTGCTGCGTCGGCGCATCCAGAGTAGCGCCAGCGGCGCGACAGTGAGGATGGCTATGTAGTCACTGAGCACGTACAGGATTGCGTTGGTGTAGAACGGCATGCTGGGTGGAACTGGCCATAGCATATGGATCAGGCCAAGCTTGAGTGCTGTAGCCACCAAGGCGGCTGAGGCCGCGATCGAAAGCAGCCAGCTTTCGTTGGTGGATGCCATCAGTCTGTTATGCAGATGGACAATCAGCGCCACCGCTGGGATCAGGCAAGCGGATGCGAAGATCACCCAGGACATCCCATAGTTCTCAATCATGGGATAGCGCATCTGGGCGAAGTAGGCGTACTCGCCAAGAATCAGATATGGCCACATCCGCTTCGGCGTCAACAACAATGCCGCCACTCGAATGCCAGCCGGGAGAAAGAACTGATCGACGGAAAGGTGCCACGTGGCCCAGCACGTGACCGCGTAGAGCACGGCCAGCGCAATGCCGGCTGGGCGGATACGGAAACTCAGCTCAAAACCACTCTTCAGCCACTTCAAACGCAAGCCTCCCCTGCTCGTCGAACGCTATCGCTGTCCTGTCGATACATGTGTCGTAGTCCTTCGTACCCGACAGTATCGGGTGTTCCAGAAGGGTGCAATCTCGACATCTGTTCGGAAGTGCGAACATACGCAAGGTGTTCTTGGAGAATGTCACGACAAAGCTGTGATATTCATCGCATTTCCTGACGGAGTACCTACGGGGGCAAGGGATTCCCGGGCTGCTGCAATCCCGTGTTGAGCGCAGGCACCCTCGACGGGATCTCAGGGTCCAAGGGTAGATCGGTCGCTTCCAACAGCAGGAGCCTGACCCGGTTCCGGCCGCAGTGCAGATTCCCCTGGTAGGCAAGCACCCGTGTGGTCAACTGGGAAGTGGCGAGATCGGCAGTTGCCCGGGAAAGAGCCTGTTTCGGATCAATTGCCGCGACAACTACAACAATGCCTCGCAGATTGGCCCGTTGTCCGCAACGGGCTCGGACGATGAACTGCCCTTTTTCGCTTCCCAGGAGAATGGAAACGGCCTCGACGATCGAACGGTAGGCAGCCAATTGCAGGCTTGGACTGAGTAGGCAGGGGTCCCCGATCAACCTGGGCTGACCAATCCGATGCGTGGCGTTCCAAGCCTCGCGCACCCCGCCAGCCTGCAGCGCCACATACAGTCCCAGCCTCTCCAGCGCGGCGGGATAGATCATGCTGGCCTGTGCCCGGAACAGGCGCGAATGTACCTCCGAGGTATGCCGCAGGCTGTCGGCCACAGCGTGATGACCCTGCGCATGCAGCCAGTTCACCATTTCATTCAGTGAAAGATCCATGCCATCGCCCAGCTGGCGCAGATGGGCCGCGCGCTCACGCAGGTCCATCTCGCTGGCCAGATGCGAATTCCGTGCGAGCTGCAGGGCCGCTCTGCCATCTTCCTCGCGCAACCGGTGCTGGTTCTGGAAGTGGGTGATGCGCGCACCCAGCAGCAACAGGGCGATGCTGGCGATGGCCATGGCCTGCTGGGTAGCGAAAGTGGCCGGGTCGAATGCCGTCGGATGGTCGGCGGGGGCGCTCAGACCAAGAATGGTGTTCACGGCGGCGACACCGATGGCCGCACCGCGCCATCCCAGCAGGCAGGTCAGGGCGATTGCGGGAATAGGCAGGATCAACAACAACTGCAGCGAGCCAGGCGCCGTGATCGAGGCAGGTACCGGAGTCGCCTGCAGGCCAACGACCAGCATGGCTGCGAGTGCTCCTGCCACAGCAGCAACAGACCGGGCCGTCCATTTTTCCTCGGCGCGGCGGATCCACAGCAACGCCAGAGGCGCGAGGATCAGGATGCCGGTGAAGTCGCCCAGCGCATAGCGCAACACGTTGGTGAGAAATGTCGCGTTATGCAAGGGCTCCCAGAGCAGGTACGAGATTCCCAGGTTGAGCAGGCTGATGATCGTCGCAGCGCATACCGCGATGGAGATCACGCCGAGGATCGTGGTGCGCGCAAGCAGCTTCCGGTGCAGGCGCACGATCAGCATCACGGCGGGCATCAGGAACACCGAGGCCAGGATCACCCAGGTCAGGTTGTATTTGCTGATCAGGGGGATGCGCAGATGCGCGAAGTAGGCGTATTCACCAATCAGCAGGTAGGGCCAAAGACGGGGCGGGCACAACAGCAGTGCGGCCACCCGCACGCCGGCAGGCAGGAAGAATTGATCCAGCGACAGCTTGCGCGCGCCCCAGCACGCGAGGGCATAGATCAGCGCCAGCGCCAGCCCCTCGGGGCTGACCCGTATCCTCACCAGCAGGCCGTCCTTCCACCACTGCATCCACGTGCTCCCCCAGCTCCTGCCCTGATTATGTGGTTGGGAAGGGTCCCGCTACCACAGCGCATCCCGCAATTTGTACCAGGACATCGCCGCCACCAGCAGCGGTGTGCGCAGCAGCCGGCCGCCGGGGAAGGGGGCATGCCGCAGGCGCTGGAACACGTCAAGGCGCTCACTCTGGCCGGCAATCGCGGCGGCGATCACCTCGCCGGCCAGCCCGGCGGAGGCCACGCCATGGCCGGAGAATCCCTGTGCGAAGTACAGGTTGCCATCCAGCCGGCCCCAGTGCGGGGCGCGGTTGCGGGTGATGTCCACGTAACCGCCCCAGACCTGGTCCAGGGCCACGTCGGCCAGCTGCGGGAACACCTGGTGCATGCGCCGCTGCATCACGCCGCGCAGGCCGGGTGGGGGCAGGGCCGAGTAGCTGGCGCGGCCGCCAAACAGCAGCCGGTGGTCGTGGCTGAGACGGAAGTAATCCAGTGCCCAAGCGGTGTCGGCCACGGCCATATTGTTGCCAATCAGCGCCCGGGCGCGTTCAGCACCCAGCGGTTCGCTGGCACCGATATAGGTGCCGACCGGCATGATCCGCCGCTCCAGCTCAGGTAGCAGGCCCTGCAGCCAGGCGTTGCCGGCCACCACCAGATGCGCAGCGCGCACGCTGCCCTGAGCGGTATGCAGGGCAGGCTGCGGTCCGCGCTGCACGCGGGTCACTGGGGAGTTCTCGTGGATCACCACGCCAGCGGCGCGCGCTGCATCGGCCAGTCCGCGGGCATAGGCCAGGGGCTGCAGGTGCGCGCTGAACGGATCGAACATCGCTGCGCGGTAGCGCGGGCTGTCCAGTTGTGCGCGCAGGGCATCACGGTCCCACCACTGCATGGGGTAGTCGTAGTGGCGTTGCAGATGCTCGCAGTTGGCCCGCAGGTCGCGCTCATGGCGTTCGCGGATCGCGACGCTGGCGTGGCCTTGCACCCAATGACAGTTGATGCCATGGCGATCGATGCGTGCGCGCATCGCCTGCACCGCGTCGCGTGACCAGTCGAACAGGTGGCGCGCGTCGTCGCGGCCGAGCTGGCGCTCCAGTTCGTCCACCTCGCAACCATAGCCGACCAGTGCCTGGCCGCCGTTGCGGCCGGACGCGCCCCAGCCGATCCGCTGCGCCTCCAGCACCACTACGCGCTGTCCACCCGCGGCCAGCTCCAGCGCGGCGGTCAGGCCGGTGTAGCCGGCGCCAAGCACCGCGACATCGGCCTGCACGTCGCCCTGCAGTGGGGGCAGTGCGGGTGGTTCGGGCAGGCTGGCGGCATACCAGCTGGGCGGGAAGGCGGCGCTCACCGCCGGCCTCGCAGGCGCAGTACGGAAGGACGGAGCGGGGGAGGACGATCAGCGTTCACACGACTAGTTTCGCCGATGCGTGACGGCCATGGTGTGACGGCGACGACTTGCCGCATTCGCGGGCCGACGGGTAACGTGTCGGCACGCCAAGGAGTTTTCCCATGCGCCGCCTGCCCTGGGTGGGCCTGCCCACCGACAGCACCGTGCTCGGCCATCATCGTTTCGCGCTGGCCGGCGAGAAGTATGTGCGCGCGCTGGCCGATGCAGCCGAGGTCACACCGGTGGTACTGCCGAGCCTGCAGCCTCCGTTGCCGGCTGGCGACTGGCTGCACGGGCTCGATGGCTTGCTGTTGACTGGTGCGGTCAGCAACATCGAACCGCAGCACTACGAGGGCGGCCGCAGCTGGCCCGGCAATCCGCATGACCCGGCCCGCGATGCCAATGCGTTTGCGTTGCTGCACGAAGCGCTTTCGCTGGACATGCCGGTGCTGGCGATCTGCCGCGGCTTCCAGGAACTGAACGTCGCGCTCGGTGGCAGCCTGCATCCGCAGGTGCATGCCGTGCCGGGCCTGGCCGACCACCGCGAAGACCCGCAGGCGCCGGTGGATGTGCAGTACGGGCCGGCCCATGCGGTCACCCTGGTCGCCGATGGCTGGCTGGCGCAGTGGCCTGGAGGCGATCGCGTGCAGGTCAATTCGGTGCATGGGCAGGGCATTGCGCGCCTCGCCGAAGGCCTGCAGGTCGAGGCCTGGGCCGACGATGGTCTGATCGAGGCTGCACGCAGTCCGCACCATCGTTTCGTGCTCGGCGTACAGTGGCACCCGGAATGGCGTGTCATGCAGGCGCCGTTCTATCACGCTATTTTCCGTGCGTTCGGCCAAGCTTGCCGGCAGCACCAACAGAACCGACTGGATTCCCGATGAGTTCCCGAACGCGCCCGCGCAAGACGGCCACGCCCCCCGCACCGCAGGAAAGCAGTCTGCTGCGCTGGCTGAAGGAGCGGCGCATCACCGAGGTCGAATGCCTGGTGCCGGATATCACCGGCAATGCCCGCGGCAAGATCATTCCCGCCGATAAGTTCTCGCATGATTACGGGACGCGCTTGCCGGAAGGCATTTTCGCGACCACCGTCACCGGCGAGTTCCCGGACGATTACTACGACCTGACCTCGCCTTCGGATTCGGACATGATCCTGCGTCCGGATCCGGATACCGTGCGCATGGTGCCGTGGGCCACCGATCCGACCGCGCAGGTCATCCACGATTGCTACACCAAGACCGGCGAGCCGCACGAGCTGGCTCCGCGCAACGTGCTGCGACGGGTGCTGGACGCTTACACGGAGCTGGGCCTGCGCCCGGTGGTAGCGCCGGAGCTGGAGTTCTTCCTGGTGCAGAAGAACACCGATCCCGATTTCCCGCTGCTGCCGCCGGCCGGTCGCTCGGGGCGGCCGGAAACGGCCCGCCAGTCCTACTCGATCGATGCGGTCAACGAATTCGACCCCATCCTTGACCTGATGTACGACTACTGTGATGCGATGAAGCTGGACGTGGATACGCTCATCCACGAGTCCGGCGCGGCGCAGCTGGAAGTCAACTTCACCCATGCCAACGCCATGGACCTGGCCGACCAGGTGTTCCTGTTCAAGCGCACCATGCGCGAATCGGCGATGCGTCACGGGGTGTATGCCACCTTCCTGGCCAAGCCGATGGAGAACGAGCCGGGCAGTGCCATGCACATCCACCAGAGCCTGCTGCGGATCAGCGATGGCCAGAACGTGTTCACCGGCGAACATGGCGGGGAAGATTTCAGCCCGTTGTTCGCCCACTACCTGGCTGGCCTGCAGAAGTATGTGCCGATGGCCATGGCGTTCTTCGCGCCGAACGTGAATTCCTACCGCCGGCTGGTGTTTGGCGAGGTCTCGCCGAGCAACGTGCACTGGGGTTTCGACAACCGCACCTGCGGCCTGCGCGTGCCCTTGGATACGCCGGAGAACATGCGTGTGGAGAGCCGCTTCGCCGGTTCCGACGCCAACCCTTACCTGGCGATGGCTGCGACCCTGGCCTGTGGCCTGCTCGGTATCCGCGAGCGGCTGGCACCGGATGCACCGGTGACCGGCAGCGCCAAGGAGCTGGGCTACAACCTGCCGCGCTCGCTGGGTGAAGCGCTGGACGGGCTGGAGCAGTGCAGCGAGCTGCAGGCCCTGCTGGGCGAGCGCTTCTGCCGTGCCTACATTTCGGTCAAGCGCAAGGAATACGAGACCTTTTTCCGGGTCATCAGTTCGTGGGAGCGCGAGTTCCTGCTGCTGAACGTCTGAGCATCTGGAATAGAAAAATCCGCCGCCGGGGGGTAGGCTGGCACCCGTCGCCGGCCCCGCCGGCCCCCCTTCCCGCATTCTGGAGCACCCGATGAAGCTGCGTATCCTCACGCTCGGCCTGGCCTCCGCCATGCTTGCCGCCTGCAGCGGTGGCAACGGCGGCGCGCAGGACAGCCAGGTCCTGAACGTCTACAACTACAGCGACTACATCGCCGAGGACACCATCCCGACCTTCGAGAAGGAGAGCGGGATCAAGGTGACCTACGATGTGTTCGACAGCGATGAGATGGTCGAGACCAAGCTGCTGGCCGGCAACAGCGGCTACGACGTGGTGGTGCCGACACTGAACTTCTTCGGTCGCCAGATCCAGGCGGGCGTGTTCCTGCCGCTGGACAAGAGCAAGATCCCCAACCTGGCCAACCTCGACCCGGCGGTGATGAAACGCATCGCCACCCAGGATCCGGGCAACCAGTACGGCGTGCCGTACATGATCGGCACTACCGGCATCGGCTACAACGTGGAGATGCTGAAGGAACGCTTCGGCGGCAGCGCCGACATCGCCAACAGCTGGGACCTGGTGTTCAAGCCGGAGAACATCAGCAAGATGAAGGACTGCGGCGTGACCATCCTGGACACGCCGGCCGACATGATCCCGATCGCGCTGCACTACCTGGGCTTGGACCCGCACAGCGGTGATCCGGCCGAGCTGCAGAAGGCGGCCGATCTGCTGAAGTCGATCCGCCCGTACGTGCAGAACTTCCACTCCTCGCAGTACGTGGGTTCGCTGGCCAATGGCGGCACCTGCCTGGTGGTCGGCTGGTCGGGTGACATCATCCAGGCCCGCGACCGCGCCGAGGAAGCCAGCAATGGCGTGCACGTGGCCTACTCGATCCCGAAGGAAGGCGCCCCGCAGTGGTTCGACATGCTGGCGATCCCGAAGGATGCCAAGCATCCGGAAGCCGCGTACGCGTTCATCAACTACCTGCTGCAGCCGAAGGTTGCCGCGGCCAACACCAACTTCATCCACTACGCCAACCCGGTGCCGGCTGCGACCCCGCTGGTGGATGAAGCGATCCGCACCGACCCGACCATCTACCCGCCGGCCGACGTGGCCGAGAAGATGTTCACGTACTCGATCAACACGCCGGAGACCGACAAGCTCTACACCCGGCTGTGGACCGAGGTGAAGACCGGCCGTTAAGCCGGTCTGGCGCCGGCGGGCCATGCCCGTCGGATTGCTTCATCCTTGGCCCGGCGCGGTACCGCCGCCCTGGCCAAGGTGTCGCAGGATCGCCGGCAACAGGTCGCGCGCATCGCGGCCGCCGTTGCACAGGAACGACGAACTCATCCGCTGCAGGTTGTGCATGCCGATGAAGAACAGCCCCGGCTGCGGGGAAACGCCGAACTCGCCGAGCGGATAGCCGTGTGCATCCAGCGCGCCCCGCACGTCGAGCCACGGCCATTCGGCAACGAAGCCGGTGGCCAGCACCACCGAGCGGATGCCTTCCGCCTGCAGATCCAGTTCAAGCGGAGCGGCGTCCGGCTCCCAGTGCAGATAGACCTCTTCGGGAATGTAGCGGGCATCGTCGGTACGCGGTTCGGGCCGCGTGGCGTAGTACGCGCTGGCCAGCGAATCGAGATAGGCATACTCGGCGCGCGTGGCCTTGATCGCGGTATGCAGCTGCGGGCGCACATCGGCGAAGCGGGCGACGTTTCCTTCGAAGCCCTGCAACCGGCCCAACAGTCTGATGCCCGCGCGGTGCATCGCCAGCAGGCTGATCGAGCTCCCCAGGCCGGCACTTCCCTTCCCGGAAATCAGCGGGAACTCCGCGGTGCGGGCCATGCGCAGCGCATCCGGTTCGCCGGCCAGTACGGCGGCCGCTTCACTCACGTGCTGGTGGATGCGCCCGGCCATGTCCCACCAGGTCATCGAGTCCTTGCCGCGCAGCCGGCGGGTATGCGAATGCCGCTGGGCCAGTGACCAGTACACGCTGCGACCGCTGTCGCGCAGGTCCTGGGTGATCTGCGCACCGGACTGGCCGCCACCGATGACCAGCACGCCGCCGTCGGGCAGCTGGCGGGGGCTGCGGTAGTCGCCGGAGTGCAGCACCGTCAGACCCGGCGCGGGCGCGAAAGGGACCCTGGGCATCCGCGCGCGGCGGTATTCACCGGTGGCGACCACCACTGCGCGGGCGTGGATCGGCCCCTGGCTGCTGTCGATGGCGTAGGCACCGGACTCAGGTGCGACCCGACGTACCCCACATCCCTCGTTGATCGGCAACGAGCGCTCGCGGGCATAGTCGCGCAGCCGCCGGATCACCTCCGAGGCCCCCATGAAGCCTTCCGGGTCATCGCCCGCGTAAGCGTGGCCGTGCAGGGCCATCGTCGCGTTGGCGGTGTTGGTCTGGAACGAGTCCCAGCGCCGTTGCCAGCTGGCGCCCACGGTTTCGGCCTCCAGCACGCGATGCTCGATTCCGGCCTCCTGCAGGAGCGCGCTGAGGGACAGCCCGGCCTGGCCGGCGCCGATGATGACCAGCGGCAGCCTGGCAGGCAGGCAGTCCGGTAGGCGGGGCAGGAAGGGGGAGGGGTTGTCCGGGGAAATCACCAGGGTGGGTCCATGCAAGGCCTTGATCAGGGCCATTGCGCGGGGAATGCCCCGTGCCTTCAACAGATCCGGTTCTGAAAAACGTTGCAGAACGGGCCGTCGCCCGTGCTGTCTGGTCGGGACGGCGGCATGGGCGTCCGGGCGAGCCACGGCCTTTGAGCGGACAGGCCACCATGGCGGGGGAAAACCGACACCCCTCGGGGCCCCGGAGCCGGCCAGCGGCCGCTTCCGCCTGCCGCCGTCATATCCCCTGCGCCCACCGGCCGTTAGAATGGCGGCCGCTGTCCACCGCCCGCTCCCGGAGCCCCCATGCCCGTTAAAGCCCAGCCGGTAGCCGCCGTCGTCGACACGACCGGTGCGCCCGGCTATCTCTCCATTCGTGACCTGCGCAAGGAATTCGACGGTTTCGTCGCCGTCGACGACGTCAATCTGGACGTGCGCAAGGGCGAGATCTTTGCCCTGCTCGGTGGCTCCGGCAGTGGCAAATCGACCCTGCTGCGCTGCCTCGGCGGCTTTGAGACGCCTACCAAGGGCAGCATCACCCTCGATGGCCAGCGTCTGGACGCGCTGCCGCCGTACCAGCGGCCGGTCAACATGATGTTCCAGTCCTACGCCCTGTTCCCGCACATGACGGTCGAGCAGAACATCGCCTTCGGCCTGAAGCAGGACGGGATGGCAAAGGGCGCGATCAGCAAGCGCGTGGGCGAGATGCTGGACCTGGTGCAGATGGGTCACCTGGGCAAGCGCAAGCCGCACCAGCTGTCCGGCGGCCAGCAGCAGCGCGTGGCGCTGGCGCGGTCGCTGGCCAAGGGGCCGAAGCTGCTGCTGCTGGACGAGCCGATGGGCGCGCTGGACAAGAAGCTGCGCTCGCAGATGCAGCTTGAACTGGTCAGCATCATTGAATCGTCGGGCGTGACCTGTGTGATGGTCACCCACGACCAGGAAGAAGCGATGACCATGGCCACCCGCATCGCAGTGATGGATGCCGGCTGGATCCAGCAGGTCGGCAAGCCGGACGAGGTTTACGAGCAGCCGGCCAACCGCTTCGTCGCGGGCTTCATCGGTTCAGTCAATTCCTTCGACGGCGTGATCGACGAGGACCTGCCCGAGTACGTGACCGTGCGCACCCCGCTGTTCCCCGCGCCGATCTACATCGCCCATGGCATCACCTGCTATGAAGGGCAGCCGGTCGCGTTCGCGCTGCGCCCCGAGAAGGTGATGATCGGCAAGGACGAGCCGGAAGGGCACACCAACAAGGCACAGGGCGTGATCGAGGACATCGCCTACTTCGGCAGCCACTCGGTCTACCACGTGCGGCTGCCCAGCGGCGCCAAGGTGCTGGCCAACTTCGCCAACTCGCAGCGCTGGGCCAGTGATGGCCTGACCTGGGGCGATGAAGTGTGGGTGCATTGGCGCGACAACGACGGCGTGGTGCTGACCTCATGAGCGTCGCCGGCCTGAAGCGCTGGCTGCCGGGGCTGCGTGCCACGGTGATCGGCATTCCGTACCTGTGGCTGCTGCTGTTCTTCGCAGTGCCGTTCCTGATCGTGCTGATGATCAGCTTCTCGCACAGCCGGGTCGGCTCGCCGCCGTATACCTGGCTGCTGCAGTACGTGGACGGCGCGTTCTCGCTCAAGCTCAATCTCGAGAACTACCTGGCCCTGTTCCGCGACTCGATCTATGCGCAGGCCTTCCTGAGCTCGATCAAGATCGCGGCCATCTCCACTTTCCTGACCCTGCTGATCGGCTACCCGATGGCCTATGCCATCGCCCGCCTGTCGCCGGCCGCGCGCAACGTGGCAATGATGCTGGTGGTGCTGCCGTCGTGGACCTCGTTCCTGATCCGCGTGTATGCGTGGAAGGCGATCCTGGACCGCAACGGCCTGCTCGACCAGTTCCTGCAGTTCACCGGCCTGCAATCGTTGATGACCAGCATGGGCCTGCCCAAGCTGCAGCTGATCGACACCCCGACCGCCGCTTACATCGGCATCGTCTACTGCTACCTGCCGTTCATGGTGCTGCCGCTGTACGCCAACCTGGTCAAGCACGATCACCGCCTGCTGGAAGCGGCCTACGACCTCGGTGCCAAGCCGTGGCAGGCGTTCCTGCGCATCACCCTGCCGCTGTCCAAGGCCGGCATCATCGCCGGTTGCATGCTGGTGATGATCCCGGCGATTGGCGAATTCGTGATTCCGGAAATGCTGGGTGGCTCGGAAACGCTGATGGTTGGCCGCCAGCTGTGGAATGAATTCTTCAACAACCGCAATTGGCCGGGCGCCTCGGCGATGGCGGTGGCGATGATCCTGTTGCTGCTGGTGCCTATCCTGCTGTTCAACCGGTCCCAGCAGCGCCTGCTGGAAGGGAAGCAGGCATGAGCCCGCGTTCCGCCAAGGGCCTGGGGCTGGGCGTGCTGCTGCTCGGCTTTGCCTTCCTGTACCTGCCGATCCTGTTGTTGATGTTCTATTCGTTCAACAGCTCGCGGCTGGCGATGGTCTGGGCAGGGTTCTCTACCCGCGCCTACAGCGACCTGTTCGCCGACCGCGCGCTGATGGATGCGATGTGGACCAGCCTGGTGGTTGCGTTCTGGACCGCCTGTACCGCCACCGTGCTGGGCACGCTGGCGGCGATGGTGATGACGCGCTTCAAGCGCTTCCGTGGCAAGCCGCTGTTCGGCGCGCTGGTGACCGCGCCGCTGGTGATGCCGGATGTGATCCTCGGCTTCTCGCTGATGGCGCTGCTGGCCTCGATGGGTGCGATTCCCGGCTTCCCGGCACGTGGCTTGACCACCATCTGGATCGCCCACGTCACCTTCACCCTGTGCTTCGTCACCGTGGTGGTGTCCTCGCGCCTGCAGGAAATGGACCTGTCGCTGGAAGAAGCCGCAATGGACCTGGGTGCGAGCCGGCTGACCGTGTTCGGGCGCATCACCCTGCCGATCATCGCACCGGCGCTGGTGGCCGGTTGGCTGCTGGCGTTCACCCTGTCGCTGGATGACGTGGTGGTGGCCAGCTTCGTCGCCACGCCGGGCTCGACTACGCTGCCGATGAAGGTGTTCGCCTCGGTGCGCATGGGCATCAGCCCGAAGATCAACGCGTTGGCCACCCTGCTGGTGTCGGCGGTGTCGATCGCCGCGGTGATCGGCTGGTACATCAACGCGCGTGCCGAGAAACGGCGCCAGCGCGACCTGCAGCTGGCACGCCAGGACAACGGCTGAGCACACGGTTTGTCGACAGCGTCGGCAACATCCGGCTCACGGCCGGCGGCGCACAATGGGGGTCTACCAGATGGAGATCCCCCATGACCGTCGAGATTGTCGACCCGGCCACCGGCCAGGTGACCTACCGCCATGAACTGATGGGTGCTGCCGAAATCGAGCAGCGCCTGCAGGCCGCCGCCGATGCATTCCCCGGCTGGGCCGAGCGCTCGCTGCAGGAACGGGGGGCGATCCTCAAGCAGATCGCTGGCCAACTGCGTGCGCGCTGCGATGATCTGCAGCAGGCGATGACCCACGAGATGGGCAAGCTCAAGGCAGAGGCGTTGGCCGAGGTCGACAAGTGCGCGGCGGCCTGCGAGTTCTACGCCGACCACGCCGCCGATTACCTCAAGCCGCAGCTGATCGACACCGAAGCCCAGCGCAGCTATGTGCGCTACGAGCCGATCGGCTGCGTGTTCGCGGTGATGCCGTGGAATTTCCCGATCTGGCAGGTGTTCCGTTTCCTCGCTCCGGCGTTCATGGCCGGCAACGTGGCCTTGCTCAAGCACGCCAGCAATGTGCCCCAGTGTGCCGACCTGATCCTGGCGGTATGCCGTGACGGTGGCCTGCCGGATGGCGTGTTCGATGTACTGCACATCGACAACGACCAGGCGGCCGACGTGCTGCGCGATGCACGGGTAAAGGCGGTGACCCTGACTGGCAGCGAACGGGCAGGGCGCTCGATTGCGTCCAACGCGGGCAGCCAGCTGAAGAAGTCGGTGATGGAGCTCGGGGGCAGCGATGCCTTCGTGGTGCTAGACGATGCCGACCTCGACAAGACCGTGGCGGCGGCGGTGAAGTCGCGTTTCGACAACAGCGGTCAGACCTGCATCGCGGCCAAGCGCTTCATCGTGGTCGAGGCGGTGGCCGATGAGTTCACCCGTCGTTTCGTTGAAGCGGCGGGCGAGCGCCAATACGGTGATCCCGACGAGCGCGGCACCACGCTGGCACCCATGGCCCGCGCTGATCTACGCGACGAACTGCACAAGCAGGTGCAGGCCAGTGTGGCCAAGGGCGCGCGGGTGCTGGTGGGTGGTGAGCCGATTGCGGGCACGCATGCCGGCTATCCGGCCACCGTGCTCGATCAGGTCGGCCCGGGCATGCCTGCCTACGACGAGGAACTGTTCGGCCCGGTCGCTGCGGTGATCCGGGTCAAGGACGAGGCCGAGGCGCTGCGCGTGGCCAACGACACCCGTTTTGGCCTGGGCGGCAGCGTGTGGACGCGCGATCCAGTGCGCGGCGAACGTTTCGCGCAACGCATGGAATGCGGCGCGGCGTTCGTCAACGCCATCGTCAAGAGCGATGCGCGCTTGCCGTTCGGCGGCAGCAAGCAGTCCGGTTTCGGCCGTGAACTGGCCGACCACGGCATCCATGAGTTCATGAACATCAAGACCGTCTACGTGGCTTGATGCCGAACGGTAGTGCCGGCCGCTGGCCGGCATTGCCTGGTTGCCGGCCCGCGGCCGGCACTACCCAAAGCGGGCTACAACCACTTCGCGCGCTTGAACAACCGGTACAACCCCACGCACACGCCACCCACACCCACGATCATCAGCGGATAGGCCCACGGCTGGTTCAATTCCGGCATGTGGCTGAAATTCATGCCATACCAGCTGGTGATCAGCGTCGGTGCGGCCAGCAGCGCGGCCCAGGCACCCAGCCGCTTCACCGTCTCACCCTGCGCCAGCGTCACCAGTGACAGGTTTACGCTCAGGGCCGTGCCCAGCATTTCGCGCAGCGTGTCGATGACATCGCTGATGCGTACCGCATGGTCGTGCACGTCGCGGATATACAGCTTCACTTCGTCCGGGAACAGCTCGCCCTGGTACCGACGCAGCTGTGCCAGTACATCCTGCAGTGGCGCCACCGCCATCCGCATCTTGTTCAACTCGCGCTTGAGCTCATACAGGCGCACCACCGTGCTGCGCTTGTAGCTGTCGGCAAAGATGTCCTTCTCCAGCAGTTCCAGGGTGTCGCGGAAGCGGTTGGTGATGGGCAGGTAATTGTCGACCACGAAGTCGGCCACGGCGTACAGGCAGTACGAGGGGCCCATTTTCAGCAGCTGTGGTTCGCGCTCCACGCGCGCGCGCACCGGTGCGTACGAGAGCGAGGCGCCATGGCGAACGGTCACCAGGAACCGTGGGCCGAGGAAGGCGTGGGTCTCGCCGTACTGGATGCGCTCGTCAACCATCTGCGCGGTGGTCACCACCACGAACAACGAGTTGCCGTAGGCCTCCACCTTGGGGCGCTGGTGCGCGTTGCGCGCATCTTCGACGGCCAAGTCGTGCAGGCAGAATTCCTCCTGCAGTTTCAGCAGCACATCGTCGTTGGGGTCGTACAGGCCGACCCAGACGAAGCCGTTGCCACTGGCGATGACGTCGCTGATGGCATCCAGGCTGATGTCGTGGCGTTTGCCCTCGTCATCGTAGTGGACGCAGTTGATGACGCAGGCGGGGTTGGCCGAAGCAGGTGCGGAAGCGGAGGCGGGCAATGACATGCCCGCCATCGTGCGTCAGTGCCGTGTTTCCGACAAGTGAGGACGCCGGCCCAGTACCCAGGCCAGGGCCACATGGACCGGCAGCAGCAGCACGATCCACTGCACGTTGTACTGCGCCTGCAGGCTCAGCCAGTGCAGCACCAGCGCGGCTACGGCCTGTACCGCCAGCAGCCACAGCACGATCCTGAACATGCGGCCCGGCACACGTCGGCGCAGCAGGGCGATCGCACCCGGCAGCAGCAGCACCGCCAGTGGCGAGAGCAACAGCAGGTTGCGGTTGGCCCATGCGGCGTAGTGGATGCTGAAGCCCCACAGGAACACCAGCACGCCACCGAACAGGGCGCACAGCAGCCAGAACGGCAGGGCCAGCCCCGCCAGCAGGCGCGGGCGGTTGCGCAGCGCCAGCACGCCAGCGGCGATTACCAGGCCGCACAGCAGCCACGGCCACCAACGGCGTGCGAACTCCTTCGGCTCCGGGTCGATGCGGTGCGGCAGCAGTTCCTGTTCGGACTGCACCAGCGGACGGCCATCGCTGTTGCGTGCCTGGCGCAGTGCATCTGCCAGGCGCATCGGCACGAAGGCTTCCTGCCAGCGCGACAGCGGCTGGTCGGCGAACGGCCCGAGGCCTACATCGAAGCCCAGCCACATCCACGGTGCCGGCGATGCCAGGCGAACCGATTCACTGCGGTAGGTATTGCCACGCGAGCGGCCCGACAGCTGCGAGTGCAGGCCACCGCCGAGTGCCTTGTCCACCGTGTCGCGCACCATCGTCGCGCAGTTGGCGGTGTAGTAGTCGTAGTGGTAGCGCGCGTTTTCCGGCTTGGCCCGCTCGGCCAGATCGGCGGCCAGCGCACGTGCCTGGTCCGGGCGCAGGTCCAGCCACTGCACGCTGGCGCCACGGCCGGTCTCGTCGTAGTACGACAGGTCCTGCTGCAACGGCAGCGCCACCAGGTAATACATCATGTCGCCGCGTGCGAAGCGGCTGATGAAATCGTCCTCGGACGGGTCGAAGTAGCCGAAGTTGTAGGAGGTCGCCTCGCCGCTGACCGGATCAAGCACCACGATGGCGTCATGGCCGAAGCGTTCGAAGAACACCGTGCCCGGCTGCATGGTCACCACGCCGATGCGTGGGGCAGGGGCTTCGGCGTGGGGCGCGGGTACGGCAGGCGTGGCTGCCGCAGGCTGCGCGAAGGCGGCCAGCGGCAGGGCCATGGCCAGCACGCACAGTGCCAGCCACAGCGTCAGGATCAGGCCGCGGCGCTTCAAGCGTCGTCCTGCGCGTCCGGCGGCAGCACGGTCACGTGGAAGGCCTGCACCCGGCGCGCATCGGCGCGGGCCACACGGAACATGAAACGGTCCAGCGCCAGCTCGTCACCGACTTCCGGTAGATGGCCCACGGCCTCGGTGACCAGGCCGCCGATGGTGTCGTAGTCCTCGTCGGAGAACGTCGCGCCGAATCGCTCGTTGAAGTCGCCGATCGGGGTCAGCGCGTCGACCACGTACTGGCCGTCGGACTGGATGGCGATCTGTGCCGAGGGATCTTCAGCTTCGTCATGCTCGTCGTCGATGTCGCCGACGATCTGTTCCAGCACGTCTTCGATGGTGACCAGGCCGGCGACACCGCCGTACTCGTCGACCACGATGGCCATGTGGTTGCGCGACAGGCGGAACTCCTTGAGAAGCACGTTGAGCTTCTTGGCCTCCGGAATCAGCACCGCCGGGCGCAGCAGCTCACGCACGTTGGCCGGGCCGTTGTCGGCAACCACGCCGCGCAGCAAGTCCTTGGCCAGCAGGATGCCAAGGATGTCGTCCTTGTTCTCGCCGTGCACCGGGAAGCGCGAATGGCCGGATTCGACCACCTGCTTCATCAGTTCCAGGAAGGGCGCTTCGACCGGCAGCGAGACCATCTGCGAGCGCGAAATCATCACGTCGCCCACGGTCAGCTCGGCCACCGAAATGGCGCCTTCCATCATCTTCAGGGTATCGGCGGCGATCAGACCCTCTTCCTGCGCGGTGTGCAGGACAGCGACCAGCTCGTCGCGGGTGTGGGGTTCGCCGGAGAAGGCGGAGGTCAGGCGTTCAAGCCAGCCGCGCTTCTTTTCACTGTGCTCCGCGGGGGAGCTACTACTGTCGTCTTCTGACATCTCTGGAAAAAAGGCACCCGGCAGGCCGGGCGTTGGCCCAAGTCTAGCAGGATGTGGCGGCCTGTCAGTTACCGACGCTGCCCGGTCCAGTGATCGGCGGCGGGGCCAGTTCGGGCCGGGGGGCTGCCTCCTCGGGCAGGTCCAGGCTGTAGGTGCAGCCGGCCAGGGTCTTGCCGGGGTGGGAGGCCACGGTGGAGACGCTGAGGATGATCGACTCGATCTGGGCCTCGCCGGTCTTCGGGTCGGTCATATCGCGGCTGACCAGCTCGCGCCCGGCCATGAACTTGCCGCCCTGGTCGTAGCCGGTCTCCAGTTCCAGCTGCTTGGCCAGCGGCCGCGGGTCGGCCTGGTCGAGGACGGCCATGATGCTGGCGCCGGCCACGGCCACCCGCTCGGTGACTGTGCCAAATACGCTGATCGGCTGGGCCAGGCGGTACTCGCTCATGAACTGGTTGCCCTGAGGCAGCGGCTGCAGGCCCTGGGCCACGGCTTTCAGCGGGTCGGCCAGCAGCGGCGCCAGCGCGGCGTGCTGGGCCACACCCAGGCGGCATTCGATCAGCGCCGGCAGGTCCAGGCTGGCCGCGAAGGCAGACGGGGCCGCAAGGGCACACAGCAGGGGCAGGCAGCAGCGCAATGACACGAGCGGTTTCCGCGGGCGGGGGCCGCCATCATAGCTCCGGCGAACGCCCGGAAGGCGGGGTGAGAAGGCGCAGGAAGCCGACCATCGCCCGCCGTACGACCATCAGCGACAGGGTCAGCACGACCGCAAGCATGGCGACCTGCATCAACTGCCCCGCGATGCGCGCCACGGTCGGCCACAGGCCCGGGCTGGTCAGCCAGGGCATCAGTTCCGCTGCCGCGATCCTGGCCACTTTCATGTAGATCACGGCCAGCACGAACAGCACCAGCAGCGCGGTGCGGCTGGCATGGAAGAACGGCAGCGCGTTTACGGAGCGGCCCAGACGGCGGTGCAGGATCATTCGCCACAGGACCGGAAGGGTCAGTGCACCCACCAGCACCAGCACCATCGACGTTTCCCACATTCCGGGAACATGGACCGGCTCGCGTTCGCCGGTGAGATGCGGGCCGATCAAGCCGATCGCCAGCCCGATCAGCAGACAGACGGGCGACAGCAGGGCCAGGCCGCGCAGCAGCCAGTGGCTGCCGGCGGGATCACGGGCGCCGATGCGTTGAACGGCATAGGCACCGAGCACCACCAGGACGGCAAACAGGCTGGCGCCAATCAGAAACGGAATGAAGCTGCCGTGCGAGGTCATCCTTGTTCCTCCGGTTTCTGGCCCCGGGCTGGGGCATTGGGGGCGTTTCCCGCTCAGCGCTCGCCAGCGTACGGATCGGCGATGCCGAGCTCGGCCAGGATGTCACGCTCCAGCTGTTCCATCGCCTCGGCTTCCTTGTCGTCTTCGTGGTCCCAGCCGAGCAGGTGCAGCACGCCGTGCACGGTCAGGTGCGCGTAGTGCGCGTTGAGCGCCTTGCCCTGTTCGTCGGCCTCGCGGGCCACCACCGGTGCGCAGATCACCAGGTCACCGAGCAGTGGGAACTTCACGCCCTTGGGCAGGCCTTCGGGCACTTCGGCCGGGAAGCTGAGCACGTTGGTCGCGTAGTCCTTGCCACGGTAATGGCGGTTCAGCGACTGCCCTTCCTTGGCATCGACCACGCGGATGGCCAGGTCGGCCTCGCGGATGCGGCCCTTCAGCGCAGCGGCCACCCACTTGCGGAAGCTCACGGCCGCCGGCAGGCCGGCACGCGGCAGGGCGTAACTGACGGCGATGTCCAGTCGCACGGGACCACGGGTCATGGAGTTGCTCCAGGTTGGATCTGATGCAGGTCGCGGCGGTCGTAGGCACTGACGATACGCGCCACCAGCGGGTGGCGCACCACGTCGCGGGATTCGAAGAAGGTGAAGCTCACGCCCTCGACCTCGCGCAGCACATCGATGGCATCACGAAGGCCGGACTTCACATGCTTGGGCAGATCGGTCTGGGTCAGGTCACCGGTGACCACTGCGGTCGAGCCATAGCCCAGGCGGGTCAGGAACATCTTCATCTGCTCGATGGTGGTGTTCTGTGCTTCGTCCAGGATCACGAATGCATCGTTGAGCGTGCGGCCGCGCATATAGGCCAGCGGTGCGATCTCGATGACGTTGCGCTCGAGCAGCTTCACCACCTTTTCCACACCCATCATCTCGTACAGGGCGTCGTACAGCGGTCGCAGGTAGGGGTCGACCTTCTGGCTCAGGTCGCCGGGCAGGAAGCCCAGCTTCTCGCCGGCTTCCACTGCCGGGCGCACCAGGATCAGCCGCTGCACCCGCGACTCGTTCAGCGCCTCGACCGCGCTGGCTACGGCCAGGAAGGTCTTGCCGGTGCCGGCCGGGCCGATACCGAAGTTGATGTCGTGGCTGGCGATCTGGTGCAGGTAGCGGCTCTGGTTGGCACCACGTCCGCGCACCGTGCCGCGCTTGACCTTGATTGCCACGTCCTGTGCTTCGTAGGAGCGCTCGGCGATCTGCTCGACATTGGCCTGCGCCAGGCGCAGATGGATGGCGTGGTTGTCGAAGGTGGTCTCACCGGCTTCGGCGTACAGCGCCTCGACCAGCTTCTGCGCCTCGACGATGGCCTCGTTCGGCCCGCTGATGCGGAACACGAAGCCACGGTTGGCGATCTCCACGCCGAGCTTCAGCTCGATCTGGCGCAGGTGGCCATCGAAGGGGCCGCACAGGTTGGCCAATCGCTCGTTGTCTTCCGGCGACAGGGTGAAGTCTCGATGATCGATGCTTTTCATTGCTTTGGGTGGGGCGGAAGCCTTCCACCGCAGTGTATTCAGGGAGGACAAGGGTAGCGCGCGCACGGGGCGCACGGCCAGCAGGAGGGCGATACAGCGTTTTCCACACCCGGTGTGGACGGGAGCTGAGGAAACCTGTGGATAGACCTCTGCAGTGCTTGTGCCACAAGCCTCATGAGAAGGTGGTGAAAAAATCGTCACGGACGCAAGGGCTCCCGCATCGAAAGGACAAACGCGTCGCAAGGAGGCTACTTCGCAGCGCACTCCGGGATTCATCGTGATGGCAGCGCATGTTCCACTGCCAGGCGAGCAACGGGAGCGTACCGTGCCGGTTTTCCACACCCGCTGTGGAATGATGCTGAATCAACCTGTGGATAGGTGGCTCAGACCCTTGTCGCAAGGGCTTCGCCACACCGTGGTGAAAAAACCGTCAGGGCTGATCGGGATCATTGTGGGTGCACGGAGCACATGGCACCGTAGCGCCGTCGCAGGAGGGGCTGGCATGGATATAGGCAACGGCATGCGTCGAATTGGGCTGGTAGGCATCGGTCTGCTGGCAGGGTGTGGGCAGGCACCGCCCATCGCACTGGGCACGCTGGAATGGGACCGGATCACGGTGCCGGCGCCGGCAGCCGAAGTAATCGCCACGGTGGACGTGCACGAAGGCCAGCAGGTCAAGGCCGGCGCGGTGCTGATGCAGCTCGACCCGGCCCGCGGCGACGCGCAGTTCGCTGCCGCTCAGGCCGACACGGCCCGAGCGCAGGCGCAACTGGAAGAACTGAAGATCGGACCGCGCCAGGAGCAGATCGCGCAGGCAAAGGCACAGCTGACCGCATTGCGCGCACAGGCCGCCGAGGCCAGTGCCTACTACCGCCGGGTGCAGCCGTTGGCGCAGCAGCGCCTGATCGCCGCCGCCGAACTGGACCGCGCACGCGCCGCCGCCGGCAATGCCGAGGCCAGCGTGCATGCTGCCGAGCAGGCCTGGCTGGAGCTGGTGCACGGCAGTCGCTTGCAGGACATCGCCCAGGGCCAGGCCACCGCCGAAGCCGCACAGGCACAACAGGTCGTGCAGGGGGTCAATCTGCAGAAGCTGCAGCTGCGCGCGCCACGCGATGGCGTGGTCGATGCCTTGCCGTATCGGCAGGGTGACCAGGCCCCCATCGGCGCACCGCTGGCGGTGATGCTGGTCGGCGAGCGTCCCTACGCGCGTGTCTACCTGCCGCAGCCGCTGCGCCTGCAGGTCACCGTGGGGCAGGCCGCACAGGTGCAGTTGGAAGGGGGCGGCACCGTGCTGAAGGGGCGCGTGCGTTCGATCCGCAGCGAGCCCTCGTTCACGCCGTACTACGCACTGACCGGCGACGACGTCGCGCGCTTGAGCTATCTGGCCGAGATCGAAGTGGACGAGGCTGCGGACATGCAGAAGCTCCCGGCCGGGTTGCCGGTGCAGGTGCGCTTCTGAACACCAGTGAGGACATCGCGGTCCGCGCACGAGGGCTGACGCGTCGCTTCGGCGAACTTCTGGCCGTGGACAACGTCGACCTGACCGTGCCGCGCGGCCAGGTCTACGGCTTCCTGGGCCCGAACGGGTCCGGCAAGTCGACCACCATCCGCATGCTGTGCGGCCTGCTGGAACCCAGCGCAGGGCAGATCGAGGTGCTGGGACTGGCAGTGCCCGAGCAGGCAGAGGCGCTGCGCCGGCGCATCGGCTACATGACCCAGCGCTTCTCGCTGTACGAAGACCTGTCGGTGCGCGAGAACCTGGAATTCCTCGCCGCCATCCAGGACCTGCCGCGCGCGCAGGCCCGACAGCGGATCGAAGCGCTGCTGCAGCAGTACCGCCTGCAGGACCGGCAGCCGCAGTTGGCCGGCACCCTCAGCGGTGGGCAGAAGCAGCGCCTGGCGCTGGCCGGTGCGGTGATACATGGGCCGGAACTGCTGTTCCTGGACGAGCCGACCAGTGCGGTCGATCCGGAATCGCGCCGCGATTTCTGGGAGGCCCTGTTCGAGCTGGCCGACGCCGGTACCACCGTGCTGGTTTCAACCCATTACATGGACGAGGCCGAGCGCTGCCACCGGCTGGCGATTCTCGATCGTGGCGCACTGGTGGCCGACGGCACGCCGGACGAGCTGTGTGCACAGCTGCAAGGCCGCACGTTGCAGGTCACGTCGGTGCAACCGCGTCAGGCCAGCCGCGCGCTGGCCGCATTGCCTGGCGTGCTGAGCGTGGCGCAGATCGGCACTCAGCTTCGCGTGCTGTGCAGTGAGGAGATGGCAGATGTTGCTGAGCTGCGCCATGCACTGGCCGGTGCCGATCCGCAGGCCAGCATTGAGCCGGTGGCGCCGAACCTGGAGGACGTCTTCGTGGCCGCCACCCGCGGCCGCGGCCGGGAGCCGGCGGCATGAACCTGCGCCGGCTGTGGGCGATCATGCTCAAGGAACTGCGGCAGCTGCGCCGCGACCGCATCACGCTGGCGATGATCGTCGGCATTCCGGTAATGCAGCTGCTGCTGTTCGGCTACGCGATCAATCTCAACCTGCGCCATCTCAACGCCGGTGTCGCCGACCAGGCCAACAGTGCGGCGTCGCGTGCGCTGGTGCAGGACATGGTGGCCACTGGTGTGATCACGCCGCGCAGCGACACCTACACGCCTGATGAGCTGATGCAGGCGTTGCGCCGTGGCGAGATCAGTGTCGGCATCGTGGTGCCGGCCGACTTCGAGCGGCGCCGTTTCGATGGACGCGAGGCGGTACAGGTGCTGGTCGATGGCAGCGACACGGTTGTACAGAGCGCGGCGATCCAGCTGGCGCAGGTGCCGCTGGAGACACGACCGACCAGCAACACGCGGCCACTACGCGAAGGCAGCATCGCCGGTGGTCCGATCAGTGTGACCAGTTTCTACAACCCGCAGCGGCGTTCGGCAGTGAACATCGTGCCGGGCCTGATCGGGGTGATCCTGACCATGACCCTGGTGATGTTCACTGCCGTGGCGGTGGTGCGCGAACGCGAGCGCGGCAACATGGAACTGCTGATCGCCACGCCGGTGTCACGCAGCGAACTGATGGTCGGCAAGGTGCTGCCCTATGCGGCCATCGGCCTGCTGCAGACTACGCTGGTGCTGCTGCTTGGCACATGGCTGTTCCAGGTGCCGATCCGCGGCAGCCTGTTGGACATCTACCTGGCGGCGGTGCTGCTGGTGCTGGCCAACCTGGCGTTGGGCCTGCTGATTTCCACGCGCGCACGCTCGCAGTTCCAGGCCATGCAGATGACTCTGTTCCTGTTCCTGCCGTCGATCCTGCTGTCGGGCTTCATGTTCCCGTTCGCGGGCATGCCGCGGCCGGTGCAGTGGCTGGCCGAGGTGCTTCCGCTGACCCATTTCCTGCGACTGGTGCGCGGCATCATGCTGCGCGGGGCCTCGCTGTGGGAGCTGTGGCACGACGCGCTGGCGCTGCTGGCCTTCATCGTGGTGATGATGACGCTGGCGATCCTGCGCTTCCGCAAGCGGCTGGATTGACGTGGCCGGGGTCGGATCCCCACAGGGGCTCTGACCCCAATGATCGGTGCGGTGCAACGGGTCGGAGCCCCTGCGGGGATCCGACCCTGCCGGTCAGCCCGCGACCACGCGCGCGCGCAGCGAATTGGTCAGCGCTTCGGTGATCACCACGTCCACGAACTGGCCGATCAGCCGCGCCGGTGCCGGGAAGTTCACCGAACGCATGTTCTCGGTCTTGCCGGTCAGCTCGTTCGGGTTCTTGCGCGAAGGACCTTCCACCAGCACGGTCTGCACGGTGCCGACCATCTTCTCGGAGATGCCGGCGGCATGCGCATTGATGCGTTCCTGCAGACGCGACAGGCGTGCGTGCTTCTCGGCGTCGCTGATCGTGTCCTCCAGGTCCGCAGCCGGGGTGCCCGGGCGACGCGAATAGATGAAGGAGAAGCTGTGGTCGAAGCCGATGTCTTCGATCAGCTTCATGGTCTTCTCGAAGTCGGCATCGGTCTCGCCGGGGAAGCCGACGATGAAGTCCGAGCTGATCGAGATGTCCGGGCGCACCGCGCGCAGTTTGCGGATCTTCGACTTGAATTCCAGTGCGGTGTAACCACGCTTCATCGCCGACAGCACGCGGTCGCTGCCGGCCTGCACCGGCAGGTGCAGGAAGTTGGCCAGCTGCGGCACGTCGCGGAATGCATCGATCAGCGAATCGCTGAATTCCAGCGGGTGCGAGGTGGTGAAGCGGATGCGACCGACACCGTCGATCTCGGCGATGGTGCGGATCAGCAGGCCGAGGTCGGCAAATTCGCCGTCGCCATACGGGCCGCGGTAGGCATTGACGTTCTGGCCGAGCAGGTTGATCTCGCGCACGCCCTGCGCGGCCAGCTGCGCCACTTCCACCACCACGTCCTCGAACGGGCGGCTGACCTCGGTGCCGCGGGTGTAAGGCACCACGCAGAACGAGCAGTACTTGGAACAGCCTTCCATGATCGAGACGAAGGCAGAGGCACCGTCGGCGCGCGGCTCGGGCAGGCGGTCGAACTTCTCGATCTCGGGGAAGCTGATGTCCACCTGCGGACGCTTCTGCTCGCGCCGTGCGCGGATCAGTTCCGGCAGGCGGTGCAGGGTCTGCGGGCCGAACACCAGGTCGACGAACGGCGCGCGCTTGATGATCGCTTCGCCTTCCTGCGAGGCGACGCAGCCGCCCACGCCGATGATGACTTCACGGCCCTTGTTCTTCAGGCCCTTCCACACGCCCAGCTGGCTGAATACCTTTTCCTGCGCCTTCTCACGGATGGAGCAGGTGTTGACCAGGATGACGTCGGCGTCGTCCGGGCTGTCGGTCAGTTCCAGGCCATCGCTGGCGGCAAGCACGTCGGCCATCTTGGCCGAGTCGTACTCGTTCATCTGGCAACCGTGGGTCTTGATGTACAGCTTGCC
>JAAIGE0100093035.1_pt1 | contig 105734 bp, 96 predicted proteins | sample 6487951 | NCBI WGS metagenome assembly JAAIGE01 (sample SAMN13974128, study PRJNA590717) | phyllosphere metagenome | biome: tomato field; feature: multiple bacterial spot infested tomato fields; material: tomato leaves; isolation source: leaves from tomato fields | host: Solanum lycopersicum ...
GCGCGGGGCGGCTAAACCGGCATCCCTGCCGGTTTACCCCCCAAATCCCTGTCGAATTCCGGCCAGCGTGGTTTAACGGGGCGCCTGAGATCAAAAGCAGATCAAGATCAAGAGCGGCTCGCTTCGCATCGTGGTTACCGTTGAGCGCTGCAGAGGTGTGTAGATAGCTATGGCTATCGTAGGCGTGCCAGCTGCCACAATTGGGTCGTGTGAACACCTTCAGATTCCACATAGCTTGCGCAACAACTCGGTGTCCAGGTGGTGCTCCACCAAGTCCGCCAAGCGCTCGATATCGCGCTCGCGCAGGCCGTGATAATCCACCTCTTGCACATCCTGCAACCCGGCCCAACGCAGCAACGCGCTGCACGCCGCCGGGGTTTCGAATAAGCCGTGCAGGTAGGTGCCTAGAATTTGCCCATCGGGGCTCTGCGCGCCATCGCTGCGGCCATCGTCCAGCAGCACGGCAGCGCTTGCCAAGGCAGCGCCGCAGGTTACCCCCGCATGGATTTCATAACCGCTGACGTCGGCGTCTTCCAACACCAGGCGTCCACGCACGTTGCGCAACTGCTTCTCTTGTTCCAGGGTGGTGCTGAACGCCAGTAACCCGAGGCCGTCGCTGGAGCCCGCAAGCCCTTCCAGGCCTAACGGGTCATGGACTTGCTCGCCGAGCATCTGCAAGCCGCCGCAGATCCCCAGCACCTTGCCGCCATAACGCAGGTGCCGCGCCACGGCGGTGTCCCAGCCATTGGCACGCAGGTAGGCCAGGTCACTGCGCACGCTTTTCGAGCCCGGCAGGATGATCAGGTCAGCAGCCGGTATCGACTGGCCCGGCCCGACGAACTGCAAGTCCACCTGGGGATGCAAGCGCAGCGGGTCGAAGTCGGTATGGTTGCTGATGCGCGGCAGCACCGGCACCACCACCTTGAGCACTTGGGCGGCCTTGTCGATCTGGCGCTGGTCGATGCCGTCTTCCGCCTCCAGGTGCAGGTCCATCACGTAGGGCAGCACGCCGATCACCGGTTTGCCGGTGCGCGCTTCGAGCCAATCCAGCCCGGGTTGCAGCAACGCGATATCACCGCGAAAACGGTTGATGATGAAGCCCTTGACCCGCGCCTGCTCACTGGGTGACAGCAGTTCCAGGGTGCCGACCAGATGGGCGAACACGCCGCCGCGATTGATGTCTGCGATCAACAGCACCGGGCAATCCACCGCCTCGGCGAAGCCCATGTTGGCGATGTCATTGGCGCGCAGGTTGATCTCGGCCGGTGAGCCCGCGCCTTCGACCATCACCACCGGGTAGGCCTGGCTCAAACGCGCGTGGGAAGCCAGCACGGCTTGCATCGCAATGGCTTTGTAGTCGTGGTACGCCACGGCATTCATGCTGGTAACGGCACGGCCATGGATGATCACCTGGGAACCGGTGTCGCTGTTGGGTTTGAGCAACACCGGGTTCATGTCGGTGTGGGGCGCCAGGTTGGCAGCCTGGGCCTGCACCGCCTGGGCGCGGCCGATCTCGCCGCCTTCGGCGGTCACTGCGCTGTTGAGCGCCATGTTCTGCGGCTTGAACGGTGCCACCGCGACGCCCTGGCGTACCAGCCAGCGACACAGCGCAGTCACCAGGGTGCTTTTGCCGGCGTCGGAGGTGGTGCCCTGCACCATCAACGTGGTCATGTGGCGTCCTTGTAGGCGGCCAGGGCTTCGTCAAGGCGCAGCCAGTCGGCGTCGGTGTCGGGCAGGCCGAAGCGCACGCTGCTGTTGTGCACAAACAGGCGCAGCAGGATGCCGCGCTGGGCCATGAACTCGTACAGCCGTTCAGCGTGGGGAGTAATCAACCACTGGAACAAGGCGCAGCCGCCGTGAGGTTGAAGGCCGCGGCGCTCAAGCAGTTCGAACAGACGCTGGCCGGCTTCGATGCAACGACTGCGCTGGCGCGCATGCCCGTCGGTGTCGCGCAGGCACACTTGGCCCAGTACCCGCGTCGGCCCGCTGACGGCCCAGGGCCCAACCTGTTCGGCCAACAGCTTGAGCAACTTGCGCTCGGCCAGCACGAAGCCCAGGCGCACACCGGCCAGGCCGAAAAACTTGCCGAATGAGCGCAGCACGATCAAGCCGACCTGGTCGGCATGCCTGGCCAGGCTCAAGTCCGGGGTTACGTCAATGAACGCCTCGTCCACCACCAGCCAGCCACCACGTTGGGCCAACCGCGCATGCCAATCCAGCAGGCGCTGCGGGCTCAAGCTCAAGCCCGTGGGGTTGTTGGGGTTGACCACCACCAGCACGTCGAGGCTGTCGAGAAAGAAGTCGACTTCCTGCTCCTGCACTTCGCGCACCACATAACCGGCGCGGCGCCAGGCTTCGGCGTGCTCGGCATAACAGGGCGACAGCACGCCGACCTTGCCGGAGCGACGCAGGCGTGGCAGCAGTTGGATCGCTGCCTGGGAGCCCGGCACTGGCAGCAATGGGCCTGCGCCGTAATACTCGCTGGCAGCCTTCTCCAAGCCGTCATCGGTTTCCGGCAAACGCGCCCAGGCACGCAAGGGAATCTCGGGAATCGGCCACGGCCAGGGCGCCAGGCCGCTGGACAGGTCGAGCCAATCCGCTTCGGCAATGCCGTACTCAATCGCGGCCTTACGCAGCCGACCACCATGTTCAAGCATAGATTTGCGCCCCCACGCACAGGACCAGCAGCCACAACCATACGCCGCGCTGCACCAGTTGCCAGCCGCGATCAATGGAATCGGCGTCGGCCGGCGGGCCTTCGCCCAATGGCGGGCGCTGATGCACCTCGCCGTGATAAATCGCCGCGCCGCCGAGTTCCACACCCAAGGCTCCGGCCCCTGCCGCCATCACCGGGCCGGCGTTGGGGCTGTCCCAGGTCGGGCCCTGGGTGCGCCAGCATTTGAGCGCCAGGCGGGTTTTACCCAATAGCGCGTAGGTTAAGGCCACCAAACGCGCAGGAACATAGTTGAGCACATCATCGATCCTGGCGGCTGCCCAGCCGAAACGCTCAAAGCGCTCATTGCGATAGCCCCACATGGCATCCAGGGTGTTGCTGAGGCGATAGAGCACCACGCCTGGCACGCCGGCCACCACGAACCAGAACAACGCAGCGAATACCGCATCGCTGCCGTTCTCCAGCACCGATTCGGTGGCCGCGCGGGCGACTTCAGTGTGGTCCAGTTCGCTGGTCTGGCGGCTGACCAGGTAACTCACACGCGTGCGCGCTTCATCCAGGTCATCACGGCGCAGGGCGTGCGCCACTGGGGTGACGTGCTCACCCAGGCTGCGCATGCCCAGAGCGCAGTACAACGCCATAATCTCCAGCAGCCAGCCGATATAGGGCGCCCACGACAACGCGGTGGCCAGCAGGGTCAGCGGCACCACCGCGATAAACCACGCGGTCACGCCATGGCTGCGCCAGCCACGCCCACCGCTATTGAAACGTTGCTCGATGCGCCCGGCGAAATTGCCGAACGCCACCAGCGGATGCCAGCGCCTGGGCTCACCCAGCAGCGCATCCAGCGCCACCGCAGCCACACACAGCAAGGCCACACTCATTGACTCACTCCCCACGTGTTTTCATACAGCATGTCACTTAGCGGTCGCGGCTCGGCCCAGCCTTCTAGCTGCAACATCGGTGCCGGGTAAAACTCGGCCACTGGCCCCAGGCACAACACGGCCAGGGGTTTTGCGCCGGGCGGCAAGCCCAGCAGCTCGGCCAGGGCCTGGGGGTCGAACAGCGAAACCCAGCCCATGCCCAACCCTTCCACGCGCGCCGCCAGCCACAGGTTCTGGATCGCGCAAGAGAGCGAGGCCATGTCCATTTCCGGCAAGGTGCGGCGCCCGAAGATGTGGCGCTCGCGGTCGTCCATCAAAGCGGCGACCAATACCTCGGCGCAGTCGTTGATGCCTTCGACCTTGAGCTTCATGAACGCATCGGAGCGCTCGCCCAACGCTTCGGCAGTGCGCACGCGCTCTTCTTCCACCAACTGTTGAATCTGGCTGCGCAACGGGCGGTCGCTGATGCGGATAAAACGCCACGGCTGCATCAGGCCGACGCTGGGCGCCTGGTGCGCGGCGTGGAGCAGGCGTTGCAGCAGTTCAGGCGCGACACTGCCGCCGCTGAAGTGGCGCATGTCGCGGCGTTCGGCGATGGCGCGGTAGACGGCTTCGCGGTCGGCTTGGGGGAATGCGTTGTCAGTCATGGCCTCTTCGCGAGCAAGCCCGCTCCCACATTTGAAATGCATTCCCCTGTGGGAGCGGGCGCAAACAACGCGGCCACCGCGCCAGGATTCGACGGAAAATAAAAGTGTACGTAGGAGGCGGTCAATCGACCTTGGCGATAGACCGCTTCAGCCCCGCGCCCGCCGTTAGGGCTCAGGCCACGGGCAATCGGCGCCCATTCGGTGCTGGTCAGCGAATGGTGATAGGTATGCCCACGCAACGTCCCCTCCGGCAGTTCAACGCTTTGCAGTGCAAGGGCCGCGAGTTTCTTCTGCATCACCGCATCGCCTTGCAACAAGCCAACCAGTTCGGCGCGTGTACCCTCCACATCGGTCAAGGAGTCGAGCAGATAGAGCATGCCACCGCATTCGGCGAGCAGCGGTTTGCCAGCGCTGTGATGAGCACGAATGGCGCCTAGCATCGCGGTATTGGCCGACAATGCCTGGTGGTGCAATTCTGGATACCCACCGGGCAGATAGAGGCTGTCAGCTTCAGGCAGCTGGCGATCATGGATCGGTGAGAAGAACTTCAGCTCGGCGCCCATTGCCCGCAACAGATCCAGGCTGGCGCCGTAGGTAAAGGCAAAGGCTTCGTCACGGGCCACGGCAATACGCACACCGGCCAGCAAAGGTTCGGCTTCGATCACCTCGGGCGCGGCAAAGGTCACCGGCGGCGGCAGGGCCACTTCGCAACTGCTGCCCAACGCCTGGGCGGCGGCGTCCAGGCGTACATCAAGGTCATTCAGTTCACTGGCTTGCACCAGGCCCAGGTGGCGGCTGGGCAGTTCGATGCCGGTCTCGCGGGACAATGCACCGTACCAACGCAAGCCCTCGGTGAGGCTGCCTTCGAGCAATTGCGCATGGCGCAACGTGCCGACGCGGTTGGCCAGCACGCCGGCGAACGGCAGGTCGGGTTGATAGCGCGCCAGCCCCAGGGCCAAAGCGCCGAACGTCTGGGCCATGGCGGTGCCATCGATCACGCCCAGCACCGGTACACCGAAGTGCCGCGCCAGGTCAGCGCTGGAAGGCGTGCCGTCGAACAGGCCCATCACGCCTTCGATGAGAATCAGGTCGGCCTCCCCCGCCGCCTCCCAGAGCAGACGGCGACTTTCCTGCTCGCCCACCATCCACATGTCCAACTGGTACACCGGCGCGCCACTGGCACGCTCGTGGATCATCGGGTCGAGAAAGTCCGGCCCGCATTTGAACACGCGCACCTTGCGCCCCAGGTTGCGGTGCAAACGCGCCAGCGCGGCGGTGACCGTGGTTTTGCCCTGGCCGGACGCCGGAGCGGCGATCAATACGGCCGGGCAATGACGGGGCTGATTCAAAGTTCGACGCCTTTTTGTGCCTTGATACCGGCCTGGAACGCGTGCTTGAGCATGCCCATTTCGGTGACGGTGTCGCCCATTTCGATCAGTTCAGGCTTGGCGCCACGGCCGGTGACTACCACATGCTGCATGGGCGGGCGCGCTTGCAGGTCGCTGAGTACCTGGTCCAAATCAAGATACCCGTGCTTGAGGGCGATGTTCAGTTCGTCCAGCACCACCAAGCCGATGGAGGGGTCATTCAACATGGCCCGAGATACCGCCCAAGCCGCTTCGGCGGCGGCGATATCGCGCTGGCGGTCCTGGGTTTCCCAGGTGAAGCCTTCGCCCATCACATGAAAGCGCACCTGCTCGGGGAAGCGGCGGAAGAACAATTCTTCGCCGGTGCTGTTACGCCCCTTGATGAACTGCACCACACCGCATTGCATGCCATGCCCCATGGCTCGGGCCAACATGCCGAACGCTGAACTGCTCTTGCCTTTGCCGTTGCCGGTCAGCACCAGCAGCAGGCCGCACTCGTTGGGGGAATTGGCGATGCGCTCGTCAATCACGGCTTTTTTGCGCAGCATGCGCGCCAGGTGGCGTTCGTCGCGTTCGGGGGAATCAGTCATGGCAGCTCTCCGTTGGGGCTGGACAAAAACGGCGGGCAGGAAAAAGAAAAAATCAGACAGCCAAGCATCGCCCACCGTGATGCTGTTGGATGATCCAGGCCGGTCTCCGGGCTCATGAGTGGCGCTTTTGATAGCAAGCAGCCGAGGGTGCGCCTTCCCATATCGCACGCGATACAGTGGCAAACAGCACCGTCTTGACTCATTTACCGTTGCGGGGGCAGCGCCGGAATCGCGGCAGCACTGTGTACAAGTGCGCTCACTCACCGGCTTCCCTGTTTCACTCCGTCGACGCGTACGCCACAGAGCACCTGGAACAAGCCGCGAAGGTTAGTGGGTTGGGGGTGGAGCGTCAATTAAAGCTGGCCTTGTACTTGAACCATCCGCCGTTCGTGCTTCTCTACCCCTACAGGTATCAAGGAGAAAACCATGCCTAAAACCCGACTCGCCCTACTGATCATGTTCGCCGGCAGCCTCGCTGCGTGCGGCGAAAGCTCGACCCTGCAGGTCGCCGACGGCACCGGGCCCTCGCCCCGGCTGCCGGAGCCGAACAAGACGCTGATCCCCACCGTCAATATCGCCCCGGCCATCGGCTGGCCCGAAGGCGCCAAGCCCGTCGCCGCCGCCGACACCCAGGTGGCCGCGTTTGCCGAAGGCCTGGATCACCCGCGCTGGCTCTACGTATTGCCCAACGGCGATGTACTGGTGGCCGAGACCAATGCACCGCCCAAGCCGGACGATACCAAAGGCCTACGCGGCTGGGTGATGGAAAAAGTCATGGACCGCGCTGGCGCCGGCGTGCCGAGCCCGAACCGCATTACCTTGCTGCGCGATGCCGACCATGATGGCGTGGCAGAAACTCGCACGGTGTTCCTGGAAAACCTCAATTCGCCGTTTGGCATGACCCTGGTGGGTAACGACCTCTATGTGGCCGATTCGGATAAGTTGCTGCGCTTCGCCTATCAGCCGGGTGAAACCGCGATCACCTCCCCCGGCACCAAGGTGGTGGATTTACCCGGTGGCCCTTTGAACCACCACTGGACCAAAAACGTAGTGGCCAGCCAGGACGGCAGCAAGCTGTACGTGAGCGTCGGCTCCAACAGCAACGTCGGCGAAAACGGCCTGGAAGCCGAACAGGGCCGCGCCGCCATTTGGGAAGTCGACCGCGCCAGCGGCCAGCACCGCATTTTTGCTTCTGGCCTGCGCAACCCCAACGGCATGGCATGGGAGCCACAGAGCGGCAAGTTGTGGACGGCGGTCAACGAGCGCGATGAGATTGGCAGTGATCTGGTGCCGGACTACATTACCTCGGTCAAGGATGGCGGTTTCTACGGCTGGCCTTTCAGCTATTACGGCCAGCACGTAGACGTGCGTGTCACCCCGCAGAACCTGGACATGGTCGCCAAGGCCATCGCTCCCGACTACGCGGTAGGCCCTCATACTGCGTCGCTGGGGCTGACCTTCGCCAAGGGCAGCAAACTCCCCGCCCCCTTCGTAAACGGCGCATTTATCGGCCAGCATGGTTCCTGGAACCGCAAACCGCACAGTGGCTACAAGGTGATTTTCGTGCCGTTCGAGGGGGGCCAGCCGAAAGGGCAACCGGTGGATGTGCTGACGGGGTTTCTTGATAGCGATGAGAAAGCCATGGGCCGGCCGGTTGGCGTGGTGATTGATCAGCAAGGGGATTTGCTGGTGGCCGATGATGTGGGCAATAAGGTTTGGCGGGTTTCGAGCGCTAAGTAGACCGCCACACACCAATGTGGGAGCGGGCTTGCCCGCGATTACGGTGGCCCAGCCAACTAACCCGTTGACTGACACACTGCATTCGCGGGCAAGCCCGCTCCCACATTTTGGAGTTTTACTGATTCAGGGATTACGCGCCAGGTTCCCCGGCAGTACCCGCTTGGCACTCAGGTAGGCATTCTGCCAATACGCTTTGGATAGCGTATCCAGCTTCACCGTACCGCCGGTTTGCGGCGCGTGTACGAAGCGCCCCTCCCCCACATAAATGCCCGCATGGCTGACCCGCGAACCACCACCGGTGGCGAAGAACAGCAGGTCGCCGGTTTGCAGGTTTTGTTCGCTGACGTCCTGGGCACGCATCACGATCAATTCACGGGTGGTGCGCGGCAATGAGATGCCGGCAGCGTCGCGGAATACAAAGCCGATCAGGCCGCTGCAATCAAAACCCGAGTCCGGTGTGTTGCCGCCCCAGCGATAAGGCGTGCCGACCAGGCCTAGCGCACGAAAGAGCACGTCTTCGGCAGCCGGCGAGAAATTCTGGGTGGCATAGTTGAACACCGGCTTAGGTTTGACCGCGACGGGCGCGGGCGGCGGTGTGCGACTGGCGCAGGCGCTGAGCAGCGCGGCGCAAACAATAAGCATCAGGCGGGCCGAGGTCGACATGTGCAGAACAATCCTGGTCTGGATGCGGCTTTCGCTGCCGAACGTTGAAAACCAGAACGCGCAAGCAAAGCTCGCGCGAACGGATGACAACAATGTCCAGGGATTCTAGCGCTTACACGTCAAACTTCAAGTATCACTTTAACTTTACTTACTAGCGGTAACCGTCGTCGGGGCCATGGCGAGTGCGCGCTTGGCTTCGATGAAGGTTTTGCTCCAGTAACTGTCACCCAGGTTATCGACCCGAACACCACCACTGCGGCGGCTGCTGGAGTGAATAAACTGGTTATCGCCCAGGTAGATACCGGCGTGGCTGACACGACCGCGGCCACTGGTACTAAAGAAAAGCAGATCACCGGGCTTGAGGTTGTTTCGTGCGACCAACGGTGCATTCACGTTGATCATCTCGCGCGTGGAGCGCGGCAGGTTCATACCGGCTTCTTCACGAAACAGATAGCCAATGAACCCGCTGCAATCAAAACCGGCTTCCGAGGTGCCGCCAAAACGGTAACGGGTACCGATCAAGGACATGCCGCGCTCAAGGATGCTGTCGGCCAGAAGTGGCAGCTGGTAAGGCTTGCTGTCGGAGAACTCGGCGAGTTCTTTTTCGGTTGCCACCTCTTCTTCATAAACAGAAGCAGACTGTGCAGCAACGAACTTTGCCTGATTTTGAACCTGTGATTTTTGCTGTTCTGCCACCTGCTGAGGGTGGGAGGCGCAACCAAACAACAGGGTAACGAGTGCGAGAGGCACGAGGGGTGCGAAGCGATTTAGCATGGGCACGACCGTGGCTGATGTGTAAAGAAGCCGAGACTATGCCCTCTATCACATCGATTTGCAAATTCAATCGTGATCTATGTGACTTCCCTTTTCGACCATGACATCTAAGCCGTGATTCCATTTTTTGCTTCAGTTGCGTAGCCCTTAAGGCTCAAACGCAGGTTTTCTGACGCCTTGAAAATGCCGACATATGGAAAATCAAGGCCTTACCAACCCAAGGTCTCTTTCAGAAAAGGGATCGTCAATTTTCTTTGCGCCTGCAAAGAAGCCTGGTCGAGCTGTTCAAGCAAATCGAACAGCGCACTCATGCTGCGGGTACCACGGGTAAGAATAAAGTGCCCGACTTCGTCGGTCAGGTGCAGGCCACGGCGGGAAGCACGCAGTTGCAGCGCACGCAGCTTGTCCTCGTCGGACAACGGGCGCATCTGGAAGATCAGCGCCAAGGTCAGGCGCGACTTGAGGTCGGCCAGCTTCACCGGCAGCTCGCGAGGCGAGGTAGAGGCCGCAATCAGCAGGCGTCGGCCGCTGTCACGCAGGCGGTTGAACAGATGAAACAACGCCTCTTCCCACTCCGCCTTGCCGGCCACTGCCTGCAAGTCGTCGAGACACACCAGTTCGTATTGCTCAAGGTTATCGAAGATGCCGATGCCGCGGTCCATCAACTCTGCCAGGGGCAGGTACACCGCCGGTTCGCCCATCTGTTCGAACCGCAGGCACGCGGCCTGCAGCAGGTGGGTGCGCCCCACGCCATGCTTGCCCCACAGATAGATCAGGCTTTCAGTCCACCCGGCGTCGGCTTCGCAGAGCCGCTCGACATAGCCGAGTGCAGCGGCATTGGCGCCTGGGTAGTAGTTGATAAAGGTAGCGTCATCACGCAGACGCACACCTAGGGGCAGCTGAATCGGTTTCATGCTGACTGAACGGCTCCCATCGAACCGTTAGTGGCCTCTGTGTAAAGTTTGCAAAGTTTATACCCGTGACGCCGGGCGCACAATGCAGCAGACCACAAGCAAAATCAAAGGTTTGCGTTAACTCGCAGGTTTACGCAAATTGTTTGACGCACCCGGCGCCAGAAATAACAAACCCGGCCAAGGCCGGGTTTGTGACATTGCGATTACAACTCGGGCTCATCCACCCCTGTGTAAACGTCCGAATCCTTGTACAGGTCGTGCACATGGCGCACCAGCACCATGATCACCGCCGCCACCGGCAGCGCCAACAGGATGCCGGTAAAGCCGAACAGCTCGCCACCCGCCAGGATCGCAAAGATTACTGCCACCGGGTGCAGGCCGATTCGATCGCCCACCAGCAGTGGCGTCAGCACCATACCTTCCAAGGCCTGGCCCACCATGAACACTGCGACAATCCCCAGCATCGGGTACAGGTCGCCGCCAAACTGGAACAGCCCGGCCACCAGCGCCGCGCCGATGCCGATCACAAAGCCCATATAGGGCACGATGGCCGCCAGGCCCGCGATCAAGCCGATCAACAGCCCCAGCTCCAGGCCGATCGCCATCAGGCCGGCAGCGTAAATCACGCCCAGGGCGAGCATCACCAGCAACTGCCCGCGCACGAACGCACCCAGCACCTCATGACACTCCGCCGCCAGGGAAACCACGCGCTCTTCACGGTCACGGGGCAGCAGGCTGCGGATCTTGGCCATCATGATGTCCCAGTCTCGCAGCAGGTAGAACGCCACCACCGGGATCAGCACCAGGTTGGTCAACCAGCCGATCAGCGCCAGGCTGGAAGCGGTTGCCTGGCTGAGCACCACCGTAACGATGTCGGTGGTCTTGTCCATATGTTCGCTGATGGCCGCCTTGACCTTGTCGAACTTCCAGAAGCCATCTGCCAGCCCGAACTTGGACTGGGCCCACGGCATTGCCGTGTGCTGCAACCAGTCGAGCATCTGCGGCGCCAGTTCATAGAGGCGGAACAGCTGCTTGGCCAACATCGGCACCAATATCAACACCAGCGCCGTGATGATCAACGTGAACAGCGCAAACACCGTGATCACGCCCCAGGTGCGCGACATGCCAACTTTTTCCAGGCGATCCACCACCGGATCGAACAGGTAGGCGAGCAGCAGCGCCACCAGGAACGGCGTCAGGATCGAATGCAGCAAGAACACAAAAACGCACAGCAGGACAATCCCGCCAAGCCACACCCAACGACGCGTATCCGCCATATACCACTCCATCTGTTATCTACGCCCTTCTTCTATATAGAAGGAGGAACACCGTTTACCAACGAAAACGCAGTTGCGCCTGGGGCTCAGGTGCAGCAGCCGGTTGCGTGCCATCGACCACGACTGGCTGGGCCGGGGCTTCGCCAGCAGGAATTTCCTGCAGCTTTGCCAGGCTCAATTGGGTGCGCAGTTGTTCGGCGCTGCCATTGACGCGATACACGATCCGGTTGCCATCCACTAACTGCGGCTGGCCGCCAAAGGGCTCCAGCAAGCGGCCCAGGGCAGCGTAGCGCTCCAGGTTCATGCCTTGTACTTCAAGCAGTTGCTCAGTGCTCACGCCCGGCTTGACCGCAAAGCGTGGCGCCAGCTTTTGGCTGACCGCCAGCAATACCGCATCGGCGAGCGCGGCAGTGTCAGCGCCTTGGGCGGTGCCCTCCTCAGCCTTGTCGCCCAGCCACAGGCGCCATTTGGCCTGCCATTGACTGCCTTCCTGACGCGCATGCACCGCCAGCAACGCATCGGCACCGTAGCGCTCGGACGCTGCACGCAAAGGCGTGGCGTCTGGGCTTTCAAGATTCGGCGCGGTGGCAACTACCTGTTCATCCAGGTCTCCCAGCGGCAGGCGCAGCGGCAGCCCCCGGTGTTGGGCGGCCCGGCGCAGGGCCTGGGCCACGGCCTGGCCATCGCCGACCAGGCTGCTGCCTTCGGTTGAATCGTTCAGCCACCAACCCAGGATCGACGGCCGGTTGCTGCCCCAGATCGACAGCCCCGCATCACGCAAGGCGCGATCGGTGCTGACCGGGTCGAAGTCCACTTGCAGGCTTTCCGGCGGGCCGGCGTCGTAGCCGTACTGGCTGATGATTTGTTGCGGGTCTTTACGGATAGCCGCCAGGCCCGGGCCATCGGCGGCCTTGGCGTCACCGGTCAGGCGGATCACCAGGGTCTGCACGGCACGCTGGGTGGCTTGGTCGCGCTCTTGGGGCGACTGGCTGCTGACCGGTTCGAGCACTTGATAGAGGCCATTGAGGGTTTCGGCATGACTCGCCAGGCTGACCAACGACAAACAGCCCACAAAGAAGAATTTACACAGACGCATGGAAGATTCCCGAACGACAAATTTAGCGGTTGGAACAGACCGCGTGATCTCGGTTTGGCAAGGCTGTGACACAGCGACCGGTAAAACATTCACAGGGTCCCGGTAAGTTTTCATACTGTCATAACGCTAGCGAGCTCAAGGCTATACCTTAATACGCACGATTACCGGCCCGATTTGCATTTTTTTGAGCTCATATGCCCTGCCCGTCGGCCCGAGGATGGCCGCTGCCCCTCAAGCCTGATAAAATCGCGCGCCTTCGCAGACCGTCAACGGCAGGGCCCTTTCCAAAAGCCCCCGCCCGCCCGGTCGTTACCCAGAAATCCCCCCTAAAGGCCTGGATCATGAGCAAGCAACCCTCCCTGAGCTACAAGGACGCCGGTGTAGACATCGACGCCGGTGAAGCATTGGTCGAACGCATCAAGAGCGTCGCCAAGCGCACTGCGCGCCCTGAAGTCATGGGTGGCCTGGGCGGTTTTGGCGCCCTCTGCGAAATCCCGGCCGGCTACAAGCAGCCTGTACTGGTGTCCGGCACCGACGGCGTGGGCACCAAGCTGCGCCTGGCCCTGAACCTGAACAAACACGACAGCATCGGCATCGACCTGGTCGCCATGTGCGTCAACGACCTGGTGGTGTGCGGCGCCGAGCCGCTGTTCTTCCTCGACTACTACGCCACCGGCAAGCTCAATGTCGAGACCGCGACCCAGGTTGTGACCGGCATCGGCGCTGGCTGCGAACTGTCGGGTTGCTCCCTGGTGGGCGGTGAAACCGCTGAAATGCCAGGCATGTACGAAGGCGAAGACTACGACCTGGCCGGCTTCTGCGTGGGTGTGGTGGAAAAGGCCGAGATCATCGACGGCTCCAAAGTAGCCGCTGGTGACGCCCTGCTCGCCCTGCCATCGTCCGGCCCGCACTCCAACGGCTACTCGCTGATCCGCAAGATCATCGAAGTGTCCGGCGCCGACATCGAGAACATCCAGCTCGACGGCAAGCCACTGACCGACCTGCTGATGGCGCCGACCCGCATCTACGTCAAGCCATTGCTCAAGCTGATCAAGGACACCGGTGCCGTCAAGGCCATGGCCCACATCACCGGTGGCGGCCTGCTGGACAACATCCCGCGCGTCCTGCCAAAAGGCGCCCAGGCGATTGTCGACGTAGCCAGCTGGCAGCGCCCGGCAGTCTTCGATTGGCTGCAAGAGAAAGGCAACGTCAACGAAACCGAAATGCACCGCGTGCTGAACTGCGGCGTGGGCATGGTGATCTGCGTTGCGCAGGAACACGTTGAAACCGCGCTGAACGTGCTGCGTGAAGCCGGCGAGCAACCTTGGGTCATTGGCCAGATCGCCACTGCTGCCGAAGGCGCAGCCCAGGTTGAACTGAAGAACCTCAAGGCTCACTGATGCCCCAGACCTGTGATGTCGTGGTGCTGCTTTCCGGCACCGGCAGTAACTTGCAGGCCCTGATCGACAGCACGCGCACCGACGACAGCCCGGTGCGCATCGCTGCGGTGATTTCCAACCGCAGCGACGCCTACGGTCTGCAACGCGCCCGTGACGCGGGTATCGATACTCGCTCCCTGGATCACAAGGCGTTCGACGGTCGCGAGGCCTTCGACAGCGCCTTGATCGAACTGATCGACGCCTTCAACCCCAAACTCGTGGTCCTTGCCGGTTTCATGCGCATCCTCAGCGCAGATTTCGTCCGGCACTACGAAGGACGCCTGCTCAATATCCACCCTTCCCTGCTGCCCAAGTACAAAGGCATGCACACCCACCAACGCGCCCTCGACGCCGGCGACAGTGAGCATGGCTGCAGCGTGCACTTTGTGACCGAGGAACTCGATGGCGGGCCTCTGGTCGTACAGGCAGTGGTTCCGGTAGAGTCAGGCGACTCGGCGCAGACGCTTGCGCAACGGGTTCATACCCAGGAACACAGGATTTACCCGCTGGCTGTTCGCTGGTTTGCCGAAGGACGGTTGATTCTTGGCGACCAGGGTGCATTATTGGACGGCCAGTTACTCGCGGCCAGCGGCCACTTGATTCGAACCTAGGAGATTTTATGCGTCGCGCCCTGCTTTTCGCTTTTGCGCTGTTCGCTTTGCCTGCCGTACAAGCGGCAGACCTTCACCCCTTCTCCGTCAGCTACACCGCCGACTGGAAACAACTGCCCATGAGCGGTTCGGCTGAACGCAGCCTGGCCAAGAATGGCGACGGTACCTGGACCTTGAATTTCAAGGCCTCGATGATGATTGCCAGCCTGACCGAAACCAGTGTGATCCTGTTCGACAAGGACACCCTGCAACCCAAGAGCTACAGCTTCGAACGCGGCGGCCTGGGCAAGGCGAAGAAGATCAACCTGGACTTCGACCAGAGCGCCAAGAAAGTCACCGGCTTTGAAAACAAAGACCCGGTCAATGTCACTCTCGAAAGCGGCATGCTCGACAAGTCCACCTACCAACTCGCCCTGCAGCGTGATGTGGCTGCGGGCAAAAAGAGCATGAGCTACCGCGTGGTTGAGGGTACCGATACCGATACCTACGATTTCCGCGTGATCGGCTCGGAAAAGGTCCAGACCAAGGTCGGTTCGATCGACGCGATCAAGGTCGAGCGCGTGCGCGACCCGTCGCAGAGCAAGCGCATCACCCAGATGTGGTTTGCCAAGAACCAGGGCGGCATCCTGGTTGCCCTGCGTCAGGTTGAGACCGATGGCAAGGAATACAACATCATGCTGCAGGATGGCACCGTTGACGGTAAGGCCGTCAAAGGCAGCTGATTGCTGATGCACCGGAAAAGAGCCTCGCTGAATGCGGGGCTTTTTTTTGCCTGCAATTTTAGGCGCGGCCAGTATCGCTATCGCAGCATAGGTATCTACACAACTTCGGTACGACGCTAAACCTGTGGCGAGGGAGCTTGCTCCCGTGACGACCGGACAGCCGACGCCCATCTATCTGGCACCCCGCGATCAACCTGTGGCAGCGGGCTTGCTCGCGAAGACGGCCTAACAGTCAACACAGTTGGACGGGTACATATCCGTTATTTAGGTAACGGCCACCTAGGGTTCCGCTCTGACAGCGGCTCACTTTTGAACAGCGCAAAAGTAAGCAAAACGCTCTTGCCCCACCACTCGGCACCTCGCCTAGGCTCGGTGTGCCCGTAATCCGCCAGTAATTTGGGGGGCCGCCGCCACGCGCCATCCATGGCGCGGGGCGGCTAAACCGGCATCCCTGCCGGTTTACCCCCCAAATCCCTGTCGAATTCCGGCCAGCGTGGTTTAACGGGGCGCTTAAGATCAAAATCAAAAGCAGATCAAGAGCGGCTCGCTTCGCATCGTGGTTACCGTCTGCTGCTATAGCCCACAAAGTTGTGTAGATACCTACGGCCATCGCAGGCAAGCCAGCTCCCACAGGGGAATGCATTTCAAGGTGGGAGCTGGCTTGCCTGCGATGGCGGTGCCGAGGTCAACCTGGCCGCCCCGAACATGAAACTTTTGTCATAAAGCCTCTGCCATGGCGACGTAATGCCTCGGTTTACGCGGCCTCCAGCATTGTTGCGCTTCCTGCAATGAATTATTGCGCGCAAAATCAGTTTACTTAGCAAGCTAACAAATCATATAACAGAGGCCTGCGACGACTTGCCGCAGATCAACCAGAGATTGGAGCAAGCAGATGACTGTAAAAGTAACTGAACGCGACGATGAACATATGTCCCATGAAGCCGTAGGCCACGGGATTCACATCTGGGATGTCCATCAGCAAGACGTATTGGTCGGCATGTTTCACAACGAGAGCGACGCCCATAATTATAAAAACGAGCTCGAAACTCTCGAACTGCAACGCCAGGCAAAAAGCTCCTGAAGCTCTGAAATCATGGTGACGCCCGGCCCACGCAGCCGGGCCGTCTACAAGAAACCGCGCCTTTGGAGCGCGGTTTTTTTGTCAATAATCGCCAAAAATTAATGTAACAAAAACACACACAAATAATGATTCTCGATATCATTCGTTCGCTTTTCATTCAGGCTCACGAATCAGGGAATCAATTTGATGCATGGAAACAGCAGCAAGCCGGAAAACGCGTTACTGAAACGCTGGAGCGAAGCACTTGCCACCGCGCAATTTCAGGCCAGTCACATCAGCCTCCAAACCCTGATCAATACGCTGGCACCCGCCGCCGAACGTAGCTTGCAACGCCTGATCCAAGCTTTGTTTCGTGAAAGCCTGCTGGACCCCAGCACCCTCATTTATGACGAACATGGGCATTGCTCACTGACACTGCCTTGCCAGGCCCGACTGCGTTTCGAACATTTGCGTCCTGGCCGCATGGCAAGCTGGGACCTGCGCGGCGAAGTCATCCTGTTGCGCCAAGGCCAGCCCGAACAGAAAATCCAGTTCCCCTCACAGTTGTTGACGTTGCTTAACGCCAGCCTTGATTCGCCTGCCGACCGGGAAGTGCTCAACCGCCTCAACGTTGAGATCGACGACAGCTTCATCAACGACACCTTGTGCCTGGCCTTCCATGAGCAATGGACGCTCAAGTTGCAGGCGTCCATGGGCCCGGAGCACCAAGACAACCTGCTGAGTCATCTCAAAAACAGCCCGAGCGTTATCAACCCGACTTCCGTGCTTGAACAGTGGGGAACATTGGGTCACCCATGGCACCCCAACTACAAGACCAAGCTGGGCCTGAATACCGAGCAAGTCATCGACTATTCGCCAGAGTTCGAAGCACGCTTCCCGGTGCTGCTGTGTGCGCTACATCGCCAATTTGCCCATGTCGAAAAGTTGGTCGGTACCGCCGATTACTGGCAGTGGTGGAGCGAGCACTTCCCGCAAGCGGCACAGCAACTGACCGCGACACTTCAAGCACAGGGCCTTCAGGCAAGCGATTATCTGCCATTGCCCGCCCACCCTTGGCAGGCACGCCAGGAGCTGCCCCAACTGTTCGCCAACGAAATCGGTGACAAGCTGCTGGTGCTGACCGATATCGTTGCGTTTACCGCCCACCCCACCATGTCATTCAGGACCGTGTTGCCTGAAGGCCGTCGCGATGCGCCGATGGTCAAGCTGCCCGTGTCACTGCGACTGACCAGCGTACAGCGCACCGTCTCGCCGCGTTCAGCGCGCATGGGCCCACGGATCAGCCATCTGCTGCTGAGCATCCTGGAACGCGAGCCTGCGATTCAACAACGCCTGAACATCGTTCCCGAACGGATCGGTGTGCATTTCCAGCCACAACCGGCCAATGACGAGCACTCCCGCCACTTGGCAGTGCTCTATCGCGACAATCCCCAGAGCCAGCTCCAGCCAGGGGAAATGGCCGTGCCAGTGGGCAGCCTGTTTGCCATTGATCAACACGGCCAGCCACTGCTACGCCAATGGGTGCGCCTGAGCCAAGGCAAGGATGACGCCGCGGCCATGCTCGCGTTCTTCCATGACTACGCAGCGATCACCGTGCCAGCACTGCTGGGCATGTACCTGCGTTATGGCATCGCTTTTGAGGCCCATCAACAGAACTCGTTCATGGTGATGGCCGCAGACGGACAATTGAGCCGCCTGCTGTTGCGCGACTTCGGCGATATCCGAATCGACCGCAAGACCTTGCACGCCCACGGCCTGGACATTGAACTGCACGACCCGAAGATGACGCTGTACGACGACGCCGGTTTCGTACGGGACAAACTCCTGCACACCGTATTCATGTGCCATCTGGGCGAGCTCATCCTGCTTGCCGCGCGCCACTTCGACATCCCCCAGGCGCTGCTCTGGGATGAACTGTCGGCTCAGGTCAGCCAGTGTTTTGACGACCTGCGCACGCAGGTTGATCCACAGCGCTGGACCACCGAGCGCGAAGCACTGCTGGAGCACGCGTGGCCGGCCAAGTCGTTCATGCGCATGCGCCTGCTGGAGAGCCATGCCGATATCGTCGGGCGCCTGCCTAACCCGTTGAGCGCGGCCGCCAATGCCGACTAAGAACACAGCGCTGCGGCTGCTGGTGGTGATTCAGTTGGTGTCGATGGGAGCGATGGAAATGAGCGGCCCGTTCTGGCCGCTGCAAATCCAGAAGCTGCTGGGCGTTGCCAATGCCCAGTACACAGGCCTGCTGTCTTCGCTGGTGTATGCAGGGCCAATGATGGCGGCGATGATCCTCACGCCTATGTGGGGAAGACTCGGCGACCGCACCGGCCACAAGCTCATGATTATCCGTGCGTTACTGGCATTGGCGGTATGCCAGGCGCTGGCTGCGATTACGCCTGATCCATGGTGGCTGGTGGCTATCCGTGTGGTACAAGGCGCATTGGCTGGTTTCATCGCCGCTGCCCAAGCTTACGCGCTGGCCTGCTGCGGCGACGGCGGACGGGGGCACATTCTTGCCCGGCTGCAATCAGCCACCGCCGTAGGCTCCCTGGCCGGGCCGGTGTTGGGCGGCTGGCTGATGGACATATCCGGTTTCGCATTGCTGTGCTACAGCGCCACCGGCGTCTGCCTGTTGTGCGCGATAATCAGCGCGTTCTTACCCAGCGACTCACCACGATCGAGACCCGCCCGCACGTCCAAGCCTGCCGCACTCCCCAAAGGCTGGATTGGCGCGATGCTGGGGATCATCGTATTGATCCAGGCAGCCAGGATGATGCCGCAACCGTTTTACGCCTTATATGTCGCCCAGGTTTTGCACGCGCCCGCGTGGCTGATCGGCGCCAGCTATGGCGCCAGCGCCTTGACCCTGGCACTGTCCGCGCCGTTGTGGGGCCGCCTGTTCGACCGGCATCAGCCAGCCCAAACGCTGCGCATCATCGAGTGGGTCACGTGGGCCTGCGCCTTCACGCTGGCCTGCACGGCGCTGGCCAGTGAATGGGTGGGGTTCATCGCCAGCCGGCTGCTGTGGGGCGTGTGGCAGGGTGCGTTGTTGCCCGTGGCCTACACACTGATCGCCACTACCGTAGCGCACAGCCAGCAGGGTTTTGCCCTGGGCATGGGCAACAGCGCCGCCAAAGCCGGTGCGCTGTGCGGCGCCTTGTTGGGCGGTATCGGCATGGGGTGGGTGGGCCTGGCGCACAGCTTCTGGCTGGTCGCACTCACCTATGCCCTGGCCGCCGTGAGTATCCGCGCCATCCGTGCATTTGCGCGAGCGCCTGAGACATCCGATTTTTCTGTCAATACTTCTAATAACTCTGAGACATGATCATGAACACATCGCAATGGGCAGTACTGCTGCCACTTCTTGGGTCGATAAGCGCCCCTGCCTGGGCCGATCAGACCGAGCAGACACCGGCCGCGCCGACCAGCCTGCAACTACAGGCGACAGTGGTTTCGGCCACGCGCAGCGAAACCAGCATTGCGCAGATTCCAGGCTCGGTGCAGGTGATCAATCAAGAGCAGATCCGCCAGCAGACGGGTGCAGGACGTCGGGTCGCCGATATCCTCGGCCAACTGGTGCCTGGCATTGCGCCTTCCAGCGGCGGCATGAGCAACTTCGGCCAGACGCTTCGCGGGCGTAATACCCTGATCCTGATCGACGGGGTTTCGCAAAACGCCACCCGCGATAACTTCCGCCAGCTCAACAGCGTGGCACCAGAAAGCATCGAGCGTATCGAAGTGATCTCTGGCGCCAGCAGTGTCTACGGCGCAGGCGCATCGGGCGGCATCATCAACATCATCACCAAGCGCAACCAAGGTGAAGACCTGGCGTTCAGCAGCAAGATCGGCATGACCGCCGGCAACAACTTCAGCCACAAGGGTTTCGCTTACCAGGCGTTCCAAAGCGCCACGGGCCGCAAGGGCCCGGTGGACTGGTACCTCTCGGGCAACACCGTGCAGCGCAACGATCAGTTCGACGGCAATGGCAAACGCATTCCCCAGGACACGTCCCAGGGCAGCAACATGGACACCGATACCTACGACCTGCAAGGTCGCTTCGGCTATGAGCTTGATGACGACAAAAAGATCAGCCTGTCGCTGCAAGACTATAAAGACGAACAAGACACCCGCTACACCAAGAACCCACGCATCACCAGCGACGCAGTCGCCGTAAAAGGCCTGGACCTGGGCGACCAACCCTACACCCATAACCAGGCGGTCAACCTCAACTACGCCGACAAGGATTTCTACGGCCAGGGCTTGCAGGTCGAAAGCTACTGGCGGCGGGCGGATGCACTGTTCTTCCCAGACCTGTCCCGAGGCCGGGCAGGCGTGTCAGACAACAACAGCGTGCAGGATGTCTACGGTTTGCGTGCGGCGATCGATACCCAGATGCCAGACATCGGCCCGGCAACGGGCAACCTGGTATGGGGCGCGGACTACGACCATGAAACCTCACGCCAGCGTGGCGACCAATACCGGGTCAATGGCCTGACCTACACCAAAACCGGTACCACGTTCGAACTGGGCCCGGACATCGAGACCACCACCAAAGCCATCTTTGGCCAGCTGTCCTACGACATCGACAACTGGACCTTGCGCGGTGGCGTACGTCGCGAGTGGATTGAGAGCAAGGTCTCCGACAGCATCGCGTATGGCGAAATCGTCCAGACCGGCAACCGCGCGACACTGCCCGGTGGCACGCTCAAATACGATGACACGCTGTATAACCTCGGGGCGGTGTACCACCTGACCGACAATCAGGATGTGTTCGTCAACTTCAGCCAAGGCTTTTCCCTCCCGGACATCCAACGCTTCCTGCGTGATGTGAACAGCAAATACGATATCCAGGATCTCAATGCCCAGGCCCTGAAGGTCGACAGCTACGAGCTGGGCTGGCGTGGCGACTGGGACAAGTGGCAGGCCAGTGTCACCGCGTATGAAAACACCTCGGATGTCACGCAGTTCTATGACGCCAATGATCGTGTGCTGCGCCTGATCAATCAGAAAGAGCGCGTGCGTGGCGTCGAAACCGGCCTGACCTATAACATCACCGACCAATGGTCCGTCGGTGGTACTTACGCTTACGCCAAAGGCGAGACCCAGCAGAACGGCAAGTGGATCGACTTGCCTGCCACCCGTATCTCCCCCGCCAAGACCACAGCGTTTGTCGGCTATGAGCGTGACGACTACAGCCTGCGCTTGCAGGGTATGCGCCTGGCCAATTACGACGCGGCGGCCAAGGACAACAACGGTCGCGATATCCAGGGCTACACCCTGGTCGACCTGCTGGGCTCGGTAAGGCTACCGGTAGGCCGCCTGGAAGGTGCGGTGTACAACCTCACCAATCGCAACTACCAGAACATGTTCGCCCAGGCCAACGCCCGCGCACCGTACCCGAATGCCGAGGGTCGTACCTTCAGCCTGAGTTACGCCGTGGATTGGTAACAGGCTGACGCTGCACGCTTAAAACACAAACCCCGCCTTTTGGCGGGGTTTGTCGTTTCTAGATGCTTACCACATCAGATCATCAGGAATCTGGTAAGCGGCGTACGGATCGTCTTCATCCGGCACCTGGCTTTCGGTGAGGATGTTGAGCTGCACGATACGTTCCGGCGCGCGCTCCTGAATCTTCAGCGCCGCCTCGCGCGGGATCACCTCGTAGCCGCCGCCGTGGTGCACGATCGCCAGGGAGCCGTTGCTCAGCTTGTTGCGCATCAGCGTGTTGACCGACAGGCGCTTGACCTTCTTGTCATCCACAAAGTTGTAGTAGTCCTCGGTGGTCAGCTTGGGCAGGCGCGAGGTCTCGATCAGTTGCTTGACCTGGGCGGTACGCGCCTTGGCCTCGGCTTTTTCCTGCTGCTGACGGTTCAGCTCCTGGTCGCGCTTGACCTTCTCGGCCTGGGCCTCGGCGGCAAGGCGCGCCTGGGTGTCATCGACTTCGGCCTGGCCTTTGTGGACCAGGCGCTGCTGTTTCTGTTTCTCTTTGCCGACCTGCTTGGCCTGCTTTTGGTTGACCAGACCTGCTTTGAGCAACTGGTCGCGAAGGGAAAGGCTCATGGTGCTTACTCACTTAGGCAACTGCTCAACCGCAGCTGGACACATTCTTTTCCTGACGTTTGGCTTCACCCCAGAGGGCGTCCAACACTTCGAGGGTGCAATCTTCTATGGGTTGGTGTGTATCGCGCAATGCCTGTTCGATAAATCGGAAACGTCGTTCGAACTTGGCATTGGCGCCGCGCAAGGCGGTTTCCGGGTCGACCTTGAGGTGACGCGCCAGGTTGACCGCGGCAAACAGCAGGTCGCCGACTTCATCGGCAATGGCTGCCGAGTCGTTATCGGCCATGGCTTCGAGCACTTCGTCCAACTCTTCGCGCACGTTGTCCACCACCGGCAATGCGGACGGCCAGTCGAAGCCGACCTGGCTGGCGCGCTTTTGCAATTTGGCCGCGCGGGACAACGACGGTAAGGCGGTGGGCACATCATCGAGCAGCGAGAGTTGCTCGGGGGCGTCGGACTTTTCTGCGCGCTCCTCAGCCTTGATCTGCTCCCAGCGCTGCTTGACCTGTTCTTCGCTCAACTGCGGGATATCCAGCGGCGCGTACAGGTCGCCGGTTGGGAACACGTGAGGATGCCGGCGAATCAACTTACGGGTAATGCTGTCGATCACGCCGGCAAATTCGAAGCGCCCTTCTTCCCGTGCCAGTTGGCTGTAATACACCACTTGGAACAACAGGTCGCCCAACTCGCCTTGCAGGTGATCGAAATCGCCACGCTCGATGGCGTCGGCCACTTCATAGGCTTCTTCCAGCGTGTGCGGGACGATGGTGGCGTAGGTTTGCTTGATGTCCCACGGGCAGCCGTATTGCGGGTCGCGCAGGCGGCTCATCAGGTGCAGCAGGTCTTCGAGTGAATACATCAGTCTCTTTCCGCTGGAGTGAAAACACTGAAAATCCAATGTGGGAGCGGGCTTGCTCGCGAAAGCGGTGGGCCAGTCGACACATCCGGCACTGACAAACCGCATTCGCGAGCAAGCCCGCTCCCACAAGTTACTGCGCGTTCATTCAGATTTTCATGGGGTGCGGTTGCGCCGGGTTTCGATGATGTTCGGCAACTGGGAAATACGCCCCAGCAACCGCCCGAGTGCGTCCAACCCCGGAATCTCGATGGTCAGCGACATCAGCGCAGTGTTGTCTTCCTTGTTCGAACGGGTGTTGACCGCCAGCACGTTGATCCGCTCGTTGAGCAGCACTTGCGAGACATCACGCAGCAGGCCGGAACGGTCGTAGGCACGGATGATGATGTCCACAGGATACGTGAGCACCGGCACCGGGCCCCAGCTGACCTGGATGATCCGCTCCGGTTCGCGCCCGCCCAACTGCAGCACCGAGGCGCAATCCTGGCGGTGAATGCTCACGCCACGGCCCTGGGTGATGTAGCCGACAATCGCGTCGCCCGGCAACGGCTGGCAGCAGCCGGCCATTTGCGTCATCAGGTTGCCCACGCCCTGGATCTGGATATCGCCACGCTTGCCCGGCTTGTAGCCAGTGGCTTTGCGCGGGATCAGCTCCAGCTGTTCGTTGCCGCGCTCCGGCTCGACCAGTTGCTGGGCCAGGTTGACCAGTTGCGCAAGGCGCAGGTCGCCCGCGCCGAGGGCGGCGAACATGTCTTCGGCGATCTTCATGTTGGCCTTTTCGGCCAGCTTGTCGAAGTCCACCTGAGGCAGGCCCAGGCGCGCCAGTTCGCGTTCAAGCAAGGTCTTGCCGGCGGCGACGTTCTGGTCACGCGCCTGCAGTTTGAACCAGTGGACGATCTTCGCCCGCGCCCGCGAGGTGGTGATATAGCCCAGGTTCGGGTTCAGCCAGTCGCGGCTCGGCGTGCCGTGCTTGCTGGTGATGATCTCGACCTGTTCACCGGTTTGCAGGCTGTAGTTGAGCGGCACGATGCGCCCGTTGATCTTGGCGCCGCGGCAGTTATGCCCGATTTCGGTGTGCACGCGGTAGGCAAAGTCCAGCGGCGTGGCGCCCTTGGGCAGGTCGATGGCGTGGCCGTCGGGCGTGAAGATATAGACTCGGTCTGGCTCGATATCCACCCGCAGCTGTTCGGCCAGGCCGCCGATGTCGCCGAGTTCTTCGTGCCATTCCAGCACTTGGCGCAGCCAGGAAATTTTCTCTTCGTACTGGTTGGACCCGGCCTTGACGTCGGTGCCCTTGTAGCGCCAGTGCGCGCACACCCCCAGCTCGGCCTCTTCGTGCATGGCGTGGGTGCGGATCTGCACTTCCAGCACCTTGCCTTCAGGGCCGATTACCGCCGTGTGCAGCGAGCGGTAGCCGTTTTCCTTGGGGTTGGCGATGTAGTCGTCGAATTCCTTGGGAATGTGCCGCCACAGCGTGTGGACGATACCCAGCGCGGTGTAGCAGTCGCGCATTTCCGGCACCAGCACGCGCACCGCACGCACGTCGTAGATCTGGCTGAAGGCCAGGCCCTTGCGCTGCATTTTGCGCCAGATCGAATAGATATGCTTGGCGCGGCCGCTGATGTCGGCGTCCACGCCGGTGGCCTGCAACTCCGAACGCAACTGGCCCATCACGTCGCTGATAAAGCGCTCGCGGTCCAGGCGCCGCTCATGCAGCAGCGTGGCGATCTGTTTGTATTGGTCGGGTTCCAGGTAGCGGAAGGACAAATCCTCCAGCTCCCACTTGATATGGCCGATGCCCAGGCGATGGGCCAGCGGCGCGTAGATGTCGAAGACTTCGCGGGCCACGCGGTTGCGCTTTTCGTCATCAGCGGTCTTCACCGCCCGGATCGCGCAGGTGCGTTCGGCCAGCTTGATCAGGGCGACGCGTACGTCGTCGACCATCGCCACCAGCATTTTGCGCAGGTTCTCTACCTGGCCCTGGGTGCCCAGCACCATCGACTGGCGCGGGCTGAGGCTGGCGCTGATGGCCGCCATGCGCAGCACGCCGTCGATCAACTTGGCCACCACCGCGCCGAAACGCTGGCTGACCAGCGGCAACGCAATGTGCCCTTCGCGCACGCCGCGATAGAGCACGGCGGCGATCAGCGAATCCTGGTCCAGCTTGAGATCGGCGAGGATCTCGGCGATTTCCAGGCCAGTGCGAAAACTTGAAGTGCCTTCGGCCCACAGGTTCTTGGCCGCATTGTCTTGCTGTTCAGACTCACGAGCGAACTCGCAGGCTGCTTTCAAGGCTTCACGGTCCAGTGCCGGGTCGACACTGACGGCATGATCCAGCCATGCCTCGAGATTGATACTGCCGTCGGTGTTGATCGGCTGGTGTGCTCTCACCTGTACCATCTTGCTTACCTTCCCTACGACGCACCTTCGATGCGCCAAAATCATCGCCGACTTTTACTGCGAGCTCCGTGGCAGTGTTCAGGCCCTGGAGAACGCAGGCCAGTCGGATTAAACGGGCATCCTAGCCCGCTTCAAATAACGCCATGGCCTCGACATGCGCGGTCTGCGGAAACATGTCGAGGATCCCGGCACGCTTTAGCCGGTAGCCTTGCTTGACCAACTCAACCGTGTCCCGCGCCAGCGTGGCTGGGTTGCAGGACACATACACCAGGCGCTTGGCCCCCAAGGCTGCAAGTTTGCGCACAACCTCCAGAGCACCATCGCGGGGTGGGTCCAAGAGTACCGCAGAAAAGCCCTGTTTGGCCCATTCTGCGTCGGTCAAAGGCTGGGACAAATCGGCCTGAAAAAACTGTGCGTTATGCAAATGGTTGCTGACGGCATTGAGCGCCGCACGCTCCACCATGGCCTGTACGCCCTCCACCGCCACCACTTCGCGCACATTGCGAGCCAGTGGCAGGGCAAAGTTGCCCAAGCCGCAAAACAGGTCCAGTACCCGTTCGTCGGCTTGTGGCGCCAGCCATTGCAGGGCCTGGGCGACCATCGCCTGGTTGACCCCGGCGTTGACCTGCACAAAGTCACCCGGCCGGTACGCCAGCTCCAGGTCCCAGGCATCCAGACGGAAGCCCAGGGCCTGACCCGGTTCGACGGGCTCCGGCTGCCCTTCCCCGTGCAGCCACAATTGGGCGTCATGGAAGGCGCAGAATTCCTTGAGGATCTGCAGGTCAGCCTCGGACAACGGCGCCATATGCCGCAGCAACACGGCGATGGACGAACCGCTGAACAACTCGACATGCCCCAACGCCTGCGGTTTGCTCAAGCGACGCAGCATCGTTGGCAAACGCTGCATGATCGGTTGCAAGGCCTGTACCAGCACCGGGCAATCATCGATAGCGACGATGTCCTGGCTGGCCACGGCGCGAAAACCCACTTCGAGTTTCTTCGCCTTGGCGTCCCAACGTACGGCCACGCGGGCGCGGCGCCGGTAACCGAACTCCGGCCCGCTCAACGGCGCTGCCCACTCCTGTGGCTCGACACCGGCCACCCGGGACAATTGCTCGGCAAGCATGCGCTGTTTCAGGGCGAGTTGTTCTTCATGGGGCAGGTGCTGCACGCTGCAACCGCCGCAGCGGCCAACATGGGCGCAGGGTGCCGGGCGACGCAACTCACTGGCCTGGAACACCCGTTCGGTACGCGCTTCGACCACTTTGCCATGGGCGCCCAACACCCGTGCTTCCACCTCTTCACCGGCCAACGCGCCATTCACAAACCAGGTGCGGCCTTCAAAGAACACGATGCCCCGGCCGTCATTGGCCAGGCGCTCGATGGTCAGGCGCTGTTTCTTGCCCACGGGTATCTGTGGGGCCCGGCTGCCGCCCGTCGGTTGGAAGCGCAGGCCTCTCTCGTGCTTGGCCATCAGTTGGGTTCGTCGAAAATGCCGGTCGACAGGTAACGGTCGCCTCGGTCACAGATGATCGCGACGATCACCGCGTTTTCCACTTCTTTGGACAAGCGCAACATACCGGCCACGGCGCCACCGGAGGACACGCCGCAGAAGATGCCTTCTTCACGGGCCAGGCGGCGGGTGGTGTCTTCGGCTTCGCGCTGGGCCATGTCGATGATGCGGTCTACCCGCGTGGCGTTGTAGATCTTCGGCAAATACTCTTCGGGCCAACGGCGAATACCCGGGATGGCCGCGCCTTCCATCGGTTGCAGGCCGACGATCTGGATCGCCGGGTTCTGCTCCTTGAGGTAGCGCGAGTTGCCCATGATGGTACCGGTGGTGCCCATGGAGCTGACGAAGTGGGTGATGGTGCCCTGGGTCTGGCGCCAGATCTCCGGGCCGGTGCTGGTGTAATGCGCCTCGGGGTTGTCGCCGTTGGCGAACTGATCGAGCACCACGCCACGGCCTTCGGCGGCCATGCGCTCGGCAAGATCGCGGGCGCCTTCCATGCCTTCTTCCTGGGTAACCAGGATCAGCTGGGCGCCATAGGCGGTCATCGCCGCCTTGCGCTCGGCACTGCCGTTGTCGGGCATGATCAGCACCATCTTGTAGCCTTTGATCGCTGCGGCCATGGCCAGGGCGATCCCGGTGTTACCCGAGGTGGCTTCGATAAGGGTGTCGCCGGGCTTGATCTGCCCACGCAACTCGGCGCGGGCGATCATCGACAGCGCCGGGCGGTCTTTGACCGAGCCGGCCGGGTTGTTGCCCTCGAGTTTGAGCAACAGGGTATTGCTGGTTTCACCCGCCATGCGTTGCAAGCGGACCAGGGGCGTGTTGCCGACGCAATCGGCGATTGTTGGGTACTGCAAGGTCATGGCGTATTCGCAATCCAGACTGCGGGGCGCACATCATACCGGGAAAGGCCGGCGGGCCATATCACGCAAAGTGTGGTGCTTATGGCTTAAAGGCATAAGCAGGGTTTATGTCGGGTCGCCATGGTTACGCTGGAAGACTTCCTCGCCCATCGCAGCAATCTGCCCTTCGATCAGCGCTTCAAAAGGTTTGAGCAGTGGCTCGAACGACGTCGGCGCTTCCAGCACCTGCAACGCTTGCGTGATCGCTTCGACCGTCGACAAGGCGCCAGGCCCCGGCGCCTTGCGCAAGCGATAGCGGGAAACGCCGCCTTCGGCCAATGTCACCCGGGGCAACGCTGCCAGCAAAGGGTTGAGGTGCAACAGCTTGCGTGCCTTGCGCCAGGTGCCATCGGGAACCACCAACAGCAGTGGCTGATCGTCAGGGGCATAGGCGTGCAGCGGCTCGGCGTCATCCGCCGGGAACAACAGCCGTGCCCGATAGCCAGGCGGGTTCAATAGCGTCGCCAGGTCATCAAACACCTCCCCCACCACCAACTGCGCATTGTTCAGGCCCAACGCCGCCAACCGCGCCGTATTGAGCGCATGGCCGACCTCGCTCGGGTGCTGCAACAGCAACACGCGGGTGCGGCTGTCGAGGTGGGGGATCAGCGCACAGAGGCAGTGCGTGGTTGGGCGCAGGCAGCGCGGGCAGTGGGGTCGGGACATGGTGTTTTCAGGCCTGGTTGAGCTGGGTCTTGAGCAAATCGCGGAAGGTCTGGATCAGTGGCTCGCGGCTGCGGCCACGGCGCATGATCATCGAAAACGGCGCCTGGTAACCAAAAGTGGCCGGCAGCAAAACACGCAGGTCACCCTTGTCTGCCCAGGCCTGGGCGTAATGCTCCGGCAGGTAGCCAATATAAGCGCCCGACAGCACCAGAATCAGTTGCGCTTCCATACTTTCCACCGTCGCAGCGCTGTGCTTGAAGCCGTGGCGCGCCAGCTCGGCCTGGCTCCAGTAACCTCGCCCGACCATGCGTTGCTGGGTGATCACTTGCTCCGGGATGCGCCGCTCGTTGAACAGCGGGTGCCGGGTGCTGCAATACAACCAGTGCTGTTCGCGGTACAGCGGCATGTAGACCAGCCCGCTCATGCGGTTGGAAAACGCGCCGATGGCCAAGTCCAGGCGGTTGTCCTGCACCCCCAGTTGCAATTCGTAGGGGCTCATCACCGACAGGTGCAAATGCACAGCCGGGTGCTCCAGGCTGTAGGCGCCAATCACTTCGGCAAACGGCAAGGCCTTGTCGCTGACGGTGGAGTCGAGCACCCCGAGCTTGAGGGTGCCGCGCAATTCGCCTTTCAACGCTGCGGCGTATTGCTCGAAACCTTCAAGTTCGCCCAACAGGCGCAGGGTTTCCTGATGAAACAGTTCGCCCTTGCTGGTCAGGCTGAAGCCGCCACGGCCACGATGGCAGAGCACCAGGCCCAAGGCAGATTCGAGTTGGCTCATGTAGGTGCTGATGGCCGACGTCGACAGGTTGAGTTCGTGCTGGGCGTTGGCGAACCCTTGATGGCGCACGACGCTGACGAAGATGCGCAGGAGTTTCAGGTCGGGCAAGGCGTTGGCCATGGGGGCTCCAATGAAGCGTGACGCAGAGCATCACAGGATGCATCCCCACGCAGAGCATGGGAACGATCAACTGTAGGAGCGAGCTTGCTCGCGAAAAACCTGAGGACGCCGCGCACATTCTGGGCGTGCGCATCATCGTTGACGTTTTTCGCGAGCAAGCTCGCTCCTACAGGATCCAGGGAGTTTAACCCAGGCTTTAGTTTAGAAAAATCTGAACTAAGTATTTGCGTCTGCCGATTCTTCATACGCCAGGCTTTTCGCAGAATCGGCCATCAATAAACAAAACAACGATGAGGCAATCCCGTGGACAAGATTCTCCACCAACCACTGGGCGGCAACGAAATGCCGCGCTTCGCCGGCATCGCCACCATGATGCGTCTTCCCCACCTGCAAACGGCCAAGGGCCTGGACGCCGCCTTTATCGGCGTACCCCTGGATATCGGCACCTCGCTGCGCGCCGGTACGCGCTTCGGCCCCCGGGAAATTCGCGCCGAGTCGGTGATGATCCGGCCCTATAACATGGCCACTGGCGCCGCCCCGTTCGACTCACTGTCGGTAGCCGATATCGGCGATGTGGCGATCAACACCTTCAACCTGCTCGACGCGGTGCGCATCATCGAAGAGGCCTACGATGAGATCCTCGAGCACGACGTCATCCCCCTGACCCTGGGCGGCGACCACACCATCACCCTGCCGATCCTGCGGGCGATCCACAAGAAACACGGCAAGGTCGGGCTGGTGCACATCGATGCCCACGCCGACGTCAACGACCATATGTTCGGCGAGAAAATTGCCCACGGCACCACCTTCCGCCGCGCCGTGGAAGAAGGCTTGCTCGATTGCGACCGCGTGGTGCAGATCGGCCTGCGGGCCCAGGGGTATACCGCCGAAGACTTCAACTGGAGCCGCAAGCAAGGCTTTCGCGTGGTCCAGGCCGAAGAATGCTGGCATCACTCCCTCGCGCCGCTGATGGCCGAAGTACGGGAGAAAGTCGGCGGCGGCCCGGTGTACCTGAGCTTCGACATCGACGGCATCGACCCCGCCTGGGCGCCCGGCACCGGCACCCCGGAAATCGGCGGGCTGACCACCATCCAGGCCATCGAAATCATCCGTGGCTGCCAGGGCCTGGATCTGATTGGTTGCGACTTGGTAGAAGTGTCGCCGCCCTATGACACCACCGGCAATACCTCGCTGCTGGGCGCCAACTTGCTGTACGAGATGCTCTGCGTACTGCCTGGCGTCGCGCATCGCTGATACAGCGTCTTCACATTAACAACCCAGGGGATCTAACAGGTCCCCACAACGATGTACCTGACTTTCGCTCGCGTGTTTACCGAGCCAGCTGCCGCCTGATCGCCCATAAAAAATATAATCGGAGAACCGCCGTCATGGCTTTGGATTTATTCGTCGTACTCATCTACGCCGCCGGCATGCTGGTGCTCGGCTACTACGGCATGCGTCGCGCCAAGACCCACGAAGACTACCTGGTCGCCGGCCGCAACCTCGGCCCATCGCTGTACATGGGCACCATGGCCGCCACGGTGCTGGGCGGTGCCTCCACCGTCGGCACCGTGCGCCTGGGGTATGTGCATGGTATTTCGGGTTTCTGGCTGTGCGCCGCGCTCGGCGCGGGCATCATTGCCCTGAACCTGTTCCTGGCCAAGCCTCTGTTGAAGCTGAAAATCTTCACCGTCACCCAGGTCTTGGAAAAACGCTACAACCCCATGGCCCGCCAGGCCAGCGCGGTGATCATGCTGGCCTACGCGCTGATGATCGGCGTGACCTCGATCCTGGCCATCGGCACGGTGCTGCAAGTGCTGTTCGACCTGCCGTTCTGGATGTCGGTACTGGTGGGCGGTGGCGTGGTGGTGGTGTATTCGACCATCGGTGGCATGTGGTCGCTGACCCTCACCGATATTGTGCAATTTGTGATCAAGACCGTCGGCCTGATGTTCATCCTGCTGCCGATCTGCCTGTACCGCGTCGGTGGCTGGGATGAGCTGGTGGCCAAGCTGCCAGCGTCGAACTTCAGCTTCACCGCGATCGGCTGGGACACGATCATCACCTACTTCATGATCTACTTTTTCGGCATCCTGATTGGCCAGGATATCTGGCAACGGGTGTTCACTGCCCGTGACGAAAAGGTCGCCCAGTACGCAGGCACTTTCGCCGGCTTCTATTGCATCCTGTACGGCCTGGCCTGTGCGCTGATCGGCATGGCTGCCCATGTGCTGATCCCGGATCTGGACAACGTCAACAATGCCTTCGCCGCGATCGTCAAAGCCTCGTTGCCGGACGGCATTCGCGGCCTGGTCATCGCCGCCGCGCTGGCCGCCATGATGTCCACCGCCAGCGCCGGCCTACTCGCCGCCTCCACCGTGTTGACCGAAGACCTGCTGCCCCGCCTGCGCGGCGGCAAGTCGTCGAGCCTGCGTATCAACCGCCTGTTCACCCTGTTGACTGGCATTGCCGTGCTGGGTATCGCCTTGGTGGTGAACGATGTGATCAGCGCCCTGACCCTGGCCTATAACCTGTTGGTGGGCGGTATGTTGGTGCCCTTGATCGGCGCGATCTTCTGGAAGCGCGCGACAACCTCGGGCGCAATCACGTCCATGAGCCTGGGCTTTGTGACCGCGCTGGTGTTTATGTTCAAAGATGGGTTGGATGCAAACACGCCGATCTACTACAGCCTGGCGGTGGCGCTGGTGAGCTTTGTGCTGGTGAGCTTGCTGTCACGTCGACCCGAGAAAGTGGCGGCTGCGGTGGTGTGAGCTATAACAAGGACGGGAATATTTTCTTCAGCGGGCACGACGTCGGAGGTCGCGCCCGTTTTTTTCGCCGGGTACAAAATAATTGTGGGAGCGGCGGTGCGACGATTCGACTTGCTCGCGAAAGCGGTGTGTCATTCAACCTTTTCGTTGCCTGACACACCGCTTTCGCGAGCAAGCCCGCTCCCACATTTTTTAGCGGCGACGTGGCCGACGTTGCTCGTCATCCGTGCGGATCGGCACCGGTTGCAGCGGAGGCTCGATCAAGCCCAACGCAACGCCAAGATCGTGGAGCCAGTTTTGGATTTTCTCTTTCATGATTGCCCCCTTTGAGGGTGGTGCTGGCCGGCGTGAGTTCTGTCGCCGTTTCCTACAGTGATAGTAGCCCTAAGTCCTAGGTAATGCTTGAAGGAAACCACAACGAACTATTACTGAATTGATCCGAATCCTGACGGATCGTTCAAGCAATGGCACGTGTGTCTTGCACGCATCGCGGGTTGCCGTCTTGCTGCAGGTCTATCCATGCATTGAGGTTAGCGCCGAGCATACCCTTTCGCCACATCAGCCAGGTGGTCGCAGTGGCAAAAGGCCCTGTCAGCGGATGAACGGACACGCTGTCCTTGCCGGGCAGGCTGTCGAGCATGGACTCAGACATCAACGCCACGCCGGAACCTGCGATCACGCAGGCGAGCATGCCTTGGTAAGACTCGATCTCGATCGCCCGCCCCATCGCCACACGCTCGTGGGAAAACCAGGTTTCCAGCCGCGTGCGGTAGGCGCAACTGCGCCGGAACGTGAACACCGCACGGCCCGCCACATCCTGGGGGCCGCGTACCGGCGGGTGATCAGCCTCACAAATCAGCACCAGGCGCTCTTCGCACAGCGGTACGCCATCCAGGGTGGCGATGGTCAGCGGGCCGTCGACAAAGGCTGCGTCCAGGCGCCCGGTAATCAACCCCTCCAGCAACTCGCCACTGGGCGCCGACTGCACCTGCAGGTTCACCATGGGGTAGGTCTTGTGATAGCGCGCCAGCAGCCTCGGCAAATGCACAGCGGCCGTGCTGTACATGCTGCCCAAGACGAAATCACCGGCCGGTTGCCCGCCTTGTACGGCGCCGTGGGCTTCGTCGTGCAGCGCCAGCAGGCGAGTGCTGTAGTCCAGCAGTACCTTGCCCGCCGGAGAAAGCTGCAAACGCTGGCGCTCGCGCACGAACAGGTCGACGCCCAGTTGCTCTTCCATTTGTTTAAGCCGGGTCGACAGGTTGGAGGGCACGCGATGCAGGCGCTCGGCGGCGCGGGTGATGGAGCCCTCTTCCGCCACGGCCTGGAAAATGCGCAATTGACTGAACTCCATTACTTTCTCCAAAACTGAACAAGTTACTCACTATTATTCAATTTTACAGAAAGTCAATCCGTCTTAGCCTGCAAGGCATTCGCTTCTTTGCAGGAAACCTGAACATGTCCCCGCTGATTCGTTTACTCGCCAGCTTCGTCGCCCTGATGATGGCCATGGGCATTGGCCGCTTCGCCCTGACTCCGCAAATGCCGCATTTGCTCAGTGAAGGCCAGATCGACCTGACCGGCGCCGGCCTGCTCGCTGCCGCCAATTACCTGGGTTATTTCGTCGGTGCGGTGGACTCGATCTTTGCCCGTAGCCATCAGCATGTGCGCGGGCGCCTCTACGGCGGATTGTGGCTGTGTGTATTGCTGACCCTGGCGTCCTCCTGGGCTAACGGGTTCTGGCCGCACTTGTTGCTGCGCTTTGGCACCGGGGTCGCCAGTGCCTGGGCCCTGGTGATGATTACCAGCCTGAGCCAGCCACTGGCGATTGCCGCCGGGCGCCCGCGCCTGGGTGCGTTGGTGTTTGCAGGGCCGGGGTTGGGGATTGTGCTGACGGGGCTGCTGGCGTTGGTTTCCAACCTGTTGGGGCAAAGTTCTGCCACGCTGTGGTTGCTCTACGGGACGGTGGCGCTGGTGATGCTGCTGGCGATCCTGCCGTTTTTACCCAAACCGGCCGTCACGGTTACCCAGGTCGCCAGCGCGGGGAGCAACGGCAGCATCGCGCACCTGTGCTGGATTTATTTCCTGTACGGCCTGGGCTACATCATCCCGGCGACCTTTCTGTCGCAGATGGCCAGCGCGCAATTCCACGGGGCCTGGCAGGCCGATCTGTTCTGGCCCTGCTTTGGCTTGGCGGCCGCGTTGGGTGTAGGGGTGGCGAGCCTGCGCCGCAAGCACCCGAATACCACCCGTCGCTGGTTGATGGCGACTTTATGGCTGCAAGCGGCCGGGGTGTTCGCCTGCCTGCTTGGCAATGGCTGGGGCTTGGCGCTGGGCGTGTTGCTGTGCGGTGCGCCATTTCTGGCGTGCATGCAACTGGTGATGGCGCGGCTCAGAGAAGTCGCGCCCCATGGCTACCAACGCAGCACGGGGTTGCTGACCGCCAGCTTCGCCGTCGGCCAATTGAGCGGCCCCCTGTTGGCGTCGGTCAGCAGCCACCTCAGTGGCGGCCTGCAACCGGCGCTGGTCGTTGCCGGTACCGGGTTGCTATTAGCCGGGTCAGTACTGATCAACCGGCCGCTACCGGCGCAGCCGATTTGCACACAAGTGGCCAACGGTGCAGCAAATGGCGGTTAGGCAGGTGCCCCACGCCATATCCATCAGTGCCAACCCGGCAGACCAGCCTTGAAGCGTGGCCCAGTTGCTCAGGTCATAGGTGCCGTAGGCCACCAGGCCAAGCAAGGCGCCCAAACGCGCAGCGCGCTGCCAACTGGCGCTGGGCAAGATCACCAATACTACGCAACCGAGGACATACAGGAGATAGAACAATACCGCAGGCAGCAGGCGTGGCTGATCAAGCATCAGCGCGCCGAGCAGGGATTTGTAGGTAGGCCCCATGAGCACGCCGAGCCAGAGGCCGTCGAGGACCAGGAAGGCGAGCAAGGTGCCGAGGTAGGCAAAAACCGTTCTTTTCGACATGACACAACCCTGTAGGAGCGAGCTTGCTCGCGAAAAACGTACATCCGACGCCACACTGCGCCTGGAATATTTTCGCGAGCAAGCTCGCTCCTACAGGAGAGCAGCGTGTACTCAGCTTAGTTCAATGCGGTCCGCATGAATCACGATCTGGCCCTGCTTGTAGAGCGCGCCAATGGCCTTCTTGAAGTTGCCCTTGCTCACGCCGAACAAGTTGCTGATCACCGCCGGGTCGCTTTTGTCGCTGACCGGCAGGGTGCCGTTGTTGTCGCGCAACTTGGCGAGGATCTTCGAGTTCAGGCTGGAGGCCGCTTCCTGGCCCACCGGTTGCAGGCTCAGGCTGATGTTGCCATCGGCGCGGATCTCTTTGATGAACCCCTTCTCTTCCTTGCCCGGGCGCAGGAACTTGAACACTTCGTTCTTGTGGATCAGGCCCCAGTGCTTGTTGTTGATGATCGCCTTGAAGCCCATGTCGGTGGCTTCGGCCACCAGCAAGTCGACTTCCTGGCCCACCTGGTAGTTGGCTGGCGTCTTGTCCAGGTAACGGTCAAGGCGAGCGGTGGCGGTGATGCGCTTGGTGTGCTTGTCGAGGTAGACGTGCACCACGCAATACTCACCCGCGGTCAGCTGGCGTTTTTCTTCCGAGTACGGCAGCAGCAGATCCTTGGGCAAACCCCAATCAAGGAATACGCCAATGCTGTTGACTTCCACAACTTTCAAACTGGCGAATTCACCAACTTGAACTTTGGGCTTTTCGGTGGTGGCGATAAGTTTGTCATCGCTGTCCAGATAAATGAAAACGTTGAGCCAGTCTTCATCTTCACTGGGAATATCTTTAGGGATATACCGATTAGGCAAGAGGATTTCCCCGTCTTGCGCACCATCGAGGTACAAACCAAAGTTAGTGTGCTTGACCACTTGCAAGCTGTTGTAGCGCCCGACTAAAGCCATTTCCAATACCCTCATTGCGTGGGCGGCATTCTACCCGAGTTGGGCCCTGCACGCGCGCACGCCTGAAAAATCGCGGGCTGGCATGGCATTCCAATGGCAGCGCCCCACTCGTCTGATCGTTTGGTTCACTTTGAGCAGGCCACCAGGGCGCGACCCAGGCTTTGGTTTCCAGCTAAAACAGTAAGTTAGCGCTTTATTTCGACGCTGAACTTCGGCTATTTCCAGCGCTGCGTCTTATTCCTGAGGGATATTTGCCAAGCAATTGTCAAGTATTTCCTGTACGATGCCTGGCCAAGTTAATTTTCTACAGGTTAGTGGCCGCCATGCGTGTAAAAGCATCCAACAGCAAAGCAAAGCCAGCTCCCGCCGTTGAAACCAGCGAATCGATCAACAGCCAGATTGCTGCGTTCCTCAAGTCCGGCGGCGAAATCCAGCAAATTGCCAAGGGCGTGAGCGGCCAGACTTTCGGCCCGTCCAAGCAGATCAGCCTGGGCAAGAAGTAATAGTCTTACCCGCGCACTGCATCTGGTCCCTAAGCGTCTTGCCTTCAAGGCGCTAGGACTAGAGTTGCAACCCCCTCCTAACACCTTCAATACGCAGCTAATCGACGAACGGGCCTCAACGCCTGGCATTCGCCGGTATCCTTGCACACGTCTAGCACGGGCATCCGCCTGAATCCTTCCGTTACTGCTCCTCGCTTTTCATGGAGTGAAGCATGCTTAAACGCTGTATTTTCGTGGTCAGCTTCCTGGTCGCCAGTCCTTTGGCCCAAGCGCATATCTTCCAGCGCGAATTGGGTGACTTCGACCTGAAGTTAGGTACAACCCCCAGCCGTACAATGGCCCAGGGCCTGGTCAAGCCGACCACCCCTGGCAGCGACTCGTTCCACGGTGGCCTGGACCTTACCCACGACAGCGGCCTGTATTTCGGCCAGTTTTCCCCGAATATGGGCCTGTCGTCGGCCAATAACCTTGAAGTCGACTCCTACATGGGCTTCAAGCGTCCGTTCGACCAGACCCTGGGTTACGAAGTCGGCTTGATCCACTACAGCTACCCCAAGGTCAGCCCCCTCGACAGCCAGGAGTTCTACGGCGGGCTGAACCTGTTGGGTAACCGCTTTGGCGTGTCTTTCAGCAATGACCCCGACCGCCAGGACAGCACCCTGTTCGCCGACCTCGGCGGCACCCAGCCTTTCGGCATCGGCGTCAGCATGAAGTACACCACCCATCAACTGGGCACGCCGGTCTCGGTAGAGAACGGCGCCATCAGCAGTTTCAGCGATTGGTCGGTGCAATTTTCCCGGGCCTGGAAAGGCATTGACCTGGATCTCATCTACAGCGGCTCCAGCCTCAGCGGCAGTGACTGCTCAGCCTACTCCGGACACAATTCGCAATGTGATGGGCTGTTGACCTTGAAGGCTGCACGGTCGTTTTATTGATGGGCTGAACTGTCGCACCCCGCGCAGGTTCACATGCATTAACGCCCTCCATGCAAGGACCTGCCCATGTTGCGCCGGCTTAAATTCCTGGTGGTACTGCTGACCCTGAGCCTCGTGCTCGCCGGCTGCAATCGCGTAGGCCTGGCCTACCGAAACCTCGACGTGATCATCCCCTGGACCCTCAACGATTACCTGGACATGAATGCCGGGCAAAAGAGCTGGTTCAACGACACCCTCAAGGAGCACCTGGCCTGGCACTGCACCACGCAATTGCCTGGCTACCTGGACTGGCTAGACCGCCTGCAGCAGATGGTCGACAGCAACCAGGTCACCGACGCCGCGTTGCAAACCCGTACTGTCGAAGCCAAACAGGCAATTGCCGAGATTGCGCGGGAAATCACGCCCTCAGCCGTGCAATTGCTGCAAGGCCTGGACGATCAGCAGGTCAAGGACATGAGCGACGCCCTGGCCAAGGACCTGCGCAAACGCCAGGACGAATACCTCAAACCGCCGCTGGACCAGCAAATCAAGGAACGCGCCGAACGCATGAGCAAGCGCCTGGACGCCTGGATCGGCCCGTTGAGCCCAGGCCAGCAAAACCGCGTGACGGCCTGGTCTGCCGAGTTGGGCACACAAAACCAGGCATGGATCGGCAACCGCGCCCATTGGCAGGCGCAATTTATCGAGGCACTGCAACAACGCCACAGTGCCGATTTCCCGCAGAAAATCCAGCAACTGCTGGTGGATCGCGAAAGCCTGTGGACCGCGCAATACCGCACCGCCTATGCCCAGACCGAAGCCGCCGCGCGCAGCTTGCTCGTCGACGTGATGGCCCAAAGCTCTCCAGCGCAGCGCCTGAAACTCACCCAGAAAATCGATAAGGTCCGCAGCGACTTCCAGGCACTCAAATGCCTGAAAAGCGCACAGTCTTAGCCAGGCGCCAAGGTGCCCAGCCAGGCCACCAGGCCAAGGATGAGCACCACAGCGCCAAACTCCAGGGCTATGCTGCGCCGTAACGCACGGATCGCCACCTTATAGTCGCCCGCCGCGATGGATCGTTGCAGAAGCGGCGTCAGGTGAAAGCGATTGAGCGCCGCCAACGCCAGCATCAGGCCAAACAACCCCAGCTTCAGGCACAACAGCACCGCGTAGTCTCCACCGGTGATGCCCCCCAGATTCGGCCCGACAACAAACAGATAATTGGCAACGCCAGTGCCGATCAGCACCAGGACAAATCCCGCGCCAATGCGCTCAAAGCCTGCCAATGCTCTGGCCAGAACCTGGACCCGATCACCCTGTGGCAACGGCGCAGCCATCAACAACAAACCGAATGCCGCCAACGCCCCTACCCAACCCGCCGCCGCCAACAGGTGTGCACTGTCGCTGACGATATGCCACACACCTTGCGCACCTTCGTGCATCACGCCGTGCCCTGTCCACACCAGGGTGACCAACGCCACGCCAGCCGACAGCGTGGCCAGCGCCAGGTGCGGACTCAGTGCCGCAACGATCAACGCCGCGATACGCACCCACCACGTCAACCCCAGGTCGGTCTGCCACAGCATCATTTGCAGGTGCGGCCACAGCGCCTGCCAATCCGTGGCGCCGCTCATGGTCTGGGTCATGACCAGCAGCGACGCTACCGAAAACACCAGCCCCAAGCCGCCCGTCAATCTCATCAACGCCTTTAGATTGAGCAACCTGCGTTGCTCAGCGTAGAGGCCGTAAAGGCCAAACAGCCCCAGTCCAAATAGCACCATAAGGTCGAGATAGAGCGCGAAGCGCAATGCGATGGGGATCAGCTCACTCATGGCTGCACGCGGAACACCACATTACCCGTGATCGGATGCGTATCGGACGACACCGCACGCCAATCCACCCGATAGCTGCCGGCGGTGAGTGCGGAGGCCGGCTTGATCAACATCACCTTGGGGTCGCTGCTCGCCGACACGCTGGCTTTCACCGGCATCGGCGAATTGGGCATGCCCGGCATGTCGGTCATGATCAGCTTGGCCCCGGAAAACTGGGTCAGCAGGTTTTCTGAGAAATGCAATTCAATCACTGCGGGAGCGACGCCCTGTGCGCCTGCCGCCGGGATGGATGACAGCAGCTTGGGGTGCGCCGAAGCGGGCAAACCAAGAGTTAAACCTACCCACAACGCAGCACCCAGCAGCGTGGTTTTCAACATAGACATGCAAGACTCCAGGCCGCGCCAGGCGGCGAATAATAAAAAGGGAAACCCGTCAGAACCACAAGCGCACGCCGACCACCCAGCGCAGTTGATTGATGTCTTCGTCTTCGTCCCGTGCGTATTGCGCGGTCTGGCCATAAGCCCGGTTCCAGCTGACCCCAACGTAGGGCGCAAACTCGCGGCGAATTTCGTAGCGCAAGCGCAGGCCCAGTTCACTTTCCGCCAAGCCCGACCCGACACCCCGTTGCGGATCGTTCTGCGCATAAAAATTGAGTTCTGCGGTGGGCTGCAGGATCAGGCGATTGGTGAGCAGAATGTCGTAGTCACCTTCCAAGCGTGCGGCGGTATGCCCCGATTCGCCGACAAACAACGTGGCTTCGGCCTCGAAGTTGTAGAGCGCCATGCCTTGTACGCCAAAGGCTGCCCAGGTCTGGCTGTCACCGGGTTTGAAGTCCTGGCGCACGCCGCCGACCACGTCCCACCACGGGCCGATAGCGTGCCCCCATAACGCTTGGGCTTCGGCGCTTTCAGTGCGGCCGGCGCTGCGTTCGCCTTCACTGCGCAGCCACAGCCGGTCGATGTCACCGCCGACCCAACCCTTGATGTCCCAACTCTGCGCGTTGCCGTCGCCGCCCTGCCATTCCAACTGGTTGATCAGCAGCATCGAGTTCACGCCGCTGTCGTGCACCTGATGCCCTCCCGGCGCGTTGTAGACCGCTGCACGGTCTGCGTCGGTCAGCGCCGGAATCGGCGTACGGCTTTCGGTCAGCGCTGGCGTCGCCGGGCTCATGCCCTGAAATTCATACTCGGCCGCCAACGCCCATGGGGCGAACCCCAGCGCGGCGAACGCGATACAAACGGGTAGAACGCAACGGTTCATGCTCGCTTCCTTATTCATGCACGCGCACCTCACGGAACATGCCCATTTCCATGTGGTACAGCAGGTGGCAGTGATAGGCCCAGCGCCCCAGGGCATCAGCGGTGACGCGGTAACTGCGGCGGGAGCCCGGTGGCATGTCGATCGTATGTTTGCGCACCTGGAACTGGCCGTTTTCGTCCTCCAGGTCGCTCCATAAGCCATGCAGGTGAATCGGGTGGGCCATCATGGTGTCGTTGACCAGCACCACCCGCACGCGCTCGCCATAGGTCAGTTGCAGAGGCTCGGCATCGGAAAACTTCACGCCATTGAACGACCAGGCGAACTTCTCCATATGCCCGGTGAGGTGCAATTCAAGCGTGCGCGAGGGGTCTCGGCCATCGGGGTCTTCGAAGGTACTGCGCAGGTCGGCATAGGTGAGCACCCGGCGGCCGTTGTTGCGCAGGCCGATTCCAGGGTCGTCCAGCTTGGGCACCGGGTTCATCGCCTGCATGTCTACCAGCGGGTTGTTCTGTTCGCTGGCGGGGTGTTTCTGCATCGCCATCGCGCCCATGGCGCTGTGATCCATGCCTTCCATGCCCGGCATATCGGCCATGGCACCGTGGTCCATGCCGCCCATGCCCATATCGTCCATGGTCAGCCACGGGCGCGGATCAAGCGGCGGTACCAAGGCCGTCGCTCCCACCTGCCGGGCGAGGGTGCCACGGGCAAACCCTGTGCGGTCCATGGACTGGGCAAACAGGGTGTAGGCCTCTGCCACGGGCTCGACCAGCACATCGTAGGTTTCCGCCACGGCGATACGGAATTCATCGACGCTCACCGGCTTCACTGGCTGCCCATCCGCGGCGATCACGGTCATCTTCAGTCCGGGAATACGCACATCGAAATAGGTCATCGCCGAGCCATTGATAAAGCGCAGGCGAATCTTTTCTCCCGGTTTGAACACCCCGGTCCAGTTCTGCCCAGGCGGCTGGCCGTTGAGCAAGTAGGTGTAGGTCTCGCCGCTGACGTCCGCAAGGTCGGTGGGGTTCATCTTCATTTGTGCCCACATCAGCCGGTCGGCAGCCGTGGCCGACCAGCCCTGCTCGCCGACATCCCGGATGAAATCGCCCAGGGTGGGTTTGTGCAGGTTGTAGTAATCGGACTGTTTCTTGAGGGTCTTCATCAGGGCGACGGGGTCTTCGTCGCTCCAGTCCGACAGCATCACCACGTAGTCGCGTTGGTAGGTATACGGCTCGGGTTCCTTGGGGTCGATGACCAGCGGGCCATACACGCCCTGCTGTTCCTGAAGCCCGGAATGGCTGTGATACCAGTAAGTGCCGTGCTGTTTGACCTTGAACTGGTAGACGTAAAGGCCGCCCGGTTCGATGCCCTTGAAGCTCAGGCCGGGCACGCCGTCCATGGTCGATGGCAGCAGGATGCCGTGCCAGTGGATCGAGGTGGGCTCCCCGAGGCGGTTTTTCACGCGCAGGGTCACGGTGTCGCCTTCGCGCCAGCGCAACAGCGGGCCGGGCAGGCTGCCGTTAACGGTCAACGCGCTGCGCGCACGGCCGGTCAGGTTGACGGGGGTCTGGTCAATAAACAGGTCAAATTCGCTACCGGCGAGTACCGTGGGCTGGCCGGGGCTGGTCAGTGCCCACACCGGCGGGCGCCAAAGCCCGAGCCCGCCCAGCAGGCCGCCTGCGGCCAAGCCTTTGACGAATGTGCGTCTGGAGGTTGTGGAGTGCATGCCGATTCAAGTCCGTGAGTTGAATGGCAGCAGATTAGAAGTCGCCGGCTGTCAGCAACCTTAGCGGCAGATTACCGATTCGACAGGTTCACCCGGCACCCTCGGGGGCGCCGGGGCATAAGAGGATCAGGCGATCTGGGCTTTGGAGGCCACTTCAGCGAAGGTTGCCGGATCAAGCGCGTCAGCCTGCTCATCCAACACCTGGCGCGGATGATCATTGCCCGGAATCGAGCTGTCGATCAGCGCCAGCAATTGCGCACCCAGCGCCGTCAGGATGAAGTTCTCGCCATTGCCGCCCTCTTCTTCCGGCCGCGACTCGATAAAGCCACGCTTGAACAGCAGCGCCTCGTAATCGGCAGCGGTCTTCTTCAGCGCATCCAGGTTGCCAGTGTCCTCGCCGGCCGTCGCCTTCTCGGCCGCTTCCTGCTCGGCGTATTTGCGCGGGGCAAAGCTGCCCTCGCCGTTCTGCACTTCATGCAGCAGACGTTCGATCAGATCCCAATTGTAAGCCTTCATCCTGATTCCTCCTGCAGGCCGATGGAGTTAGCCCGTCTAAGGGAGTGACACGTCCTGGCACTGGCCGTTCAACCGAACGGACGGGCGTCATTTCTCTGAACTTTCCAGAGGTTCGCCACCTCAACTGCACATCACTGCCAAGGAAGTCCGACCATGAAAACCTTGATGAAGCTGACTCTCGCCGCCACGCTGCTAAGCGCCCTGCCCGCCTGGGCCTGCACGCCCGAGGAGGCCACCGCCAAGCGCGAAGAACTCGCCAAGGAAGTGACCAAGCTCACAGAGCAGAACCCGACCAAGGCCAAGGAGATGAATGACCAGTTGCAGAAAATGGACCTGGATACCGAAAGCGCCGAGTTTCCCGACAAGTGCCAGTTGATCGATGCGCGGCTCAAAGAGCTCAAGGAAGCGGCCGCCAAAACCAAAAACTGATGGCGAAAAAAAACCGGACATCGTCCGGTTTTTTTATGCCCGCCTGCTTATTCGGCAGCCGGAGCTTCTGGCTTGCGGCGCTTGAGCGGGGCCATGCCGTCCTTGCTGACGAGCGACAGGTTGTCGGTCTTCGGCCGGTTGGCGATCTTGCGCTTGGTCGGCGACTTGGCGCCGGTTTTCTTCTTGTCGCCCTTGGCGTCGGTCTTTTTCTTCTTCACGCCAACGGCCTTGCCCGACGCCTTGACCTTCTTCGGCCCGGTGTACGTGCCTTTGACTTCCTTGATGGTGCGGCGCTCGAACGACTGCTTCAGGTAGCGTTCGATGCTCGACATCAGGTTCCAGTCGCCGTGGCAGATCAGTGAGATGGCCAGGCCATCGTTGCCGGCCCGCCCGGTACGGCCGATGCGGTGTACGTATTCGTCGCCGCTGCGGGGCATGTCGAAGTTGATCACCAGGTCCAGGCCGTCCACGTCGAGGCCGCGTGCGGCAACGTCGGTGGCCACCAGGATCTTCACACCGCCCGCCTTGAGACGGTCGATGGCCAGCTTGCGGTCCTTCTGGTCTTTCTCGCCGTGCAGCACGAACGCCTTGTACTCCTGCGCAACCAGGCGCCCGTAGATACGGTCGGCGGCGGCACGGGTGTTGGTGAACACGATGGCCTTCTGGTAGGTCTCGTTGGCCAGCAACCAGTTCAGGATCTGTTCTTTGTGCACGTTATGGTCAGCGGTGACGATCTGCTGACGCGTGGTGGCGTTCAGGTCGCTGACATTGTTGACCTGCAAGTGCTCAGGGTTGTTCAGCACCTTGGCGACCATGTCGCGCAGGGTCGAACCACCGGTGGTGGCGGAGAACAGCATGGTCTGCTGGCGGTTGACGCACTCGCCGACCAGACGTTGCACATCATCGGCAAAGCCCATGTCGAGCATGCGGTCGGCTTCGTCGAGCACCAGCACTTCGACTTCCTTGAGGTCAAGGTTGCCAGCGTTGAGCTGCTCGATCATGCGCCCTGGGGTGCCGATCAGAATATCCGGCACCTTGCGCAGCATGGCGGCCTGGACCTTGAAGTCTTCGCCACCGGTAATGATGCCGGACTTGATGAAGGTGAACTGCGAGAAGCGCTCGACTTCCTTGAGGGTCTGCTGGGCCAGCTCGCGGGTCGGCAGCAGGATCAGGGTCTTGATGCTGACGCGCACCTTGGCCGGGCCGATCAGGCGGTTGAGCACCGGCAGGACGAAAGCGGCGGTCTTGCCGCTGCCGGTTTGCGCCGTCACCCGCAGGTCACGCCCTTGCAGCGCGAGCGGGATGGCCGCTGCTTGCACAGGCGTAGGCTCGACAAATTTAAGCTCGGCCACGGCTTTGAGCAGGCGTTCGTGCAGGGCGAATTGGGAAAACACGGGTGCTACCTCGAAGAAATACAAAATATCAGCTGCATAGGTTACCGGTTTCGGGCGCCCAAACCGAGTTTCTTTACGCGAACGGGGCTAATCAGCTGCTTTTTTGTCAGCGATTTTGTCCAGGGCGTCAACTTTGTTGCACTTAAATGCTCTAATCGCCCCGTGTTGTCTTAAAGAAGAATCGGTTCACTCATGGATATCAAACAGCTCTGGCTCAACGTCAAAGACCTTTGGGGCACCCTCGATGAACACCCGGTCCTGCATTCCAGCCTCGGCTTGCTGGTGTTGCTGGTGGTGGCATTGGTGGTGGGACGGGTCGCCCGTTACCTCATCTTGCACGCGGTCAAATTGCTCGGCCGGCAACCGGCGCTGCACTGGCTGAACGACCTGCGGCACAACAAAGTCTTTCATCGCCTGGCGCAAATGACGCCGTCGCTGGTGGTCCAGTTCGGCCTGTACCTGGTGCCGGACCTGAGCAAGACCGCCATCCTGTTCATCGGCAACGTGGCCTTGGCGATCAGCATTCTGTTCATGGTGCTGGCGATTAGCGCCCTGCTCAACGCGCTGCTGGATATCTACGCACGCACCGAACACGCACGCACCCGCTCGATCAAGGGCTATGTGCAACTGGCGAAAATGGTGCTGTTCGTGTTTGGCGCGATCATCATCGTCGCCACCCTGATCGACCGCTCGCCGCTGTTGCTGCTGTCAGGCCTGGGTGCGATGTCGGCGGTGATTCTGTTGGTGTACAAGGACACCCTGCTGTCGTTCGTCGCCAGTGTGCAATTGACCAGCAACGACATGCTGCGCGTCGGTGACTGGATCGAAATGCCCCAGGTCGGCGCCGATGGCGATGTGGTGGATATAACGCTGCACACGGTGAAGGTGCAGAACTTCGACAAGACCATCGTTTCCATCCCCACCTGGCGCCTGATGTCCGAGTCGTTCAAAAACTGGCGTGGCATGCAGGCCTCCGGTGGGCGCCGTATCAAGCGCAGCCTGTACATCGACGCCAGCGGCGTACGCTTCCTGAACGATGAGGAAGAAGTGCGCATGACCCAGGTGCACCTGCTCAGCGGTTATATCAGCCGCAAACAGGCCGAACTCAAGGCCTGGAACGAGGCCCAGGGCCACAGCGCGCAACTGTCGGCCAACCGTCGGCGCATGACCAACCTCGGCACCTTCCGCGCCTACGCCCTGGCGTACCTGCAAAGCCACCCGGACATCCAGCCGAACATGACCTGTATGGTGCGCCAGATGCAAACCACCGCCCAGGGCGTGCCGCTGGAGATCTACTGCTTTACCCGCACCACGGCGTGGGGCGATTACGAGCGGATCCAGGGGGATATCTTCGATTATCTATTGGCCGTGTTGCCGGAGTTCGGGCTGAGCCTGTATCAGCAGCCGAGTGGCAATGACCTGCGCGCCGGCGTGCTGCCGGCGTTGGCTGGGGCCATGCCGGTGCCCGTCGCCGAAACGGCATAAGGTGATGCGAACGGGATTACGGCAGTGATGCCGTAATCTCCTTGCGGCACACCTCAAGCACTTCATCGGCCAGGGCGGAATCGTCCGGGCACGCCCGCGACAGCATGATTGCGCCGATGGCATGGGCCATGCTGTCGAGCATTTTCGCCCGCACGTCTTCCTGTGGCCCGTCATGAGCCGCGCTGTATTTTGCTTCCAAGGCCTGCAGGGTATTTTCCAAACCCTCGGCGAAGGTCGCCTTCAGCGTGTCCGATTGACGGGCAGCATCGGCACACAACGCCGCCAAGGTGCATCCGCCGCCGCGATGATCGCGGTGCTGCCTGGACAGATAAACCTCGAAAAACTGCTCCACCTCCATCTCTGCGCTGTCGGCCAGTGACTGCGCCAGGCTGTTGGCGGCTGCTTCCGCCATCAGGTCCGCCTTGGAACCGAAGTGCTTGTAAAAGCCGCCCTGGGTAAACCCGGCCGCGGCCATCAACTCGGCCACGCCCACCCCATCGAAACCCCGCTCGCGGAACAACTCGGAAGCTGTCGCGACGATATGAGCCCGATTGTTCTGTGACTGTGCCTTGGTGATCTTCATGTCAGTGGTCCTGCCAGCTTGCGAGATAGGCATATTACTATGATGTCGATCATAATCAAAACCGTTGACAGCTTTGATTATGATCGACATCATAAAACCTCCTCGCACTCACAGAGCATCACACCATGAGCACTTCCAACACCGTTCTGATCACTGGCGCTTCTACCGGCATTGGCGCCGCCTACGCCGAACGCTTTGCCGCACGCGGCCACGACCTCGTACTGGTCGCCCGTGACGTCACGCGCCTGGAAGCGCTCGCCGCCCGACTGCGTGAACACCACGCCGTCAGCATTGATATCCTCCCGGCCGACCTGACCCAGAGCGCGGACCTGGCAGTGGTTGAAGCGCGCCTGCGCGATGACGCCAGCATTGGCACCCTGGTCAACAATGCCGGCGCCGCGCAGTCCGGCGGTTTTATCGAACAATCCACCGACAGCGTCGCGCAGTTGGTCGCCCTCAACACCACCGCGCTGGTACGCCTGGCCAGTTCCATCGCCCCGCGCCTGGCGGCAGCGGGCAACGGCGCTATCATCAACATTGGCTCGGTAGTGGGCCTGGCCCCGGAATTCGGCATGACGGTCTACGGCGCGACCAAGGCGTTCGTGCTGTTCCTGTCCCAGGGCATGAGCCTGGAACTGGCGCCCAAAGGCGTGTACGTGCAAGCCGTGCTGCCCGCCGCCACACGTACCGAGATCTGGGAACGTGCGGGCATTGATATCAACACCCTCACGGACGTGATGGAAGTGGGCGATCTGGTGGACGCGGCGTTGGTGGGCTTCGATCGCCGCGAGCCGGTGACCATTCCGCCGTTGCAGGACGGCGCCCGCTGGGATGCGTTGCAAGCTGCGCGACAAGGCCTGCTGACGCAGATTAAGCAGTCTCAGGTTGCTGAGCGTTATCTGGCCAACGCCTGATCAACCGATAGCAGGCGTGCTCCGCGCCTGCCCTTCTCACTAAAGCAACGAGCGTTGAACCATGAAGGCATTTTCCATCGAGCGGTACGGCAAGCAGCCCGGCCGCCTCATCGAGGCCCCCGCGCCTGTCGTGGGTGAGCACGACGTGCTGGTTCAGGTGCGGGCCAGCAGCGTCAATGTGCTGGATGCAAAGATCGCCAAAGGCGAATTCAAACTGATCCTGCCCTATGCGTTGCCGTTGACACTGGGCAATGACCTGGCCGGCGTGGTGCTCAGCGTCGGCGCGGCGGTACGACGCTTCAAGCCGGGGGACGAAGTCTACGCCCGCCCGCCCCAGCAGCGTATCGGCACCTTCGCCGAGTTCATTGCCGTGCGCGAAGACGCACTGGCGCGCAAACCCACGAATATCAACATGGAGCAAGCCGCGTCCCTGCCCCTGGTCGCGCTGACGGCGTGGCAGGTGCTGGTGGAAACCGCGAAACTGAAGAAAGGCCAGAAGGTGTTCATTCATGCGGGCTCAGGCGGGGTGGGCAGTATCGCCATCCAACTGGCCAAGCATTTGGGCGCTTTTGTCGCGACCACCACCAGCACCGCCAATGTGGAGTGGGTCAAGGCGTTGGGGGCGGATGTGGTGATCGACTATAAACAGCAAGCCTTCGAGGCCGTGCTGCGAGATTACGATGTGGTGCTCAACAGCCTAGGCGCGGATGCGCTGGCCAAGTCACTGAAGATTCTCAAGCCCGGCGGTCAACTCATCTCCATCTCCGGGCCGCCGACGCCCGCCTTCGCCCGTGCCCAGAACCTGCCATGGGTATTAGGCCTGGTCATGGGTGTGTTGAGCAGCGGTATCCGCAGGAAAGCACGCAAGCAAGGCGTGAGCTATGACTTTGTGTTCATGCGTGCCAGTGGCGCCCAACTGGATGAAATCACCGCGTTGGTTGAGTCCGGGATTATCCGGCCGGTCATCGACCGTACCTTCCCTTTCGAATCCACGGCTGCGGCCCTGGACTATGTCGAACAAGGCCGCGCCAAAGGCAAGGTGGTGATCACAATGGCGACGGCACCGTCCGACGCACACCCAGCCGGCTGATCCACACCGCCCCCAGAATCACCAGACCGCCCAGGGCCAAACGGCCCAGCGGCTCGTGCTGGTTCCAGATCAGCAGGTTCAGCAGCAACCCCACCGGCACATGCAGGTTGTTCATCACCGCCAGGGTGCCGCCATTGACCAGGCAGGCGCCCTTGTTCCACCAGTACATGCCCAGCGCGGTGCTGACCAACCCGAGGAACACCAGTACGCCCCATTGCAGTGGCGCTTGCGGCAGGAAGTCAGCTTTGCCGAACAGCAGGAACGCCGGCAACACCACCAACAAGGCGCCCAGATAGAAATAACCGAAACGCCGAAAGTGCGGCTGGTCACTGGGATAACGCGCCACCAGGTGCTTGTACATGACTTGCCCGGCGGCGTAGGTGAAGTTGGCCAATTGCAGGAGCAAGAACCCCACCAAAAAATGCGGGGTGATCTGATCGAAACGAATCACCGCCGCACCACCCACCGCCACCAGGGCCGCCACCAGCGCCCAGGGATTGAAGCGGCGATTAAGCGCGTCCTCGATCAGGGTCACATGCAGCGGTGTGAGGATGGTGAACAGCAGCACTTCCGGCACCGTCAGCACGCGAAAGCTCAGGTACAGGCAGACGTAGGTCACGCCGAACTGCAATGCACCGATCACCAACATGCCGCGCATGAACGCGGGCTCCACCGAGCGCCAGCGTGTCAGCGGAATAAAGATCAGCCCGGCCAGCACCACACGCACCAGCACGGCAAAGTAGCTGTCGACGTGACCGGCGAGGTATTCGCCGATCAAGCTGAAGGAAAATGCCTGAATCAGGGTGACAACCAGTAGATAGCCCATGCGCGCCTCGTTTCGAATGGGCGCGACATTAAAGCTTTTGGGGTTTGAAGAAACTCGGCGCAAAAAAAACCCGACCTCGCTAAAGCGGCAGTCGGGCAGGAGCACTCAGGAGCAAAAAGTGCAAAGGGAGGTTCGATACGCGTACTTGAAGGGTTTGCGTGGGGCTATATAAGCAGCACGGGATTATCTGACGATTAACGTCTCAGGCCACCTGGGCCAGCAGTGCCTTGGCGTGATTGACGCCCTTCTCCTGGAAGTCGCCGCCCAGGTTGACGCCTTCGGCGTGAATGAAGGTGACGTCATGAATGCCGATAAATGCCATGACCTGGCGCAGGTACGGTTCCTGATGATCCGAGGTAGCGCCGGTGTGGATACCACCGCGTGCGGTGAGCACGATAGCGCGCTTGCCGGTCAACAAACCCTGAGGCCCGGTGGCGGTGTACTTGAAGGTCACACCGGCCCGCAACACGTGATCCAGCCAGGCTTTGAGGGTGCTGGGGATGGCGAAGTTGTACATAGGCGCGGCCATCACCAACACGTCGGCGGCCAGCAGTTCGTCAGTCAACTCGTTGGAGCGGTCCAGGGACACCTGTTCGTCGTCGTTACGCTGCTCCGCCGGCTTCATCCAGCCACCCAGCAGGTTGGCATCCAGGTGGGGTACCGGATTGAGCGCGACGTCACGCACGGTGATGCTGTCTGCCGGATGGGCGACTTGCCATTGGCTGATGAACTGTTGGGTGAGCTGGCGGGAAATCGAATCCTGCTGGCGTGCACTGCTTTCGATGATCAGAACATTGGACATGGCTTCGTAGGCTCCATCGGTAATTGCTGTAAGTCGATGGAGAGAAGGTTAACCAGGGCCCATTCGATAAAAAAGCGCAAAAAACTGCTACAACCCATCTAGAAATTTGTTTATATGCGGAGTATTCCTGTGGGCATGCTCCGCTGCTGCTTTATTTTGGCGCGCAGTCCAGGGCAATACGCATCTTGATGATGGAGCGGTTGAACTTGGCCGTGGTGTTGGTGCTTTTGCCGGCTGGCACGGTCACGGTGCGGCGGCGTGGCGATTCCGGGCCGTTGGTGAAGGTTACCGTACACACAGCATCCCGGGTGCCGTAGTTGCTTAGCTGAATCGAACTGATGTCTGCGTCCACATCGGACGCGGTGTAATCAATGCTGACGCCATCGATCTTTTTCGTCACGTCGATAGGATAGGCAAACGCGCTCATCGGCAGCAGCGCCAGCAACACACAACACAATTTTCTCATTCGGCAGTCTCCAATAAGGACCGCCAGCTTAGGACAAGAGGAGCTCATCTTGAAAGCGCCCCGCGTTACCCTCGATCAATGGCGCACCTTGCAAGCCGTGGTCGACCATGGCGGCTTTGCCCAAGCCGCCGAAGCGCTGCACCGTTCGCAATCTTCGGTGAGCTACACCGTGGCGCGCATGCAGGACCAACTTGGCGTCCCGCTGCTGCGCATTGACGGGCGCAAAGCGGTGCTGACCGAGGCCGGTGAAGTGCTGCTGCGTCGCTCCCGCCAGTTGGTGAAAAACGCCAGCCAGTTGGAAGACCTCGCCCACCATATGGAACAGGGCTGGGAAGCCGAAGTGCGCCTGGTGGTGGATGCAGCCTATCCCAGCGCACGTCTGGTTCGCGCGTTAACCGCCTTTATGCCGCAAAGCCGGGGCTGCCGGGTGCGCCTGCGCGAAGAAGTGCTGTCTGGCGTCGAAGAGTTGCTGCTCGACGGCATGGCGGACCTGGCCATTTGCGGGTTTATCATCCCCGGCTACCTGGGCACGGAAATGAGCGATGTGGAGTTTGTCGCCGTGGCCCACCCCGATCACTCGCTGCATCGCCTCAACCGTGAGCTGAGTTTTCACGACCTTGAAAGCCAGATGCAGGTGGTGATCCGCGACTCCGGCCGCCAGCAACCACGCGACGTCGGCTGGCTCGGCGCCGAACAGCGCTGGACCGTTGGCAGCCTCGCGACCGCCGCCACCTTCGTCGGCAGCGGCCTGGGCTTTGCCTGGCTGCCCCGGCACATGATCGAGCGCGAACTCAAGGAAGGCGTGCTCAAGCAGTTGCCCCTGGAAAAAGGCGGCAGTCGCAACCCGACCTTTTACCTGTACTCCAACAAAGACAAACCCCTGGGGCCCGCCACGCAGATCCTCGTGGAATTGCTGCGCACCTTTGACACCGCTCCCTTGGACGCGCCCTTTGCCGCCCCTCAACAAGCCTGAAACGGAGTTCACCCATGGCCTGGTTCGACCATGAAGGCTGCAGCCTGCATTACGAAGAATATGGTCATGGCAACCCGCTGATCCTGATCCACGGCCTGGGCTCCAGCAGCCAGGATTGGGAACTGCAAGTACCGGTACTCGCCCGGCACTACCGCCTGATCGTGGTTGACGTGCGCGGCCATGGTCGCTCGGACAAACCCCGGGAGCGCTACAGCATCAAGGGGTTTACCTTCGACCTGATCGCGCTGATCGAACACCTCGACCTGCCAGCGGCCCACGTGGTGGGTTTATCCATGGGCGGCATGATCGCCTTCCAACTGGCGGTGGATGAACCCCTGCGGGTCAAGAGCCTGTGCATCGTCAACAGCGCGCCTGAGGTCAAGGTGCGCAGTGCCGATGACTATTGGCAGTGGGCCAAACGCTGGACCCTGGCCCGCGTGCTCAGCCTGGGCACCATCGGCAAGGCCTTGGGCGATCGGCTGTTCCCCAAACCTGAGCAGGCCGACCTGCGCCGCAAGATGGCCGAGCGCTGGGCAAGAAACGACAAACGTGCTTATCTCGCCAGCTTCGACGCCATTGTGGGCTGGGGCGTGCAGGAACAACTGTCGAGAATTGCCTGTCCAACCCTGGTCATCAGCGCCGACCATGACTACACCCCCGTGGCGCAGAAAGAAATCTATGTAAAACTGCTGCCCGATGCGCGACTGGTGGTCATCGAAGATTCCCGCCATGCCACGCCCTTGGATCAACCCGAGGTCTTTAACGCGACCTTGCTCGATTTTCTAAAGACCGTCGAAACCACTACCAGGATCACTGACCCATGCTGAAAAAAATCGCCTTCTTTGCCGGTTCCGCCTTGTTCGCTGCCAACCTGATGGCGGCTGAGCCGGCCAAGGCGCCACACGTGTTGCTCGACACCACCAACGGCCAAATTGAAATCGAACTGGACCCGGTCAAGGCGCCGATCAGCACCAAGAACTTCCTGGCCTATGTCGACAAAGGCTTCTACACCAACACGATCTTTCACCGCGTGATCCCGGGCTTCATGGTCCAGGGCGGCGGGTTCACCCAGCAAATGTCGCAAAAGCCGACCGAAGCCCCGATCAAGAACGAAGCCAGCAATGGCCTGCATAACGTGCGTGGCACGTTGTCGATGGCTCGCACCAATGACCCGAACTCGGCCACCAGTCAATTCTTCATCAACGTGGCTGACAATGCCTTCCTCGACCCGGGCCGCGATGCCGGTTATGCCGTGTTCGCCAAAGTGGTCAAGGGCATGGACGTGGTCGACATCATCGTCAACTCCCAGACCACCACCAAGCAAGGCATGCAGAACGTGCCTATCGATCCTGTGATCATCAAGTCGGCCAAGCGCATCGACTGAGGTCTGCAGGCAGCTTTGCGCGGTGCCCACACGGCACCGTGCACCTTTGAAAGGAGAGCCCGCCCCGCGGGCGTCAAACCTAATGCTCTATCGTCGTTTTGAACAACTGATCGATATTTTCCGCGACGCCCCCAGCGCGGCCCCTCCCGAAAAAGTCCTGCCCTTCTATCTCTATTACCTGCGCCAGGTGTGGCCATGCTTTGCCGCGCTGCTGGTAGTGGGACTGGTCGGCGCCCTGATCGAAGTCGCGCTGTTCAGCTATTTGAGCCGCATCATCGACCTGGCCCAGGGCACACCGCCGGCGAACTTCTTCCAGATCCACAGCGCCGAGCTGATCTGGATGGCCGTGGTCGCCCTGTTGTTGCGCCCGCTCTTCAACGGCCTGCATGACTTGCTGGTGCACCAGACCATCAACCCTGGGATGACCAGCCTGATTCGCTGGCAGAACCACAGCTACGTGCTCAAGCAGAGCCTGAATTTCTTCCAGAACGATTTCGCCGGGCGCATCGCCCAGCGGATCATGCAAACCGGCAACTCCTTGCGTGATTCGGCAGTGGCGACGGCAGAAGCCATCTGGCACGTGTCGATCTACGCCATCAGTGCCCTGGTGTTGTTTGCCGAGGCCGACTGGCGGCTGATGATCCCGCTGATCACCTGGATCGTTTGCTACAGCCTGGCCCTGCGTTACTTCGTACCTCGCGTGAAAGAACGCTCGGTGGTCTCCTCGGAGGCGCGCTCCAAGTTAATGGGCCGAATTGTCGACGGCTATACCAACATCACCACCTTGAAGCTGTTCGCCCATACGCAGAATGAACAGGAATACGCCAAGCAAGCGATCATCGAGCAGACCGAAAAAACCCAACTAGCCGCCCGCGTACTCACCAGCATGGACACCGTGATCTGTATTTTGAACGGCCTGCTGATCGTCACCACCACTGGCCTGGCCTTGTGGCTGTGGACGCAGTCGCTGATTTCCGTGGGCGCAATTGCCCTGGCCACCGGCTTGGTGATCCGCATCGTCAACATGTCCGGCTGGATCATGTGGGTGGTCAACGGCATCTTCGAAAACATCGGCATCGTGCAGGACGGCCTGAAGACCATCGCCCAGCCACTGGCCGTGGTCGATCGTGAAAACGCGCCGCGCCTGACCGTGCCCCACGGCCAGGTGCGCTTTGAGCAGGTGGACTTCCACTACGGCAAGAAGAGCGGAATCATTGGCGGCCTGAACCTTGAGATCAAGGCCGGGGAAAAGATCGGTTTGATCGGCCCATCCGGCGCAGGCAAATCGACGCTGGTCAACCTGCTGCTGCGCCTTTACGACCTGCAGGGCGGGCGCATCCTCATCGACGGCCAGGACATCGCCGAAGTGGCCCAGGAAAGCCTGCGCGCACAGATCGGCATGATCACCCAAGACACCTCGTTGCTGCACCGCTCGATCCGCGACAACCTGTTGTATGGCAAGCCCGACGCGACTGATGAGGAACTGTGGGCGGCGGTGCACAAGGCCCGCGCCGATGAGTTCATCCCGCTGCTGTCGGACTCCGAGGGCCGCACCGGGCTGGATGCCCATGTGGGTGAACGCGGGGTAAAACTCTCCGGCGGGCAACGCCAGCGTATCGCTATCGCCCGCGTGCTGCTCAAGGACGCGCCGATCCTGATCATGGACGAAGCCACCTCTGCGCTGGACTCGGAAGTGGAAGCGGCGATCCAGGAGAGCCTGGAAACCCTGATGCAGGGCAAGACGGTAATTGCGATTGCGCACCGGTTGTCGACCATCGCACGCATGGACCGCCTGGTGGTGCTGGAAAAAGGCCAGATCGCCGAAAGCGGCAGCCATTCGGAGTTGCTGGCATACGGCGGGCTTTATTCGCGATTATGGCAGCATCAGACCGGAGGGTTTGTCGGTATAGACTGATTTTGCTGGGTAAAGCCCTGCTCAATTCCGAACAATTCTGACAGCTTTCTCTATCTGACTGGTCTTGCGGCACAATCCTGCTGTACTGCAATCAGGCCCCAGGAGGGCCCTGATTTAAGGCGGCAGGGAAGCCACACAGACCGTTAATCAGATAGAGCAATCTAAGGAAGTGTTCATGTCACTGTTCAAACGTTCCGTAACGGAAGGACTGGGTACGTTTTGGCTGGTGTTGGGCGGCTGCGGGAGTGCGGTGTTGGCCGCAGCGTTCCCCAATGTAGGCATCGGCCTGCTCGGTGTGTCACTGGCTTTCGGGCTCACGGTACTGACCATGGCGTTTGCCATCGGGCATATCAGCGGCTGCCACCTTAACCCGGCCGTCTCGGTGGGGCTGGTGGTCGGCGGCAGATTCCCGGCCAGGGAGTTGCCGGCCTACGTCGTGTCGCAAGTGATCGGTGGCGCCATCGCCGCCGCACTGCTGTACTTCATCGCCAGCGGCAAGCCTGGGTTCGAACTGGCCTCCGGGCTGGCAAGCAATGGTTACGGCGAGCATTCACCCGGTGGTTATTCCATGGCGGCAGGCTTTGTCTGTGAGCTGGTAATGACGGCGATGTTCGTGCTGATCATCCTTGGCGCCACCGACCGTCGAGCCCCGGCAGGCTTCGCGCCCATCGCCATTGGCCTGGGATTGACGCTGATCCACCTGATCTCCATCCCGGTGACCAACACCTCGGTCAACCCGGCCCGCAGCACGGGGCCTGCGTTGATTGTCGGCGGCTGGGCGCTGCAGCAGTTGTGGCTGTTCTGGCTCGCGCCGATCCTCGGCGCGGTGATCGGCGGCATCACCTACCGATGGTTAGGTGCAGAGAAAACAGCTTGACCCAATCCCTGTAGGAGCGAGCTTGCTCGCGAAAAACGCCAACGATGACGCAGTGCTTACAGCTGTAAACCCGCGTCGCCTGTACGTTCTTCGCGAGCAAGCTCGCTCCTACAAGGTGTTTTACGGCTTGACCTCTATTGAATGCGCTTCAACCCTGGTGGGCTTGCATGTACTGACGCAACAATTGATTAATACGTGTCTGATATCCGGTGCCTTGACCTTTGAACCACTCCAGAACATCGGCATCCAGTCGAATGGTCACCGCCTGCTTAACCGGAACACGTAACTCGGCGCGTCGGAAAAATTCGGCGTCCAGCTCAGGAATATCGCTGGTGTCGATTTCTTTATCATTCATGTTGGCCAGGCGCTCCCAATCAGTTTTCGATGTTTGCGTCATAGTATTTGGCCTCCTTCTTGGTTGCTTTTCGCGCAGAGATGATACGGATCACATCACCACACCGCTCGGTATATACGACCACACCCATTAACAATTTGATCCAGCCAATACTGATCCAACGCTCTTCGCCATAATCTGCCCGATCATCGCGCAAGGCCAGCATTGGATGCCGAAAAATATCTGGGACGTCGTTAAAGTCGATGCCGTGTTTAGAAATATTGGCTTTGTTCTTAGATTCATCCCACTCAAAATGCATGGCACATCCTGTATGTACGTTTGTACATACAGATTAGCGATTTTATTGTTAGTCAGCACGGTTGCCAGACCGATGGTTCAGACCTGCCGATAAGGCAAAGCCGCCCTCGCCTCTTCGGCATACGCCAGAACCCCCACCCGTTCGCGCTCAAGAAAATCCTCCACTGCACTCTTCAACCCCGGGTGGCGCAAATAGTGCCATGAGCGCGTAATCACCGGCTCAAACCCGCGAATCAATTTGTGCTCCCCCTGGGCACCGGCATCGAAGCGTTGCAGGCCGTGGGCGATGGCGTAGTCCATGCCTTGGTAGAAGCAGGTTTCGAAATGCAGGCGGTCGAATTCCGCCAGGCAACCCCAGTAGCGGCCATAGAAGCTGTCGCCACCGATCAGGCTGAAGGCCATGGCCACCGGGCGCGTGCCTTGTTTGGCCAAGACTACGCGGATGGCTGCGGGCATGCGCTCAGCCAGCAGGCTGAAAAACGCGCGGGTCAGGTAGGGCGATTGCCGGCGCACCGCGTAGGTATTGGCGTAGCAGGCGTAGACAAAATCCCATTGGGCTTCGCTCAGCTCGTGGCCTTGCAACCACTCGAACTCGATACCCTGCCCTGCCACCTGTTCACGCTCTTTACGCATCTGTTTGCGCTTGCGTGAACTCAAGGCGTCGAGGAAATCCTGGAAGTCGCGGTAGCCTCGGTTCTGCCAATGAAACTGACAACCCAGGCGTTGCAACCAGCCGGGGTGTTGGGCCATGGCTTCATCGGCCAGGGCATCGGTAAAGTTGATATGGGCGCTCGACAGGCCTTCGATCTCCAGATACCCCGGCAGGCTATTGAGCAACTCAAAAGCGTCTGCGGCACTGGCAGCCAATATCCGCGGCCCACCGACCGGGCTGAACGGCACGGCCGTCAGCAACTTGGGGTAGTAGTCGATGCCGGCGCGCTCGCAGGCGTCGGCCCAACCATGATCGAACACGTACTCGCCGTAAGAATGCCATTTGCGATAACCCGGCAATGCCGCCATCAGCCGGTCGCCTTCCCAGTGCAGCAAGTGCTCCGTCTGCCAGCCCGAATGCGGGCCGACGCTGGCGCTGTCTTCCAGCGCACTCAGAAACCCATGCTGCATAAACGGCTGGGCCGTTGGCATCAGGGCATCCCACGTGTGCGCAGAGATATCGGACAGGCTGTCCAGGCGTTGCAGCGGCATCGGCATCCTCATTGTTTCTTGGCATGAAAACCTGGCGAGTATCGCTGATCACAGCCGCGCGCACATCCTCAAAACACGCGGACAGGCGTCAAAACCCTTAGTTCCGTCGCGTAACGATTTGTCATCTAGATGAAATCACTTAGCCACTACTCCGTCATAAACGCTCGCGATACTGACGCCAGTTTTTAGAGCGTCCGGGTCTACCGGGCGACATTTTTCCGCCCGTCATGGGTCGGTTGTGTCCTGGAGGGTGTTGCCCTCCCTCCTCACTTTCGGAGATTGATATGCGTCTTGCTTCCACTAAAACTGCGGCGGTCCTGTGTGGCGGCCTGTTGCTGGCACTGAGCGTTCCGGCCAGCGCTGCAGTCGACGCTAAATTGCTCGACATGCTCAAGGCCAACGGCCAGATCACCGCGGCGCAGTACACCGAACTGCAAATGGAGCTGGCCAGGGATCAGAAAGAGCAGCAGATCGCTCGCCAGGCTCAACAAGAGACCAACGAGCAGATCGCGGCCACTGCGAAAAAAACCAACGAGCTGAGCAGCTTCGACCAGAAATTGGCTTGGGCAGCCAAGACCCAGTTCAAGGGTGATGTGCGCTTCCGTCAGGAAACCATCAAGATTGACGGCGAGCCCAACAACGGTGGCCGTGACAAGGACCGTCAACGTATCCGGGCGCGTCTGGGTGCCTACACCGAAATCAACCCGCAGGTGGACACCGGTATCCGTATCGCCACCGGCGGCGGCGACGATGCACGCTCCACCAACCAGGACCAGGATGGCTACTTCGATAAGAAGTCGATCTGGCTGGACCTCGGCTACATCGACTACCACCCGGACCAGATCAAGAACCTGCACGTGATCGGCGGCAAGATGCTGCAACCGTGGGTGAACATGGGCGACGTGATCTGGGATAGCGACATCAACCCTGAAGGCCTGGCCGTCACCTACAAATACCCACTGGGTAGCAGCGCTGAGCTGTTCGGTAGCCTCGGCAACTACAACCTCAAGGACAACGTAGACGGGGACGGCGTGCAATTTCGCCATGACCTGCGCCTGACGTCGGGCCAGTTGGGTACGCGTTTCTCGATCACCGACAACCTGAAAATGACCTTGGGCGGCAGCATCTACGCCTACAAGAATGACGAAGACAGCCGCTGCACAACCACCACCACGCCTTGCGCATTGGCGGTCAACGGCAACTCGGCCAACAACGAATTCCGCTTGTACGAAGGCTTTGCACAAGCAGACATCGGTGGCCTGGCTGTGCCGCTGTCGTTCTACGGCCAGTACGTGAAAAACAACGATGCGGTGACCGACCAGGACACCGCCTGGTTGCTGGGTGCCAAGTCCAAGGTGTTCGGTTTGAACCTGGACTACAACTACCGCGACGTTCAACGTAATGCCGTCGTAGGCGCCTTCACCGATTCGGACTTCGCCAACGGCACCACCGGCTCGCGCGGTCACAAGATGAAAGTCAGCTACGACATCGACAAGAACTTCGCCATCGGCGCCACCTACTTCCTGACCAAGGCTGACTTCGCCAGCCGGACTCAGCGGGATGCCGACACCAACACCTTGCAGCTGGATGCTGAAGCCAAGTTCTAATGCCTAACATGTAGGAGCGAGCTTGCTCGCGAAGAACGTCAACGATAACGCGGGTATCCTGGATAATCGCGTTGCCTGTGGGTTCTTCGCGAGCAAGCTCGCTCCTACATGATGTCTTTACGGCGCTCGGCGGCCAGTTGTTCGGCCAGAGCATCAACCCCCTCCACCGGCTCCTGCGGCATACGCTTGAGCGTTGCCTGCATCAGGCGCATCTGACGGATAAAGCGCCGGCAGTTCGGGCAAAACATCAAGTGATGACGCACCATCAGACGCTCCCGAAAGGTCAATTGCCCATCGAGATAGTCACTGGAACGCGCTACTTGCTCTTTACAGGTCAACATTCGCCCGTTTCCTCAAAATGCTCCACCGTGGCGAAGACTTTAAGCCGTGCTCGATGCAACAGCACACGGACGTTGGAGAGTGAAAGGGTCAGAAGATTACAGATCTCTTCCAGCTCCAGGCCTTGGCGTTCACGCAACACCAGCACACTGCTTTGTAATTCGGACAAACTCAGAATCGTATGCTCCAGGCATTTGCGCAATTCATCTTCGGTCAGCAGCGCTTCCGGGGTGTCCTGGTGCCAGGCATACGGGGCGACAGCCCAATGGCCATCATCCGGGCTGAAGCGGTCATCACCAATAGTGCCGTGGGGTGAGGGCAAATCGTCGAGCAGCACTTCCCGACGATTTTGTTTGTAACGACTCTTTGCGGAGTTGGCAGTAATGGTCAATAACCACGTCTTGAGGCTTGATCGCCCTTCGAACTTGGCCAGGTTGCGCACCACGGAAAGCCAGGCGTCTTGCACGACTTCGTCGGCGTGGCGCTGGCCGACGATGGCATAGGCCACTGCCCGCATTGCACTCTGGTAGGTGTTGACCAAATCCTTGTAAGCCCGCTGCTCACCCTTGAGCAGGCGTTGAAGCAGGTGCGTGTCGTCCGCTGCTGCCATCGTTTACCTCAATCTTGCCGTGGAAATACGGTCAATGTGGGAGCTGGCTTGCCTGCGATCCAGACAACTCGGTGCATCAGGCACACCGAGCCGATGCCTTCGCAGGCAAGCCAGCTCCCACAGTTGACCGCGTCCGGCCACACACTCAGCGTTTGCGCAGGATCACACTGCCAATCGAATACCCGGCGCCAAAGGAGCTGAGTACCGCAACCGCGCCCTTGGGCAGGTCATCTTGATAAGTGTGGAACGCAATCACCGAGCCGGCCGAGCTGGTATTGGCGTAAGTATCGAGGATCACTGGCGCTTCTTCCACCGACGCGTCGCGCCCCAGCAGCTTCTTCACGATCAGGTGGTTCATGCTCAGGTTGGCCTGGTGCAGCCAGAAGCGCTTCACATCGGTGACACTCAGCTGGTTTTCTGCCAAGTGTTCGCCGATCAATTCGGCCACCATCGGGCAAACATCACGGAATACCTTGCGGCCTTCCTGCACGAACAGCTTGTCGGGGGCGCCGATACCCTCTTCCGCTGTGCGGTTGAGAAAGCCGAAATTGTTGCGAATGTTGTTGGAGAACTTGGTCAGCAGCTTGGTGCTCACCACATCGAACTGATGCTCGGATATCGCCAGGTCAGCACGCTCCAGGATCACCGCCGTGGCGGCATCGCCGAAGATGAAGTGGCTGTCACGGTCACGGAAGTTCAGGTGGCCGGTGCAGACTTCCGGGTTGACCATCAGGATCGCCCGGGCCTGGCCCAACTGGATGCTGTTGGCCGCGTTCTGGATGCCGAAGGTGGCCGAGGAGCACGCCACGTTCATGTCGAAACCGAAGCCTTGGATACCCAAGGCTTCCTGGACTTCGATGGCGATCGCCGGGTAGGCGCGTTGCAGGTTGGAGCAGGCGACGATCACGCCGTCGATGTCGGCGGCGGTCTTGCCGGCGCGCTGCAAGGCTTGTTCGGCGGCACCGATGGCCATCTGGCAAAGCACCGACCATTCGTCGTTGCTGCGCTCGGGCAGGCGTGGGGCCATGCGCTGAGGATCGAGGATGCCGTCCTTGTCCATCACAAAACGGCTCTTGATGCCGGATGCTTTTTCGATGAATGCCGCGCTCGACTCAGTCAGCGCCTGCACATCGCCACGTTCGATAGCGGCGGCGTTGTCGGCATTGAACTGTTGTACGTAGGCATTGAAAGACTGCACCAGCTCTTCGTTGGAAATGCTGTTGGCCGGGGTATACAGGCCAGTGCCGCTGATGACGACGTTATGCACGGTCGTTCCTCTAAATCTGTCAGGCAGAAGATATTGGTACCGTCGTACCAAACTTAAAGTGGTTTGATGTCATCCAGCGGGCATCAAACTGGCAATGCTTTTATTCACTCTTGTAACCGCGAAGTTTGCCACAACCCCGGGGATTTGGCGCTATAGGCCAAACAAACATCCCATTTGGGGCGGGGCTCGCCCTGATGCCTGTAGGAGCGAGCTTGCTCGCGAAGAACCCACAGGCAACGCGTTTATCCAGGATACCCGCGTTATCGTTGAGGTTTTTCGCGAGCAAGCTCGCTCCTACAGGGCTTCAGGGCTCTACCTGGCTCCATTGCTTGCTCAAACGCTTGTCGGAAATCGGCACTTTGGTGCCCAGTTGTTGAGCAAACAGCGACACCCGGTATTCCTCCAGCCACCAGCGGTACAGCTCCAACTGCGGGTCGCGCTTGCCTTCCTGGGTGTGTTTGTTCAAGCGGTTCTGGTACTGCGCCCATAGGCCGCCCAATTCGCTGCTCCACACCCGGTCCTTTTGCACCTGGCTCGGCAGTTTTTCCAGGCGCAGCTCGATGGCCTTGAGGAAACGCGGCAGTTCCTTGAACCATTGGGCCGGGGTTTCCCGCACAAAGCCTGGGTACACCAGGTTGCTCAGTTGCTGCTTGATATCGTTCAAGGCCACGGCCTGGGCCAGGTCGATCTTGCCCTTGAAGCGTTTTTGCAGGCCGTGCCAGAGTTTCAGCACCTCCAGGGTCAGGCGCGCCAGGCGTTCGGCGTGCTCAGTCCAACTGCCGCGCTTGCGCTCAGCCAAGGCCGCCAGGCCAGCGCCATCGCGTGGCAGGCTGTCTTCGCCTTCGAGTACGCAGGTATCGAGGCTAGCCAGCAGGATGTCTTCCACCAGCGCGTCAATGCGCCCCAGTTCGCGGTACATCAAGCCCAACTCGGTCAAGCCTGGCAATTTGCCACGCAGGAATTTCGCCGGTTCCGCCAATTGCTGCATCAGCAGGCGCTGCAAGGCGCGACGGTGCTGGAACTCGGCTTCGGCAGCGGTAGAGAAACGCCCCTCCTTGACCGTGCCGTTCTCTTCCACCAGGGCCGGGTACACCGTCATCGATAGACCGGCGATGTTCTGCTGGGTTTTTTGCGCCACCGCCGCAAACACCTTGGCCTCTACCGGCGGCTGGCTTTTCGCGGTTTGCGGCACGGCCAAGGCGGCCTGGCTGGCTTCGGCGAACCGTGCGGTCAGCTCGGCCAGGTCGCGGCCTTCGCCGAGGAACTTGCCCTGGCCGTCGACCACTTCCAGGTTCATCTTCAGGTGGTTTTCCACCTGCTGCGCCGCCTCCGCCCACGCCTCATCGCTGACCCGCGCGCCGGTCATGCGCAGCAATTCACGCCCCAGCGCCTGGGGCAGCGAGCCCTGGCCGAATTCGATGCGTTGCAGCGCGGCCTTGACGAAGTCCGGCACCGGCACAAAGTTTTTGCGCAGCGCCTTGGGCAAGTTGCGCACCAGGGCGATGCACTTGGCCTCGATCAACCCCGGCACCAGCCACTCCAGGCGCTCGGCTGGCAACGCTGGCAACAACGGCGCCGGCACCCGCAGGGTCACGCCATCGCGAGGGTGGTTGGGTTCGAAGTGGTAACTCAGGGCCAGGGCGAGGTCGCCCAGGTGCAAGGTGTCCGGGTAATGCGCGGCGGTGACTTCACTGGCCTCGCGGGCCAGTACGTCTTCTTCGCGCATGATCAGCAGTTGCGGGTCTTTCTGGCTGTTGACCTTGTACCAACTGTCAAAGGTGGCGGTCTGGTGAATCTCTGCGGGCAGGCGCGCATCGTAGAAGGCGTAGAGGGTTTCTTCATCGGCCAGGATGTCGCGACGGCGGGCCTTGGCTTCCAGCTCGTCGAGTTGCTCCAGCAGTTTCTGGTTGGCCGTCAGGCATTTGGCCCGGGACTGAATCTCGCCGCGCACCAGGCCTTCACGGATAAACAACTCGCGGGACACCGCCGGGTCAATCGGCCCGTAATGCACCGGCCGGCGCCCGACCACGATCAGCCCGAACAGAGTGATCTGCTCAAACGCCACCACCTGGCCGCGCTTCTTCTCCCAATGGGGTTCGAAGTGGTTTTTCTTGATCAGGTGCCCGGCCAGCGGTTCGATCCAATCCGCGTCGATTTTCGCCACCATGCGTGCATAGAGCTTGGTGGTTTCCACCAGTTCGGCGGTCATCAGCCATTGCGGGCGCTTCTTGCCGATGCCCGAAGACGGGTGAATCCAGAAACGTCGCTGCCGCGCCCCGAGGTAGTCGCCGTCTTCGGTCTTCTGGCCGATCTGGCTAAGCAGGCCGGACAACACGGCTTTATGCAGCTTCGGATAATCGGCGGGCTCTTTGTTGAGGCTCAGCTGCATGTCGCGGCAGATCAGGCTCAATTGGCGATGGGAGTCGCGCCACTCGCGCAAACGCAAGTAGTTGAGGAAGTTCTTGCGGCACCAGTTGCGCAACGGGCTGGCGGTCAGTTCCTGGCGCTGCTCCTCGAAACCGCGCCACAGGTTGACCAACCCGGCAAAGTCCGAATCCGGGTCTTTCCACTGTGCGTGGGCCTGGTCGGCCGCTTGTTGACGCTCTGGCGGCCGCTCGCGCGGGTCCTGGATCGACATGGCGCTGGCGACGATCAACACTTCCTGCAAACTGCCGAGCTTGGCCGCTTCCAGCAACATGCGGCCCATGCGCGGGTCCACCGGCAAGCGGGCGAGCTGGCGGCCCAGGGGTGTGAGCTGGCTGTTGCGGTCTACCGCCGAGAGTTCTTGCAGCAGGTTGAAACCGTCGCTGATGGCCTTGCCATCCGGCGGTTCGATAAACGGGAAATCGGTGATCTCGCCCAGGCGCAGGTGCAGCATCTGCAGGATCACGGCCGCGAGGTTGGTACGCAGGATCTCCGGGTCGGTAAATTCCGGGCGCCCGATAAAATCTTCTTCGCTGTACAGGCGTACGCAAATACCCGGCTCAACCCGGCCGCAACGGCCTTTACGCTGGTTGGCGCTGGCCTGGGAAATCGCCTCGATGGGCAGTCGCTGCACTTTGGCGCGGTAGCTGTAGCGGCTGATGCGCGCCGTGCCGCTGTCGATCACGTAGCGAATGCCCGGCACGGTCAGCGAGGTTTCCGCGACGTTGGTCGCCAGTACCACGCGCCGGCCCGGGTGGGACTGGAAAATGCGCTGCTGCTCGGCTGGCGACAGCCGTGCGTACAACGGCAAAATCTCGGTGTGCTTGAGCTGGGCCTTGCGCAGCATGTCGGCCGCGTCACGAATCTCGCGCTCGCCGGGCAAAAACACCAGCACGTCGCCAGGGCTGCGCCGTTCGCTGCGTTCATAGGCGGCGATTTCATCGAGGGTAGCAAGGATCGCCTGGTCGACAGTCAGGTCGTCCTCGACGCGGTTGCCCTCCTCGTCCTGTTCCAAGGTGAGCGGGCGATACCAGGTGTCCACCGGGAAGGTACGGCCCGACACCTCGACAATCGGCGCATCGTCAAAATGCTTGGAAAAGCGCTCCAGATCGATGGTGGCCGAGGTGATGATGACTTTCAGGTCGGGGCGACGCGGCAACAGGGTCTTGAGGTAGCCGAGCAGGAAGTCGATGTTCAGGCTGCGTTCGTGGGCTTCGTCGACGATGATCGTGTCGTAGCGTTCCAGGTAACGGTCGTTCTGGGTTTCGGCCAGCAGGATGCCGTCGGTCATCAGCTTGATCAGGGTGTTGGCATCGCTCTGGTCTTCAAAGCGCACTTGATAGCCAACCAACGCGCCCAGTGGTGTGGCCAATTCTTCAGCGACGCGGCTGGCGACACTGCGCGCGGCGATCCGACGCGGCTGGGTATGGCCGATCAGGCCGAACTGGCCGCGGCCGATTTCCAGGCAGATTTTCGGCAACTGCGTGGTTTTACCCGAGCCGGTCTCACCGGCGATGATCAGCACCTGGTGCTTGTTCAGCGCGTCTTTGATCTCATCGCGCTTGGCGGCAATCGGCAGGCTGTCGTCGTAGCGAATCACCGGCAGGCTGGCGCGCCGCGCCGTAACCTGCGCGCAAGATGCCTGCATGCGCGCCACCCACTGCGCCATTTTGTCCTCGTCGGGCTTCTTGCGCAGCTCAAGCAACTGGCGCCGCAAGCGGTGGCGGTCGGCGAGCATGGCGTGATCGAGGGTTTTGAGCAGTTGGTCGAGGGTGGGTGCTTGGTCTGTCATCAGCTATTTCGACGGTCATCTATTTATGCACGGCCGGCAAGTGTGGCAGAAAAGCAGCCCATCTGGCAGGCGGTTGAGCTTCAACGGGTGTAAACCGAACCAAAATGTGGGAATAGGTTATAGCGGGTCTTTTCGGCGGTAGGGGAATACGTCGATCACCTTGCCGGCACGAATCGCGTCCTGCAGGCCCTTCCAGTAATCAGCGTTGTACAACTCGCCATGCAGCTCATCGAACAACCGGCGCTGCCCGGCGTCGGCAAACAGGAACGGCGGGAACTCTTCGGGGAACACGTCCAGCGGGCCGATGGAGTACCAGGGCTCGGAGGCCATTTCATCCTCGGGGGTGCGAGGCGCGGGGATATGGCGGAAGTTGGCTTCGGTGAGAAAGCAGATTTCGTCGTAGTCGTAGAACACCACGCGGCCATGGCGGGTAACGCCAAAGTTTTTCAGCAGCATGTCGCCGGGGAAGATATTCGCCGCCGCCAATTGCTTGATCGCCAGGCCGTAATCCTCCAGGGCTTCGCGCACCTGGGCGGGGTTGGCGTTGTCGAGGTAGAGGTTGAGCGGGGTCATGCGTCGCTCGGTCCAGCAGTGGCGGATAAGCACGGTGTCGCCCTCCACTTCGACAGTACCGGCGGCGACTTCCAGCAACTCGGCCAGGCACTCGGGCTCGAACTTGCTCAAGGGGAAGCGGAAGTCGGCGAACTCCTGGGTATCGGCCATGCGCCCTACCCGGTCGACGCTTTTCACCAGGCGGTACTTTTCGATCACCGTGGCGCGGTTGACGTTTTTTGACGGTGAGAAGCGGTCCTTGATGATCTTGAACACCGTATTGAAACCCGGCAGCGTGAACACGCTCATGACCATGCCGCGCACGCCGGGGGCCATGATGAACTGGTCGTCGGTGGTAGCCAGGTGGTTGATCAGCGCGCGGTAGAACTCGGATTTGCCGTGCTTGTAGAAACCGATGGAGGTGTACAGCTCAGCAATGTGCTTGCCCGGCAGGATGCGCTTGAGAAAGCCGATGAACTCGGCGGGCACCGGTACATCGACCATGAAGTAGGAACGGGTGAACGAGAAGATGATCGACACGTCGGCTTCGTCGGTGATCAACGCATCGATCTGGATGCCACGCCCTTCGCGGTGCAGCAGCGGGATCACCAGCGGCCATTGTTCGTCGCGGGTGTAGATGCGCCCCACCAGGTAGGCGCCTTTGTTGCGGTACAGCACCGAGGAAAACAACTCGACTTTGAGGTCCGGGTCCTTGCACACCCAATCCGGCAGGTTTTCCCGCAACTGGGCTTCGAGGCGGCGCAGGTCGGCGGGCAGGTCGGCGTAGGGCTCGCTGAAGCTGTAGTCAGAGAACACCTGCGCGAGCATGTCCGAAATTTTACCGGCCGGCGTGTAGATGCGGGTTTGCGCCGACCGTGCCCGGCGCAGGCTAGGCCGGGTGGTGTGGATGAACATGCAGCCGTCGCTGATCAGGTCATGGCTGAACAGGCCGCAGAAGATCGAGTTGTACCAGGTCTCGGACAGCTCATCGTCAAAGCGCAGGTCGATCAAGCCGATATAAGCGCTTTTTACCAAGGGCCACTGGCCGATGTCCTGCAACGCCGCAGGGTCAAAACTGGCGCGCAGGCGGGTCGTCACCTCAGCGACTTTCTCCTCATAGAGGTTGATGCGCGCCGCCGACGCGGCCTGCCCCTGCTGCCACTGGGCCTTCTCGAAACGCTCACGGGCGCCATCGGTGATCTGGCGGAAGTGCTCACGGTAATCGTCGAAACCGTCGAGGATCATCCGGGCGATAGCGAGGGCGGACTGCGACATGCGGGAAACCTCGAACGGGTATCTGGAAGCCCAGAGCTTAGCCAGTGAACCGAGGCAGGAGAAGAATGATTTTGCACGGGGGCGAACTGACTGCAATTAGCCATTGTGCCGACCTGCCCGCTGGGCAACACTTCTGCGCCCGATTGGCGTAGGAGTTTTCCGTGAGACCTGTTGACACCCTGTATCTGCTGGGGCTGGCTGCCATCTGGGGCGCGAGTTTCCTGTTCATGCGCATGATCGCGCCGGAAATCGGCACGGTGCCCACCGCGTTTTTCCGCGTGTCGATTGCCGCCGCGGGTTTATTGGTGATCCTGGCGATGATGCGCGTGAGCTGGGATTTCCAGGGCAAGTTCAAGACGGTCTTGCTGCTGGGGGTGATCAACTCGGGGATTCCCGCGACGATGTACTCGGTGGCGGCGCAGGTACTGCCGGCGGGCTATTCGGCGATTTTCAACGCCACCACACCGCTGATGGGTGTGTTGATTGGCGGATTGTTTTTCAGCGAACGCCTGACGCCGTCGAAAATCGCGGGTGTCGCCTTGGGGCTGTTTGGCGTTGCCGTGCTCACACGTGCGGGGCCGGTGGCCTTTGATCTGGAATTACTGATGGGCGCCCTGGCGTGCCTGCTGGCAACCACCTGCTATGGCTTTGCCGGTTTCCTGGCGCGGCGTTGGCTGGACCAGCGCGGCGGGTTGGACAGCCGTCTCTCGGCCTTGGGCAGCATGTTGGGGGCGACGTTGTTCCTGTTGCCGTTGTTTGCCTACAGCGCCATCAGCCATCCACCCGCGAGCTGGGGCGGCTGGCAGGTGTGGTCATCGCTACTGGGATTGGGGCTGGTGTGTACGGCGTTTGCCTACATCCTGTATTTCCGCCTGCTGTCATCCATTGGCCCGGTCAAGTCGATGACCGTGACCTTTATGATTCCGCCGTTCGGCGTGTTGTGGGGGGCGCTGCTGTTGGATGAGCCATTGTCCATGGCTCATCTGTATGGCGGAGTGTTGATTGCCGGGGCGTTGTGGTTGGTGCTGCGCCGGTCCAAATAACAACCGCACTACTGTAGGAGCGAGCTTGCTCGCGAAAAACCCGAGAGCACCCTGTTCATTCAGGATGCCCTCGTTATCGTTGACGTTCTTCGCGAGCAAGAACTAGGCGTCCCCCTCGCTCCTACAGGGGTGGGTTTCAATGCTTACGGAATACAAACACCAAGCCGACGATGATCAACGCCATCCCCAGCACGCTCAGCAGGGCCAGGTGATTGCCGAAGATCAGGTAGTCCATCACCGCGGTTACCGCCGGCACCAGATAAAACAAACTGGTGACATTCACCAGGTTGCCCCGGGCAATCAGGCGGTACAGCAACAACGTCGCCAGCACGGACACCACCAGCCCCATCCACAGCACCGGCAGGTAAAAGCGCGCACTGTGTTCAAAGTGGAACGGCTGGAACGGCACAAACACCGCGCACAGCAGCAACCCGGCCAGGTATTGCAGTGGCAGCGTACCCAAGGGGTTGTCGGTGATGCGCTTTTGCATGATCGAGCCAAACGTCATGCTCGCCAGCGCCAGCAACCCGAACAGCATCCCCGCCAGGGACATGCCCGCCAGCCCGATGCCTTGGTAAACCACCATGATCAAGCCCGCCAACCCCAACCCCAGGCCAAACAGCCGGCGCCAGGAGCGTTGGCGCTCCATCAGCACCACGGTAAGGATCGGCTGCACGCCCATGATGGTCGCCATCACCCCAGGGGTGACGTTGAGGTCCAGGGCCAGCAGATAGAAAATCTGGTAGGCCCCCAGCAATACCAGGCCCGTCGCCGCCGCATACAGCAGGGGCTTGCCGGGACGTGGCAGCTTCAACTTGAGGATCGGTACCAGCACCACCAACCCCATCAGGGCGATGGCAAAGCGGATCAGCAGAAAGGCAAAGGGCGAAGCATGGGCCAGGCCCAACTTGGAGAATATCGCCCCGCTGCTCCACAGCAGGACAAACACGCTCGTCGAGGCCGCCGCGGCCACGGATTGTTTCGAAAGCACAGACATGGTTACCACCTGTTATCAGGCCAAAAAGCCGACTCAGTAGAAACTGAAATTCAGTAGGTTTTTTTCAGGCAGGCACGGGGCAACAGCGGATTGCTGATCAGCCCGAAATGCCAACACCCGGCGGTGATACGACTGCGTACACCGGCGTGCTACTGACAGGTGGGGGGTAGTGACTGATCTGCGCAGGCTGCTTGCCACGGCACGGCACGACCACAGCGTTGACCGCTGAATCGACTACCGCTATGCGCTGGGAAGCTGGCATGTGCTGATCTTTTTGAAGGGATGACGACGCGACGACTATAACCAGCCGCAAACATACTTTGCAATCCTTTCCCCCTTGCCTTGTACGTGGAGGCGTTTTCATGCCCTAGAACCTGGCCACTCGCTATAATGCCGCCCAGATTTTTCGAAGGATTTCACATGATTGCTTTGCCCTGGCTGTACCTCACCCTACTTTCCATTGGCTATGTCGTGGCCTTGATCTACGGCCAACTGGGCGTACTGGCGGCGGTCTCCATCGCACTGCTGCTGGTGGCCGGGTATGCCGTACGCCAGCAACGCAACCCTTGGGCGCGCTACCTGGGCCACGGTTTGTTTATCGTCCTGGCCCTGGGCCTGGCGATGCACTGGTTGCCGGGGTTCTATAACGGTCGCGGTATTGCGCCCCAGCGTTTCACTCCGGACTCAGTGCCGTTCTCGATGTACCTGAACCAGGACAAACCCCTGATCGGCTTCTGGCTGTTGCTGGCCTGCCCGTGGATTGTGGCGCGGCGCTCATTGCGCCTGTCGATCTGCGTCACGGCCGTGGCCCTGACCCTGGCCGCTATCGCCGCCTTGGGTGGCGCGGCCCTGATGGGGATGATCAGTTGGGCGCCCAAGTGGCCGGACGAGGCGTGGCTGTGGGTGTTGAATAACCTGCTGCTGGTGACGCTGGTCGAAGAAGCGCTGTTTCGCGGGTATTTCCAGGGCGGCCTGAGCCGACGCTTCAAACACCTGCCCTATGGCGAAAACCTCGCGCTGCTGCTGGCCTCACTGTTATTCGGCCTGGTGCATTTTGCTGCGGGTTGGCAGTGGATGCTGCTGGCGAGTATTGCCGGCGTGGGTTACGGCCTGGCGTATCGCTTTGGTGGCTTGGGCGCGGCGATTGCCACGCACTTTGGCTTGAATCTGCTGCACTTCGGCCTGTTCACCTACCCGATGCTCGCCGGCTAAACCTTTCTTCTGTAGGAGCGAGCTTGCTCGCGAAGCACTTCAACGCTGACGCGGGCATCCTGAATGAACGCGTTGCCCTTGGGTGCTTCGCGAGCAAGCTCGCTCCTACAGGGGCAACGCCGTTCGCAGGATTGTTGCAAAAAATAAGTTAAATAAATGCCCCGCATGGCCGATACCCCCTGAAAGCCTTGCGGATTGAACAATCATGCGTAATAACCAACCCGTTACCCAGCGCGAACGTACCTTCCCCGCTCAGCAACGGTTGATCTCCACCACAGATGCCAAGGGTGTGATTACCTACTGCAACGACGCCTTTGTCGAAATCAGTGGGTTCACCCGAGAAGAACTGATCCGCGCCCCACACAACCTGGTGCGTCACCCGGATGTGCCGCCGGCCGTGTTCGCGCATATGTGGTCCACGCTCAAACAAGGCTTGCCATGGATGGGCATTGTCAAGAATCGCTGCAAGACCGGTGACCACTACTGGGTGAACGCCTATGTGACGCCGGTCTTCGACGGTAACCAGGTGATCGGCTACGAATCGGTGCGCATCAAGCCCACCGCCGAGCAGATCCGCCGGGCCGAAGCGCTCTATCAACGCATCAACCAGGGCAAGTCGGCCGTTCCCCAGCGGGACAAGTGGCTGCCGGTGCTGCAGGACTGGCTGCCGTTTATCCTGGTCAGCCAGTTGAGCTTCATGATCGGCGCCACCCTCACCTCCCAATGGGGCTTTGCCCTGGCAGCGGCGCTGTCGGTGCCGTTGGGCCTGCTGGGCCTGAGCTGGCAGCAGCGTGGCCTCAAGCGTTTGCTGCGCCTGGCCGAACAGACCACGTCCGACCCGTTGATCGCGCAGATGTATACCGACAGCCGTGGCGCACAAGCGCGCCTGGAAATGTCGATCCTCAGCCAGGAAGCGCGTCTGAAGACCTGTCTTACCCGCCTGCAAGACACCGCCGAGCACCTCAACGATCAGGCGGCGCAGTCCAACACCCTGGCACACAACAGCTCCAGCGGCCTGGAACGCCAGCGCGTGGAAACCGAACAGGTGGCCACTGCGGTGAACCAGATGGCGGCGACCACCCAGGAAGTGGCCAGCCACGTGCAGCGCACCGCCGATGCCACCCAGGAAGCCAATCGCCTGACCGGGCGCGGCCGCGATATCGCCGGGGAAACCCGCGAAGCGATTCAGCGTCTTTCGGCAGCCGTTGGGGAGACCGGTGTGACCGTCACGCAACTGGCCAAGGACAGCGATGAAATCGGCGGCGTGGTCGATGTGATCAAAGGCATCGCCGACCAGACCAACCTGCTGGCCCTTAACGCCGCCATCGAAGCCGCGCGGGCCGGTGAGATGGGCCGTGGTTTTGCGGTGGTCGCCGATGAAGTGCGCCAACTGGCACAGCGTACGGCCGAATCCACCGGGCAGATCCATACCCTGATCGCCAAGCTGCAGCAAACCGCCAGCGCGGCCGTGCAAACCATGGACGCCGGGCACCGCCAGGCTGAAGAAGGTGTAGCGCGGGTGATGGAAGCGGACCAGGCCTTGGTGGGCATCAGTGAGGCGGTGGCCAATATCACCGACATGACCACCCAGATTGCCGCTGCTACCGAAGAGCAAAGCGCGGTGGCCGAGGAGATCAGCCGTAACATCAGCACCATTGCGCTGTTGGCGGACCAGACCTCGGAGCAGGCGATGAACTCGGCGCAGTTGAGTGAAGAGCTGACGCATACCGCCAATACCCAGTACTCGCTGGTGGAGCGTTTTAACCGATAAACCGCTATCGCAGGCAAGCCAGCTCCCACACTGGACGGTATTTCCAATGTGGGAGGGGGCTTGCCCCCGATAGGGCCCTAACAGGCCCTGAGAAACTCAGCCACCTGCACCGCCGCCGCCTCCAGATGCTGCTCATGGCTGAACCCAGAAGCCTTCAGCGGCTTCAAGTCATGATCCCCCGCCACCAGCCACATCACCTCGATACTCTGTGACAACTCATAACCCTGCACCGCCGCCCGATTGCCCAAGGCATCGCGCTCGCCCTGCACTATCAAGGTGGGCGTCTTCAGCGCAGCCAAATGCTCCACACGGGGTTTCTCTGGCTTGCCCACCGCGTAGAACGGATAGCCCAGGCACACCAACCCATCGGCGCCCAATTCATCGGCCAACAAACTGGCCATGCGCCCGCCCATCGACTTGCCGCCAATCGCCAGTTTCCCAGCGACATGACGTCGCACCTGGGCATACACCTCACGCCACGCCTCCAGCAGTTTCGGCGCCGGATTCGGCGGGCGTTTGCCGCCGTCCACACGGCGCTGGGCCATGTACGGGAACTCGAAGCGCAACACGCTCACGCCATGCCCGGCAAGGCGTGCAGCCATGTCGTTCATGAACGCCGAGTCCATCGGTGCGCCGGCGCCGTGGGCCAGGATCAGCGTGACCGGCTCACCCGACGTCGTGCCCGTGGCGACGTCCCACAACCAGCCATGTTCCCGTACACACTGCGCCCATTGATCCCCGTCAATACTGGCCTTGTGCTCTTTGCCCATGCTTGCCTCGCTTTTTAGTCTGCCTATAACTCCAGCCCAAGTGCCGCACTTGCTTGGGTTGAACCGTGGATGGGGAACCATGAACACTACTTTAAGTACCGCCTATAACTACAAGGTGGTCCGCCAATTCGCCATTATGACGGTGGTGTGGGGCATCGTCGGCATGGGGCTCGGGGTTTTTCTCGCTGCCCAATTGGTTTGGCCTGCGCTCAACTTCGATTTGCCTTGGACCAGCTTCGGCCGCCTGCGCCCTTTGCACACCAACGCGGTGATCTTCGCGTTCGGTGGCTGTGCGCTGTTCGCCAGCTCCTTTTACTCGGTGCAACGCACCTGCCAGACACAGCTGTTCGCGCCGAAAGTCGCCGCGTTCTGCTTCTGGGGCTGGCAGCTTGTGATCCTGCTGGCCGCGATCAGCCTGCCACTGGGCTACACCAGCTCCAAGGAATACGCCGAACTGGAATGGCCGATCGACATCCTGATCACCATCGTCTGGGTCGCTTACGCCATCGTGTTCTTCGGCACGATCATGAAACGCAAGACCAAGCACATCTATGTGGGCAACTGGTTCTTCGGTGCGTTCATCATCACCGTGGCCATTTTGCATATCGTCAATAACCTGGAAATCCCGGTCAGCCTGACCAAGTCCTACTCGCTGTACGGCGGTGCGACGGATGCCATGGTGCAGTGGTGGTATGGGCATAACGCCGTAGGCTTTTTCCTCACTGCGGGCTTCCTCGGCATGATGTACTACTTCGTGCCCAAGCAGGCAGAACGCCCGGTGTATTCGTATCGCTTGTCGATCGTGCACTTCTGGGCGCTGATCACCCTGTACATCTGGGCCGGCCCGCACCACTTGCACTACACCGCCCTGCCGGACTGGGCACAGTCCCTGGGCATGGTGATGTCGCTGGTGCTGCTGGCACCGAGCTGGGGCGGCATGATCAACGGCATGATGACCCTCTCGGGCGCCTGGCATAAGCTGCGCAGCGACCCGATCCTGCGCTTTTTGGTGGTCTCCCTGGCGTTCTACGGCATGTCGACCTTCGAAGGCCCGATGATGGCGATCAAGACCGTCAACGCCCTCTCCCACTACACCGACTGGACCATCGGCCACGTACACGCCGGCGCGCTGGGCTGGGTGGCGATGATCTCCATCGGCGCGCTGTACCACATGATCCCGAAAATCTTCGGTCGCGAGCAGATGTACAGCCTCGGCCTGATCAACGCGCACTTCTGGCTGGCCACTATCGGCACCGTGCTCTACATCGCCTCGATGTGGGTCAACGGCATCGCCCAGGGCCTGATGTGGCGTGCGGTCAACGAAGACGGCACCCTCACCTACTCCTTCGTCGAAACCCTGGTGGCCAGCCACCCAGGCTTCATCGTGCGTCTGGTGGGCGGTGCGATCTTCCTCAGCGGCATGTTCCTGATGGCTTACAACACATGGCGCACCGTGCGTTCGGCGCAACCTGCCGAAGTCACCGCTGCCGCGCAGATGGCCTGAGGAGTCGATGATGAAACACGAAACGATTGAAAAGAACGTCGGCCTGTTGATGCTGCTGATGGTGCTCGCCGTGAGCATCGGTGGCCTGACCCAGATCGTCCCGCTGTTCTTCCAGGACGTGACCAACAAGCCGGTCGAAGGCATGAAGCCCTACACCGCGCTGCAACTGGAAGGCCGCGACATCTACATCCGCGAAGGCTGCGTACAGTGCCACTCGCAGATGATCCGCCCGTTCCGCGCCGAGACCGAGCGCTACGGCCACTATTCGGTGGCTGGCGAAAGCGTGTGGGACCACCCGTTCCTGTGGGGCTCCAAACGTACCGGCCCGGACCTGGCCCGCGTCGGCGCACGCTACTCGGACGACTGGCACCGCGCGCACTTGTACAACCCGCGCAACGTAGTGCCGGAGTCCAAAATGCCGGCCTACCCCTGGCTGGTCACCGCCGCCGTCGACAGCAGCCACACCGAAACCAAGCTGAAGGTGATGCGCACCCTCGGCGTGCCATACACCGACGACGACATCAATGGCGCGGTCGCCAGCCTCAAGGGCAAGACCGAGATGGACGCGCTGGTTTCCTACCTGCAAGTGCTCGGCACTGCCATCAAGAGCAAGAGGTGAGCCATGGGATTTGAATTCGATGCGGGCACCATCCGCGGCCTGGGCACGCTGGTGGTCGCCATCGCCTTTATCGGCCTGTCGCTGTGGGTATTCAACAACCGCCGCAATGCGGAATTCGAGCAGGCGCGCCTGCTGCCGTTTGCCGATGAACCTTCCCCACCCGACGCTCAAGCAGAGCCAGCCACAAGGAGCACTCGGCCATGACTACGTTTTGGAGTACATGGATCTGCGTATTGACCCTGGGCAGCCTCATCGGCCTGACCTGGCTGTTGGTCGGCACCCGCAAGGGCGAGACCAAGGGCAGCGTCGACCAGACCATGGGCCACGCCTTCGACGGTATCGAGGAATACGACAACCCGCTGCCCCAGTGGTGGTTCATGTTGTTCGCCGGCACCCTGGTGTTTGCCGTCGGCTATCTGATCCTCTACCCGGGTCTGGGCAACTGGAAAGGCGTACTGCCGGGCTATGAAGACGGCTGGACCCAGACCAAGGAATGGGACAAGGAAATGGCCAAGGCCGACGCCAGGTTCGGGCCGATCTTCGCCAAGTTCGCGGCCATGCCGGTGGAAGAAGTCGCCAAGGACCCGCAAGCACTGAAGATGGGCGGTCGCCTGTTCGCCTCCAACTGTGCGGTGTGCCACGGCTCGGACGCCAAGGGCGCCTATGGCTTCCCCAACCTGGCCGACAACAACTGGCGCTGGGGCGGCTCGGCTGAGGCCATCAAGGCCACCATCCTGAACGGTCGCCACGCGGCGATGCCGGCCTGGGGTGAAGTGCTGGGCGAGGATGGGGTGAAGAACGTCGCCGCTTACGTGCGCCACGACCTAGCCAAGCTGCCGTTGCCTGCTGACAACAGCGCAGACCTGGCAGCCGGGCAAGCCGCGTTCAACACCACCTGCGTCGCCTGCCACGGCCCGCAAGGCCACGGTGTGGAAGCCATGGGCGCACCGAACCTGACCGAGCCAGCAGGCTTTATCTACGGCACCAGCCTGGCGCAGTTGCAACAGACTATCCGCCATGGTCGCCAGGGCCAAATGCCGGCACAGGACGTGCTGCAAGGCAACGACAAGGTGCACCTGCTGGCAGCTTACGTGTACAGCCTGTCCCACAACGCTGAAGGTGCAACGCCAGACAGCGCGACCGAGTAACCGCTGCCCCGGCCCGGGGCGGCAACCCGTTTCACTGTAGGAGCAAGCTTGCTCGCGAAGAACTTCAGAGCGCCGCGTTTATGCTGGATAAGCGTGGTGCCCTCAGGTTCTTCGCGAGCAAGCTCGCTCCTACAGGAATCGGGTGTTGTTTTCATTTGCGCGACCAAGTGTCGCACCTCTTCCAAGCCTACCTTTCCCCTCCTCCTATTCGGGTCTACGCTTGTTCCCACAGTGGACCATTCCTGGCCTACGCGACGGTAGCCGTTGCGCCCCTGAAATTTCCTGTCCACTCGATCAGCTTTCTATTTTGGATTTTGTCCCTACGCCAAACATGGAAAGGGCGCAGAATCTGGCGTGGAACGCATTGATCCAGGTCAGCCATTGCGTTGCAATGGCCCCTCGCTTTCTACATACTTGCGGCCGATTTTACCTATAAAAAAACCTAAACCGTGGAACCTTAGAATGAGCACAGCAATCAGTCCGACTGCTTATAACTATAAGGTAGTCCGCCAGTTCGCCATCATGACGGTGGTCTGGGGGATCCTTGGCATGGGGCTCGGGGTGTTCATCGCCTCGCAACTGGTTTGGCCGCAATTGAATTTCGACCTACCCTGGACGACTTTCGGCCGCCTGCGCCCGCTGCACACCAACCTGGTGATCTTCGCCTTCGGCGGATGTGCACTGTTTGCCACCTCCTACTATGTCGTGCAGCGCACCTGCCAGACGCGACTGATCTCCGATGGCCTTGCCGCCTTCACCTTCTGGGGCTGGCAGGCGGTCATCGTCGGCGCCATCATCAGCCTGCCCCTGGGCTACACCACCACCAAGGAATACGCCGAGCTGGAATGGCCGATCGCCATTTTGCTTGCCATCGTGTGGGTGACCTACGGCCTGGTGTTCTTCGGCACCATCGTCAAGCGCAAGACCAAGCACATCTACGTGGGCAACTGGTTCTACGGCGCCTTTATCGTGGTCACGGCGATGCTGCACATCGTCAACCACGCCTCCCTGCCGGTGAACCTGTTCAAATCCTATTCGGCCTATTCCGGCGCAACGGACGCGATGATCCAGTGGTGGTACGGCCACAACGCCGTAGGCTTCTTCCTCACCACCGGTTTCCTGGGGATGATGTACTACTTCGTGCCCAAGCAGGCCGAGCGTCCGATCTACTCGTATCGCCTGTCCATCGTGCACTTCTGGGCGCTGATCACCCTGTACATCTGGGCCGGCCCTCACCACTTGCACTACACCGCCTTGCCGGATTGGGCACAGTCTCTGGGCATGGCGATGTCGATCATCCTGCTGGCGCCGAGCTGGGGCGGCATGATCAACGGCATGATGACCCTGTCGGGCGCCTGGCATAAGCTGCGCACCGACCCGATCCTGCGGTTTTTGGTGGTGTCCCTGGCGTTCTACGGCATGTCGACCTTCGAAGGGCCGATGATGGCGATCAAGACCGTCAACTCGCTGTCCCACTACACCGACTGGACCATCGGCCACGTGCACGCCGGCGCGCTGGGTTGGGTGGCGATGATCTCCATCGGCGCGCTGTACCACATGATCCCCAAACTGTTCGGCCGCGCGCAGATGCACAGCGTCGGGCTGATCAACGCGCACTTCTGGCTGGCCACTATCGGCACCGTGCTCTACATCGCCTCGATGTGGGTCAACGGCATCACCCAGGGCCTGATGTGGCGTGCGATCAACGATGACGGCACCCTCACCTACTCCTTCGTCGAAGCGCTGCAAGCCAGCCACCCGGGCTTTATCGTACGTGCCCTGGGCGGTGCGTTCTTTGCCAGCGGCATGCTGTTGATGGCCTACAACGTGTGGCGCACCGTGCGTGCCAGCGACCCTGTTGAAGCCGAAGCCGCCACCAAGATCGCCGTTGTGGGAGCTCACTGATGAAGCATGAAGTAGTCGAGAAGAACATCGGCCTGCTGGCCTTCTTCATGGTCATCGCCGTGAGCATCGGCGGCCTGACCCAAATCGTCCCGCTGTTTTTCCAGGACGTGACCAACAAGCCGGTCGAAGGCATGAAGCCGCGCACCGCCCTTGAACTGGAAGGCCGCGACGTCTACATCGCCAACGGTTGCGTGGGCTGCCACTCGCAGATGATCCGCCCCTTCCGCGCCGAAACCGAACGCTACGGCCACTACTCGGTCGCCGGTGAAAGCGTGTGGGACCACCCGTTCCTGTGGGGTTCCAAGCGCACCGGCCCGGACCTGGCCCGCGTGGGTGGGCGTTACTCCGATGACTGGCAGCGTGCGCACCTGTACAACCCGCGCAACGTCGTGCCTGAGTCGAAAATGCCGGCGTACCCGTTCCTCGTGGAAAACAAGCTCGACGGCAAGGACACCGCCAAGAAGATGGAAGTCTTGCGCACCCTGGGCGTGCCCTACACCGACGAAGACATCGCCGGTGCGGCCGCCGCCGTGAAGGGCAAGACCGAAATGGACGCATTGGTGGCCTACCTGCAAGGCCTTGGCACCATCATCAAAAGCAAACGGTGACCTTCATGGATATCGGGATGATTCGTGGCCTGGGCACCGTTGTGGTGATGGTGGCCTTTATCGGCCTGGCGTTGTGGGTGTTCAGCCCACGGCGCAAGTCGGAGTTTGACGACGCGACCATGCTGCCCTTCGCAGATGACCCCGAAGCCATCAAGCACGTCGAGCAAGCTTCTAGGAGTAACAAAGAATGACTACGTTCTGGAGTCTGTACGTCACAGTCCTCAGTCTGGGTACCATCTTCGCCCTGACCTGGCTGCTGCTGTCGACCCGCAAGGGCCAGCGCACCGAGCAGACGGACGAGACCGTCGGCCACTCGTTCGACGGCATCGAGGAGTACGACAACCCGCTGCCCAAGTGGTGGTTCATGCTGTTTGTCGGCACCATCGTCTTCGCCCTTGGCTACCTGGTGCTCTACCCTGGCCTGGGCAACTGGAAGGGCCTGCTGCCAGGCTACAACTACCTCGACAACGACAAGCAAACTCCTTTCGCCAACGGCCAGACCGGCTGGACCGGCGTGCACGAATGGGAAAAGGAAATGGCCAGGTCGGAGGCCAAGTTCGGGCCGATCTTCGCCAAGTTCGCGTCAATGCCGATTGAAGAAGTCGCCAAGGACCCGCAAGCCTTGAAGATGGGCGGCCGCCTGTTTGCCTCCAACTGCTCGGTGTGCCACGGCTCCGACGCCAAGGGCGCCTACGGCTTTCCCAACCTGACCGACGCCGACTGGCGCTGGGGTGGCGAACCCAACACCATCAAGGAAACCATCATGAAGGGCCGCCACGCGGTGATGCCAGGCTGGGCCGAAGTCATCGGCGAGCAGGGCGTGGCTGACGTAGCGGGCTTTGTGGTGACCAACCTCGACGGCCGCAAACTGCCGGAAGGCGCCAAGGCCGACGTGGCCAACGGTGAGAAACTCTTCGCCGCCAACTGCGTGGCCTGCCACGGCCCGGCGGGTAAAGGCACCCCAGCCATGGGCGCGCCCGACCTGACGCATCCGGGTGCGTTCATCTACGGTTCAAGCTTCGCGCAACTGCAGCAGACCATCCGCTATGGCCGCCAGGGCCAGATGCCGGCGCAGGAGCAGTTGCAAGGGAATGACAAGGTGCACCTGCTTGCGGCGTATGTGTATAGCTTGTCTCATGGGGATAAGAAGGCTGAGGAGCAGTAAGACCTCTGAAACAATGGAGCCCCGCGCAGCGAATGCTGGCGGGGCTTTTTGTTTATTGCTCTGAAACACAGCAGGCATTAAGTTTGAGCGCTGACGCTTACAATCGGGCTGATGCATGAACGAAGACAACTCCACACCCAACAAAAATAATCCAGAAGAAATCGAAGCGGTTGCCACAGACATCAGCGAAATTTTGCAGATGGCTGAAGACAACATCGACTTTCTCCCTGGGCGCACAACCATTATTACGAGGACACAGTTCGATGATTGAGTCATTTAAACGGCCACAATTCTAAAAACGCCGGAATTCAAATGGGGGGCTTGCTCGCTAATACGGAGTACCGGCTACGATTTTCATTACTGGAGACATCGCATTCGCGAGCAAGCCCGCTCCCACATCTGGACTGCTTTGTTCAAAAAACCGGGGCTCTCAAGTGAACGCCTTTCGGACCCGCCCGACCACCACAGCGACAAAAACCGTCCATACTTGCCAAGTCAATTGATCCAGATCACGTACACCATCAATTGATTTCCCCCAACGCGACCAAAGGTCGCACCCTTTGCGCACCATCGGGGGCGTATCATTAGGCCACTGCAACACCCTTAATTTGACCCCGGTTGGCACGTACTGGCCGAGGCAAATCTCCACCGCCGTGGGATGCAATGATGAGCGACCAGATACCGGTACATGACGTTACCCCGCCTGCCAAAACCGTCGACCTCTACGCTTCAAGAGAGAAGATCTACACCCGCGCCTTCACTGGCTTGTTCCGCAACTTGCGCATGGTCGGCGGTGCCGCTCTGTTCCTGTTGTACTTCGGCACCGTGTGGCTGAACTGGGGCGGTCATCAGGCGGTGTGGTGGAACCTGCCGGAGCGTAAGTTCTTTATTTTTGGTGCGACGTTCTGGCCCCAGGATTTCATCCTGCTGTCGGGCATTCTCATTGTCGCGGCATTTGGCCTGTTCTTTATCACCGTGTACGCCGGGCGCGTGTGGTGCGGCTATACCTGCCCGCAAAGCGTGTGGACGTGGATCTTCATGTGGTGTGAAAAGGTCACCGAAGGCGACCGCAACCAGCGCATCAAGCTCGACAAGGCGCCGATGAGCGCCAACAAGTTCCTGCGCAAGTTCAGCAAGCACAGCCTGTGGCTGCTGATTGGCTTTGCCACCGGCATTACCTTTGTCGGCTACTTCTCGCCGATCCGCGAACTGGTATTCGATTTCTTCACTGGCCAGGCCGATGGCTGGTCGTATTTCTGGGTGGGTTTCTTCACTCTCGCCACCTACGGCAACGCCGGCTGGCTGCGCGAGCAGGTGTGCATCTACATGTGCCCCTATGCGCGCTTCCAGAGCGTGATGTTCGACAAGGACACCTTGATCGTGTCCTATGACCCGCGCCGTGGCGAAGTGCGTGGGCCACGTAAAAAGGGTACCGACTACAAGGCCCAAGGCCTGGGCGACTGCATCGACTGCACGATGTGCGTGCAGGTGTGCCCTACCGGTATCGATATCCGCGATGGGCTGCAAATCGAATGCATCGGCTGCGCCGCCTGTATCGATGCGTGCGACAACATCATGGACAAGATGGAGTACCCGCGCGGCCTGATCAGCTACACCACCGAACACAACCTGTCAGGGCAGAAAACCCATAAGCTGCGCCCGCGCCTGATCGGTTACGCCCTAGTGTTGCTGGCGATGATCAGCCTGTTGGTGGCCGCCTTCTTCATGCGCTCGCTGGTGGGTTTCGACGTCAGCAAGGACCGCGTGCTGTACCGCGAGAACGCCGAAGGGCGCATCGAAAACGTCTACAGCCTGAAGATCATGAACAAAGACCAGCGCGACCACACCTACGTGCTCGACGCCGCCGGCCTGCCAGACCTCAAGCTGCAAGGCCGTCGCGAAATCAAAGTGGCCGCCGGCGATATCGTCAGCATGCCAGTGGAGTTGTCGAGTGCGCCGGAGCAGTTGCCGTCGAGCACCAACGAGGTGACCTTCATCCTCGAAGACGCCGATGACACCAGCGTCCATATTGAAGCCAAGAGCCGATTCATCGGCCCACAAGTCCGTTAACAGGGAACATACGCATGCCCGCAACTACTGCCGCCAGCCCTTGGTACAAGCACCTCTGGCCCTGGATCATCATCGCGATCCTGGCCTGCTCGGTGACCCTGACCTTGTCCATGGTGACCATCGCGGTGAATAACCCGGACAACCTGGTCAACGACAACTACTACGAGGCCGGCAAAGGCATCAACCGTTCCCTGGACCGCGAACGCCTGGCCCAGACCCTGCAACTGCGCGGCAAGCTGCACCTGGACGAACTGACCGGCGAGGTCGAGCTGCAACTGACTGGCTACAGCAATCCGAAAACCCTGGAGCTGAACCTGATCTCCCCGACCCAGCCAGAGAAGGATCGCAAGATCAACCTCACCCGCAGCGACAGCGAGCCCGGCCGCTACATCGGCCAGGTCACCGACAAGGTCGAAGGTCGCCGTTTCGTGGAACTGCTTGGCGTGGAGGGCGGCAACACCTGGCGCCTGTTCGAAGAAGAAGAGGTCAGCCACGACAAGGACTTGCTGCTGGGTGACGAACCGTTGCAGGGCGCTGAAGACCTGAAAAAATAAACAGCTTCGCGAGCAAGCCCGCTCCCACAAGAACACCGCGCCTTTCCTGTGGGAGCGGGCTTGCCCGCGAAGAGGCCCTCCCAGCCACCAAAGACCTGAACCATGACCACCCCCTGCTACCACTGCGCCCTACCCGTCCCCTCCGGCAGCCGGTTCACCGCCCAGATCCTCGGCGAACGCCGCGAACTCTGCTGCCCGGGCTGCCAGGCCGTGGCCGAGGCGATAGTGGCCGGCGGGCTGGAAAGCTATTACCAACACCGCAGCGAAGCCTCCGCCAACCCCGAGGCGCTGCCCGTGCAGTTGGTGGACGAACTGGCGCTGTACGACCGCGCCGATGTGCAAAAACCCTTTGTGCGCCATCAAGGCGACCTGGCCGAAACCACCCTGCTGATGGAAGGCATCAGTTGCGCCGCCTGCGGCTGGTTGATCGAGAAACACCTGCGCAGCCTGCCCGCCGTAGCCGAGGCGCGGCTGAACCTCTCTAACCATCGCCTGCACGTGCGCTGGGCCGATGGGCAATTGCCGTTGAGCCAACTGCTCAGCGAGCTGCGCCATATCGGTTACGCCGCCCACCCTTACCAGGCCGACCGCGCCGCCGAACAGTTGGCCAGCGAGAATCGCCTGGCCCTGCGACAGCTGGGGGTCGCTGGTTTGCTGTGGTTCCAGGCCATGATGGCAACCATGGCCACTTGGCCAGAATTCAATATCGACCTGAGCCCGGAGCTGCACATCATCCTGCGCTGGGTGGCGATGTTTCTGACCACGCCCATCGTGTTCTACAGCTGCGCGCCCTTCTTCAAAGGTGCCCTGCGTGACCTGCGCACGCGCCACCTGACCATGGACGTCTCGGTGTCCCTGGCGATTGGCGGCGCGTACCTGGCCGGCATCTGGACCGCGATCACGGGCGTAGGCGAGTTGTATTTCGATGCCGTGGGCATGTTTGCCCTGTTCCTGCTGGCCGGCCGCTACCTTGAGCGCCGCGCCCGGGAGCGCACCGCCGCAGCCACCGCCCAACTGGTCAACCTGTTGCCCGCCTCCTGCCTACGACTCAAAGACGATGGCCAGAGCGAGCGCATCCTGCTTAGCGAATTGGCGCTGGGTGATCGGGTGCTGGTGCATCCCGGTGCGGTGCTGCCGGCGGATGGGGTGATTCTCGACGGCCAATCCAGCATCGATGAATCCCTGCTGACAGGCGAGTACCTGCCGCAACCTCGGCGCACGGGCGACAACGTCACGGCCGGCACGCTGAATGTCGAGGGCGCGCTGACCGTCCAAGTGCGCGCATTGGGCCATGACACGCGCTTGTCTGCCATCGTGCGCCTACTGGAGCGCGCCCAGGCCGAGAAGCCGCGCCTGGCACAGATTGCCGACCGCGCTGCGCAGTGGTTCTTGTTGTGCTCGCTGATCGCCGCCGCGCTGATCGGCCTGCTGTGGTGGGAGCTGGACCCGTCGCGGGCGTTCTGGATTGTACTGGCGATGCTGGTGGCGACCTGCCCATGCGCGCTATCCCTGGCCACGCCCACCGCGCTCACCGCCGCCACTGGCACCTTGCACAGCCTCGGCTTACTGCTGACCCGCGGCCATGTGCTTGAGGGCCTGAACCAGATTGATACGGTGATTTTCGACAAGACCGGCACCCTCACCGAAGGGCGCCTGGCGTTGCGCACCATTCGGCCCTTGAGTGCGCTGGACAGCGACCAATGCCTGGGCCTTGCCGCCGCCCTGGAGAACCGTTCCGAACACCCGATTGCCCGTGCCTTCGGCCGTGCGCCGCTGGCCGCCGATGAGGTGCTGAGCACTCCAGGCCTGGGCCTGGAAGGTCGTGTGGGCGAACGTGTGTTGCGCATCGGCCAGCCGGGTTTTGTCTGTGAACTCAGTGGCTGCGCGATTCCCGCCTCGCCGGACGAAGCCGGGCAATGGCTGCTGCTGGGCGACCGCAGCGGGGCGCTGGCCTGGTTCGTACTGGATGACCGCCTGCGCAGCGATGCACCCGCCTTGCTCGCCGCCTGCAAGGCGCGGGGCTGGCGCACGCTGCTGCTCTCCGGCGACAGTTCACCGATGGTGGCCAGTGTCGCCTCTGAGCTGGGTATCGACGAAGCCCACGGCAGCCTGCGCCCTGACGATAAGCTGCAGGTGCTGCAAAACTTGCACAAAGAAGGTCGCAAAGTGCTGATGCTGGGCGATGGGGTCAATGATGTGCCAGTGCTGGCCGCCGCCGATATCAGCGTGGCGATGGGCTCGGCCACGGACCTTGCGAAAACCAGCGCGGATGCGGTGCTGTTGTCCAACCGCCTGGATGCGCTGGTGCAGGCCTTCAGCCTGGCGCGGCGTACTCGCCGGGTGATCATCGAGAACCTGTTGTGGGCCGGGTTGTACAATGGGCTTATGCTGCCGTTTGCCGCCCTGGGTTGGATCACTCCGATCTGGGCGGCGATCGGCATGTCCCTCAGTTCGTTGACCGTGGTGCTCAACGCGTTGCGCCTCACTCGCCTGCCGAGCGCGCAAGCCCCGGGCACCGCCCCAGTAACCCGCCCGCTGCCGGCCTGAGCCGCGCGGGCATGGAGTACAGATGCCAGCTCTCTATGTGATGATTCCGGCGGCACTGCTGTTAGTGGGCGTGGCCATCTACATCTTCTTCTGGGCCGTGGACAGCGGCCAATACGAAGACCTCGATGGCCCGGCCCACAGCGTGCTGTTCGACGACCAGGACCCGAACCACCTGGCCGCCATCGACGAAGCCAACAGCCCCGAGCAACCGCCCAAAGAGCCCCCCCATGCTTGAGCTGGCGCCCTTGCTGGTCTCGGCGTTGATCCTCGGCCTGCTCGGCGGCGGCCATTGCCTGGGCATGTGCGGCGGGCTGATGGGCGCGCTGACCCTGGCGATCCCCAAGGAACAGCGCAGCCGCCGTTTTCGCCTGCTGCTGGCATACAATCTGGGGCGCATCCTCAGCTATGCCACCGCCGGCTTATTGATCGGCCTGGCCGGCTGGGCGGTGGCCAACAGCCCGGCGGCGATGTTTATGCGGGTGCTGGCCGGGCTGCTGCTGATCTGCATGGGCCTGTACCTGGCTGGCTGGTGGAGCGGCCTCACCCGTATCGAGAGCCTGGGGCGTGGCCTGTGGCGGCATCTGCAGCCGGTGGCCAACCGTTTGCTGCCGGTGTCCAGCCTGCCGCGAGCCTTGCTGCTGGGCGCGCTGTGGGGCTGGCTGCCGTGCGGGCTCGTCTACAGCACCCTGCTCTGGGCGGCGAGCCAGGGCAATGCGCTGGACAGTGCCTTGCTGATGCTGGCGTTCGGGCTGGGCACCTGGCCGGTTTTGCTGGCCACCGGGCTGGCCGCCGAACGGGTAACGGCGTTGTTGCGCAAACGCAGCGTGCGGGTGGCCGGTGGCGTGCTTGTGATGATTTTCGGCCTCTGGACCTTGCCCGGCCCCCATCAGCACTGGCTAATGGGGCATTAGCAGGGCCTGTGGCATAGCGCCGCTCCCCGTTGATGCAAATCAAGATGCCTGCACCGCCCTGCCCCTAGACTCGGCCCACTAGCCAATCCGGGGGACCGCCCGCATGCTCGACGCCATTCGTTGGGACACAGATCTGATTCACCGCTACGACTTGGCGGGGCCGCGCTACACGTCCTACCCCACCGCCGTACAATTTGACAGCCAGGTCGGCACCTTTGACCTGCTCCACGCCCTGCGTGACAGCCGCAAGGCCGTGCGGCCACTGTCGCTGTATGTGCATGTGCCGTTCTGCGCCAACATTTGCTACTACTGCGCCTGCAACAAGGTGATCACCAAGGACCGTGGCCGCGCCCAGGCCTACCTGCAGCGCCTGGAGCAGGAAATCCAATTGGTGGCCTGCCACCTCGACCCGCAGCAGCCCGTGGAACAGTTGCACTTCGGCGGCGGTACGCCAACCTTTCTCAGCCACGATGAACTGCGCCAGGTAATGAAATGCCTGCGCCAGCATTTCAATTTGCTGGAGGACGATTCGGGCGACTACGGCATCGAAATCGACCCGCGCGAAGCCGACTGGGCCACCATGGGCCTGCTGCGCGAACTGGGCTTCAACCGCGTGAGCATTGGGCTGCAAGACCTCGACCCCGAGGTGCAACGGGCGGTCAATCGCCTGCAAAGCCTGGAAGAAACCCGCGCCGTGATCGATGCAGCGCGCACCTTGCAATTTCGCTCGATCAATATCGACCTGATCTACGGCCTGCCCAAGCAGTCGCCGTTGAACTTTGCGCGCACCGTGGAGGAAGTCATCCGCTTGCAGCCTGACCGCCTGTCGGTGTTCAACTACGCGCACCTGCCGGAACGCTTCATGCCCCAGCGGCGGATCAACACCGACGACCTGCCCTCGCCGGCAGAAAAACTGCTGATGCTGCAAACCACCATCGAACAACTGACCCAGGCCGGTTACCGCTACATCGGCATGGACCACTTTGCCCTGCCCGACGACGAATTGGCGGTGGCCCAGGAAGAAGGCAAGCTGCAGCGCAACTTCCAGGGTTACACCACCCACGGGCACTGCGACCTGATTGGGCTGGGGGTGTCGGCGATCAGCCAGATCGGCGACCTGTATTGCCAGAACAGCAGTGACCTGAACCAGTACCAGAACGCCTTGGCAGGCGCGCAGTTGGCGACCAGTCGCGGTCTGGTCTGCACCACGGATGATCGGTTGCGCCGGGAGGTGATCCAGCAGTTGATCTGCAATTTCAGCCTGGCATTCGAGGGGATCGAACAGGCGTACAACATCGATTTTCGCGGCTACTTTGCCGAGTTATGGCCGCAGCTGGAAACGATGGCCGCCGACGGCCTGATCGAGTTGGACGCCCAGGGCATTCGTGTGCTGCCGGCCGGGCGCTTGCTGGTGCGCTCGGTGTGCATGGTGTTCGATGCCTACCTGGAGCACCAGAACAGGCAGCGGTTTTCGCGGGTGATCTAAAAGCGTTTACTTCATGGCCAGGCTGGCGGCCTTGACTGCATCACCCGCACTCATGTCTTTCATCGCCTTGGTCAGGGACGCCTGGGCGCTGGTCAAGCTGGCTTGCAACGCGCTCAACGCTGACTGCAGCCCGGAGAGTCGGGCACGGGCTTGTTCAGGACTGAGATTTCTGTCAGCCATTACCGCAGCCATCTCGGCCTGTTTCTCGGCGATCTGTTTTTTGATCTCACGGATCATCTTCAGCAGGTTCTTGACGTTGTCCGCCAAGCCACTGTCGTCGATATCACTGTTTGAGGTCTTCTCAGCCGCCGCCGCTTTCATCGCAGCGCCGGAAATGGTCACTGACACCGCAGGCTTGGCTTCATCCGTCGGCGCAACCGCAGCAGCATCGGTCGCGGCAGCCTTCTTGGTTTCGGGCAGTGCCTGGATCTGGGTGCGTGAAGCCAGTTGTGTACTGAGGGATAACATGGTCTGAGCCACCGTGTTGGTATTCGATGGCAGTGCTATCGGCCGTTTCGGGCAAATCTTTACTTCGCGACAGGTTTTTGTACAGGCTGGCCTCCGTGGCCCCCAGTGCGTTACCCTTACGTCTTATGTGTGTTTTCCCACAAGGATTTAAGAAATGTCCGAGCCAGTCAAACTGCGCGCTCACAGCCAGGCCCATTGCAAGGATTGCAGCCTGGCCCCCCTCTGCCTGCCACTTTCGTTGAATCTGGAAGACATGGATGCGCTGGACGACATCGTCAAACGCGGCCGCCCGCTGAAAAAAGGCGAGTTTCTGTTTCGCCAGGGCGACAAGTTTGATTCCGTCTATGCAGTACGTTCGGGCGCACTGAAAACCTTCAGCCTCAGCGACGGCGGCGAAGAGCAAATCACCGGTTTCCACCTGCCCAGCGAGCTGGTCGGACTGTCGGGGATGGACACCGAGATTCACCCGGTGTCGGCCCAGGCCCTGGAAACCACGTCGGTGTGCGAAATTCCTTTCGAGCGTCTGGATGAGTTGGCCCTGCAACTGCCGCAATTGCGCCGCCAGTTGATGCGCGTGATGAGCCGCGAGATTCGTGACGACCAGCAAATGATGCTGCTGCTGTCGAAGAAAACCGCCGATGAGCGCATCGCCACGTTCCTGGTCAACCTGTCGGCGCGCTTCCGTGCCCGTGGGTTCTCGGCCAACCAGTTCCGCCTGAGCATGTCGCGCAATGAGATCGGCAATTACCTGGGCCTGGCAGTGGAGACCGTGTCCCGCGTGTTTACCCGCTTCCAGCAGAACCAGTTGATTGCTGCAGAAGGTAAAGAGGTGCATATCCTTGACCCGATCCAGCTGTGTGCATTGGCTGGCGGTTCCCTGGAGGTCTGATCCAGACTGCGGCCGCGCCAATCGGCGAGGCCGCAGGTATACTTCGAGTCCGTTTTCCGCTCTGGACTCCTCGACGATGACTTTTGATTCGTTCGACATCAAATCCTTGATTCGCCCCGTCATCGACTTCCCCAAGCCTGGGGTGATCTTCCGTGACATCACGCCGCTGTTCCAATCGCCCCGCGCCCTGCGCCTGGTGGCCGACAGCTTTGCCCAACGCTACGTCGAAGCCGACTTCACCCATATCGGTGCGATGGATGCCCGTGGCTTCCTGATCGGCTCGATCATCGCCTACCAGCTCAACAAGCCGCTGATCCTGTTTCGCAAGCAAGGCAAGCTGCCGGCGGACGTGCTGGCCGAGGGTTACCAGACCGAGTACGGCGAAGCCTTCCTGGAAGTGCACGCCGACAGTCTGTGCGAAGGCGACTCCGTACTGATGTTCGATGACCTGATCGCCACCGGCGGCACCCTGATTGCGGCGGCGAACCTGGTACGGCGCATGGGGGCAAAGATCTTTGAAGCGGCGGCGATTATCGATTTGCCGGAGCTGGGTGGCTCGCAGCGGTTGGCAGACATGGGGATTCCGACGTTTTGCCTGACGCAGTTTGGGCTGACTGAAAGATAAAGATCGTCAATACTGCCGCCATCGCGGGCAAGCCCGGCTCCCACCTAGGACTGCATTCCCCTGTGGGAGCCGGGCTTGCCCGCGATGAGGCCCGAAAGAACACCCTGAACGTCAAAGCCCCATCTGCTTACTGATGATTTCATTCATCACTTCGCGCGTCCCGCCACCAATCGACAGAATCCGGTTATCGCGATACAGCCGCTCCACCAGGCTGCCACGCATATACCCTTGCCCACCCAGTATCTGCACCGCGTCATACGTCACCCGATCAGCGGTATCGGTGGCGAGGTTCTTGGCCATGGAAATCTCTTTAATCACGCTCTTGCCGGCGGCCATCTTCGCGGCCTGGCGATAGGTAAACTCACGGGAAACTTCCACGGCGGTAGCCATTTCCGCCAGGCGATGCTTGAGCACCTGGAATTTGCCGATAGGTTTGCCGAATGCTTCACGCTGGGCGGCCCACTGAAGGCTTTCCTCCAGGGCCAGCTGTGCAGTCATGTTGGCCATCAGCGCCAAAGCCAGGCGCTCGCTCTGGAAGTTGCCCATGATGCAGGCAAAGCCCATGTTCTCGACGCCGATAAGATTGCCCACGGGCACGCGGCAATCGTCGAAGAACAACTCGGCGGTGTCCGACGCCCACCAGCCCATCTTCTTCAGTGGCTGGCCGACGGTGAAACCCGGGGTGTCTTTTTCGATCAGCAGCAGGCTGATACCGCCAAAGCCCGGCCCGCCCGTGCGCACGGCCACGGTGTAGAAGTCAGCGCGAATGCCGCTGGTGATAAAAGTCTTGGCGCCGTTCACGCGGTAATGCTCGCCTTCACGTGTGGCACGGGTTTGCAGGCTGGCTACATCTGAGCCGCCGCTGGGCTCGGTGACCGCCAGGGCGATGATCTTCTCGCCAGCCAGCACCAAGGGCGCTATGCGCTCACGCACGTCGGGCCGGGCCCATTTGACGATGGGCGGCAGGCCGATATCCAGGGAGCCGAGCCCTGCCACCACGCCACCGGAGCCGCAGCGCATCAGTTCTTCGCTGGCGGCGACCTTGGCGAACAGATCGCCTTCATGGCTGCCACCCAGCGCCTCGGGGTAGCCAATGCCCAGAATGCCCGCCGCACCAGCCTTGAGGTAGAGTTCGCGAGGAAAGCTTTCTGCCTCCTCCCACTGCTCGATGCCGGGTAACATCTCACGCTCGACGAAGCGGCGCACGCTGTCGCGGACCAATTGGTGGCTGGGATCGAAGTATTCCTGATAGGCAGACATCGGCAAGCTCCATGGCGGGATGGAGCGAACTTACCAAGCGCTTGCTTGGTTATCAAGTCATGCGTCTGCGCTAACCCTGTAGGAGCGAGCTTGCTCGCGAAAACGTCAACGATAACGCGTGCTTCCTGAGTGAACGCGGCGCCTATTGGTTTTTCGCGAGCAAGCTCGCTCTTACAGGGTTAGGAAGTCCCAGATTGCAGTGGGTTTTAGAGGGCGATGGGTTTGCGGCCTGCGAACGAGTGCGCCAAGGTACCGCCATCCACCAGCTCCAACTCCCCTCCCAACGGCACGCCATGGGCAATCCGCGAAGTGATCAAGCCTTTGTTGGTCAGCAGTTGGGCAATGTAGTGCGCCGTGGCTTCACCTTCCACCGTCGGGTTGGTCGCCAGGATCACTTCAGTAAAGGTGGCCTGCTCTTGGATCCGCGCCACCAGTTGTGGAATACCGATGGCTTCCGGCCCCAGGCCATCGAGCGGCGACAGGTGGCCCTTGAGCACAAAATAACGCCCGCGGTAACCGGTCTGCTCCACTGCGTACACATCCATCGGCCCTTCCACCACGCACAGTAACGTGTCGTCGCGACGCGGGTCGGCGCATTGTGGGCAGAGTTCTTCTTCGGTAAGGGTGCGGCACTGGCGGCAGTGGCCCACGCCTTCCATGGCCTGGCTCAGAGCCTGGGCCAGGCGAGTGCCGCCGCTGCGATCACGCTCCAGCAGTTGCAGCGCCATGCGCTGGGCAGTTTTCTGGCCGACACCGGGCAAAGTGCGCAAGGCGTCGATCAGTTGGCGAATCAGGGGGCTGAAGCTCATGAGCGAAGGGTCCGACAAAACAACGAGACGCGGTTTATACCCGCGCCCCGGATTAGCGTCAAATACTCAATCCTGCGCGACGCGCACCACCAACTTGCCGAAGTTGCGCCCTTCGAGCAGGCCGATAAAGGCTTCGGGCGCCTGCTCCAGGCCATCGACCACGTCCTCGCGGAACTTGATCTTGCCCTCGCGCACCCAAGGCGCCATGGCGCTGAGGAACTCCGGCTGGCGGTCGCCATAGTCGTCGAACACGATAAAGCCCTGGATGCGCACCCGCTTGGTCAGCAAAGTGCGTTGCAGCGCCGGCAAACGGTCAGGGCCGCTGGGTGCTTCATGGGCGTTATAGCCGGCGATCAACCCGCACAGCGGCACGCGCGCCTTGGGGTTAAGCAAAGGCAGCACAGCATCGAAGACTTTACCGCCGACGTTTTCAAAGTAGATGTCCACGCCCTTGAAACAGGCCTGGGCCAGCTCATGGGCGAAATCTTCGCTCTTGTGGTCGATACAGGCGTCAAAGCCCAACTCATCCACCACATAGCGGCACTTGTCGGCGCCACCGGCAATGCCCACCACGCGCAAGCCCTTGAGCTTGGCCACCTGGCCCACCACCGACCCCACCGCGCCAGACGCAGCCGCCACCACCAGGGTTTCCCCGGCCTTGGGCTGGCCGATATCCATCAGGCCCATATAGGCGGTCATGCCCGGCATACCCAGTACGCCCAAGGCCATCGACGGACTCGGCAGGCCCTTGGGCAGCGGGATCAGGTTATGGCCTTCGCAAATGCAGTGGCTTTGCCAGCCGGTGGCGCCGACCACCAGGTCGCCCACTTCGAATTTCGGGTTGCGCGATTGCTCGACACGGCTGACAGCCCCACCGGTCATCACTTCACCGATTTCCACGGGTGCTGCGTAGGACGGCGCGTCACTCATGCGTCCACGCATGTAGGGGTCCAAAGACAGGTAGAGGGTCTTGAGCAGCACCTGGCCGTCTGCCAGGTCCGGCAGGCTTACACGCTCCAGGCGAAAGTTTTCCGGCGTGGGTGCGCCCTGAGGGCGTGAGACCAGAACGATGCGTTGGTTGAGCGTCATTTCTTGAGGCATCAGCGGGGCTCCTTTATCGGTGAATGGTTTCAACGGTATAGGGTGCAGACCATCGGTGAAGGCTTGGGGTTCGATGTTTCGACCGCGCAAAAAAAATGCCAGGCGCGATGCCTGGCATTTGAGTCTAGCTAAAAGCGTGTGTCAGAACGGCAGTTTCATGCCCGGTGGCAGTTGCATACCAGCGGTCACGCCGGACATTTTGTCCTGGCTGTTGGCTTCGATCTTGCGCACCGCGTCGTTGACGGCTGCGGCGAACAGCGCTTCGAGCATTTCCAGGTCATCTTCACCCACGCCCGGCAATACGCTTGGGTCGATGCTGACACGCTTGATGTCGTGACGACCGGTCATCACCACGCTGACCATATCGCCACCGGCTTTACCGGTGACTTCGGCGTTGGCCAGTTCTTCCTGCATCTTGGCCATTTTTTCCTGCATCTGCTGCGCCTGCTTCATCAGGCCGGCCATGCCACCTTTCATCATGGGAATCACCTCAAAAGTACGTGGATCAATGAGTAGCCCGGAGTCATGACGCTTGGGACACCGGGGCTTCGACAGGTTCAATAGTATCGTGGCGGACGACCGCACCGAACTGTTGCATCATTTGTTGGATAAGCGGATCTGCGTGGATCGAATCCTCAGCCTCGCGCTGGCGGTTAAGGCGCCGACGGGTCGCGGCCTGGGCCGGGGTTTCCTGCTCGGGCTTGATCAGTTCGATGGCGATGGTCAGCGTGCGCCCATGGTACTGGTTGAGCGCATCGTTGAGCCGGCGCTGCTGGGTGGCGTTGAACAAGGCGCTATGGGCCGGGTCCAGGTGCAGCAGCCAGTGGTCGCCTTCGATGGAAATCAGGGTGCAGTTGGCGGCGATACTGCCGGTCATGCCGGAGATCGGCAATTTCGGAAACAATTCCAGCCATTGCAGGGCCAGGCCGGTAGCCGGGGCCGCGGCAGGTTCTGCCTCGGGCTCGGGCGCAGGTTCGGCGGTGTGCTCGCTGGCCAAGTCGTCCAGGTAGCTGTAAGCCGAATCCATGTCTGGCTCGATGTAGTCTTCGTCCAGCGGCGGTTCGTCGTCCAGGTCAATGCCTGGGGTAGCCGCATCAACCTGGGCGACCGTCGGCTCAGGAACCGGGGCCGATACCCACTCAGGGGCATCCGGCACCACGCTGTCCGGAGTCGGCGCAGGCATCGGCGTCAGCTCGGGCTGCTCGCCGGTGGTTTCCAGCACGGGTTCTACAGCGGGCTGTTGCTCGGGCTCTACTTGTGCTTCGACCGGGTCATTCCAGGGCAGGTCGACCACGGGCGCGGGCTCAATGACCGGCTCGGGCTCGACCACCGGTGCGACGGCAACCGGCGCAGGTTCGGGCTCAGGTGCCGGCGCAACCGGCTCAGGCGCAGCAACTACTGGCGCAACAACGGCCGCGCCAGCCACTGGTTTGGCGGAATCAACTGTGGCCTGGCTGATCCCCACTGGCTTTAGCGGCTGTCTCGGCGCGTCTGCCGAATCTGCTGGCCGGAACGCCAGCATGCGCAGCAGCACCATTTCAAAGCCACCCCGCGGGTCGGGTGCCAGGGGCAGGTCGCGGCGGCCGATCAGGCCCATCTGGTAGTAGAACTGCACGTCCTCGGCCGGTAAAGCCTGGGCCAGGGCCAATACGCGATCGCGGTCGCCGTGGCCGTTGTCCACGCCTTCCGGCAGGGCCTGGGCGATGGCGACGCGGTGCAGTACGTTGAGAATTTCGGAGAGCACACCGTTCCAGTCCGGGCCTTGCTCCGACAGGTGGCGCACGGCCTCGAGCAACGCCTTGGCGTCACCCTCGATCAGCGCGTGCAGCACGTCGAACACCTGGCCGTGGTCCAGGGTACCGAGCATGGCGCGCACGTCGGCGGCCATGACCTTGCCTTCACCGAAGGCGATGGCCTGGTCGGTGAGGCTCATGGCATCGCGCATCGAACCATCGGCGGCGCGGCCCAGCAACCACAGTGCGTCGTCTTCGAACGGTACGTTCTCGACGCCCAGGACATGGGTCAAATGCTCGACCACACGCTCGGGGGTCATGTTTTTCAGGGAGAACTGCAAGCACCGCGACAAAATCGTTGCCGGAAGTTTCTGCGGGTCGGTGGTAGCCAGGATGAACTTGACGTAGGGCGGTGGCTCTTCCAGGGTTTTCAACAAGGCGTTGAAGGAGTGGCTGGACAGCATGTGCACTTCGTCGATCAGGTAGACCTTGAAGCGGCCACGGCTCGGCGCGTACTGCACGTTGTCCAGCAGTTCGCGGGTATCTTCGACCTTGGTGCGGCTTGCGGCGTCGATCTCGATCAGGTCGACGAAACGCCCTTCGTCGATCTCACGGCACACCGAACAGGTGCCACAAGGCGTCGAGGTGATACCGGTTTCACAATTCAGGCACTTGGCGATGATGCGCGCAATCGTGGTCTTGCCCACCCCGCGTGTACCGGTGAACAGGTAGGCGTGGTGCAGCCGTTGGCTGTCCAAGGCATTGATCAGAGCCTTGAGCACATGGGTCTGGCCGACCATTTCGCGGAACGAGCGCGGGCGCCATTTACGTGCAAGAACCTGATAACTCATCGAAAACCGTCGCAACTGGGAAGCGGAAGCCGGTAATGCTAGCGGAGCAAGGGGGAAATTGCATCCGGCACGCTCGTCTAATCTGACGAAGCCTGTTCAATTGGCCTCCCAGAGGGCACCGGCGGGCGTTCTGCCAGCACGCTTGAACACCCGCGCCTTTCCAGGCTGATAGCGGCGACGCTGGCCAGCACGATCACCGCGCCCAGCATCACCTGCAGGGCAACGTGTTCACCGAGCAGTGTGGCGGCCATCAGCATCGCAACCGGTGGAATCAGGTACATCGCCACCGACGCACGACTGACCTCGACGTGCTTCAACACGTAACCCCAGGCCAGATAGGCCAAGGCGCTGGGGAAAATGCCCAGCACCAGCACGGCGAGATTCTCCGCCATCGGCGCCTGCACGATGGCGGCGGGCAGGCCCGGCAGGTGCACGCACAGCATCAGGGTGCCGGACCACACCATGTAGCACGCCATCGTCAACGGGCTGTAGCGCTGGGCATGATGCCGCTGAATGGCGAAGTACACACTCCATGAGCAGGCCGCCAGCAAGATCAGCAAACCTCGCGGGTTGAGATCGCCCATGCCCTGGTCGCCCCAGATCACCACCAGTACGCCGGCCAACCCCAGCAGCACGCAGCCCCAACGCCAGGCGCTGACTCGCTCCTTCAAGCAGAAAAACGCGATCAACACACTGAACAGCGGCGCCGACTGCGCCAACACACTCGACGCTGCCGCCGTCACCCATTGCTGACCATAATTGAGACTGGTGTGGTGCAGGAACACCCCGAAAAAGCCCAGCACCAACAGCCACGGCACGTCGCGCAACGGTGGCCGTCCAATGCCCACCACCCAGGCTACGCCGCCCATGAATACCGATGCGATCAGAAACCGCAGCAACGCCAATTGACCGGGGCTGTAACTGTGCAACCCCATGTGCACGCCGATCGGCGAATACGCCCAACAGAGGATGACGCTGGCAATGACTAGCGTAAGCTTTAGAGGTGACGGAGTATTCATCGACAGCATCCACGCAAAAGGAATGCTGCCAGTCTTGGCCCACGCCAGGCTTAGGACAATTAAGCGTTTCTGACTTCTGAAATCACTGGAACTGAGCAATGGAACTGGCCCAACTGAAAATGGTGCGAGCCGTAGCGCAAACCGGCAGCGTGGCCCAGGCTGCGCTGCAATTGCACTGCGTACCGTCCAACATCACCACGCGCATCAAGCAGCTGGAAAGCGAGTTGGGCACGCCGTTGTTTATCCGTGCTGGCCGAGGGCTGGCGATCAGCGCCGCGGGAGAGATCTTCCTGGATTACTGCGAACGCATCCTGGCCTTGGTGGATGAATCCAAACGTGCGGTGGATGCCAACGCCATTCCCCGTGGCACCTTGCGCATCGGTGCGGTGGAATCCAGTGCCAGCGGGCGCCTGCCGCCATTGCTGGCGGAATACCACCGGCGTTATCCCGATGTCAGCCTGGAACTGGTCACCGGTGCCTGGGCGCAACTGCTGGACGATTTGCAGCACCACCGCCTGGATGTGGCGCTGGTGGCCGCCGGCGGCAAACGCACAAAGCTGGAACAGAGCGTGGTCTACAGCGAGCGCCTGGTGCTCATCGCCAGCGCGTGCAGTGCCCCCATCAACAGCGCCGAGGACTTGGCCGGCCGTACATTGCTGGTATGGCCGCCGGGCTGCCCTTATCGCGCCGCCCTGGAAAACTGGCTCAAGCCCCATGACGTCAGGCCAGCGATTGCCAGCTATGCCAGCTGGGGCACGATCATCGGATGCGTCAGCGCGGGGATTGGCGTGGCGTTGGCACCCGAGGGGATCCTGGCGCGCTATGAACAGGCCAATCAGCTGGCGTCGTATCGCTTTGAAGCGCTGGCGCCCGTGGATAACCTGCTGTTCTGGCACACGGACACCCAGCGGCACCTGGCGCGAGATGCGTTTGCCGGGCTACTGCGCGAGACCTTCGGCTGACTCGCCCTAATAACTTTAATGTAGGAGCGAGCTTGCTCGCTCCTACAATTCAGGGCTTGGGCGCGGCCAACCGTGCGTACTGGCCCTGGCTGATCCAGCCCGTGAACGAACGGTCGTCAGCGTTGATAAATTCCACCTGCGCCCAGCCGTCCTTGAATGCCAGTACGCCCACCACGTCATGCTTGACGATGTAGGGCCGCTTTGCCGCTTTGGCGCCCGGCGTTTTCAGCAGGTAAGCCTTGTCGGCCGACACCGTCACCAAGCCGATCCATGGTTTGCTGGCGGTCTGGCTCAACTCCAGGCCGGTGGCGATTTCCGGCATCAGCACATTGATGCAGCCAGGGTGTTGACGGCCCTGCTCCACCGTCAGAGTCACCCCGTCGGGCGCCGCTGCCACACTGCCTGGGTAGGCAGCGTCCCGCCAGGTGGTGAGCGCCTCTGGCTTGCCTTGCAGATAGAACGAGCAACCACGGGCCACACCCTCGCCCATCGATTCCTGGTAGAAACCCTCGACCTGATGCCCAGGCGTCACAGCCAGCATCAGCCCTTCATATTGGCCTGAATGCAACGCCGCCGAGCCGGCCAACGCGGGCGCCACGGCGCACCACGACAACACTCCCATCGCCAGATAACGAATCATCTTATTTCTTCCCTTCAAAGGCTTCGTAGGCTTGTTTCATCAGGACGTCATAGTTGCCGTAATCATCGCCGTTATAGTTACGGGCCATGGCGGTAAAGTCCTTGTTTTTCATCGCGCTCAACAACGCCGAGTTGTGGCTGCAAAGGCTGAGATAGGCCTTGAGTTGGTTACCGGCATTGATCTTCAATGACGCCACGAACTCAAACACCGTCTTGAACCCGCACGCGGCGAAATTGAACCCCATGATCTGAAACATGCCCCAGGAGGCCGACATCAGGGCGGCTTCCTGGTCCAGCGCAAAGGCGGTGGCTATGGTCTCCCAAGCCTTGACCTGATCCTTGTTGTTCGTCTGCCATTGCGGGCCGGCTTTTTTCTTGTAGACATACGACAGCAGCGGCTGCGACTGGTCGTAGATGTGCTTGGTGTACTTGCGAAAGTGGTGCCCTTCAAAGGCGATGATCGGCAACTTGGCGGGCCCAAACCCCACCTTCCCGCCCGACTCCACCGTGGCGAACGCCTTGACCACATTCACCGAAATACCATTGCCCAATTGCTTGGCGGCATTCTGAAAATCCGTATTGCTCAAGGTTGTCCCGCCGTCGCAGGTGGACTGCATCATCAATTGCCGGTTACGCCGCTCGGCCTCGATCACCGCACGCACGCGGTCCAGGTACACATTGACCGTGGCCTGCACCGCATCGACGTTGTTATTGCCGAAGATATTGAGAAATGTCGGGATGCGCGTAGTGGGAAAAGCCCGCACCGGCACCTTCAGTGCCTCTTCGATCAGACTGTTGAACGTGCGCCCGGTGGGGTCGATGACGCCATCGGGATGGGCGTACTTGAGATGGCGAAACTGGTACTGGCTGATGCACTGCACCAACTGGCCGTCGCACTTGCCGTTTTCGAGCAAGGCAAAGCCCATCTTGGGAATGATCAAATTGAATAAATACTGGATGCACTGAACATCGGCGGGCAAGTTGCGGGCTTTGCCGGGCGTCCCTACCGGAGCACTGATAAGACGAGGCAACCCTTGCAGGCTTTTCATGACAGACATCCTTGTGAGTGAAAGAAGCGATAGCACTTCAATATCAAATCCACGCCCTTGTCATACTCTGAAACAAGTGGCCGGCGCAAGCTAACAAGGCGGTCTGCGGGTTGTCCAGAGGGCTTTATGAAAGTTGTGAAACAGCCGGATTAAATCCGTCAGTAACCGTGGGACTCACGGGTCTTTTGATACTTGTGGTAGTCGAGCCACTCGACCACATCATAGGGCAGGTACAACTGCACCCTCGCCCGTGAGATCGCGATATACACCGCACAGAGTCGTTGATCGAAGGCGTAGGCGTCCTGGAACTTTACATTGGTCAACAGTTCCGGAGTAAGCAGTACCCGGTCGAACTCCATGCCGCCCGCGTCCTGCGCCAGCATCAGCAGGACGCGCTCGTCCGGATGGCCGCTCACCCTGTTCAACCGCGTGACATCCGCCACGTTGAAGCCTTTTTCCAGCTCGGCCTCGACCCACACAAACGCCTCATCGAACTGGCAGGCTTCGCGCACCTGCTGCCAATCGGCCATGTCGCTGAAAAACGGATGGGGGCCGAGGTCATTGAATTCATTGCTATAGAAATCGGGTTTGAACAACGCGATGACCGTGTCCATGAAGTGCTTGAGCGACTGCTGGGCCTCTTTGCTCGCCAGGCCGAACGCACAACGGGCGTGGCTCAGTTGGATCGCCCACTGCATGGTGTCCCAATGGGAGGCGGTCAACACCACGCAACCTTGCGGGGGCACAAAACCCTGGGGGTAAAACTCAATACCCACGTCGGCATCGCGGGCGCCCTCGAAAAGCGATTTGGTTTTTTCCGAGTGCAAGCTGATCAATGGGTTGACCAGGCGCTCGACATTGCGTCCGGAACGCACGGAGTAGCACACGTCGGTATGGCGAACCTCACGGGCACGCTTGACCACGCCGCCGCTGGCCTGCTGATACTCATCCCCCAAGGTGATCAGCACCTGGCGGCCGCGCTCGATGATTTGCAACAGCGGCGCCGGGATGTCCTGGCTCTCATCGATGAGCACGTGGGTATAGCGCTCGGGCACCACGCAGCCTGCCAGGCTGGCGCGTTTGATCATCAACAAGGCTTCAAACCCTGTGTGGCGGCCCCAGGCCGGGTTCGCCTCAAGGTAGCCCCACAACCGGCTGGCATATTCGAGCAGCACCCTGGCATCGACGCCGGCGAGCGGTTGCTTGAAATGCGGCAAATGCTGGGCTGAGAGGCTGTACTCCCAGGAACGGCAGTAGGCCTCAAGTACCTTGAGGCACACCTCCACCACCGCCTGCCCTTCCAGGCGGCGAAAACCAAAGATATTCAATTCTTGAGCGAGCGCCTGCTTGGTCGGCACCCTCGCCGGTGTATTCAACGGCTGTGGCCTCGGCCCATGCAACAGGGCATGGGCAAAGCCCTGGAAGGTATGCCCGGCCTTACGCTCCCGTACACCCACCATGCGGGCACGCAGGGTTTCGAGTTTTGCCGGGGTGCGTGCAAGCAGCAAGGTCTTTTCCGGGCGCAGGTGCTCCAGCAAGGCCACCAGCAGGTGACTCTTGCCAATGCCGGCGTAGCCTTGCACATGCAGGTCTTCGTTCAGGTTGGCACGGAAGGTCCTGAGCAGCTTGTCCTGCTCGGCGCTCAACCAGCGCTCGCGGTGCCTGGGCGTGATCACCTGCTGGCTGAACGGGTCATTGGCCTTGAGGTGGCGGACTTTATACTCGACGTCCCATTTGCCACTGGGCAACAGATAGTCCCGCGCTTGTACTTCCTCCTCCAGCAGAAAGCGCAGCTTCAGGCTTTTGACCACATTGAGGCCGAAGTACAACTTCCTCTGATCGAACAGCCGCTGCGCTTCAGAGAGCAGGGACACACTGGCCGAATGGCTGGCATCGACTGCCCAGTCAATCAGCTTGGCCAACACTTTTTCCGCACCGCTGGCGCTCAGGTCGCTTTCCGGCACCTGCGCCAGGTTCTGGATCACCAGCACCGCCGCCAATTGCGGCTCACTCAGGGCTACAAGCGCATCGCAACCTTCGCGGCCCAACAAACCCGCACAGGTGTGCTCGGTGATCGGCAAGAAAACAGGGCTGGATAAGTCGAAATGTTCCGAGTGCATAGAGCCTCGTAGCCAGGGGGAAGAGACGCTTGGGAGTATGCCACCAGATGCGAAATGACCGTCATGCACTGTGCAATAAGCATCACAGATGACTGGCTGAATACTAACTTGGGTTTTAGAAGGGACTGCAGAAGGGAGCGTTATGGAGGCAACCCCACCAGCCACACCCCGGCACACAATGTTCCCGCTGTGGCTGCTGCCTTCCGGCTCTGACCAGGTTCACGGGTAATCGTTGCGGGGGGACCGATGGGGTCACCATAACGACGCTGCCTCTCGGCAAGCCGCGCCATTGTACCCATCTCATCGGAAGTTACAACCGTTGGTTCCGGATTAAAAAATGAGAAGGCTCAAGCACTTGCCATAACCCCATCGGCCCTGCCGCCTTCTTCCTGGATGACCAGGTGAATAAAGTGCAGCTTGGCAATCACCGCGGGCGGCAGCACGAAGGGGTAGAAATCCGGCTGGCCCATGGCACGGGAGAGTTCGTTGAGCATGCCGGCCAGTTCGATCCAGGCATTGACGAAGCAGAGAAATGCCGGACCGCCAGGGTGTTGGGGGTCGTAGAGCGTGGTCAGGGGGAATGGCTGGTAATCCAGGTCCATCTCGCGGGCGCTCATGCCAAATCCCAGGGCCGTGTCCACAGCATCCATCATGTGCAGGTAGTGGGCCCAGGTTTCGGCCCAGTCTTCCCAGGGGTGCATGGTGGCGTAGGCGCTCACGCAGGTGAGTTGCCAGTCCGGGCGCGGGCCGTTCTGGTAGTGCTGGTCGAGGGCCTCGGCATAACTGGCGCGTTCGTCGCCGAACAGGTTGCGAAAAGGGGTAAGCCAGTGGCTGTTGGCGATCAGGCGGTCCCAGTAGTAATGGCCGACTTCATGGCGAAAATGGCCGAGCAAGGTGCGGTAGGGCTCGCGCATCTGTACCCGGACTTTTTCACGGTGGGCGTCATCGGCTTCCTTGATGTCCAGGGTGATCAGCCCATTGGCGTGGCCGGTGGTGGGCGCGTTGCCTTCCAGGTCGATACCGATAAAGTCGAAGGCCAGGCCAGTCTCTTCGTCAACGCTCTTGGGCACCACTTGCAGGCCCAGGCTGATCAGTTGCGCCACCAGTCGGCGCTTGGCGGTTTCGACTTTGCGCCAGCGTTCGGGGTTTTCCGCAATCGATAGGTCAGGGATGGTGCGGTTCAGGCTACAGGCCACGCACAACGGCGCGGTGCTGTGGGCAGGTATCAGCCAGTTGCACGCGGCCGGTGAGTCGAGGTTGGCGCAGCGCCGGAAAGCGCCGGCATCAAGATTGTCGTCGGCCAGCCACGTACCGACCACCGGCCCAGGCTGCAGGGACGACAGGCGGCTTTGCTGCGGCTGGTAACCCACCGCCGCCTGGCAGGCCAGGCATTGGCTGTTGCGAAAGAACAGCGACTGGCCACACCGGCATTGCCACACCTTGCTGTTGCGCGAGGTTTCGGCCATGAACGGTGCGGCGATGCGCGTGCTGAGTTGCTCGAAGTAGCGGAACATGGCGATCTCTCCCTGGGGTGACAGAGACTAGATCATTTCTCGCTCGGGATCGTTCAACACGCAAAGGAAAACGCCTCTGCTCTCTGTAGGAGCGAGCTTGCTCGCGAAGATCGTCAACGATAACGCGGGGCGCCTGGTTCACAGCGGCGCCCTCCGGATCTTCGCGAGCAAGCTCGCTCCTACAGCGTTGAGAGCTCGTTCCCACGCTCCGCGTGGGAATGCCGCCTTGGACGCTCTGCGTCTGCGCGAAGGCCGTGACGCGGAGCGTCATAGGATGCGTTCCCACACGGAGCGTGGGGACGATCAATCAGACGGTGATGTTGTGCTTGGCCAGGAAGGCGACGAAGGCCTCCTCGTCCAGTACTTTCAGGCCCAGCTCATTGGCCTTGGCCAATTTCGAACCGGCGCCCGGCCCGGCCACCACGCAGTGGGTTTTCGCCGAAACGGAACCGGCCACCTTGGCCCCCAGGCTTTCGAGCTTGTCCTTGGCCACATCGCGACTCATCAACTCCAGGGAGCCGGTGAGTACCCAGGTGTGCCCGGCTTCAGGCAAGCCTTCGACGAGCTTTTTCTCGCTCTGCCAGTGCATGCCGAAGTCCTTGAGCTGTTGCTCGATGGCCAGGGCATGGTTGGCGTTGTCGGCATTGTCGAAAAACTCCCGTACAGCCTTGGCTTGCTTCTCGGGCAGCGCCTGACGCATGTCGAGCCAGTCAGCCTTGATGACGCCTTCCAGGGAACCGAACTTGTCCGCGAGCTTCTGCGCCGCGCCTGGCCCCACCGAAGGTACGTGCAGCTTGTCGAGCAAACCGCCCAAGGTGGTGCTGGCGGCGAATTCGGCGCTGAGTTCGCCTTGCTCCTGCAATTGCAGACCGCATTCGTCCGGCGACAACAGCGCACCAATCACCTGCTGGTTGTGGCCGTCTTCAAAGAAGCTATGGATCTCATGGGCCACTTCCAGCCCGACATCCGGCAAGTATGTCAGCACCTCTGGCAACGCCTTTTGTACACGCTCCAGGGACGCCAGCGAGCGCGCCAGAACCTTGGCCGTTTCCTCGCCCACGTCGGGAATGCCCAAGGCGTAGATAAAGCGTGCCAGGGTTGGGGTCTTGCTGTTTTCGATGGCGCTGATCAGCTTCTTGCTGGAGATATCGGCAAAGCCTTCCAGGTCGATGATCTGTTCGTACTTGAGCTTGTAGAGATCGGCCGGCGAACCGATGAGCTGTTCATCCACCAGTTGCTCGATGGTCTTGTCGCCCAGGCCGTCAATGTCCATGGCCCGGCGCGAGACGAAATGAATGATAGCCTGCTTGAGCTGCGCACCGCAGGCCAGGCGCCCGACGCAACGGTATACCGCACCTTCGCTGACGGTTTCCTTGCCCTTGCTGCGCTTGACCAATTGCGTGCGCTCCACATGGGAACCGCACACCGGGCAATTTTGCGGGATCTGCACGGCGCGGGCGTTTTCCGGGCGGCGTTCGGTGACCACCGAGACCACCTGCGGAATCACATCACCGGCGCGGCGGATGATCACGGTGTCGCCGATCATCAGCCCCAGGCGTGCCACTTCGTCCATGTTGTGCAGGGTGGCATTGGACACGGTCACGCCGGCCACCTTGACCGGTTTGAGGCGCGCCACCGGCGTCACCGCACCGGTACGGCCGACCTGGAATTCCACGTCGAGCAGCTCGGTGAGTTCTTCCATGGCCGGGAATTTGTGCGCGATCGCCCAGCGCGGCTCGCGGGCGCGGAAGCCCAGTTCACGCTGGTAGGCAATGCTGTTGACCTTGAACACCACGCCGTCGATTTCGTAGCCCAGCGCATTGCGGCGCTCGCCGATGTCGCGGTAGTAGTCCAGGCATTCCTGGATACCCTTGGCCAGCTTCAATTCGTGGCTGATCGGCATGCCCCACTTCTGCAACTGCTTGAGGTTGCCGATATGGGTGTCGCTGATATCCGCGGTCACTTGGCCGATGCCATAGCAGCAGAATTCCAGCGGGCGACTGGCGGTAATCTTCGAGTCCAGTTGGCGCAGGCTGCCTGCTGCGGCGTTGCGCGGGTTGGCGAAGGTCTTGCCGCCCACTTCCAGTTGCGAGGCGTTCAATCGCTCGAAACCGGCCTTGGACATGAACACTTCACCGCGCACTTCCAGGGTGGCCGGCCAGCCCGTGCCGTGCAGTTTCAGCGGGATATTGCGCACCGTGCGCACGTTGACGCTGATGTCCTCGCCGGTGGTGCCATCACCCCGGGTAGCACCGCGTACCAACTCGCCATCCTGGTACAGCAGGCTGACCGCCAGGCCGTCCAGC
>JAAIGE0100277631.1_pt1 | contig 104781 bp, 97 predicted proteins | sample 6487951 | NCBI WGS metagenome assembly JAAIGE01 (sample SAMN13974128, study PRJNA590717) | phyllosphere metagenome | biome: tomato field; feature: multiple bacterial spot infested tomato fields; material: tomato leaves; isolation source: leaves from tomato fields | host: Solanum lycopersicum ...
GAGCTGAGGCGTGAAGTTTTCGGCTTCGTCCAGCCAGTTGGGGATCAGGCTGGTGGGCATGACCGCCAGGGCAGGGCGGTCGAGGCGTCCGGCCTGTTTCTCCATCAGCAGATGCGTCAGGGTCTGCAGGGTCTTGCCCAGACCCATGTCATCGGCCAGCACACCGCCCACTTCCAGCTCGCGCAAGGACTGCATCCAGCTCAGGCCTTCCAGTTGATAAGGGCGCAGCGTGGCATTCAGGCCTTCGGGCATGACGATCGGCGCATCCTTGATGTTCACCAGCCGTTCGGCGAACTGGCGCAGGCGGTCGCCGCCTTGCCATACCAGTGGCAGGTCATCGAGTTCGGTCAGGCGCGCCGCATCGGCCCGGCTCATGCGCAGGGTATTGCTGTCTTCCTCGCGCCAGTAGAAATCACCCAGGGTCGCCAGCACCGGCTTGAGCCGCCCGTAGGGCAGGGCGACCTGTACCGGGCCGCCGCCGTTCTGGGTGAAGTGATTGAGCTGGACCAGCAGTTGTTCTTCATCGCCGCGCTTGGCGACGGCCGAAGGGCTCATCAGTTCCGGGTGGCTGCGCAGCAGGTTGATCAGGATCGGCAGCAGGCTCAGGCGTTCGCCGTTGACGATGATGCCCAGTTCCAGGTCGAACCAGTCGCGTTCGGTTTCCTCGTCGATGACGGCATACCAGTCGTCCACGGGCGTGACATCGAAGCCGAAGTCGTCGCGTATTTCGATTTCCCAGCCTTCCTCGCGCAGCCTTGGCAGGTCGTCCAGTACAAAATGCAGCCAGGCCTTGTCGGTAGGCAATTCATACATGTCCCCGGCGCTGTCGGGCAGGGCCTTGCTTTGTCGGGTGGCGACCTTGAAGCCGATGTCGTTCAGTTGCTGGCGATATTGCCGCTCCTGCTCGCCCTGGCGACGGATGCGCAGGGTTTCGGTTTCGGTGTGCTCGATGATGTCGCTCTTCTGGTTGACCAGATCGCTACCCAGGGAACTGACCAGGATGCTGACGTTGGTAGTGCCGACTGCATAGTGCTTGCCATAGGCGAAGGCCAGGGCCGCACGGTGCTGGATGTGGCGCTGCATGCGACCGTTGCGCGGCTCGTAGGCGCTGAATTCGATACTGGCGAGTATCAGTCGCGGTATGGGTCTGATGGTGTCTATCAGGCGCTCGGGCAGGGTGGTCTGATGTTCTGCAACCTCGCTGGCGTGGGAAGCCATGGCGGCAGCCAGGGCCTGCTTGTTGGCCGGGTCCTGCAGAAAATGCAGGGCCGCTACGCAATGCTTGCAATCGTTGTGTACCGGGCAGGTGCACTTGCAGACCAGAAAGTTTTTGTAGCGATCCGGATCCTTGAACAGCAGGGTCTGGGTGTAGAGCTCGTACCCTGAGCCCCGGCAGGTGGTGCGAATGATCTGCGGGCTGGACTCTTCGAGTGCGATGCGATTTTGCAGGGCATAGCTGTACCCCCGCTCAAGAGTCTGGGGTTTGAATAGCTGTGTCCATGCCGAAGCAAGGACTTTTTCGAGAATGGACGACACTGTTTTAAAAAGCCCTACGCCTTAGCGATGCTCAAAAGAAAGGGAGCGCAGGCGCGCTCCTGAGTGCTCAAAGGGGAGAAACTTTTATCAGCAGGGCCAGGCTGCTGTTATCCAGATAGATCAGCTCGCCGTTCTTGACCCTGGCGGTCTGTTTCATGTGCTCACTGCTGATCAATATGCCATGAGGATCAAGCTGGTTGATCCAGAAGTTCGCGGATATATCGGTAAAGCGCGAGATTGCCAGGCTGATGGTGCCCTCCACCGGGAAGTGACCGAGTTGTTCCTTGCCGCTGGTCACGGCCATTTTACTGTTTTCGGTGCCGATGCTCTGTTGCCAGGCCTTTTGCAGCAGTACCTGATATTTACCGCTGTCCTGAAGCTTGCTGGCCATGTCGTTCAATGCAGGGCTTCGCTCGTTGCCGGAGTCGATGCGGGTGGCGCCGGCGCTCCAGTCTTCGGGGGCGAACTGCAGTGTGGCGGCAGGCTCGCCGAGCTGGCGAAACAGGATCATTTCCACCTGATACAGGCTGTCGGCAAAGGCTGTCGGAGCGACAAGCGTCAGCAGCAGGATCAATGAACGGAACAGACGCATGGATGAATCCTTCAAGCAGTTTTCGGGGTCAGGCGCTCAAGCAGCGCTTCGATCGTGTTGAAGCGCTCGTCGGGGCGCTCCATGGGGACCATGAATTTGAAGAGTGTGGCACCTTCGAACTTGTAGCGGTTGGGCTGGCTCTGGATCAGTTTGATCAGGGTCAGCGGGTCAACCGGGGTATCGGCTGCGAACTCCAGACGTCCACCCTGAGGCCCGGCATCGATCTTGCGGATGCCCAGTTTCTCGGCATGCAGCTTGAGCTGCGTGATGCGTATCAGGCTTTTGGTGGGTTCGGGCAGCAGGCCGAAGCGGTCGATCATCTCCACCTGCAGGTCCTTGAGGCCATCCTCGTCGGCGGCGTTGGCAATGCGCTTGTAGAGGATCAGGCGGGTATGTACGTCCGGCAGGTACGATTCGGGAATCAGTGCCGGAACCCGCAGGTTGATTTCCGGGCCGCCGCCCAGCGGCTGATCGAGGTTCGGCTGTTCGCCCTTGCGGATCGACTTGACGGCACGTTCGAGCATTTCCATGTACAGGGTGAAGCCGACGGCCTGGATCTGGCCGCTCTGACCGTCGCCCAGCAGTTCGCCTGCGCCGCGGATTTCCAGATCGTTGGTGGCCAGTACAAAGCCTGCGCCCAGGTCCTGGGTGTTGGCGATGGCTTCCAGGCGCTTCTCGGCATCGGGGGTAATCTGCTTGCGTGGTGGTGTCAGCAGATAGGCATAAGCCTGGTGATGGCTGCGTCCGACCCGGCCGCGCAACTGGTGCAACTGCGCCAGACCGAACTTGTCGGCGCGCTCGATGATGATGGTGTTGGCGCTGGGCACGTCGATGCCGGTCTCGATGATGGTCGAGGCGATCAGCACGTTGAAGCGCTTGTGGTAGAAGTCGCTCATCACCTGTTCGAGTTCGCGCTCGCGCATCTGCCCGTGGCCGATGGCGATGCGGGCCTCCGGCACCAGTTCGGCGAGGTCGGCGGCGCATTTCTCGATGGTTTTCACATCGTTGTGCAGGTAGTACACCTGGCCGCCGCGCAGCAGTTCGCGCAGCAGGGCTTCCTTGACTGTGCTCTTGTTCTGCTCCATCACGAAGGTGCGCACCGACAAACGACGCGCCGGTGGCGTGGCGATGATCGACAGGTCGCGCATGCCCGACACTGCCATGTTCAGCGTGCGCGGAATCGGCGTGGCGGTGAGGGTGAGGATGTCGACTTCGCTGCGCAGGGCCTTGAGCTGTTCTTTCTGGCGCACGCCAAAGCGGTGCTCTTCGTCGATGATCACCAGGCCCAGGTTCTTGATCTTCACATCGTCCGACAGCAACTTGTGGGTGCCGATCACGATGTCGATCTTGCCTTCGGCCAGATCGGCGACGGCGGCATTCACTTCCTTGGCGGACTTGAAGCGGCTCATCACCTCCACGGTCACCGGCCAGTCGGCAAAGCGGTCGCGGAAACTGTTGTAGTGCTGCTGGGCGAGCAGGGTGGTGGGCACCAGGATCGCCACTTGGCGACCGCCGTGTACCGCAATAAAGGCTGCACGCATGGCCACTTCGGTCTTGCCAAAGCCCACGTCGCCACACACCAGGCGGTCCATCGGCTTGGGCGCGAGCATGTCGGCGCGCACGGCTTCGATGGTGGTTTGCTGGTCGGGGGTTTCTTCGAAGGCAAAACCGGCGCTGAAAGTGGCGTAGTCGGCTTTCGGGTCGGCGAACGCGTAACCTTCGCGGGCGGCGCGGCGCGCATAGATGTCGAGCAGTTCGGCGGCCACGTCGCGTACCTGTTCGGCGGCCTTGCGCTTGGCTTTCTGCCAGGTCTCGGAGCCCAGGCGGTGCAACGGCGCCAAGGCGTCGTCGCTGCCGGTGTAGCGGGCGATCAGGTGCAGGTTGGCCACCGGCACGTAGAGCTTGGCGCCCTCGGCGTATTCCATGGTGAGGAATTCGGCGGCCTGGTTGTCGATCTCCAGGGTCTGCAGGCCCAGGTAGCGGCCCACGCCGTGGTCGATATGCACCACCGGCGCGCCTTCGCGCAGCTCGGTGAGGTTCTTGATCACCGCGTCGTTGTTGGCGTCGGCGCGTTTTTCCCGGCGTCGGCGCTGCATCACGCGTTGGCCGAACAGCGGGCTTTCGGCGATCAAGGCCAGCGCCGGGTCATCCAGCCGCAGCCCTTCGTCCAGCGGCGCGATGGTGATCGCCAGGCGCTCTTTGCTGGCGACAAAATCCGGCCAGCTGTCGACGGTTTTCGGCCGCAGCTTCAGGCGTTCCAGCAGCTCCAGCAGCACTTCGCGGCGCCCGGCGGATTCGGCGGTGAACAGCACGCGGCCGGGGAAGTCACCGAGGAAGTTCGACAACGCCTCCAGCGGTTGCGTGGCTTTGGCCTGGATCGCCAAGTCGGGCAGCGCGCTCGCCGGGAAACGCTCACGGCCACTGCCAGCGTCCACGTCCTGCTGGCTGGCGACCACTCGCGGCCAGTTTTTCAGGCGCGCGAAGCAGTCTTCCACCGGCAGGAACAGCTCAGCGGGCGGCAATAAAGGCCGGGACGGATCCACGCGGCGCTCTTCATAGCGGTTGCGCACGTCGTTCCAGAAGTTTTCCGCGGCCTGTTCGATACCCGGCAGCGAGAACACCTGGGTGTCCTGGGGCAGGTAGTCGAAGAGGGTGGAGGTTTCGTCGAAGAACAGCGGCAGGTAGTACTCGATGCCCGCGGGCGTGATGCCGCTGCTCAAGTCTTGGAAGATCGGGCAGCGACGGAAGTCCACGTCGAAGCGTTCGCGAAAGCGCGCCTTGAAGCGCGTGACCGCGTCTTTTTGCAGCGGGAATTCCCGCGCCGGCAGCAGCTTGATCGAATCGACCTTGTCGATGGAGCGCTGGTTCTCCGGATCGAAGGTGCGCAGCGTCTCGATCTCGTCATCGAACAGGTCGATGCGGTACGGCAACTTGCTGCCCATCGGGAACAGATCGATCAAGGCGCCGCGCACCGCGAACTCACCGTGTTCGTACACCGTGTCGACGCAGCGGTAGCCGCTGGCTTCCAGGCGCGTGCGCATCTGCTCCACATCGAGCTTCTGGCCGACGTCCAGCACCAGGCTGCTGCCGAGCAGGAACTTGGTCGGTGCCAGGCGGTGCAGGGCGGTGGTGATCGGCACCACCAGCACACCGTGGGCCAGTTCCGGCAAGCGGTACAGGCTGGCGATGCGCTGGGAGATGATGTCCTGGTGCGGCGAGAACAGATCGTAAGGCAGGGTTTCCCAGTCGGGAAAATGCAGCACCGGCAAATCCGGGGCGAAGAAGCTCAGCTCCTGCTCCAACCGTTCGGCACTTTGGCTGTCGGCGGTGAGCAGCAGGGTAAAGCGCTTGGCTGCGCTGGCAGCCTCGGCAATGGCCAGGCTCAGGGCGGCACCGGGCAGGTTGCCCCAGTGCTGTTTACCTGCCGCGGCAGGGAGTAGCGGTAGACGCAGAACGGGCACGGAAGGTTGAGCTCCAAGCGTTGCGACAAAGTCGGTAATTGTAACGGCCCCAGGTGCCGCCTGTCAGTTGCTGACTGTGCCTATTACGGTTTGTATGAAATGTAGTGGCTAAGACAAACAATGGCGGGTTTTGACTCAATATGTAGTGCCAAAATGCGCGAATGTTTAGGAGGGTTACGGACAAGTCGGCCTGCTCGCCAAACTAGTGGCCTTCTGGAACCCGCGTGTTTCCTGGGCTGTAGCGCGGTGGTATTTTTTTGCAAGGGCTTTTTGTTGCCCTTCGCGCATTGCTCAACGCTCAGTCGGGCGACATAATGTAGCCCTTTTTTCTGCCCCTACATGTGGAAGGTTCCCGTGACTCAGAAGCCCGACCAGTGTCTTGGTGAATGGATCGACCGTGAAGCACTCGCTGAAGCGATGATTCCGCTTATCGGTCAGCTGTACCGCAATAACAATGTGGTGAGCTCGATCTATGGCCGCAGCCTGATCAACCAGTCTGTCATCGCGATTCTCAAAGCCCACCGCTTTGCGCGCCATCGCTCCGCCGACGACAGCGAACTCTCCGTCCACGAAACATTCCCACTGCTCAAAGCCATGAGCGAGCTCAAGCTCGGCGCGGCTTCGGTAGACCTGGGCAAGTTGGCGTACAAATTCCGCAAAGAAGGCGCTGGCCGCACCGCCGAGCAGTTCGTGCGTGAAGAAATGGCCGATGTGGTTGGCCAGCAAAACGCTGCCGCCCGTAAAGGCACCGACGTGGTGCTGTACGGCTTTGGCCGTATCGGCCGCCTGCTGGCGCGCATCCTGATCGAAAAAACCGGTGGCGGCGACGGCCTGCGCCTGCGTGCCATCGTGGTGCGCAAAGGCGCCGAGAACGACCTGACCAAGCGCGCCAGCCTGCTGCGTCGCGACTCGGTACATGGCTCGTTCAATGGCACCATTACCATTGACGAAGAAAACAACACCATCACCGCCAACGGTAACCTGATCCAGGTGATCTACGCGAAGAACCCGACTGAGGTGGATTACACCCAGTACGGCATCCAGAACGCCCTGCTGGTGGACAACACCGGCGTATGGCGCGATGCCGAGGGCCTGGGCCAGCACCTGGCGTGCCCGGGTGTCGACCGCGTTGTACTGACCGCGCCTGGCAAGGGCAAGCTCAAGAACATCGTGCACGGCATCAACCACGCTGAAATCACCGCTGACGACAAGATCGTGTCCGCCGCTTCCTGCACCACCAACGCCATCGTGCCGGTGCTCAAAGCTGTGAACGACAAGTTCGGCATCGTCAACGGTCACGTTGAAACGGTTCACTCGTACACCAACGACCAGAACCTGATCGACAACTTCCACAAAGGCGATCGCCGTGGCCGTAGCGCCGCGTTGAACATGGTAATCACCGAGACCGGTGCTGCTACCGCTGCTGCCAAGGCCCTGCCTGAGCTGGCTGGCAAGCTGACCGGTAACGCGATCCGCGTACCGACGCCGAACGTGTCGATGGCCATTCTCAACCTCAACCTTGAGAAAGCCGCCACCCGTGAAGAGATGAACGAGTACCTGCGCTACATGGCGCTGCACTCCGACCTGCACAAGCAGATCGACTTCGTCAATTCCCAGGAAGTGGTCTCCACCGACTTCGTGGGCTCGCGCCACGCCGGTGTGGTGGACGCCGAAGCGACCATCACCCAGGACAACCGGGTTGTGCTGTACGTGTGGTACGACAACGAGTTCGGCTACAGCTGCCAGGTGGTTCGCGTGATGGAAGACATGGCTGGGGTCAACCCGCCTGCGTTTCCGCGCTAAGCCTTTGCGCTGAATGAAGAAGCCCCGACTGGTTCGGGGCTTTTTTTATGGCTGTGGGTTTTGTGGTGTCTGGGAGGGCCTTATCGCAGGCAAGCCAGCTCCCACAGTTGAAATGCATTTACATGTGGGAGCGGGCTTGCCCGCGATGACGATGGAACCGTCAACGCCGCCATCACTTGAGTAGCGTGTTGCGCAAACTGTCGGACAGCCCTTTGGGCCCCAGCCAGATACCCAGGTAGGCCTTCGCTAATTCAGCGTCCGGGCTGCTGAACACCACCTGCCCATTAATCTCCAGATTCAACCCGCGCCCCGGACGAAAATCCAGGGCATAGCGATCGCCGCTGCGAATATCCCGAAAGCGCGCGTGCAGCTTGGCTAACTCCGGGTTCAACCCGGCATTGGCCTGCTGGCGTTCCAGGGTGACGGTGGCCGCCTTGATCACATCATTGCGGTCGATGTCGCGAAAGTAATACAGCGCCAGGCGCACAGCCCTCTGCTGGTCCCAGGCCTGCTTTGCCGGCAGTTCAGTCGGGGCATACAGCGCCGCCGCATACACATCCGCCCACAGATAGTTGAACACCGCCTGGTTTTTCAGGGCCAGCCCCTCGACCTGTGCGGGGAAGCTTGCCTGCTTGAGCCGCTGCGCATCGTTGGCGTGCGCCGTGAGCGACACCATCAGCATCAAACAGAAAAATAGTTGTCGCATAATGGCTCATCCTGAATTCGGCGCTGGTTTGCGTCCTGTAGTATGGCAACACTGGCCTACGACGCGACCAAGGGTTAATGTTCGCGGCGCTCGGCCTTCTATAGACTGTGCCCCGGTTCACACACTTGAGCCAAATTGTCCTTCATGCTCGCTGGCCGCGGCATGATTTAGCCCGGCGTCCAACCGTACGCCTGGCCTGTTCTGAGGAGTACGCATGGCTGTCTACAACTACGACGTGGTGGTACTGGGTTCCGGCCCAGCTGGAGAAGGTGCGGCGATGAACGCTGCCAAAGCAGGGCGCAAGGTGGCGATGGTCGATAGCCGTCGCCAGGTCGGCGGTAACTGCACCCACCTGGGTACCATCCCGTCCAAGGCGTTGCGTCACTCGGTACGGCAGATCATGCAGTTCAACACCAACCCGATGTTCCGGGCCATTGGTGAGCCGCGCTGGTTCTCGTTCCCGGACGTATTGAAAAGCGCTGAAAAAGTCATCTCCAAGCAAGTCGCCTCGCGTACCGGCTACTACGCCCGTAACCGCGTCGACCTGTTCTTTGGCACCGGCAGTTTCGCCGACGAGCAAACCGTCGAAGTGGTCTGCGCCAATGGCGTGGTCGAGAAGCTGGTGGCCAAGCACATCATCATCGCCACCGGGTCGCGCCCGTATCGCCCGGCGGACATCGATTTTCACCACCCGCGTATCTACGATAGCGACACCATCCTGAGCCTGGGCCACACCCCGCGCAAACTGATCATCTACGGCGCCGGCGTGATCGGCTGTGAATATGCCTCGATCTTCAGTGGCCTGGGTGTACTGGTAGAGCTGGTGGACAATCGTGACCAGTTGCTCAGCTTCCTCGACTCGGAAATCTCCCAGGCGTTGAGCTACCACTTCAGCAACAACAACATCACCGTGCGCCATAACGAAGAGTACGAGCGGGTCGAAGGCCTGGACAACGGGGTGATCCTGCACCTCAAGTCCGGCAAGAAGATCAAGGCCGACGCCTTGCTGTGGTGCAATGGCCGTACCGGCAACACCGACAAGCTGGGCATGGAAAACATCGGGGTCAAGGTCAACAGCCGTGGCCAGATCGAAGTGGATGAGAACTACCGCACCTGTGTGCCGAACATCTACGGCGCCGGTGACGTGATCGGTTGGCCGAGCCTGGCCAGTGCCGCCCATGACCAGGGCCGCTCGGCTGCTGGCAGCATTGTCGATAATGGCAGCTGGCGCTACGTGAACGACGTGCCGACCGGGATCTATACGATTCCCGAGATCAGCTCCATCGGCAAGAACGAGCACGAACTGACCAAGGCCAAGGTGCCTTACGAAGTGGGTAAGGCGTTCTTCAAGAGCATGGCGCGTGCGCAGATTGCCGGTGAGCCGCAAGGCATGCTGAAAATCCTGTTCCACCGCGAAACCCTGGAAGTGCTCGGCGTGCATTGCTTCGGCTACCAGGCCTCGGAGATCGTGCACATCGGCCAGGCGATCATGAACCAGCCGGGTGAGCAAAATACCCTCAAGTATTTCGTCAACACCACCTTCAACTACCCGACCATGGCCGAAGCCTATCGGGTAGCGGCCTACGACGGCCTCAACCGGCTTTTTTGAGCGGCTCCGGCCGGTGGCCTGAGCCGGCCGGGGAGACCGATTTCAGTAATTCTCGAGGGTGGCAGTGGCCAAACCGGGAAAGTCTGTAATCAGGCTATCTACGCCGAAGTCGGCGAGCCTGCGCATCAGCGCAGGTTCGTTGACTGTCCACACGGACACATGCAAGCCCTGGCGCTGGGCTTTTTCCAGCCGCTCGGGGGTGCACAGCGTCCAGTTCAATGCCAAATACTCACAGCCATAGTTCTGCGCGACCTTCAGCGGGTCGAGCCAGGCGTATTCGGCGACCAGGCCGCGTGACAGGTCTGGGGTGAGTTCCACGGCGGCCTTGAGCACTTCCCGCGAGCTTGACGTGACCGTGACCTTGTCCATCAAGCCAAAGCGCACGGCCATTTCGCGAATCGCCAGCACGGTGGTCGCGGCACGGGTACGCGAGGCGCTTTTGACTTCCAGTTGCCAGTGATCGAAGTCGCACTGTTCGAACAACGCCTCCAGGCGTGGGATCGGGCAGGGGCTTACCCAGCCTGGGCCGCCTTTGCGCGCGTCCATTTTCACCAGGTCAGCCGCCGAATACTCGACGACTTTGCCGCGCCGGTCGGTGGTGCGCTTGAGGGTCGGGTCGTGGATGACCATCAACTCGCCGTCCATGGACAGGTGCAAGTCCAGCTCGCAGCGGCGTACGCCGTGCTTGAGGCACTCCTGAAAGCTGGTCAGGGTGTTTTCCGGTGCTTCGCCTTTGGCACCGCGGTGGCCGTAAATCAGGGTCACAGTTGCTCCTTTGCGCCAGGATGGCTGGCGTCGTGAATACGCATTCAGAGGTCTTCGCTTTGTTCTCGCGCCAGGCGGCGTTCCTGGGCCTGTTTCTGCAGGATATAGCGCGCCAGCAGTTGGCGTTGGGCATCGGTCATGGACTCGAATTCCGTGCCCACATCAAAGCCGTCGCCCTTGGGGTCGCAATGGGTCACCCGCGCGCGCAGCAACAGGCCGAGCGCCTGGGGCATCAGCACCAGCTTGACCGCCAGGTGAGTGTCGGCGGCCAGCGGCGTGGGGTGCTGGAAGTCGATGCCGCCCTCGGAGAGGATCACCGGTTGCGGCGCGCCCACCTCGTTCAGCAAACCGCGGGCCATGACCTGGCTGAGCAGGTCCAGGCGTTTGTTCTGCACTTTGAGGAACGCCGCGAGGCTGCGGTCTTTCTCGTTGATCTGGCGCAACAGGTGCTGGGCTTCGAATTCGCTCAGGTGCAGTTCGCTGAGCAGATTGAACAGCGGCGAATCATCCAGCAACACTTCCTTGCTCGCCGCGTCGGGGCCAGACAGGGGTTTGATTTGAAGTGCGATCATGTCATCGATACGGTAGTATTCGCGGCGCTCTTCTTCATCTAATGTCGACATGGCGAACCCCAGGTAACGGTAATGGTCTGAGTGTAAAGCTGCTGACCAGACCCCGCCACCGGGCCGTCTTCTTTTCCTCCGAACAAGCCCCGACATGTTCAGACCTCTCTTCGTATTTATCGGCACGCGTTATACCCGTGCAAAGCGTCGCAATCATTTTGTGTCGTTCATTTCCTTGACCTCGATGATCGGTCTCGCCCTGGGCGTGGTCGTGATGATCGTGGTGCTGTCGGTGATGAATGGCTTCGATCATGAGATGCGCACCCGCGTGCTGGGCATGGTGCCCCACGCGACCATTGAAGGCGATGCGCCGATCAATGACTGGCAAAGCCTGGCCGCCAAGGTCCAGCAGAACCCCAAGGTGGTGGCGGTAGCGCCGTTTACCCAGATGCAGGGGTTGCTGACCAATGACGGCAAAGTGCAGAAGATCCTGCTCAATGGCATCGACCCGGCCCAGGAACACAACGTCTCGATCATCGATAAGTTCATGCTGCAAGGTAAGCTCGACGCGTTGGCGCCGGGCAGCTTCGGCATCGTCATCGGTGACAAGGCCGCGGCCAAGCTGGGCGTGGGGGTTGGCGACAAGCTGACCTTCGTCGCCCCGGAAGTCACCGTGACCCCGGCCGGCATGTTCCCGCGCATGAAGCGCTTTACCGTGGTGGGCACCTTTCACGTCGGCGCTGGCGAGATCGACGGCTACATCGGCCTGACCAACCTCACCGACCTGGCCCGCCTGCATCGCTGGCAGCCCGACCAGGTGCAGGGCCTGCGCCTGAAATTCAACGACCTGTTCGACGCCCCGCGCGGCGCCTGGGAAATTGCCCAGCACCTGGGGGAGACCGAGTATTACGCCCGCGACTGGACCCGCACCCACGGCAACCTGTACCAGGCCATCCGCATGGAAAAAGCCATGATCGGTCTGTTGTTGCTGCTGATCGTCGCCGTGGCGGCCTTCAACATCATCTCCACTCTGGTGATGGTGGTGAACGACAAGAAGGGCGACATCGCCATCCTGCGTACTTTGGGCGCCACGCCGGGGCAGATCATGGCGATCTTCATGGTGCAGGGCACCGTGATCGGCGTGGTCGGCACCTTGATCGGCACGGCGGTGGGCATCCTGGCAGCGCTGAACGTCAGCGCCGCCATTGCCCTGCTTGAAAAAGTGATTGGCCATAAGTTTCTCAACGCCGACGTCTACTTCATCGATTACTTGCCGTCCCAGGTGCAAACCCAGGACGTGCTGATGGTGGGCGGCGCCGCGTTGGTCCTGAGCTTCCTTGCCACCCTGTATCCAGCCTGGCGCGCGGCACGTACCCAGCCAGCACAGGCATTACGTTATGAGTGAATCGGGCATGAGTGAAAAAGCAATCCTGAGCTGCCGCAACCTGGGCAAATCCTACGAGGAGGGCCCGGAGTCGGTAGTGGTGCTGTCCAACCTGCAGCTTGAACTGCACCCTGGCGAGCGCGTGGCAATCGTCGGCAGTTCCGGTTCCGGCAAAAGTACCTTGCTCAACCTGTTGGGCGGCCTCGATACGCCGTCCCAGGGCAGCGTATGGCTGGCCGGCGAAGAACTGTCGGCCTTGAATGAAAAGGCCCGTGGCCAACTGCGCAATCGCTCGTTGGGCTTTGTGTACCAGTTCCATCACTTGCTGCCGGAATTCACCGCCCTGGAAAACGTGTGCATGCCGCTGTTGATCGGCAAAACCGCAATTCCCGAAGCGCGCCAGCGTGCCACGGCCTTGCTTGAGCGTGTCGGCCTGGGCCATCGCCTGGAGCACAAGCCAGCAGAGTTGTCCGGTGGTGAGCGCCAGCGCGTGGCGATTGCCCGTGCCCTGGTGAACAACCCCGGCCTGGTGATGCTCGATGAGCCGACCGGTAACCTCGACTCCCACACCGCCCAGGGCATCAAGGACTTGATGCTGGAGTTGAGCACCCAGATGCGCACCGCGTTCCTGGTGGTGACCCATGACATGAGCATGGCCCGGCAGATGGACCGCGTACTGCATTTGCAGGAAGGTCATCTGGTCGCTATCTGACCTGTTGCAAGCCCGGTTTTTTGAGGCCGGGCTTTTTCATTTTTCCAACGGTGCCCGCGAATGTTCAGACCGTTATCGATTTTTATCGGCACGCGCTATACCCGCGCCAAGCGCCGCAACCGTTTTGTCTCGTTTATCTCGATGACCTCGATGATCGGCCTCGCCCTGGGCGTATTGGCGATGATCGTAGTGCTTTCGGTGATGAACGGCTTTCAGCGTGAAATGAGCTCGCGCATCCTCGGCATGGTGCCCCACGCCACTATCGTCGGCGTAAAGCCGATTGATGATTGGCAGCCGGTGGCCGCCGCTGCGATGAAGAATCCGCAAGTCACCGCCGCCGTGCCCTTCACCCAAATGGACGGCATGTTTTCCTATAAGGGCGCGATGCAGCCGATCGAGATCAGCGGCGTCGACCCGGCCCAGGAAGGCAAGGTGTCGATCGTGGCCCAGCACATCGTGCGCGGCAAACTCGACGACCTCAAACCTGGCGAATTCGGCGTGGTGGTCGGTGATATCACTGCACGCCGCTTTCGCCTGAGCGTGGGCGACAAGCTGACCCTGATCGTGCCGGAACTCAGCAGCGCGCCGGGCGGCATCACCCCCCGCATGCAGCGCCTGAACGTGGTGGGTATCTTCAAGGTCGGCGCCGAACTGGATGGCTCCATGGCCCTGATCCACATGGCCGACGCCGCTGAAATCCAGCATTGGCAGCCCAACCAGGTGCAAAGCGTACGCCTGGCGGTGAAGGACCTGTATGCAGCGCCCAAAGTCTCGGCAGATATCGCCGCCAGCCTGGGCGCGGCTTACAAGCCGGATGACTGGACCCACACCCAGGGCAGTCTGTTCAGCGCGATGAAAATGGAAAAGACCATGATCGGCCTGCTGTTGCTGATGATCGTCGCCGTGGCTGCGTTCAACATCATCGCCACCTTGATCATGGTGGTGAACGACAAAGGCGCGGACATCGCGATCCTGCGCACCATCGGCGCCACGCCTCGGCAGATCATGGCGATCTTCATGGTGCAGGGCACCGTGATTGGCGTGGTCGGCACCCTGATCGGCGGCGTGCTGGGGGTGATTGCGGCGCTGAACGTGAGTGAACTGGTGGGCTGGCTGGAGCGGGTGAGCGGGCAGCATATCTTCAGTTCGGATGTGTACTTTGTCAGCAACCTGCCTTCGGAGCTGCAAGGTGGGGATGTGTTGCTGATTTGCTCGGCGGGGTTTGTGTTGAGCTTTTTGGCGACGATCTACCCGGCGTATCGGGCGGCGAAGATTGAGCCGGCGCATGCGCTGAGGTATTCGTAACCTGATCGTTCCCACGCTCTGCGTGGGAATGCCTCACCGGGCGCTCCGCGTCCGCTGTTAGGACGCAGAGCGTCCTGGACTGCATTCCCACGCGGAGCGTGGGAACGATCAGCAGTCGCCCTTAGGCAACTCAATCACAAACCGGGTCCAGCCCGCCTGCGACTCACAATAAATCCTGCCCCCATGGGCCCGCACAATCGACTGGGTAATCGCCAACCCCAACCCTGCATGTTCGCTGCTGCCTGCACGCCTGGACGGATCGGCTCGGTAGAAACGATCAAACAGCCGCGGCAATAACGGCGCAGGAATGCCTTCCCCGCTGTTCTCCACCGTCAGTGTCACGCCAGTCTCGATCCGTACCCGCACTTCACCGCCCGGTGGGGTAAAGCGCAGCGCGTTATCCAGCAAGTTCGACAGGGCCCGGCGCAACATGCCGCGATCGCCCATCGTCTGGGCGGTGCCTTCGCGCACCAGCGTCACCTGCGCGTCCTCCGCCAGCAGGGCAAAAAACTCCAACAGTGCGTCGACCTCATCGCCCAAATCCAGGGCTTCACGGCTGGGCATCAGCAAGCCGTGGTCAGCTTTGGCCAGGTACAGCATGTCGTTGACCAGTTGCGCCATCCATTGCAGCTCTTCCAGGTTGCTGTGCAGCGCCTCGCGGTAATCCTCCAGCGGGCGTGGCTGGGTGAGGATGACTTGGGTTTGGGTCAGCAGGTTGGACAGCGGTGTGCGCAGTTCGTGGGCGATATCGGCAGAGAACGCAGATAGGCGCTGGAACGCGTCATCCAGGCGGGCCAGCATGGCGTTGACGGCCTGGGCCAGTTCCGCTAGTTCCACCGGCATTTGCTCCTGGGGTAAGCGTTGTGTGAGGGAGTGGGCGGAGACGCTGGCGGCCACTTCGCCCATGCGCCGCAGCGGTCGCAAGCCACTGCGCGCAGCCCAGGCGCCGAGCAGGGCGGTGGCCAGGGCCGAGAGGCTCACGGTCAGCCAGATCAAGCGTTGCATGCGCTGTAGAAAGTGCTGGTGGTGAGTGATGTCGAGGATCAGGGTCAGCTGTGGCGAATCCAGTTGGCTGGGCGTCAAGGGTGCGATGAACACGCGGTAGTCGGTGCCCGCCTGCTGCAGGCTATGCAGGCCGGGCGCCTGGGGCAAGCTAAGGTTGGGCGCGCCGTCCAGCCAGCGTTGACCCGCCCCGGTGATGCGCAAGGTGAGGTCGGGCTGGTGATCGAGTTCGGCACGCAGTTGAGGGGTGCGCTGGGCGAGGTCTTCCGGTGAGGCGACACCCTGCAAGGTGCTGCGCAGGGCCACCAGTTTGCTTTCGAGCTGTTGCTGGTCCAGCTCCATGAAATGCGCCTCGCTGGCCCGGTTGAACAATACTCCGGCGATCAACGAAACCACCGCCGTGCAGGCGGCAAACAGCAGCGCCAGGCGGCTGGTCAGGGACAGGCGCTTGATCACGTGAACCGCTCCTCCAGCACGTAACCCATGCCGCGCACGGTGTGGATCAGTTTGTTGGGGAAAAGGTCATCGACCTTCAGGCGCAGGCGGCGAATGGCGACTTCGATGATGTTGGTGTCGCTGTCGAAATTCATGTCCCACACCTGGGAGGCGATCAGGGTCTTGGGCAGCACTTCGCCCTGGCGACGCAGCAGCAGCTCCAGCAGCGCGAACTCCTTGGCGGTGAGGTCGATGCGCTGGCCGCTGCGCTCGACGCGGCGGCGGATCAAGTCCAGGCTCAGGTCGGCCAGTTGCAGCAGGGTGTCCTGCGGCGTGCTGCTGCCACGGCGCAACAAGGTGCGCACCCGCGCCAGCAGTTCGGAAAAGGCGAAGGGTTTGACCAGGTAATCGTCGGCGCCCAACTCCAGGCCGTGTACTCGGTCTTCGACGGCATCGCGGGCGGTGAGGAACAGCACCGGGATGTCCAGGCCGGCACTGCGCACCGCCTGCAGGATTTGCCAGCCGTCGCGGCCGGGCAGCATCACATCGAGGATCAGCAAATCATAGTCGCCCGTCAGCGCCAAGTGCTGGCCACTGGTACCGTCGGCCACCAATTCGGTGGTAAAGCCCGCCTCGGCCAGGCCCTGGCGCAGGTAATGACCGGTTTTGGGTTGGTCTTCGACGATCAGCAGTTTCATATCGGGCTCTTGGTCAAGGTGGGCGCCGGCCTTTATACCCTGGGCTCCGGGGTATGGGCACAAGCTGACAAAGTTGTAATCTAGCAGTCAGCTGGCTGGCAGCGAGACCATCTTAAAGTGTTGCCCAAGCTGGATACCTATTGTGGAGAGTGAAAGATGGCGTTGCGTACACCCCTGTTATTGGCGGGCTGCCTGCTGGCGTTGAGTTTCAATGCGCTGGCGGATGCGGCCCATACCTACGCGTTCGGCCAGCCGGCCCCGGCAGATAAAGCCACGCGCACCGTTGAAGTCACGCTGCGGGACATCGCCTTTGAGCCCAAGTCCCTGGACGTCAAGGCCGGTGAAACCGTGCGCTTCGTGCTGGTCAACAAGGGCAAGTTGCTGCATGAGTTCAACCTGGGCGACGCGGCCATGCATGCCGCCCACCAGAAAGAGATGATGCAGATGCAGGCCAGCGGCATGCTGACCGCCACCGGCATGGGCAAGATGGACCACGGCGCCATGGGCCACGGCGATATGGGCGGCATGAAGCACGATGACCCCAACAGTGTATTGGTGGAGCCGGGCAAGAAGGCCGAACTGACCTGGACGTTCAAGCAGGCCACCGGCCTTGAGTTCGCCTGCAACCTGCCAGGGCATTACCAGGCAGGCATGGTCGGCAAACTGACCGTTGAGTGAGGCGTTTGTTAAGGGCGGGAGCAAAGGCTGGTAGACTGGCGCGGTTTATTTAGCCAGGTTTCCGCCATGCATCCCGCAGCCGAACATTCGCCGCTGGGCAAGTCCAGTGAATACATCAGCACCTACACGCCTTCGTTGCTGTTTCCGATTCCACGCGCCGCCAAGTGGGCCGAGCTGGGCCTGAGCGCCGAGACCCTGCCGTACAAGGGCGTGGATTTCTGGAACTGCTTCGAGCTGTCCTGGTTGTTGCCGTCGGGCAAGCCGGTGGTGGCCATCGGTGAATTCAGCATTCCCGCCGACTCGCCGAACATCATCGAGTCCAAGTCCTTCAAGTTGTACCTCAACTCGCTGAACCAGACCGCGTTTGCCGACGCGCAAAGCCTTGAAGCCACCCTGCGCACCGACCTCAGCGCTGCGGCCGGCAAGCCCGTGAACGTGCGCATTCGCAGCCTGGCCGATATCGAGGCCGAAGGCGTGATGGCGCTGCCGGGCGTGTGCATTGACGACCTGGATATCAACGTCAGCAGCTACGAACACCCGCGCCCTGAACTGCTGCGTTGCGATGATTCGCGTGTGGTAGAGGAGAGCGTGCACAGCCACCTGCTCAAATCCAACTGCCCGGTGACCAGCCAGCCGGATTGGGGCAGTGTGGTGGTGGAATACCGTGGTGCTGCGCTGGATCACGCCAGCCTGCTGGAATATATCGTCAGCTTTCGCCAGCACTCGGACTTTCATGAGCAGTGTGTGGAGCGGATCTTCCTGGACTTGCAGCGCTTGCTCAAGCCGGAGAAGTTGACCGTGTATGCGCGGTATGTGCGCCGGGGTGGGTTGGATATCAATCCGTACCGCAGCACTGAGAACACCCAGTTCCTGAACGTGCGCCTGGCGCGTCAGTAAACCTTCATACAAAAAACTGTGGGAGCTGGCTTGCCTGCGATAGCGGTGTATCAGTCACTTGATGAATGACTGAAAGATCGCAATCGCAGGCAAGCCAGCTCCCACATTTGGTTTTGTGTTTGGCTTGGGCTTGGGTTAGATGCCGATATTGCCCAGGGTTAGCACGATATTGCGCAACGTCCCGGCAATGCCTGGATGGTCCAGTTCAAAACCTTCCACTGCCCGGTTCACATCGTCAGCGATGCTGGGTGTCTGGGTGGCCGGTTCCATTTCCAGCTGGACTTTGAACTTGGCGATCAACTCTTCCAATGCTTGACGCTTCTCGGCGGGCAACTCGGGATGATTCTCCAGTTGCTCACGCACAATATCGGCCTGCTGTTGTAACTTCTCGCGATCAGGCATGACGTTCTTTCCTTTTATCGATAGGCACTGGCATAGACCGCGGCGCGCCGTGAAAGGTCTACGGGCTGACCTGTAGATTAATCCACTGGGGCCAACTGTGCATGATCTCGATCAGGGCTTCTCGCCCTTGAGCTGGCGCAGGCGGATGTCGGCCAGGCAGGTGCCGAGTTCGCCGAGGTGGTCGATCACCGAGTGCACGCCCAGGCCATAGAGTGCCACCGTGGCCTTGCCACGCTTGTGTTCGCGTTGCTGCTCGGTGAGCGCCTGCCATTGCTGGGGCGACAGGCCGCAGAGCGAACCGCAGGAGGCCAGGCCGATGGTCCACAAGCCGGCATTCAGGCCCGATTGCAGCAGGCGCGGCTCGCCGCTGACCAGTACGCAGCCTTCCAGGCGTTCGATGTTCAACTCCATCAAAGCTTGCCAGCAGGCGTGGGGCGCAGGCCAGCGAATGGAGGAGGGCGAGGCAGCCTTGAGCCAGCCAGGCAGGCCGGCGCACAGTGGCGTGGTTACGGCGGGAGGCAATTCGTCCAGCCAGGCGCAGGGCACGCCTTGTTCTTTGAGGCTGCGCAATATCTTCAACGCCCCCGGCGTGGCCTCGGCGTCGGCGCAAGGTGAGTCGGTGCGCGCCAGGGAACCAAAATCCACCAGGCAGCCACTCAGGCCAAATAACACGGCGGTCAACGAGGGGGCGGCGGCGACGGCAATCTCGGCGTGTGGCATCTGAACGTCCCTGAAATAGCTGCCACGCTATCGGGGCGGCATGACAAGGGGATGACACTGTCGATATTTGTGGGAATTTTGTGCATTTTCCGTAAGACGATTCTAGGTAGCTGCCTAAATCGACACTTCCGTCATATACTGACAGCCTTATTCAGGGCATAGCGCCCATGACAGACCATTCAAGGAGCAAAAGCTATGCGCTGGAGCCAGTACTTCGCTCAGCTATCGGTGTGTGCCACCATCCTGTTGGCACCGTTCGCAGCCCAAGCGGCCTCGGAAGATGACCCATGGGAAAGCGTCAACCGCCCCATCTTCACCTTCAACGACACCGTTGACACCTACGCCCTCAAGCCCCTCGCCCAGGGCTATCAGTTCGTCACCCCGCAATTTGTGCAGGACGGCGTTCACAACTTCTTCCGCAACATCGGTGATGTCGGCAACCTGGCCAACAACGTGCTGCAACTCAAGCCGCACAACGCAGGCGTCGACACCGCCCGCCTGTTGGTCAACACCACGTTTGGCGTACTCGGCTTTATCGACGTCGGCACCAAAATGGGGCTGCAGCGCAGCGATGAAGACTTCGGCCAAACCCTCGGCTACTGGGGCGTGGGCAGCGGCCCGTACGTGATGATCCCGTTGCTGGGCCCAAGCACCTTGCGTGATGCGCCGTCCAAATACGTCGACAGCTATACCCAACCGTACCGCTACATGAACGACATCGGCTGGCGTAACAGCACCTTCGGCCTCAACGTCGTCGACGTGCGCGCCAGCCTGCTTGACAGCGAAAAGCTGATCAGCGGCGACAAGTACACCTTCATTCGTAACGCTTACCTGCAGAACCGCGAGTTCAAGGTCAAGGACGGCAAGGTCGTTGACGACTTTTAAGCTGTGACGTTTTGAAATGAAAAAGGCGACCTTCATAGGGTCGCCTTTTTTGTGCGCGCTGATCGTTCCCCACGCTCCGCGTGGGAACGCCTCCTGTGACGCTCCGCGTCACCCTTGCGCAGGGGCTGGATGTTGCGTTAGCGCATTTTCAGAATCTTGAGGCCCAGATGCTGGTCATCGCCTACCGCCTTGGCCCACACCACCTCTGTATCGGCCTCAAGGCCTTTGAGAGCAGCGTGCTCTGAATCAATGCGCACGGTCAGCAGGTCGCCCACGGTGAACTGGCGAGGTGCCTGCACCTGCATGCCGGAACTGGAGAGGTCCACGCAGGTACCGGCAATCTCCTGCCCGGCATGGATCAAAGACACATCGGCATCTATTCGCATGCGGATGAAATCGCGTTTTTCGGCGTAGTCGCGCTCGTGTTCGCTCACAGCATCCATCCTTACTTTGCGTTGTGGTTGTGAGGGTTCTTATAACTCCCGGTGATTTGCGGTGTAAAGACGCCCGGCGACCATCGGCATGAGCTTGAAACCCCTCACGGATGGGAGTACCGTCTGCGCCTTAGAAGGGCACCTCTGCTTTACCGTTGTGCATGGGCCAAATCCCAATGCTTTGTAGGACAGAGAGGCTAGAAAGCGAATCCAGTACGTGAGCCCGGCCATTGCCGAGCCGCCTACGCCAACCTAATTCTGGCGCCGTTTGCCCACATGCAAAAAACCAGTGCCACGCTGCTGATAATCGATGACGACGAAGTAGTGCGCGCGAGCCTCGCGGCCTACTTGGAAGACAGTGGCTTCAGCGTCCTGCAGGCCAGTAATGGCCAACAGGGTCTCCAGGTATTCGAGCGCGACAAGCCCGACCTTGTGATCTGCGACCTGCGCATGCCCCAGATGGGCGGCCTGGAGCTGATTCGCCAGGTGACCGACATTGCCCCGCAAACGCCGGTGATTGTCGTGTCCGGTGCCGGTGTCATGAACGATGCCGTTGAAGCCTTGCGCCTGGGCGCCGCCGATTACCTGATCAAGCCCCTGGAAGACCTGGCCGTGCTGGAGCACTCGGTGCGCCGCGCCCTGGACCGTGCACGCCTGCTCGTGGAAAACCAGCGCTACCGTGAAAAGCTCGAGACCGCCAACCGCGAACTCGAAGCCAGCCTGAACCTGCTGCAGGAAGACCAGAACGCCGGTCGCCAGGTGCAGATGAACATGCTGCCGGTCAGCCCCTGGACCACCGACGAATTCAAGTTCGCCCACCAGATCATCCCGTCGTTGTACCTCTCGGGTGATTTTGTCGACTATTTCCGCGTCGATGAGCGGCGCGTAGCGTTCTACCTGGCCGACGTTTCCGGCCACGGCGCGTCTTCAGCGTTTGTTACCGTGTTGTTGAAGTTCATGACCACACGGCTGTTGTTCGAGTCCAAGCGCAATGGCACCTTGCCGGAGTTCACCCCCTCCGAGGTGCTGGGCCACATCAACCGAGGCCTGATCAGCTGCAAGCTGGGCAAGCACGTGACGATGGTCGGCGGCGTGATCGACGAAGAAACCGGTCTTTTGACCTACAGTATAGGCGGTCACCTGCCGATGCCTGTTTTGTACACTCCTGACAGTGTGCGCTACCTGGAAGGGCGTGGCCTGCCCGTAGGCTTGTTTAACGAAGCCACCTACGAAGACCACATCCTGGAACTGCCGCCGACCTTCAGCCTGACGCTGATGTCCGACGGTATTCTGGACCTTCTTCCAGAGCCTACACTCAAAGAGAAAGAAGCCGCCTTGCCCCAAAAGGTCAAGTCGGCGGGCGGCAGCCTGGATGGCCTGCGGCAGGTTTTTGGATTGGCCACGCTAGGGGAGATGCCGGATGATATCGCCCTATTGGTGTTGAGCAGGAATCTTTGATGAGTACCGGAAGAATCCAATTCGCCGAGCAAGACGGGACCTTCGTCCTGAAGTTTGTCGGTGAAGTGCGCCTGACCTTGTGTTCGGCCCTGGATGCGACGATCGAGCGGATCTTCACAGCGCTGAACTTTTCGGCGATCGTGATCGACCTGACCGAAACGCGCAGCATCGATAGCACCACCCTGGGCCTGTTGGCCAAGTTGTCCATTCTGTCGCGGCAGAAGGTCGGCCTGTTGCCGACCGTGGTCACCACCCATGAAGACATCACCCGTCTGTTGCAGTCCATGGGCTTTGATCAGGTGTTCAACATCGTTGATCGCCCGATCCCCTGCCCGGAATGCCTCACCGACCTGCCGTCCCAGGACCAGTCCGAGGAAGTGGTGCGGGTCAAGGTGCTGGAAGCGCATAAAATCCTGATGGGCTTGAATGAGTCCAACCGCGAAGCCTTCCACGACCTCGTCAACGCCCTCGAGCGGCACTGACAGCTCCCCTGTTGAAACACATTCCCCTGTGGGAGCTGGCTTGCCTGCGATTGCGCCGTGTCAGTCGATGAAGTGTTGGCTGGCCCACCGCTATCGCAGGCAAGCCAGCTCCCACATCGGACGGCGGTCACACCGAGGCAAAAAAAGGGCGGCACCCTCACAGGTGCCGCCCTTTTTGCCGCTATCTGCCTTTACAGCTTGGCCGACAACAACGCTTCCAGCTTCTCCTGGTCCCGAGCAAACTGACGAATCCCCTCGGCCAGCTTCTCAGTCGCCATCGCGTCCTCGTTGGACTCCCAACGGAACTGCGCTTCAGTCATGTGCACCCGCGCCTCACCGGCGTGGCCGGGCGCCAATTTGCGCTCCAGCTTGCCTTCATCGGCTGCCAGTTTCTCCAGCAGGTCCGGGCTGATGGTCAGGCGATCACACCCGGCCAGCTCTTCGATCTGGCTGAGGTTACGGAAGCTCGCACCCATCACCACGGTCTTGTAGCCGTTAGCCTTGTAGTAGTTGTAGATGCGCGTCACCGACTGCACGCCCGGGTCATCGGAACCGGTGTAGTCGTTGCCGTTGGCCTTCTTGTACCAGTCGTAGATACGGCCCACGAACGGCGAAATCAGAAACACACCCGCTTCAGCACAAGCCACGGCCTGGGCAAACGAGAACAGCAGGGTCAGGTTGGTCTGGATGCCTTCTTTTTCCAGCTTCTCGGCGGCGCGGATGCCTTCCCAGGTGGAGGCGATCTTGATCAGCACGCGGTCCCGGCCAACGCCGGCTTTGTCGTACAGGTCGATCAGACGGTGCGCACGCTTGAGAATCGCGGCCTCGTCGAACGACAGGCGCGCATCCACCTCAGTGGAAATACGGCCCGGCACTACTTTAAGAATCTCTTGGCCCACCGCCACCGCAAAGCGGTCACTGGCCAGGCCCACATCGCCGTTGCAATCCTGCACACACTCATCCAGCAGCTTGGCATAGCCAGGAATCGACGCAGCCTTGAGCAGCAGGGAAGGGTTGGTGGTCGCGTCTTGCGGCTTGAGCTTGGCGAGCGTGGAGAAATCGCCGGTATCGGCTACGACGGTGGTGAATTGCTTGAGTTGTTCCAGCTTGGAAGTCATGGGCGTGCTCTGTCCTGTGGGTCTAGTGACATTACCCGAGCGCTGGCAGGCGCTCAAGGGCGCAAATGCGTTAGGTCGTTTGCGAGGGCAATAACCTGGAAACAGCCGTTTGAATCATCGGCCGTGGTGCTCATTTGGAGGGCAAAATCGATGGCAGGTTCAACCCAACTGCCCGATAACCACGTCATTGCCCTTGAGCCTGCTCCCAATACTGTAGGAGCGAGCTTGCTCGCGAAAAACCTCAACGATAACGCGCGCTTCCTGAATAAACGCGGCGCCTAAGGGTTTCTCGCGAGCAAGCTTGCTCCTGCACGCGGGCGAGGGGCAGCCGCCTAGAAGCTGTAGCGCGCAGTCAGCTTGAAATTGCGTGGGTCGCCGTAGATGTCGTAAGGCTCATAGGCGCCATTGGCGACGCTGGAGTAGTACTTGCGGTCAAACAGGTTGTTTACGTTCAACTGCAGATCCAGATGCTCGTTGGCCTTGTACCCCGCTACCAGGCCGGCGATCGTGTACGAGCCCTGGCGGTTTTTCCATGCACTGGTGCCGCTGCCCCCCGAGGTGCGGATCTGGCTCTGCTGGTAGAGGTCACCGCCAATGCGCCAGCGGTTCAGGTCACCGGACAGGTTGTAGATGGTGGACACCTTAAACAGTTGGCGCGGCAGTCGGCGGTTGAAATCCTGTCCTTCCCTGGAGGTATCGGTATCGGTGACATATTTGGTCTGGGTGTAGGTGTACCCGCCGGCCAGTTGCCAGTTTTCGGTCAGGGCGCCCTGAACTTCCAGGTCAATGCCTCGACTGCGCACCAGGCCGGAAGCCTCGTAGCATGAGCTTACAGGGGTTGTACCGCAGCCTTTGACATCAGGCATTTCCTGGGCACGATTGTTCTGATCGATCTGGAAGATGGCTGCACTGGCGTTCAGCGCACCATCAAAGTATTCGCCCTTGATGCCCACCTCGTAGTTTTCACCCTTGATCGGCTTCACCACTTGCCCTCCGAGACCTTTTTCGGTCTGCGGCTTGAAGATATCGGTGTAGCTCACGTAGACCGAGTGGTTGGCATCCAGGTCGTAGACCAGGCCGGCATAACGGGTCAGGTTGCGCGTGACCTTGTAGTTGCTTTCGGGGGTTTCCCGGCTTTCGAATTCGTACCAGTCCAGGCGGCCGCCGAGAATCAACGACAACGGCTCGGTCAAGCGCAAGCGGGTGCTGGTATAGAAGCTGTCCTGTGTGGTGGTCTCGGGACGCAGGGTGCGCCCCTTGGTGATCTCCGGCTTGGTATGACCCCGTGGATCCCAGCCGAAGAGGTCGACGTTACTGTCGATGAAACGCTCCCACAGTTTGCCGGTACGGTAGTCCAGCTGGCGCTTGCTGGCACCCACGGTGAAGTCATGTTCCATACCCAGTAGCTGGAAGGGGCCGCTGAGGGCCAGATCGTAGCCTTTTTCCTTCTGCTCCATGGCTTGCGTCCACAGGTAGTGGCGGTTGTATCCCCAGATGGAAGAGGCCAGCACGTCCGTGTTGGTCGTCGCCTGCATGGCGGCCATGCGCAGTTTCCAGTCATTGGCGAAGCCATGTTCCAGGGTCGCGAAATAACCTGTGGTGCGGTTGTCCATGTATTCATAGTCATGGCCCAGGAAGGTGTCGCGCGGCAATCCCAGATGGCCACCACCTCGGGCCATAGGCAGCCCACCCCAGACGTAGTTGGTGTAGTCCTTCTGCCGGTAGGCACCCACCGTCAGGGTGGTGGTATCGGTCAGGTCGGCGTCGACTACGCCGTAGTACAAGTCGGCGTCACTCTCGACCGCTTCGCGAAAACTTTTCGAGTCCTGCTTTGAGAGTACGGTGCGGGCGCGCAAGGTGCCGCTGTCGTTTAGCGGGCCGCCGACGTCCAGGGTGCTGCTGTAATCGTCCCAGCTACCGGCACTGCCGGTGAGCGTGGCCTGGAATTTACGGGTCGGGCGCTTGCGTATCAAGTTGATGGCGCCCGCGGGGCTGCCGGCGCCCTGAGCCAGGCCGGTGGCGCCGCGAACGATTTCGACGCGGTCATACATTGCCAGGTTGGCTTCGCTGCTGGGTATATAGGTGAGGAAACTGGTGGGGAAACCGTCGTACAAAATGGTATCGACGTCGAAGCCACGCGCGCTGAACGTGGGCCGCCCGGCGCCGCCGGAGGTATTGAGGAACACACCCGGCGCACTTTCGGCGACATCGCTGAGGGTGGTCATGGCCTTGTCGTCCATGCGCTTGCGCGTGACCACGCTGACCGACTGCGGCGTTTCCCGCAAGGTGAGTGGCAGCTTGGTGGCAGTCTGCATGGCCCCCGTCGTGTAGGAACCGCTGCCCTCGGTCGTCTCGCCCAAGTGCTGAGCGGTGATCGAGGTCTCACCCAACTGCAAGGCACCGCCTGATTCAGCAGCCTTCTCCAGCGTCACGCTACCCTCAGCGGTAGGCCGCCACGTCAAGCCGCTGCCGCTCAACACTTCAGCCAGTGCGGCCTGCGGTTCTTTGGAGCCGACTACGCCAGGGCTGTTCTTGCCCGACACCAAAGAGCCATCAACGATCACCCGCAAACCGCTCTGAGCGGCCAGACGATTCAGCGCGCTTGCCAAGGGCTGTGGTGCGATATTGAACTGATGAGGGTCGGCAGCCGCCAGATCGGACATCAGTACACACAGCATGGTAAGCGGCGCTACAGACAAAGATTTCACGCGCGAAACTTTATACAGCGGACGGTACATCGGCGCCTCCCCTAAATACGAAAAATTATCGTTCTAGGTAGTGAGACGGACGAAACACCAATAACCGTAAAAGATAATTGTAATATTCTGGGTGACCGCTAGAGACGGCTGTTCGTGCAGTGCTCGAATTTCATAACGACCGTGCGCAGCGAGCAGCACTGCCCCAATCAACGCCCCTCCAACAATTCCCCCGCCTGATCCAGCAACGCCAACGGATCACTCGCCTTATGAATATCCACCGACAACAACTGCCGAAACTTACGCGCCCCCGGGAAACCCGTCCCCAGCCCCAGAACATGGCGCGTGATGTGATGCATCGAGCCACCTGTCGCCAAGTGCTCGGCTATATACGGGCGCAACTGCGCCAGCGCCTCGGCGCGGGTGATGACAGGCGCGGTGCTGCCAAACAGCTGCTGATCCACCTCCGCCAGCAAATACGGATTGTGATAAGCCTCCCGCCCCAACATCACCCCATCAAACGTCTGCAAATGCTCCTGGCACTGCTCCAACGTCTTGATCCCGCCGTTCAGATTAATCTCCAACTCCGGAAAGTCCCGCTTCAACTGCGCCGCCACGTCATAGCGCAACGGCGGAATGTCCCGGTTCTCTTTGGGCGACAACCCCTCCAGAATCGCAATCCGCGCATGCACGGTAAAACTGGTGCAACCGGCATCCTTCACCGTGCCGACGAAATCACACAGCTCGGCATAACTGTCCCGGCCATTGATGCCGATACGGTGCTTCACCGTCACCGGGATCGACACTGCATCGCGCATCGCCTTCACACAGTCCGCCACCAGGGCAGGGTGCGCCATCAGGATCGCGCCGATCATGTTGTTCTGCACCCGGTCGCTGGGGCAGCCGACGTTCAGGTTCACTTCATCGTAACCGGCGGCCTCGGCCATACGGGCGCAGGCGGCCAGATCGGCCGGGACACTGCCGCCCAATTGCAGCGCTAGCGGGTGCTCGGCTTCGTTGTGGCGTAGGAAGCGGTCGTGGTCGCCGTGGAGGATCGCGCCGGTGGTGACCATCTCGGTGTAGAGCAGGGCGTGTTTGGAGAGCAGGCGTAGGAAGAACCGACAGTGGCGGTCGGTCCAGTCCATCATGGGGGCGACGGAGAAGCGGCGGGAGAGTGGGGCGGTTTGTAGGGACATGGGGGATCTGAGTCAGCGAGGCGAATGGGGCGTAGTTTATCAGGAACGGATCTCGGGTGCCGGAGAGGCAGGTATTGCGCGCATTGCCACTTCGAGCGAGGACGTTGCCGTGTGTGGAATACGCCAAGGATCTGCAGTCGATCGCCCCGCACTCTATATGGGATCGGATAAGACCAGTTGGGAACCGCCCATTCGCGGGTATGTTTCACCCGACCTTCGCGGCCCATGGAAGGAAACTGAGCGAGCCTATTGACGCTGTCGAAAATGGCGTCTGAGAAGTCGTCGGCTGCTTTTGGATTTTCGAGAGCAATGTAGTTTGCTTCGTCTTCCAGGTTCTTGAGTGCTTTTTCAAGCTACTCAACCCGCATTCTTGCTCCAACGCCTAGCGCGCATGGCTGCCACTTGGTCATCAGTGGCGAATTTGCCTTGGTCGGCTTCCTTTACTGCCAGCTCGATTTGGGCGGTTAGCGTTCTTTCGTGCTCGATGTAGTCGCGAAGAACGTCCATCGCCAGGTAGCTGGCTGTCTGCCCGTTGGTTTTGGCCAGGTCGGCGAGAGAGTTGGACAGGTCTTCCGGCAGGTTTAGGGATATCCCAGTCATGGCGGCCTCGATGGTGGACGGTTGTGGGGCATCTTACACCTTGGTGTGCTTGGGTGGCTCAGCAGTCTGTCGTGAGGTGTATCTGGAAGTGAATTGCTTTTCGCTACCTACTCAAAATTAAGTATCGTGGTCTGGCTTCGATATCCGCCCATGAGTGACGCGGTTCACGTCATAGGCTTTCGTAAAGCCAACAAACTGGGAGGGCAAAAATAATGACCAGAAACTCCCGTTCTGAAAGGGTGGATGCAGTGAGCCCGGAATGGTCGGCTGAGGACTTTTCTAAGGCCAAACCAGCGAGCGAGGTGCTTGTGAGATTGTTTGGTAAAGCTCAGGCGAAGGAAATGCTCAAGCCCAAGCGGGGCAATCGGCAGTAACCAAAGAGCACTTCAAAGTTTGTTTTGATGCTGACGTGCTGGAGCGATTCTGGGCTTTCGGGCTAGGCTGGCAAAACGCGAATGAATGCCGCTTGGCCGATTGGCTCAAGACGCACACGACAGATGAACTGAGGGCTTAATGACTAAAGGTTTACCCTAAGACAGTTAGCCACCTAGTGATTGGCTTTTCCTTGCTACGGTATAAATAAATCTGTCTCCTTTTGCTACCCGATAACTCTTGCGTTAAATGGCACATTGCCATTTCATAGGGTTCGACGTTTTGTCAGGGAGTGATGGCTATGGCAGATTCAAAAGTTGGCGTTTTTTTTAAAACAGCTGCAATGTGGCTGCTGTGCGTGATCTTCGTGATCATCGGCCTTGCGGGGATGTTTACGAGCTTTCTTGCGGGGTGCGTCCTTCTCCTAGCTGCTTGCATCTTTGTCCCGCAGTTCAATCGAAAAATTAAAGATAAATTAAACGTCACGGTGACTCCAGGAGCGCGTGCGGTGATTGCCGTTGTTTGCCTCGGCCTATTTTTCTATACCGGCAGCAAATCTCTGGATGCCGATCGGGCCCAGCATCAGGTTCAGAAAGCCTTGGCGGACCAGCAGAAGGCCGAACAGGCTCAAAAGAAAAATCGCGAGGATGTTGCTGCGAATAAAGATGCAATCTTGGTAGAAATGCAAAGCCTAACCGCCAAGCAAGACTACTCAGGGGCAATCGCTCTAGGTAGTAAGTACAGCAATGTAGGCAGCCTCGAAATTGATCAAGCTCTTTCGCAGGTACACGCTAAAAAGGTAGACGCTGATAAGCAGCAACTTAAAGCGACGCTCCTCATTTCTCTGGGAAATATCAAGCAGGACGATTACAAAGGCCTAGCTTCTACTTACTCGCAGCTTGCTTCGATTGACCAGGCATACCAACCCAACGCTGACAAATTCTCCAAACTTTCTGACCAGCAAGTCCAAGAACAGAAGGCTCGTGAGCACGCTATTTCGGAAAAAGCACGTCGGCAGAGCATGGGCCTTACTTGGAACTATGCAGATAGTGAAGACAACATGTCCGGTAAGCTGGTCCGTCAAGCTTACGTGATGTCAATCAATACTGTTGATTTCAATTTTCCGTACCGAGGCGTTCAGCGAGCAACATTGACCATCCGCAAGCATCCGCGCTGGGGCACCTCGGTGTATGTGGCGATTAAGAAAGGTCAGTTCGTATGCGGGTACGATGACTGCGATGTTGGAGTGAAGTTTTCCAAAGGTAATTCCAGGCGCATGTCGGCGAGCGAGCCAGACGATCACAGCTCCAATCTGCTTTTCATCAGTAATGCTTCGTCGTTCATTACCCAAGCTCGGAAGTCCGATAAGGTTTACATTGAGGCCAGCTTCTACCAAGAAGGCAGTAGGGTCTTCGAATTCGACATCTCAGACCTTGAGTGGAAATAATTAGAGTCCGCGACTTATCGAGGCAGTCAGTATATTGCATGAGAAACTTCCCACACTTTTCTCGGCTTGCCCCTCAGACCTTCCATAGCTAACCTCCTCAAGCCGCTGCAAACCCAGCGGCCGGAGGTGGAAGTCCGTATTGCTAAGGCGTTTTTAACTCCCGAAAATATTTGGAGCTTCGCCCATGCACAACAACACACGCAGTTCTTCACTTGATCAAAGCGCATCGCCCGTCGATCCCAAGCTTCAAGCCGCAGCCCAGCGCGCAATCAACCATCACTTGCCCCCATCCGAAGACGCTGCACCCGCCGAACACCCAAGCAACAACCTATTCCTCGTCAACCCAAACATCGACCCCGAAACCCTCCTGGCCAATGCCGCCGAGAACCTCGCATCCGCCAACGAAATGGCCGCCACCTTGGCGTTCGATCTCGACGACTCCCAGCGTGCCATCGCCCTGGGCATTCAGCAGTTAATCGAGTTGAGCTCGCTGCTCGTTGACCGGGCCCAGGAGCAAGTTGCGCCTGTAACCGCCCCAGTCAAAGCCTGACAACTAACCCTGCCGCCTTACCCAAGGCGGCAACCTGAACTCATGCTGTCACCCAGCAAAGTTTCATAATTCCCTGCGTCGTTGAGGTCTAGGATTCCCTACAAGAGAGGACCCCAGCGCCTCCAGCCCACAGGGAACTGAAACCATGATTTCGAACCTCGTCAAAGTCGTGATGATCACCGGCACGTTGTTGTTAAGCGCTTGTTCATCTTCATCGAGCGTGACCAACAGCGACCCGTGCTTTTCAGGCGGGTGCCAGGCATTTGGCGACCATAGCCCCAGCAAAGCTGCCAAGATGAATTTTGGCGGTAGTGGGCTGGGCAGTAGTTATGGGGAGTATGGTTCGGGGTTGTTGCATGATGATTGATGAGTGGTGGGGCAAGCATTAATGCCTGCCAGTTAAGCGTCATCGCTTTCTGTAGGAGCGAGCTTGCTCGCGAAAAACCTCAACGATAACGCGGGCTTCCTGAAGAAATGCGGCGTCTGTGAGTTTTTCGCGAGCAAGCTCGCTCCTACAAGAAGCCCTCCTACAGTTTGATCCAGTAGGGCGTTAATGGCCGCCTTTCATCCGCCGGGCGATCAGGTAGAGGCCCAGGCCCACCAGCGCTGTGGCGGCGCCGATGTAGCCGGTGCTGGTCCAGCCGAGGCCGGCAGTGATGGCCATACCGCCAAACCACGGCCCCAGCGCATTCGCCAGGTTGAACGCCGCATGGTTCGACGCCGCCGCCAAGCTCGGCGCTTCGTGTGCGATGTCCATCAAGCGAATCTGCAACGGCGCTGCCAGCGCAACCATAGTGCCCACCAACCCCATGCTCAGCAGCACGCCCCACAGCGACGCCGCGGCGAAGGGGAAGAACAGCAGCACGGCCATCGACCACACCAATATCAAACCCACCGCCCGAAACTGCATGCGGTCAAACAGCTTGCCGCCGGCAATGTTGCCGATGATGCCGCCCACGCCAAAGGCGGCGAGGCCGAAGGGAATCCACTGGGGCGAGACTTTGGTCACTTCGAGCATGGTCGGCGCCAGGTAGCTGAATACGCAGAACATCCCGGCAAAGCCAATCGCGCCGATGGACAGGGCCATCCAGACCTGGGGTTTGGTGAAGGCGCGCAGTTCTTTGCGTGGGTCGCTGCGTTGTTCGTCGTGGCGGTGGGGCACGAATTGCCAGACCAGGGCGATGGTGAGTAGGGCGATCACGCTGACCAGGGCGAACGCCGAGCGCCAGCCCAGGTGTTGGCCGAGGAAGGTGGCGATGGGGTTGCCCAGCAGCATGGCCAGGGTGAGGCCCATCATCACGCGGGCTACGGCGCCGGCGCGTTTTTCGGTGGGCACCATGCTGGAGGCGACCACGGCGGCGATGCCGAAGTAGGCGCCGTGGGGCAGGCCGCTGATGAAGCGAAAGGCCACCAGCGAGCCGAAGGTGGGGGTGAAGGCGGTGGCAAAGTTGCCCAGGGCGTACAGGCCCATCAGCAACAGCAGCATGTGTTTGCGCAGCAGCTTGGCGCCGAGGATGGCCAGCAGCGGGGCGCCGACCATCACGCCCAAGGCGTAGGCGCTGATGGCGTGGCCCACTTGGGGTTCGCTCAGACCCAGGTTCTGGGCGATGTCGGGCATCAGGCCCATGATGGCGAATTCGCCGGTGCCGATCGCGAAGGCGCCCACGGCCATGGCCGCTTCCATTTTGGCGGCGCTGCGCGCGGGCAATACGTGCCCGGGTGTTTGCTGGATAGTCATGGGTAACTCTGTGTGGAGGGTGTGCACGAAGGACAGTCGCCGATGCTACGCAAGCTGCGACGAAGGTGTCTAGAACCGCCATTTTCGGCAGAGTTCCACGCCTGTGACCGCAGGTCGCGGCTGCCAGGCTTGACAGAGGCGCATTAAAACCCGCGATTTAGGCCTGTCAATTGGCCAAACGGCGCATAAACGCTGTTTAGCGTGATATTCTGCGCGCCGTCTTGGGCTAGTCTTTCCCTGGTGCGTACACCCGTATACGTCCCAGCGGTTGGCTGTCGCCCAGGTAGCTGAAGCCAATAATGATAAGAAGTCAGCGCAGAAGGGACATAACAGTGAGGTCGATCCATCGGCCTTGTGTGCCCACCCTGCAGCCTTTATGTGACTGTGCAGACCCCGCGGTACGTTGCCTGACGTAGCGTGAACGAGGGTTACTCATGATCAGGGGCGGTAGGGCGGATGGCGTTTTATCATAGGTGCTACTGATGTTTAAAAAAGTAAACACTGCCCTGCTGGGGCTGGCTTTGTCGATGGGGATCACGTCCGTTCACGCGGAAGAGGCAAAGAAAGTCGATGTGCTGCTGATCGGCGGCGGCATCATGAGTGCAACCCTGGGTGTCTGGCTCAATGAGCTGGAACCGGACTGGTCCATGGAGATGGTCGAGCGCCTCGATGGCGTGGCCGAAGAAAGCTCCAACGGCTGGAACAACGCCGGTACCGGTCACTCGGCCCTGGCTGAGCTGAACTACACCCCGGAAGACAAGAACGGCAACGTTGAGATCCCTAAAGCGGTCGAGATCAACGAAGCGTTCCAGATCTCCCGTCAGTTCTGGTCCTGGCAGGTTCAGCAGGGCGTGTTGAAGAACCCGCGTTCGTTCATCAACTCCACTCCGCACATGAGCTTTGTGTGGGGCGATGACAACATCAAGTTCCTGAAAAAACGCTACGAAGCCCTGAAGGCCAGCCCGCTGTTCGCTGGCATGCAGTACTCCGAAGACCCGGCGCAAATCGCCAAGTGGGTTCCGTTGATGATGGAAGGGCGTGACCCCAACCAGAAAATCGCGGCCACCTGGAGCCCGATCGGCACCGACGTGAACTTCGGCGAGATCACCCGCCAGTTCGTCGCTCACCTGCAAACCACGCCGAAGTTTGACCTGAAGCTGTCGAGCGAAGTGCAGGACATCACCAAGAACGCCGACGGTTCGTGGCGCGTGAGCTACAAAAACCTCAAAGACGGCACCAAGACTGAAACCGACGCCAAGTTCGTGTTCATCGGCGCTGGCGGCGGTGCACTGCACCTGCTGCAGAAGTCGGGCATTCCTGAAGGCAAGGAATACGCAGGCTTCCCAGTCGGTGGTTCGTTCCTGGTGACCGAGAACCCGACCATCGCTGAGCAGCACCTGGCCAAGGCCTACGGCAAGGCTTCGGTAGGTTCGCCACCGATGTCGGTTCCGCACCTGGACACCCGTGTGCTGGATGGCAAGCGCGTGATTCTGTTTGGCCCATTCGCGACCTTCTCGACCAAGTTCCTGAAGGAAGGCTCGTACCTGGACCTGCTGACCAGCACCACCACCCACAACATCTGGCCCATGACCAAAGTCGGTATTCGTGAATACCCACTGGTCGAGTACCTCGCCGGCCAACTGATGCTGTCCGATGACGACCGCTTCAAGGCGCTGCAAGAGTACTTCCCGAACGCCAAGCAGTCCGACTGGCGCCTGTGGCAAGCCGGCCAGCGTGTGCAGATCATCAAGCGTGACGAAGAGCAAGGCGGCGTGCTGAAGCTGGGTACCGAAGTGGTCAGCTCTGCCGACAACACCATCGCCGGCCTGCTGGGTGCATCGCCAGGCGCGTCCACCGCGGCTCCGATCATGCTGACCGTGCTGCAAAAGGTGTTCAAGGACAAAGTAGCCAGCCCGGCCTGGCAGGAAAAACTGCACCAGATCGTGCCAAGCTACGGCACCAAGCTGAACGACAGCCCTGAAGCGGTTGCCAAGGAATGGGCCTACACCGCCGGTATCCTGCAACTGACCCCGCCACCTGCGATCCCGCAGCTGGCTGCTCCACAGGCCACCGAGGCTGCCAAGCCTGCGGCTGAGCCAAGCAAGCCGGTTTCTGACCTGGCGCTGTAAGCTACACCCACGAAAAAGCCCGCTGAACCGGTGACGGTCAGCGGGCTTTTTTGTGGGGAAATGTTCAGGAGAGCGGTGGGTGTCGCTCCACCGGGGGCAGCTCAACCGTACGCTCGGCCGCTGCCAGCGCCGCCTTCAAGCCCGCTTGGTTCAGGGGCACGCAATACGCCGGTTTGGCCCGCTCGAATCGCCAGCTTTCATCCAGCCCTCCAGCATCCACGGTATCGAAACCCAGTTGGTCGAGTAACGTCATCACTTGCGCCTTTGCCGTCGCGTCATCTGCTGCCACTGGCAATGCGCGGCGGTCAGGCGCGCCGTGCGGGCGGGCATCCTGCGTCAGGTCTGGGGCGAAGATCGCATTAAATACTTTCACCACGTGTGATTGCGGCAAATGGTCGGCCAGCAATCGGCTGGTGGTGGTTTCAAAACGGTCCAGTGGCGGAATATGCCCATCGCGATCGGGGTAGTAATTGTTGGCGTCCATCACTGTCTTGCCCTCCAGCCATTGGGCGGGGACGCTACGGTAGTGCGCCAGGGGGATCGCCACCAGTACCAGGTCACCAAACCTGGCGGCGTCATCTGCGCTGCCCACTTGCACACCGAGTATGCCGCTCACCACGCTGCTCATGGTGTGTGGGCCGCGGGAATTGCTCAACATCACGTTATGTCCGGCGGCAAGCGCCAGTTGTGCCACGGCACGCCCGATAAAACCTGCTCCAATCACGCCAATCTTCATGTGCTTGCTCCAGTGGAAGTAGGAAGTGGCTATGATGATTGGCAACCACAATGTGATAAATCGCCGTTTTGGTGTAGATGTTGTTACTGGGGGTGGGGAATGATGGATCGCTTATCGAGCATGAATGCCTTCGCGGTAGCCGCTGAATTGGGCTCCTTTGCGAGAGCTGCCGAACGCTTGGGCATGTCGCCACAGATGGTGGCCAAGCATGTCACCGCGTTGGAACAACGCCTGGGCGCGCGATTGCTCAACCGCACAACCCGTCGACAAAGCCTGACTGAACTGGGAGGGGAGTATTACGAGCGCTGCAAACATATCCTGACGGAGGCCGAGGCCGCCGACGCCCTGGCACAGGTCATGAACGACACGCCGCGTGGCAAGCTGAAAGTCACCGCCCCAGTGACCTTTGGGTCCTACAGCCTGATGCCGTTGATTACCGGGTTTTTACGTGAAAACCCACAGGTAGAAGTCGATTTGCACCTGACTGATCGTTTCGTCGACTTGGTGGAGGAGGGCTACGACGCCGCGTTTCGCATTGGTCCGTTGGGCACGAGCGGCCTCACAGCGAGACCTTTGGCACCGTATCGGTTGGTGGCCTGCGCTTCACCGGCTTACCTGATGGCGCGAGGCACACCGCAGAAGCCGGCAGATCTTGAGCGTCATGAGTGCCTGGGGTACGCCTTTTCATCGCGTCCGGCGGATCGAGAGTGGGTGTTCTTCCAGGGCACGATTTCCTACAAGGTACGAGTGGCCAGTCGTTTGCTCATCAATGAAAGCCGGGCATTGATGTCGGCGGCATTGGATGGTTTTGGCATTGTGCTCGGCCCGCAAGACTTTCTGCGAACGGCGTTGGCGAGTGGCGAGTTGGTGCGGGTGTTGCCGGAGTTTGAGGCTCCGAGCCGGTCGATGCATTTGGTCTACACCGCAAACCGCCAGCGCACCGCCAAGTTGCGGTGCTTTGTCGAGACGGTGCTGGGACGTTTTGGTCCGGTATGAGGGAGCACCACCGTGGCGGTCGCCGGGAAGCACACTAAAGGTCTACAGGTTCAGCAATCTGACAGACATCTCCTGTTAAAAATAACCCAGGCCCAAGCAGGGCCCGGCTGCAACAAAGGAAGGACTTCTTTCTGATGCAGGTGTTGGGCGTTCGCGCCCGAGGGTTTTGTATGTTGCTACGTTATGCAGCATTGGCCGCCGTGGTGGTGGCAGCGTCCGGGTGTGTACAAGAGCGTGTGGTGCATGAGCGCAGGCCGGTGCAACGTGAGTATGTTGAAGTGGTGGCGCCGCAGCCGCCACCGGTGCAGGTGATCGAAGTAGAACCGGCGGTACGCGAGGGTTATATCTGGTCACGCGGTTACTGGCGTTGGGAGGGCGGGCGTTACGTCGCGGTGCACGGCCATTGGGAGCCGGTGCGCCAGGGCTATCGTTATGTACACCCGCACTGGGTGCAGCGTAACGATGGCTACCATTGGCAGGTCGGTGGCTGGGTTCGCTGACCAAACCTCATCACCCTTTCCTCTGTAGGAGCGAGCGTGCTCGCGAAAAACGTCAACGGTTACGCGGGCATTCAGGTTGCACGCGGTGCCTGTGAGTTTTTCGCGAGCAAGCTCGCTCCTACACAAAAAAGCGGGCTAGCCGAGCCGTTTCATCCCCGCTGCCTTGGCCGCGTTCAGATCAAAGGTGGCGGTGTACTCGCACCCCGCCGCATGGCCACAGCGTTCAACCAGGCAGTCGGCAAAGTCGGCTTTGCCTGCGGTGAACTTGCGCAGTGCCTGCCAGATGATATCGGCGTGCTCGACGGTCAGCTCCCGCGTGTGCAACAAGGTTTCCAGCACCATTACCACGTCGCTTTTGGCCGACTGGTAGCAGGACTGCAACACCCACACCAACTCCGTAAGGGTCACCAGGCTGACAAAGCCTGGCGAGGCGGCGGTGAGCGATTCGATCAGTTGGGATGCTTTAGCGGATTGAACCGGGTCGTCCTGGGTCACGTAACGCACCAGCACGTTGGTATCCAGGCCAATCATCCAGCTGTTGCTCCCTGGGCCGCGATGGCGCGGTTCATGTCTTCGATAGACACGGCATGGGCGGGCTTGCGGATCAAACCCTTGAGGTCTTTGACGGTTTTGCTCGCGGCAATCATGGAAAACTTGCCGTCTTCCATTTCAACGAATTCCACCCGGTCGCCTGTTTCCAGGCCCAGGGCCGTCCTGACCTGGACAGGGATGGTGATTTGCCCTTTTGAAGTGAGTGTGGCGGTGGCCATAGTGAAGATCTCCATCGTGATACTCCTTACCTTAGGGTAAGGAATGACAGAGGACAATATCCGTTGGTCCATAGGTCGCTCGCTGAGGTGGGTGAGTTGGAAGGAATAGTAAAACCCTAGCCCGAACACTCGAACCTCACACGCCGGGACATGCCCCAAACAGATACAAACTATGACCGACCGCCGCTAGCTCATTGCACCACGCGGTAGCACGGTACATAGGCCGCGCCGCCTGGCAACTTCATGCGGTGCTGGGCCACGAAGGCCTTCAGCAGCTCATCCAGCGGTTTCATGATGGCCGGGTCACCGTGAATCTCATACGGGCCGTTTTCTTCGATCAGGCGAATGCCCTTGTCCTTGACGTTACCTGCCACAATCCCGGAGAACGCCCGGCGCAGGTTGGCCGCCAGTTCATGGGCCGGCAGCGCGTGGTTGAGTTGCAGGCTGGCCATGTTTTCGTGGGTGGGGTCGAACGGGCGCTGGAAGCCTTCGTCGATCTTCAGCAGCCAGTTGAAGTGGAACGCGTCGTTACGCTCGCGGCGGAACTGCTTCACCGCCTTGAGGCCAGTGGTCATCTGGCGGGCCACTTCAGCCGGGTCGTCGATGATGATCTGGTAATGCTTCTGCGCCGCTTCGCCCAGGGTGGCGCCGACGAACGCGTGCAATTGTTCCAGGTACGGCGCGGCATGTTTGGGCCCGGTGAGTACCACCGGGAACGGCAGGTCGCGGTTGTCCGGGTGCATGAGGATGCCCAGCAGGTACAGGAACTCCTCGGCCGTGCCGGCGCCGCCGGGGAAGATGATGATGCCGTGACCGACACGCACGAAGGCTTCCAGGCGTTTTTCGATGTCCGGCAAAATCACCAGTTCGTTGACGATGGGGTTCGGCGCTTCGGCAGCGATGATGCCTGGCTCGGTCAAGCCCAGATAACGACCATTGGTGATGCGTTGCTTGGCGTGGGAAATAGTCGCGCCTTTCATCGGACCTTTCATTACGCCGGGGCCGCAGCCGGTGCACACGTCGAGGCTGCGCAGGCCCAGTTCGTGCCCGACTTTCTTGGTGTATTTGTATTCTTCGGTGTTGATCGAATGGCCGCCCCAGCACACCACGATCTTCGGCTCCACACCCGGGCGCAGCGTACGGGCGTTGCGCAGCAGGTGGAACACGTAGTCGGTGATGCCCTGGGAGTTGCTCAGGTCGATACGCTGGCTGTCCAGTTCGTTCTCGGTGTAGACGATGTCGCGCAGGGCGCTGAACAGCATTTCGCGGGTGCTGGCAATCATTTCGCCATCGACGAACGCATCGGCCGGGGCGTTGAGCAGTTCCAGGCGTACGCCACGGTCTTGCTGGTGAATACGCACTTCAAAGTCTTTGTAGGCGTCGAGGATGGTCTTGGCGTTGTCGATATGCGCGCCGGTGTTGAGAATCGCCAGGGCGCATTGGCGGAACAGGGTGTAGATGCTGCCGGTACCGGCTTCGCTCAGTTGCTGCACTTCACGTTGGGACAGGGTTTCGAGGCTGCCCTTGGGGCTGACGGAGGCGTTGATGACTTGACGTTGGGGCATTCTGATTCCTTGAAAGCATAGCCACCGCGCCCGCTTGGGGGCGATGGCTTGAGAAAGGTGAGCGCCACTTAAGGTCGCACGAGACGGATATTTACCTCAGGCGCAAGGCCGAGCGCAAATGCCGTCCAACACCATCATGCCGCAGAACTTACTGAATCAGCTTCCAGTTTTTGTAGAAAACCCGACGCAGGGTAAAGACCAGGCCGGCAAACCCTGCGATCACGGCGTTGAGCACCGAGGGCAGCAAGGTCGGGCGCACAATATCAATGAACAGGCAGTAGCGTTTGGCGTCGTTTTTGTTGAAGGACGCGTGCATCAGCGTGTCATCGAATATAAACAGCGGGTCGTCGTGCCAGTAGTGCTTGTGCTTGCCCACCTGGATATACACGCCCTCATGGTGCGGTGCCGGCGCCATGTTGTAGAGCACACGGAACATCATGCGCAGGGGGCCGAAGTGGAACGACGTCGAGCGGTTCTCGTTGAACACCGAGACGCCGATGGTTTTCACGAACGGCAGTTTCTTGCGCAGTTGCGGGATATCCAGGGTGGTTTCGATCGGGCGACCGTACCACTGGAAGAACAGCATGCCGCGTTTCTTCTCGGCCATGCGCTCGTCCAGGTAGCTGATGATTTCATCCTTGCGAGCCATGGCGTCGTCGATCACCTGTTGCAGGTCTTCGCGCCAGGCCGGTGGCAGGTCGTTCAGGGTGTAGACATGCCGGTTGCGGCTGCTGAGCAGGTCGAGCAGGGTGTTGAACGGTGCCAGCACCCAGGTATTACGGCCGTTGCCGATAAAATACTTCTTGATGGTGTCGCGGTCGTACAGGCCGTTACGCAGGAAGTCATAAACGCCGCAGCACACCACCAACAGCAGAAACACCAGGCAACTGCGCGGGAAACAGTAGATCAACAGCAGAACGCCGAGCACCCAGGCCAGGGACACCAGCTTTTTGCCGACAGCATTTTTGCTCATGAAACGAGGCTCCAAAGCCGAAATATATTGAAACAATATCGTCATCATAGGGGTTTATGAGGCGCGCAGGCGTTTTTTAATAGGGTGAAATTGTGAAGCCGCTGCACAATTTGTAACCGTTGCCGTGCAGGCTCCGACGTTTTGTGGATTGAATTTTGAGAACAGAAGATTTGCGACTATCGTGACGCTTCGGTTTTTCAGGCGTCATAGACCGGTACGATTGAAGTTGAATGGCCACTATTGGCCTTCGGCACCTTGGAAGAGGCAGAAATTTTTATGATCATCAAACCGCGGGTTCGTGGCTTTATCTGTGTGACCGCTCACCCTGTTGGCTGTGAAGCGAACGTCAAAGAGCAGATCGACTACGTAACCAAAAACGGCGTCATCGAAGGCGGCCCTAAAAAGGTACTGGTCCTCGGTGCCTCCACCGGCTACGGCCTGGCCGCGCGCATCAGTGCTGCGTTTGGCTGCGGCGCCGACACCCTGGGCGTGTTTTTTGAGAAAGAAGGCGAAGAAGGCAAACTGAGCTCCGCCGGCTGGTACAACAGCGCGGCGTTCGAGAAGTTTGCCGTGGAAAAAGGCCTGTACGCCAAGAGCATCAACGGCGACGCGTTCTCTGACGAGATCAAGCGCCTGACCATCGAAACCATCAAGAAAGACCTGGGCAAGATCGACCTGGTGGTCTACAGCCTGGCCGCGCCACGCCGTACCGACCCGCAAGGCGTGGTGCACACCTCCACCCTCAAGCCAATCGGCAAAGCTGTGACCTTGCGCGGTATCAACACCGACAAGGGCGTGGTGGTCGACACCACGCTTGAGCCTGCGACCCAGGAAGAAATCGACGGTACCGTGAAGGTCATGGGCGGCGAAGACTGGCAGCTGTGGATCGACGCCCTGCGTGACGCCGATGTATTGGCCGAGGGCGCCAAGACCACCGCGTTCACCTACCTCGGTGAGAAGCTGACCCAGGACATCTACTGGAACGGCTCTATCGGCGAAGCCAAGAAAGACCTGGACAAGAAAGTGTTGACCCTGCGCGAGAACCTCGCTGCGCTCAAGGGCGACGCCCGTGTGTCGGTGCTCAAGGCCGTGGTCACCCAGGCCAGCTCGGCGATCCCGATCATGCCGCTGTACCTGTCGCTGCTGTTCAAGGTGATGAAAGAGCAGGGCACCCACGAAGGCTGCATCGAGCAGGTCTACGGCCTGTTCAAGGACAGCCTGTACGGCAGCCAGCCGAAACTCGACGCCGATGGCCGCCTGCGTGCCGACCTGGCCGAGCTGGAACCGAAGGTCCAGGACGCCGTGGCCGCACTGTGGAACCAGGTGACCGACGACAACGTCAATGAGATCAGCGATTTTGCCGGTTACAAGGCTGAATTCCTGCGCTTGTTTGGCTTTGAAGTCGACGGCGTGGATTACGACGCGGATGTGAACCCGACCGTCAAAATCCACGGCCTGATCCAGGCTTAAAACGCGGTAAAAAATGTGGGAGCGGGCTTGCCCGCGAAGGCGGTGTGTCAGTCGCAGCATCTGAGGCTGTACTACCGCTTTCGCAGGCAAGCCAGCTCCCACATTTGATCTTCGTTGCTTTAAGCATTGCGTTCACTCAATTAGGCCGTGCCTCCTCCCACCTGTCTTTTCAGACACTTCTTACACCTCGGCGCGCGCCTCCCTCTTGTAGATCTGTCAGACTCCAGCTGCTATCAAGCCACGCTAACGGAGGATCTGATGACGATTCGTGCAGTAGTTTTTGATTTCGGCGGTGTCCTGTTCGACTGGAGCCCGCAGCACCTGTACCGCAAGCTGATTGCCGACGACGTCGAGCGCCAGTGGTTCCTCGACACAATCTGCACGCAAGACTGGAACACCGAGCAAGATGCCGGTCGCTCCCTGGCCGAAGCCACCCGCACCCTGATTGCCCAATACCCCGAGCACAAGGCCCTGATCCAGGCTTATTACGAGCGCTGGCCCGAAATGCTGCGCGGTGAATTACCCGAGGGCGTGGCGATTCTCAAGGCGTTGGACCAGGTTGAGATGCCGCTGTTCGGGCTCACCAACTGGTCGGCGGAAACCTTCCCTTACGCCCGGGCCAACTACCCGTTCCTGACGCGTTTTCGCGACATCTTGGTGTCTGGCGAGGTGAAGCTGATCAAGCCTGACCCGGCGATCTACCACGCCAGCCTCAGTCAAGTGCGTGAACACTTGCCAGACATCCAGGCCAGTGAAGTGGTGTTTATCGACGACGTCGCCGGCAACATTGAGGCCGCCATCGCCTTGGGCTGGCAGGGCATTCACCACGTATCGGCCGAGCGCACCGCCGCGCGTTTGCGTGAGTTGGGCGTGGCGTTCTAGCGCGCCCATTTCTCCATCACAAAGTCGACGAACGCCCGCAGCTTGGGCAGGCGGTAGCGGTCCTGGCGATACATCAGGTGCATGGGGCGGCTGGGCAGTTTATAGCTGGTCAGCAAGGCCACCAGCTTGCCGCTCGCAAGGTCCGGTTGCACCAGGGCATCGGCCAGCATGGTGATGCCCATGCCGTTGATGGCGGCCTGGCGCAAGCCTTGGGAACTGTTGATGGTCAATGAGCCGGACACCGGCACCTCGACTTCACCTTCATCGCCAGTCATGCGCCAGAGTTTATCGGTGTCGCGCCAGTTGTCGTTGGCGGGGTAGGCAAACGCCAGGCAGTCATGTTGCTGCAGGTCGGCCGGGGTTTGCGGTGTGCCGCGTCGCGCCAGGTAGGCAGGGGAGGCGCAAAGGGTGAGGGTGTAGGCCTGCAGGGGCCGGGCGATCAGGCTGGAGCTTTCCAGTTCGCCGAGACGGATCGCCACGTCAAAACCGCTGTCGACCAGGTCCATGCGCTCATTGCTCATCACCACGTACAGGTCGATAAGGGGGTAGCGCTGGGCGAACTCACTCAAGGCCGGCATCAGGCGTTCAGTGCCGAACACCGGCGGCGCGGTGATGCGCAGGCTGCCTTTGGGGGTTTCGCTGTGGACCTGCTCGGCCAGTAGCTCCGAGTCGGCCACCAGCCCCAGCACTTCCAGGCAGCGCTGATAATACTGGCCGCCAAATTCGGTGAGGTTCTGTTTACGCGTCGTGCGTTTGAGCAGGCTGACGCCAAGCCGTTGCTCCAGCGCCCGCAGATGGTTGCCCACCATGGTGGTCGAGATTCCGCATTCCTGCGCGGCGGCGGTCATGCTGCCGGTTTCGACGACTTTCACGTACACCGACATTGCCTGGAACAGGTCCATTATCAAGCCCTGGTTTAAAGTTATTGCAGCGATTCTACGTTTATCCAGCAAGGGTGGTTAACCATACTGGATCCACCCCAACGATGCACTGGAGCCGCCACCATGACCGCCGCCTGCCTGATGAGCACTTATCAACCCCTGGCCCTGAGCTTCACCCGCGGCCTGGGCACGCGCCTATGGGACCAGCAAGGCCGCGAATACCTGGACGCCGTGGCCGGCGTGGCGGTGACCAATGTCGGCCATTCCCACCCAAGGTTAGTGGCCGCCATCAGCGAACAGGCCGGCTTGCTGCTGCACACCTCCAACCTCTACAGCATCGACTGGCAACAACAATTGGCCCGGCGCCTGGCCCAACTGTCCGGGCTGGACCGTGCGTTCTTCAACAATTCCGGCGCTGAAGCCAACGAGACGGCGCTGAAACTGGCGCGCTTGCACGGCTGGAAAAAAGGCATCGAACAGCCGCTGGTGGTGGTGATGGAGAACGCCTTCCACGGCCGCACGCTGGGTACCATGGCCGCCAGCGACGGACCATCGGTGCGCCTGGGGTTCCAGCGCCTGCCCGGCGATTTCATCAAGGTTGGCTTTGGCGACATGGCGGCTCTGGAGGCGCTCACCGCACAGTTCGGCACGCGCATTGCGGCGGTGTTGCTTGAACCGATCCAAGGCGAAAGTGGTGTGTTGGTGGCGCCGTCGGGTTACCTCAAAGCCCTGCGCGAGCACTGCACGCGCCACGGCTGGCTGATGATGCTCGACGAAATCCAGACCGGCATCGGGCGCACCGGCACCTGGTTTGCTTTCCAGCACGAAGGCATCGTGCCGGACGTGATGACCCTGGCCAAAGGCCTCGGCAATGGCGTGCCCATCGGCGCCTGCCTGGCCCGCGCCGCCGTCGCAGAGCTGTTCACCCCAGGCAGCCATGGCAGCACCTTTGGCGGCAACCCGCTGGCGTGTCGCGTCGGGTGTACGGTGCTGGAGATTATCCAGGAGCAAGGCTTGCTCGAAAATGCCGCACGCCAGGGCGAACACTTGCTGGCGCGGTTGCGCATGGAGTTGGAGGAACATCCCCAGGTGCGGGCAATTCGTGGCAAGGGCCTGATGATCGGTATTGAGCTGGCCAGCCCTTACCGCGACCTGGCCCAACGGGCGGCGCAGGAGCATGGGCTGTTGATCAACGTCACGCGGGGCAAGATCATTCGCCTGTTGCCGCCGCTGACGCTGGAGCGCAAGGAAGTGGAGATGATCGTACGGGCCATCACCCGCCTACTGGACTGAAATACGATTAGAAAATGTGGGAGCGGGCTTGCTCGCGAATGCGGTGTATCAGCTTGCAGATGCATTGGCTGATACACCGCATTCGCGAGCAAGCCCGCTCCCACAGGGGAGCCTGTATACCTTTAGAGATCACCACCATTCAGCCATTCCTGGTTCATGGTCTCCGTATCGCCCAAGTATTCCAGCAACCATGTCATGGCCGGCGACAGCTTGTTCTGCGCCCACGCCACACACGACGGGCTGGCTGGAAATGGCCGGCTCAACTGTAGCGCTACTAACTCCCCGCGCTCGATCCATGGCAACACCTGATGGGCCGGCGCCATGCCTACACACAGGCCATCGCGCAGGCAATCCAGGGCCGACGCCCAGTTGGGCACCACCAGGCGGCGCTGGTTATCCAGGGTCCAGGTGTCGCGCTTGGGCAGGTTGCGTGAGGTGTCGGTCATGCACAGCGAGGCAAAGGGGCGTAGTTGGTCATCACTGAGCAAACCTTCCACCGCCGTCAGCGGATGCCGTGCGCTGACCACGCACAGCCAGTTCAACAGGCCCATGTCGCGGAAGCTGAAGTGGCTGGCCACCGGCACCGCGCTGGTGGCGCCGATCACGATGTCGGTGCGTTCATCCGCGAGTGCATCCCACACGCCGTTGTACACCTCGTATTCGAGCAGCAATTCCACTTCGGGAAACTGCCGATAAAAGTCGAGCACCAACTGCCGGCAGCGCTGAGGTTTGACGATGGAGTCCACCGCCACTTTCAATTGGCCGCTCCAACCATTGGCCACCTGTTGGCACAGGCGTCGGGTGCCGAGCATTTTTTTCATCACGCCGCGGGCTTCGTCGATGAATAAACGCCCGGCGGGGGTCAGTTCCACGTCGCGATGCCGGCGCACAAACAACGGCACGGCCAACCATTCTTCGAGTTGGCGCACCGTGTAGCTGATGGCCGACGGTACGCGGTGCAGTTCCTGGGCGGCGGCGCTGAAGCTGCCGTGACGGGCGACGGCGTCGACCACATCCAGGGAATATTCCGACCACATAGGCGCTGCCTTCAAAATTATTGATGAGAGTGTCCAATTATTATCGCTTCACACAAATATTGTCAGCTTCATAATGGGCGCCAGTCAGCAAATAGTTTGATGGCAGTATTTACAAGGCTTCGATGAAAAATTCTTTTGGTTTTACTTGGTATCTGGCGGGGCTGAGCATGCTCGGTTATCTGGCCATGGACATGTACTTGCCGGCGTTTGGCGCCATGGGCGAGCAGTTGAATATTGGTGCTGGCGCGGTGGGCGCCAGCTTGAGTATTTTCCTCGCAGGCTTTGCGCTGGGGCAGTTGCTGTGGGGGCCGCTCTCGGACCGCCTGGGGCGCAAGCCCATTCTGCTCGCGGGCCTGAGCCTGTTTGTGCTCGGTTGTCTGGGCATGTTCTGGGTCGAAACCGCGCCGCAGCTGTTGGCCCTGCGCTTTATGCAAGCGATTGGCGTATGTGCCGCCGCTGTGAGCTGGCAGGCGCTGGTGATTGACCGCTACCCGGCCGACAAGGCCCACCGCGTCTTCGCCAGCATCATGCCGTTGATGTCACTGTCTCCAGCCCTGGCACCGCTGTTGGGGGCCATGGTGCTGAATCACTTTGGTTGGCAGGCGATCTTCGGCGTGTTGCTGGTGGTGTCGTTGTTGCTGCTGGTGCCGACCCTGTTCTTGCGCAACATGCCCAAGCGTCTGGAGCACAAGGGCAGCCCGGTGCGCCTGGGCTATGGGCAATTGCTCACCTCGCGGGTGTTTACCGGCAATGTGATGATCTTCGCCGCCTGTTCGGCCAGCTTCTTCGCTTGGCTGACGGCCTCGCCGTTCATCCTCGGTGGCATGGGCTACAGCCCCAATGACATCGGCCTCAGCTATGTATTGCCGACCCTGGCGTTTCTCATCGGCGGCTACAGTTGCCGCAGCGCCTTGCAGCGCCTGCCGGGTAAAACCCTGCTGCCGTGGTTGCTGGTCGCCTACTGCTTGAGCATGGTGGCGTTGTACCTGGTGGCCACCTTGAGCGTGCCGACCCTGACCACCTTGTTGATCCCGTTCTGCCTGATGGCGCTGTGCAACGGCGCCAGCTACCCGATTGTGGTGGCGAATGCGCTGATGCCCTTTGCGGAAAACTCCGGCAAGGCGGCGGCTCTGCAAAATACCCTGCAGTTGGGCCTGTGCTTCTTGGCCAGCCTGTTGGTGTCGTCGATGATCGAGCAACCGCTGTTGATCACGGTGATTGTGATGCTGGCGACGGCGCCGTTGGCGGTGTTGGGGTATTGGCTGGCACGCCCGAAGGGCAATTCTTCCGAACTGGCCAACGCCTGAGCTGACAAGACGATCAAAATGTGGGAGCTGGCTTGCCTGCGATAGCGGTGTATCAGTGCCAGATGGGCTAACTGACAGACCGCTATCGCAGGCAAGCCAGCTCCCACAGTTTTTTGCGTTTCTTCAGTTAGAACGTGACTTCCATGTTCAGCGTCGGCGTTGAGGTGCGGCTACCACGGCCGCCGTCCACGCCGAACTTGTTATGCCAGTACTCATAGCCCACTCCTAAATACAGGTTCGGCTTGACGCTTTTACCCGGTCGCACCGCCACCATCAGCGCTGTACGCATCAGCGCTTCCGCTGCGGTATCGCGGCCATGGTAATCCTCGCCTTTCTCTCCGACGTAGTTAATGAACCCCTGAAATTTCGCCGCATGGTTACCGATTTCGAACGGTCGCATCCACGTCAGATTGAGCATGTAGGTGTCGTCGAAGGTGTGGTTCGACTCCTGCGCGCCGGGAATGCCGGTGTGGTTCTTTTCCTTGTAATACATCAGGCTCAGGTCCAGTACGCCCACAGTGTTGAACTTCAACGTGGGGCCAATCACCAGGGCGCGCTTCTTGGCGGAAGCGAAGTTGTTGTTGCGGTTGGCGTCGAAGCCCAGGGTCAGCGCGTAATCCTTGATCAGCCCGGTGCCTTGCGGCAAGTCGAACACGCGTGAGGCATACAGCTGATGCCGGTACACGGCGTACACCTCGCTGCCACCGTGGTCGGTGCCCTTGCGCGGGTCGCTGCTGTCGGACAGGAACACATCGAGGTTGAGGAAATTGCTGCCGTAACGGTAGCCGCTGGCGTGGGTAAAGCTGTAGATGCGCTTGCTGAAGTCGTCGGGGTTGTTGGGGTTGGTGAAGTGCTGCCCGTAGCGAAACCCGACGCTGTTGTTCATCCATTCCACCGCGACAGCCTCCCCGCCGCCCAGAAGGGTTAATGCGACGGTGGCGCCCTGTAGTGCCTTTTTCATTCTTTTTGTCCTTTGGCGTTCTGGCTCGTGACGGCCGGATTGTTTTTGTAACGCCGTTGGAGGGTATCTTGTTCGATTGATTGTATACAACTCTATGGACATACAGTCTGAACATTGCATACAGTGAGCGCACAACAAAAACAGAGAACCCCTCACCATGACTATCCCGAAGGCGTCACCGCAGCGGCCCGAAGATGAAAATCTGGGCGTCGCCGCCAACATGGCTTACGGCCTGCAGCATGTGCTCACCATGTATGGCGGCATCGTCGCTGTGCCGTTGATCGTCGGCCAGGCCGCCGGGTTGTCGCCGGCGGATATCGGCCTGCTGATTGCTGCATCGCTGTTTGCCGGTGGCCTGGCCACGCTGTTGCAAACCCTGGGCCTGCCGTTCTTCGGCTGTCAGTTGCCGCTGGTGCAGGGCGTGTCGTTCGCGGGTGTGGCGACCATGGTGGCGATTGTCGGCAGCGACGGTGCCGGTGGCGTGCCAGCGATTCTCGGCGCGGTGATGGCCGCGTCCTTTATCGGCTTGTTGATCACACCGGTGTTCTCAAGGATCACCAAGTTTTTCCCGCCGCTGGTGACGGGCATTGTGATTACCACCATCGGCCTGACCCTGATGCCCGTAGCGGCGCGCTGGGCCATGGGCGGCAACAGCCGGGCGGCGGATTTTGGCAGCATGTCCAACATCGGCCTGGCCGCGCTGACCCTGGTGCTGGTGCTGCTGCTGAGCAAGATCGGCAGCGCAACCATCTCGCGCCTGTCGATCCTGCTGGCCATGGTAATCGGCACGGTGATCGCGGTGCTGCTCGGCATGGCGGACTTCTCCGGTGTGATGCAGGGGCCGATGTTCGGTTTCCCCACGCCGTTTCACTTCGGCATGCCCACCTTCCATGTGGCGGCGATTATTTCCATGTGCATCGTGGTAATGGTGACGCTGGTGGAAACCTCGGCGGACATCCTGGCGGTGGGTGAGATCATCGACACCAAGGTCGACTCCAAGCGCCTGGGCAACGGCCTGCGTGCCGACATGCTGTCGAGCATGTTCGCGCCGATCTTCGGTTCGTTTACCCAGAGCGCGTTCGCCCAGAACGTCGGCCTGGTGGCAGTGACCGGGGTTAAGAGCCGGTTTGTGGTGGCCACTGGCGGGGTGTTCCTGGTGGTGCTCGGCCTGTTGCCATTTATGGGGCGGGTGATCGCGGCGGTGCCCACCTCTGTGTTGGGCGGCGCCGGGATTGTGCTGTTCGGCACGGTGGCGGCCAGCGGGATTCGCACGCTGTCCAAGGTGGATTACCGCAACAACATGAACCTGATCATCGTTGCCACGTCCATCGGCTTCGGCATGATCCCTATCGCCGCGCCGAGCTTCTACGATCAGTTCCCAAGCTGGTTCGCGACCATCTTCCACTCGGGCATCAGCTCGTCGGCGATCATGGCGATTCTGCTGAACCTGGCGTTCAACCACTTCACCGCCGGCAACTCCGACCAGCAGTCAGTGTTTGTGGCAGGGACTGAACGCAGCTTGTGCTTTCGCGACGTGGCCGCGTTGCGCGACGGCGATTATTACCGGGGAGGGAAGTTGTTTGATGCAGAGGGCAAGGAGATTCCGCTGGTAGCGGATACCTCAAAGAAAGCCGCAAAACCCGAAACCACTGAGGTTTAAACAGGTAGGAGCGAGCTTGCTCGCGAAAAACGTCAACGATGACGCGTGCTACCTGAATAAACACGGCGTCGATGAGTTTTTCGCGAGCAAGCTCGCTCCTACAGAGGGCGGATTTCAACCCGCTTTGAGGGCTTTGTGCGGCAACGAACACGCCTCATCCAAAAACTTCACCACCGTCCCCATGCACGCCTGGCGTTCTTCCACATGGGGCATGTGGCTGGAGTCTTCAAACAGTGCCCAGCGCACGTTCTCTATCTCATCCAGGAACGGCTTGACCACCAACGGTGTGGCTTCGTCGTGCCGGCCGGAAATCACCAGGGTTGGCACCTTGATCGCTGACAGGCGACCGATCACGTTCCAATCCTTCAAGCTGCCGATCACGTGGAATTCGGTCGGGCCGCTCATGGCGTGGTACACCGTCGGGTCGGCATCCACCTGGGCGAAGGTGCGCGCCACTTCTTCGGGCCACGGGTTGACCCGGCACACGTGCTGGTCATAGAAAACCCGCGAGGCTGCCAAGTATTCCGGGTCTTGGTAGGTGCCGGCCTGCTCGTGCTTGAGCAGGGTTTCGTGCACGCCTTCAGGCAACAGCTTGCGCAGGCGGTTGGCTTCGCTGACCCAGGTACGCATGCAAGTGGGCGAGTTGGCAGGAATAAACGCGCGCAAGCCCTTGGGTTGCAAGATCGCGTGCTCGCTGCCGAGCATGCCGCCCCAGGATTGCCCGAGGATCGCGTAGTTCTCGCTGATTTGCAGGTGGTCCAGCAGGTTGTTCAACTCGTCGAGGAACAGGCCGATGGTCCAGAACGACGGGTCTTTTTCCGGCAAGTGGGTGGAGCGGCCGTTGCCCAACTGGTCGTAGTGGATGACCGCGTGGCCGCTGGCGGCGACGTCCTTGAAGGCGTCGACGTAATCATGGGTGCAGCCCGGGCCGCCATGGATGATCACCAAGGGCGTGCGGCCTGTGCTCAGGTCACCCGTGACGCGATACCAGGTCTGATAGGCGCCAAAGGGCGCGTAGCCTTCGCGAACTTTTTCGATGAATTCCATTTCGTACCCTGCTCTGAAAAAAAGGATCAGGGTTACGATAGTCTGAACAAAAAGTTTAGGTAACTAGCAAAACAGATAGGTTTTTGCCCAAAGCTCAACCTTCCAGCAAGCGGTAATGGGTGGCCCGAACCACTGCCTGAACACGGTTTTTGGCCCCCAGTTTGTGCATCGCCGAGGCCAGGTGCAGGGTCACCACCGCCAGGGAACGGCTCAATTGCGTGGCGATTTCGGCGGCGGTCAGGCCTTCAGCCGCCCATTTCAGGCATTCGCGTTCGCGCTTGGTCAGGCGGATGTGCGGATAAGCCCGCACCTCCTTGCTGAACAGCGGGTACGCCGCTTCCTGGAGGGCATGGGTAATCAGGCTGAAATCGGCCAGCGTATGTTGGGCGTCCTTCAATACCGTGCGCGCCTTGCCGGTGCGTAAGCCGGTGAGCGAGGCAAAACCGCCCTTGGGCAGATGAATCGGCACGCTGACGCCGCAGGTGAGTTGGCGTTCATGCAGGTAGGAGGAAACGGGGGCGTGGCAGGGGTCGATGATCTTTTGCAGGGCCGTCTCGGTCTTGGCCTCATAGGACCAGACAAACGGTGATACCGAGCTCAATGCCAGGTGTTGCACCGGGTCGATCTGGTAAAACCCTTCGCTGCACCATAAGGCGTGCCAGTCGGCCGGCGTGTTGCGCAGTTGCAACAGCGAGGGGGTGATCAGTGCGCCGTCGAGGTCGATGGGCACAGGGCTGTAGTCATACACCAGGGCATCAAAGCCCAGTTGTTGGGCAAGGATAAACGTATTGTCCATCTGTTCATCCAGGCTCCTGCCCGGTATGAGGCGATTATTGAAGGCGGTCAGCTTGGCCAGCATCCGTTCTGCTCCCGAATTCATTTGAATCTCGACTTGCTGCAAGTAGAATGCCACGCCCCGGCGAAGGACTGCCAGGCCAAACCTATAAGAAATACTAGGTTATGGACGCACGGCATCCTCGGTAGTGTTGACCTGATAAACGGCCGCTACCCGCCAGGCCGATACAACACAAGGAATGTATGCATGTGGCGTGAAATTGCCCCCGACCAGCAGTACAACGTGCAAGTCGACGGCCATAACCTCGTGGTCTACAGCTTTGGCGAAGGCGATGAGGTGCTGCTGTGTCTCAACGGCGGGCCGGGCCTGCCGTGTGACTATCTGCGCGACGCCCATGGCTGGCTCAAAGCACATAACCTGCGAGTGGTTGCATTCGACCAGCTTGGCACAGGCGCATCAGCCAGACCGACCGATGTCGCACTGTGGGAAATCCGCCGTTATGTCGAAGAAGTCGAGACCGTGCGCCAGGCGCTGGGCCTGGGCCGCGTGCATTTGCTCGGGCATTCCTGGGGCGGCTGGCTGGGCATCGAATATGCCGTGCATTATCCCGGTGCGCTCAAAAGCCTGATCCTGGAAAACACCGTCGGCGACATTCCCCACCTGTCCCAGGAACTGGAACGCCTGCGCGGCGCCCTGGGCAGCGAAACCGTGGCGATGATGCAACGCCACGAAGCCATGGGCACCCTCGACCACCCGCAGTACCAAGCCGCCATCACCTTGCTCAACTACCGCCACGTGTGCCGCCTCGACGAATGGCCGGAGCCGGTCAAGCGCTCCCTGGGCGACTGGAACATGGGGCCTTACGAAACCATGCAAGGCCCCAACGAGTTCCTCTATATCGGCAACCTCAAGGACTGGAACCGTCTCAAGGAAATGGCCGAGTTCACGATGCCGATCCTGATCACCACCGGCCAGCATGACGAACTTACTCCCGCCTGTGCGATGCGCATGAAACTCGCGGCACCCCATGCCGAGTTGCATGTGTTCCCCAACAGCAGTCATATGCCGTTTTACGAGGAGCCGCAGGCGTACTTCCCGGTGCTGCTGGACTTTCTCGCTCGCCACCGAGGCTGACGCATGAACCTGGCGCGCTACCGTTTTGTGTTGTCCCGGCCCCTGCAATTGCTGCCGGTGCTGCTGGGCATCAGCCTGATCACCTTCGTGCTGGTGCGCTCGATTCCCGGCGACCCGGCGCGCGCTTTGCTGGGTTCGCGCAGCACGCCAGATGCGCTGTTGAAGATCCGCGCCCAGTTCGGCCTCGACCAGCCCTTGTGGCTGCAATACTTTTACTTCCTGAAAAACCTGCTCAAGGGCGACCTCGGCCAATCGCTGCTGTACAAGGTCGACGCCCTCAAACTGATTGTCACCCGCATCGAGCCCACGCTGGTACTGGTGCTGGGCAGCGTGGTGCTGGCTTTGTTGATTGCGGTGCCACTGGCGACAATTGCGGCGCGCCAGCAAGGCCGTTGGGCGGACAAGCTGATCCGCGTGTTCACCACGGTCGGCCTGGGCATGCCGGCGTTCTGGCTGGGGTTGATGCTGATCCTGCTGCTCAGCGTGAAATGGGGCTTGTTCCCGGTGTCCGGTTACGGGCGCACCTGGCTGGACAAGGCGCACCATATGCTCTTGCCGTGCCTGACCATCGCCCTGGCGCTGTCGGCGGTGCTGGTGCGTAACCTGCGGGCAAGCATGTTGATGGAGTTGCAGGCAGACCATGTCACCGCCGCACGTGCGCGCGGGCTGCCTGAAGGCGCAGTGTTTCGCCGGCATGTGCTGCCCAACGCGCTAGTGCCGGCGGTCAACCTGCTGGCGGTCAACATCGGTTGGCTGATCAGCGGCACGGTGGTCATCGAAAGCCTGTTCGCGATTCCAGGCATCGGCCAGTTGTTGGTACGCGGCATTTTCACCCGTGACTACATGGTGGTGCAGGGCGTGGCGATGGTGCTGGCCTGTGCCACGGTGGTGGTCAACTTCCTGGCCGACCTGGTAACCGTGGCCCTCGACCCACGGGTGAAGATGCAATGAGCAGCCGCCCCATGATTGCCCCGTGGCGCTTGCGCCTGCGCTTTGGTTTTCGCAATGGCCGACTGACCGCCGCATGGGGTTTGTTGATCCTGTTCGCGTGGTTGGCCCTGGCGCTGTTTGCGCCGTGGGTCGCGCCCTATGATCCTATCGCACAGGACACCAGCATCAGTTTGCTGGCCCCCAGCCTTGCCCATCCGTTGGGTACGGACAATTACGGCCGGGATATCCTCTCGAGAGTGATCTGGGGCGCGCGCATCGACCTGCAACTGGCGGTGATCGGGGTGATCTTCCCGTTCATCATCGGCACCTTTATCGGTGCGGTCTCGGGTTATATCGGCGGACGTTTTGACAGTGTCTGCATGCGCGTGATCGATGTGGTGCTGGCGTTCCCGTTCCTGGTGCTGATGCTGGCGATCATGGCCATCCTCGGGCCGGGCTTGCAGAGTTTTTACATCGCCATGGCGCTGGTGGGTTGGGTGTCGTACGCACGCCTGATTCGCTCGCAGATCCTGGTGCTCAAGGAAAGCGAGTTTGCCCTGGCCGCCAAAAGCCTGGGCTTTGGCCATGGGCGCATTCTGTTCCGGCATTTGCTGCCCAATGCGCTGTTTGGCTCCATTGTGTTTTCCATGTCTGACGCGGTGCTGGTGCTGCTCAACGGCGCCGCCGTCAGTTACCTGGGCCTGGGGGTGCAACCGCCGACCGCCGAATGGGGGACGATGGTGGCCGAAGGGCAAGCCTTTATCACCACCGCCTGGTGGATCTGCACCTTCCCGGGCCTGGCCATCGTGACCTTGGCCATGGGCTTCAGCCTGTTGGCCGACGGAGTTGCGCAGGTATTGGGAGAGCGCTCATGAGCCTGCTGCAGGTGCGCGACCTCAGTGTGATCGCCAACAATGCCGGGCGTGATATCACCTTGGTGGACAGGGTGTCGTTCGACCTGGCCGAAGGTGAAATCCTCGGCCTGGTGGGCGAGAGCGGTTCGGGCAAGACCATGGCCTGCCGCGGCTTGATGCGCCTGCTACCGTCACCCAATCTGCGCGTGCAGGGCGGCGCGGTGCGGTTGGCCGGCCAGGACCTGCTGGCGCTGGATGATGCCGGTATGCGCGCCGTGCGCGGCGGGCAGTTGGGTATGGTCTTCCAGAACCCCAGCAGCCACCTCGACCCGTTGATGCGCATCGGTGAGCAAATCGCCGAGGGCATCCGCCTGCACCAAGGCGCGTCGAAAAAAGACGCGCGCGTGCAGGCGATCGAGGTATTGCGTCAGGTCGGGATTCCCGACCCCCAGGCGCGGGTCGACAACTACCCCCATGAGTTTTCCGGTGGCATGCGCCAGCGCGCCATGATCGCCGTAGCCCTGGGCTGCAACCCGAAGGTGCTGATCGCCGACGAGCCCACCACCGCCCTGGATGTGACGGTGCAGGCGCAAATCCTGCGGCTGTTGCTCGACCTGCGCGACCAGCGTGGCCTGTCGATCATCATGATCACCCATGACCTGGGCGTGGTGGCGCAAACCTGCGATGCCATCGCCGTGATGTATGCCGGGCGCCTGTGCGAGCACGGCAGCAAATACGAACTGCTGGCCCAACCGCAACATCCGTACACCGCTGGCCTGATCGATTGCCAGCCGGCCCACAGCAGCGGCCATGCGTTGTTGCGCACCATTGCGGGCCAGCCGCCGTTGCTCGACGCATTGCCCGACGGCTGCCGCTTCCACCCGCGCTGCCCACAGGCCGGCGCCTTGTGCACCGAGTTGCTGCCCCAGGGCGCACGCGTGGCCTGTCACTATCCGTTGGGAGAGCGCCCATGAGCCTGTTGCAGATCAAGGATCTGGAGGTGCGCTTTGCCGCGTCCGGCAGCGGCCTGCTGGGCCTCAACCGCCAGTGGGTGAGGGCGGTGAACGGGGTGTCGCTGAACCTCGCCGCCGGGGAAACCCTGGGGTTGGTGGGCGAGTCTGGCAGTGGCAAGAGCACCCTGGGCAGGGCAATTTTGCACCTCAACCCGATCAGCGCCGGGCAGGTGCTGTTCGACGGTATCGACATGGCCCATGGCAGCGCTATCGACATTGCCCGGCTGCGGCATGAGACCGCGATGATTTTCCAGGACCCCTATGCTGCGCTCAATCCACGGCACAGCATTGGCGAAACCCTGGCCGAAGTGCTGCGGGTACAACGCAAAGTGGCGGTGGCGCAGATTCCCGCGCGCGTCAACGAACTGCTGGAACTGGTGGGCCTGCGCCCCGAACTGGCGACGCGTAAGCCGGGCTCCCTGAGTGGCGGCCAGTGCCAGCGCGTGGGGATCGCCCGGGCGCTGGCGGTGGAGCCGCGCCTGATCATTGCCGATGAATGCGTGGCGGCGCTGGATGTGTCGATCCAGGGGCAGATCATCAACCTGCTGCTGGAACTGCAACAGCGTATGAACCTGGCGATCCTGTTTATCGCCCATGACCTGGCCATCGTAAGGCGCCTATGCGACCGCGTGGCCGTGATGTACCTGGGCAAGATCGTCGAGGAGGGGCCGGTGGAGGCGGTGTTCACCGCGCCCCGTCACCCGTATACCGCGGCGTTGATCCAGGCCATCCCGGAGATCGATCCGCACCGCCCGTTGCCAGCGCAGCCTTTGCCCGGTGAGCCGCCCAGCCCGCTGAATCTGCCGACAGGCTGTGCCTTCCACCCGCGTTGCCGGTATGCGCAAGCCATGTGTTCCACGGTATTGCCCCCCACCCATTTCCTGCACGAGCATCGGTACAGTTGCGTGCTTGAAGACCCTTTGCTTTGACCCTCTGCCATTCATTAACAAGGAGTTGTGATATGCACTCGCGCCACTTGAAATTGCTCGCCGCCGCTACCCTCACGGCCTGGTCGCTGACCGCCGGCCTGGCCCAGGCCGCCGGTGTGCTCACCATCGGCTGCCGTGAAGACAGCACCACTTTCGACCCGATCAAAAGCGCGCAGAACCGCGACACCTGGGTGTTTGCCAACGTCTACGACACTCTGGTGCGCGTGGATAACCTGGGCACCAAGATGGAGCCGGGCCTGGCCGAAAGCTGGGACATTTCCAAGGATGGCCTGACCTACACCTTCAAGCTGCGCGAGGCGAAGTTCTCTGACGGCTCGCCGATCACCGCCGCCGATGCTGCGTTCAGCCTGCTGCGCATCCGTGACAACAAGGCCTCGTTGTGGAGCGACCCGTTCAGCCTGATCAACACCGCCACGGCCAGCGATGCCAAGACCCTGGTGGTCACCCTTAAAACCCCGGCGGTGGCCTTCCTCTCGCAACTGGCGTCGCCAACGGTGTCGATCCTGTCGGAAAAAGCCATGACCACGATGGGCGAAGACGCCTACTCGGAAAACCCGGTGACCTCCGGCGCGTTTACCGTGGACGAGTGGCGCAAGGGCGACCGCGTGATCCTGAAGAAAAACCCGAATTTCTGGCAGGCCAGCAGCGTGAGCCTGGACGGCGTGGAATGGGTGTCGGTGACCGATGACAACACGCGCATGCGCATGGTGCAGAACAACGAACTCGACACGGCGATCTTCGTGCCGTTCTCCCGGGTCGAAGAACTGAAAAAAGACCAGAACGTGGTGATCCACGCCGACCCGTCCACCCGTGAAGATCACCTGTTGATCAACCACGAGCACGGCTTGTTGGCCAAGCCGCAAGTGCGCCAGGCCCTGGACATGGCTATCGACAAGCAATCGCTGGTCAAAGCGGTCACTTACGGTCAAGGCACCGTGGCTTATTCCTACATTCCAAAGGGCTCGCTGTACCACTACGCCAACAACCTGCAACGCCCGTACGACCCGGCCGAAGCCAAGAAGCTGCTGGCCGCTGCGGGTGCCCAGGATTTGAAGCTCAACTACGTGGTCAACGCCGGCAACGAGGCCGACGAGCAGATCGCGGTAATCATCAAGGACCAGCTGGCCAAGGTCGGCGTGACCGCCAACCTGCAAAAAGTCGACCCCACCCAAAGCTGGCAGATGCTGGTAGACGGTGAGTACGATATTTCGGTGATGTACTGGACCAACGACATCCTCGACCCCGACCAGAAAACCACCTTCGTGCTGGGCCACGACACCAACCAGAACTACATGACCCGCTACAAGAACGACCAGGTCAAGGCCTTGGTGGCCGCAGCGCGGATCGAGGCAGACCCGGCCAAGCGTGAGCAGATGTATGTGGAGTTGCAGAAGCTGGCCAAACAGGATGTGAACTGGATTGATCTGTACTACAGCCCCTATATCAACATCTCACGCAAGAACGTAAGCAACTTCCTGCAGAACCCGTTGGGGCGCTTCACCTTGGAGGAAGTGGTCAAAAACTGAGATTTTAACTACACCACAAAACAAAGGTGGGAGCAGGCAAGCCAGCTCCCACCTTTGTTTTGCGGGGTGTCAGGGCTTATTGCGCATCGAAGGCCTGGCCATTGATGCCTGCACTGTCCGGCCCCATCAGGTAGAGGTACACCGGCATGATCTCTTCCGGTGCTGGCCTTTCCATCGGGTTTTCCCCGGGGTACGCCTGGGCGCGCATGCTGGTGCGGGTACCGCCCGGGTTGATGCTGTTGGCGCGCACTGCGGCCACGTCTTCCAGCTCATCGGCCAGGGTTTGCATCAAGCCTTCGGTAGCGAACTTGGACACCCCATAGGCACCCCAATAAGCACGACCCTTGCGCCCGACGCTGCTGGAGGTGAACACCACCGACGCATCCTGGGACAGCTTGAGCAACGGCAGCAACGTGCTGGTCAGCATGAACATCGCGTTGACGTTCACATGCATCACCCGCATGAAGTTCTCGCCGGACAACTGCTCGATGGGCGTGCGTGGGCCGATGATCGAGGCGTTGTGCAACAGGCCGTCGAGGTGGCCGAATGCCTTTTCGATCATTGCTGCCAGCTCATCGTATTGATGGGGCAGGGCGGTCTCCAGGTTGAACGGGATCACCACCGGCTGCGGGTGGCCAGCGGCTTCGATCTCGTCATACACCTGGGCCAGGTTGGCTTCGGTCTTGCCCAGCAACAGCACGGTGGCGCCATGGGCGGCATAGGTTTTTGCCGCTGCCGCGCCAATCCCGCGACCGGCGCCGGTTACCAGGATGGTCCGGCCTTTGAGCAGTTCTGGCGGTGCAGAGTAATCAAACATAAAAAGCCTCGACAAAATTCAAGGTGATACACCACTTGAAGTGGAATCCATTTCCTGTGGGAGCTGGCTTGCCTGCGATGGCGGACTACCTGTCGCCAAATGTGCTGGCTGGCAGGCCGCTATCGCAGGCAAGCCAGCTCCCACATTGATCTCAGTGTTGTTGAGATCTTCGAACCATCAGCAACTGCACAGCGCGTTATCCAGCACCTTGCGCAATTCCAGCGGGTGATCCACCACCACGTCCGCGCCCCAGTGGCGTGGGTTGTCGTCCGGGTGGATATAGCCGTAGGTGACCGCCGCCGTGCGCGTACCGGCGTCGCGGCCGGATTCGATGTCGCGCAGGTCATCGCCCACGAACAGCACGCTGGCCGGGTCCAGGTTGAGCATCTTGCACGCCAGGATCATCGGCTCCGGGTCGGGCTTGCTGTTTTTTACGTGGTCTGGGCAGATCAGCACGGCCGAACGCTCGGCCAGGCCCAGGCGCTGCATGATCGGTTCGGCAAAGCGCACCGGCTTGTTGGTGACGACGCCCCAGATCAGCTTGGCTTTCTCGATGTCTTCCAGCAGCTCGGCCATGCCGTCGAACAGTTTGCTGTGCACTGCGCAATCCTTGAGGTAACGCTCCAGGAATTCCTGGCGCAGTTCCTCAAAGCCCGGCGACTCCGGGTCCATCGAGAACGTCACGGCGACCATCGCCCGCGCACCACCGGAAATTTCATCGCGGATGTGTGCGGGGTTGATCGGCGCCAGGCCACGGTCGGCGCGCATGGCCTGGCAGATGGCGATAAAGTCCGGCGCGGTGTCCAGCAGGGTACCGTCCATGTCGAAGAGAACCGCTCGCAACTTCACAGGCTTACTCCTCGCGCAGGGTCTGGATCATGTAGTTGACGTCAACGTCGTTGGCCAGCTTGTAGTGCTTGGTCAGCGGGTTGTAGGTCAGGCCGATGATGTCCTTGACGGTCAGCCCGGCCTGGCGGCTCCAGGCACCCAGCTCGGAAGGGCGGATGAATTTCTTGAAGTCATGGGTGCCGCGCGGCAGCAGCTTCATGATGTATTCGGCGCCGATGATCGCGAACAGGTAAGCCTTGGGGTTGCGGTTGATGGTGGAGAAGAACACCTGGCCGCCGGGCTTGACCATGCGGAAACAGGCGCGGATCACCGAGGACGGGTCTGGCACGTGTTCGAGCATTTCCAGGCAGGTGACCACGTCGAACTGCTCGGGCATTTCTTCGGCCAGGGCTTCGGCGGTGATCTGGCGGTATTCCACGCTCACGCCGGATTCGAGCTGGTGCAACTGGGCCACGGCCAGCGGCGCTTCGCCCATGTCGATGCCCATGACGGTGGCGCCACGCTGGGCCATGGCTTCGCTGAGGATGCCGCCGCCGCAACCGACGTCCAGCACCTTCTTGCCGGCCAGGTTGACGCGCTCGTCAATCCAGTTGACCCGCAGTGGGTTGATGTCGTGCAGGGGTTTGAATTCGCTCTCGCGGTCCCACCAGCGGTGGGCCAGGGCTTCAAACTTGGCGATTTCGGCGTGGTCGACGTTGCTCATGGTCAATCCTCTGAATCTGATAAGTCGGTGTGTCGCGGCTGAACCCAAGGCTTCAGCCGCGTCGTTATTCGCTGTGCCCGCTGATGCGTTGGCCCCAGGCAATGGCCGTGGCGGTCAACTGTTGTTCATCCATGCGGGTCAATTGCCGGTCGTCGAGCAATGGCTTGCCGGCGACCCAAAGGTGTTTCACGCAATCGCGCCCGGTGGCATATATAAGCTGTGAGACCGGATCGTAGATCGGTTGTTGCGCCAGCCCGGAAAGATCAAAGGCGACGATGTCTGCCGCCTTGCCGACTTCCAATGAGCCAATCTGGCTGTCCAGGCCCATCGCCCTGGCACCGTTGAGCGTGGCCATGCGCAAGGCGCGGTGGGCATCCAGTGCTGTAGCGGAACCGGCCACGGCCTTGGCCAGCATCGCCGCCGTGCGGGTTTCGCCGAGCAAATCCAGGTCATTGTTGCTGGCGGCGCCGTCGGTGCCGATGGCCACGTTGACGCCAGCCTGCCACAAGCCCTCCACCGGGCAAAAGCCGCTGGCCAGTTTCAGGTTCGATTCCGGGCAGTGAATGACGCTGGTGTTGCTTTCTACCAGCAAAGCCAGGTCGTCTTCGCTGATTTGGGTCATGTGCACGGCCTGAAAGCGCGGGCCCAGCAGGCCGAGGCGAGCCAGGCGTGCCAATGGCCGCTCGCCGGTCTGCTCGACGGCTTGCTGCACTTCAAAGGCGGTTTCGTGAACGTGCATATGGATCACGGCGTCCAGCTCTTCGGCGATCACCCGGATCTTTTCCAGGTTGGCATCGCATACGGTGTACGGCGCGTGGGGGCCGAAGGTGATCTTGATGCGCGGGTGGTGCTTGAGGTCGCCGAACAGCTCGATACCCTGGCGAATCGCCTCGTCGGCACTGCTGGCGCCGGGAATCGGGAAGTCGAGGATCGGCAACGCGATCTGCGCACGCATACCGCTGTTGTGCACGCAGTCGCTGGCGACCTTGGGGTAGAAATACATGTCCGAAAAGCAGGTGATGCCGCCCTTGATCTGCTCGGCGATGGCCAGGTTGGTGCCGTCGCGCACGAACGCTTCGTCGACCCACTTGGCTTCGGCGGGCCAGATGTGTTTTTCCAGCCATGTCATCAGCGGCAAATCGTCGGCCAGGCCACGGAACAGGGTCATGGCGGCATGGCCGTGGGCATTGATCAGGCCAGGGCTGAGCAGCATACCGGGCAGTTCACGCACCTCGCGCGCTGCCAGCTTCAACGCCGCGTCCCGTGGCCCGATAAAGGCAATGCAGCCATCGCGGATACCCAGGCCATGCTCTTTGAGCACCACGCCAGCGGGCTCGACGGGTACCAGCCAGGTCGGCAGCAGCAACAAGTCGAGCGGGGCGGCAGTGGAGGTCATCGCAGGCTTCTTCCCAGGCAGCTATAAAAGAAGGGCGAAGTATACCCGAGCGTCCTGGCTGGCGGATCGCTATAATCGGCGGCTTTTGTTCATGAGTGCGGGGTAAGGGATGCGCGACCGACTGTTGGCTGCAGAGAAAGTGAAGGCCATCCAATGGCGTGATGGCGCGCTGCACCTGCTCGATCAGCGTGTTTTGCCGTCCCGTGAGCGCTGGGTAGCCTGCGTTACCGTTGAAGCGGTGGCCGACGCCATTCGCACCATGGTAGTGCGTGGCGCGCCGGCTATCGGCATCTGCGCCGCCTATGGCTTGGTGCTCGCTGCCCGCGAGCGCATCGCCGAGGGTGGCGACTGGCAGGCCGCGTGGGAAGAAGACTACGCCTTGCTGGCTCATACCCGCCCGACCGCATCGAACCTGTTCTGGGCCTTGCAGCGCATGCGCGACCGCCTCGACCGCCTCAAGCCGCACGCCGACCCGCTGGTGGTGCTGGAAGCCGAAGCCGTCGCGATCCATGAAAGCGACCGGGAGGCCAATGTGGTCATGGCCCAGTTGGGTATGGAGCGGATTCGCAAGCACCAGGGCAACGCCCAGGCGATCCTCACCCATGGCAACGCCGGCGCGTTGGCTTCCGGCGGCGTTGGCACAGCCCTCGGGGTGATTCATGCGGCGTATCTGGAGGGCTTGGTCGAGCAGGTCTATGTCAATGAAACCCGTCCATGGCTGCAAGGCTCGCGTCTGACGGCGTGGGAGTTGGCGGGCCAGGGCATCCCGGTGGCGGTAAATGCCGACTCCGCCGGGGCGCATATCCTCAAGACCAAAGGCGTGACGTGGGTGGTGGTCGGTGCTGACTGTATCGCGGCCAATGGCGATGTGATCAGCAAGATCGGCACTTATCAGCTGGCCGTGTGTGCCATGCACCATGGCGTGCGTTTTATGGTGGTAGCGTCGAGTTCGACCCTGGATTTGATGATGGCTACTGGTGATGATGTCGCCCTGGAGCAGCGCGATAGTGGTGAGTTGCTTGAGGTTGATGGGCAGCGGTTGGATGTCGCGGCGTTTAACCCTGTGTTTGATGTGACGCCTGCGGATCTGATTGATGTCATCGTGACTGAAAAGGGCGTGGTGGAGCGGCCGGATGTGGCCAAGTTGGCCAAGTTGATGTGCCGTAAGCGCCTGCATTGAGTGTGTTGGCGCCTGTGGGGGCGCTATCGCAGGCAAGCCAGCTCCCACATTTAACGGTGTTCACAAATCAAAGGTGGGAGCTGGCTTGCCTGCGATTGGCCCTTGAAGTCAACAAAACTCCTGCATTCCACCCTCAAAAAAAAGCACCATCGCGCCTCTGAGCCCCTCTCGTCCCCTTCAAGCCTGTCATCCGTCAAATTACTAGCCTCCATGCGCATCAGGGGGATAGGTGCGTGGCGGCGATTGTGATAACATCCGGCGGTTTCCAGGGCTGCCCCGAGGGGTGGCCTATAACGTGCAGATCCGTGTCATAACTCGTTGATTTGTCGTAAGTCGTTGTCAGGCACCGTGCCGGCAGCGGCGAGCTTCGTTCGTCCCGAATGGATGTGACGAGGTTTCACCCGAAAAAGGAATCAGGCTTCTCATGGGCGAACTGGCCAAAGAAATCCTCCCGGTCAATATCGAAGACGAGCTGAAACAGTCCTACCTCGACTACGCGATGAGCGTAATTGTCGGTCGGGCACTGCCTGATGCGCGCGATGGCTTGAAGCCCGTGCACCGGCGTGTGCTGTTCGCGATGAGCGAGCTGGGTAACGACTGGAACAAGCCGTACAAGAAATCTGCCCGTGTTGTCGGTGACGTGATCGGTAAGTATCACCCTCACGGCGACACTGCGGTGTACGACACCATCGTTCGGATGGCGCAGCCGTTTTCCCTGCGCTACCTGCTGGTAGACGGCCAGGGCAACTTCGGTTCGGTGGACGGCGACAACGCCGCGGCCATGCGATACACCGAAGTGCGCATGACCAAGCTGGCGCACGAGCTGCTGGCCGACCTGCACAAAGAAACCGTGGACTGGGTGCCGAACTACGACGGCACCGAAATGATCCCGGCTGTCATGCCCACCAAGATCCCCAACCTGCTGGTCAACGGTTCCAGCGGTATCGCCGTGGGCATGGCCACCAACATCCCGCCGCACAACCTCGGTGAGGTCATCGACGGTTGCCTGGCCCTTATCGACAACCCTGAGCTGACCGTCGATGAGCTGATGCAATACATCCCCGGCCCGGACTTCCCGACCGCCGCGATCATCAACGGTCGCGCCGGCATCATCGAAGCCTACCGCACCGGTCGCGGGCGCATTTACATGCGTGCCCGCTCGATGATCGAAGACATCGACAAGGTCGGTGGCCGCCAGCAGATCGTCATCACCGAACTCCCGTACCAGCTGAACAAGGCACGCTTGATCGAGAAGATCGCCGAGCTGGTTAAAGAGAAGAAGCTGGAAGGCATCACCGAGCTGCGCGACGAGTCCGACAAAGACGGTATGCGCGTAGTAATCGAGCTGCGCCGTGGCGAAGTGCCTGAGGTGATCCTCAACAACCTCTACGCCCAGACCCAGCTGCAAAGCGTGTTTGGTATCAACGTGGTTGCCCTGATCGACGGCCGCCCGCGCATCCTGAACCTCAAGGACCTGCTGGAAGCCTTCGTGCGTCACCGCCGCGAAGTGGTGACCCGCCGCACCGTGTTCGAACTGCGCAAGGCCCGCGAGCGCGGCCATATCCTGGAAGGCCAGGCGGTTGCGCTGTCGAACATCGACCCGGTGATCGCCCTGATCAAGGCCTCGCCAACCCCGTCGGAAGCCAAGGAAGCGCTGATCAGCACGCCGTGGGAATCCAGCGCCGTAGTGGCCATGGTTGAGCGCGCTGGCGCCGACTCCTGCCGCCCCGAGACCCTGGACCCGCAATACGGCCTGCGCGAAGGCAAGTACTTCCTGTCGCCAGAACAGGCCCAGGCCATCCTGGAACTGCGTTTGCACCGCCTCACCGGCCTTGAGCACGAGAAGCTCCTGGCCGAGTACCAGGAGATCCTCAACCAGATCGGCGAGTTGATCCGCATCCTCAGCAGCGCCGTGCGCCTGATGGAAGTGATCCGCGAAGAACTGGAAGTGATCCGCGCCGAATACGGCGACGTGCGCCGTACCGAAATCCTCGATGCGCGCCTGGACCTGACCCTGGGTGACATGATCCCGGAAGAAGAGCGCGTGGTGACCATCTCCCACGGCGGCTATGCCAAGACCCAGCCGCTGGCGGCTTACCAGGCCCAGCGTCGTGGCGGTAAAGGTAAATCGGCTACCGGCGTGAAGGATGAGGACTACATCGCTCACCTGCTGGTCGCCAACAGCCACACCACGCTGCTGCTGTTCTCCAGCAAGGGCAAGGTGTACTGGCTCAAGACCTACGAAATCCCGGAAGCCTCCCGCGCTGCCCGTGGTCGTCCGTTGGTCAACCTGCTGCCGCTGGACAGTGATGAATACATCACCACCATGCTGCCGGTCGAGGAATACACCGAAGGTCACTTCATCTTCATGGCCACCGCCAAAGGCACCGTGAAGAAGACCCCGTTGGAATCCTTCAGCCGTCAACGCAGCGTGGGCCTGATCGCCCTGGAGCTGGATGAAGGCGACGTGCTGATTTCCGCAGCCATCACCGACGGCGAGCGCGAGGTCATGCTGTTCTCCGATGGCGGCAAGGTCACACGCTTCAAGGAATCCGATGTACGTGCCATGGGCCGTACCGCCCGCGGTGTGCGCGGCATGCGCCTGCCAGAAGGGCAGAAGCTGATTTCGATGCTGATCCCGGAAGAAGGCAGCCAGATCCTCACCGCTTCCGAGCGTGGTTATGGCAAGCGCACCGCCATCAGTGAGTTCCCGGAGTACAAGCGTGGTGGCCAGGGCGTGATCGCCATGGTCAGCAACGACCGCAACGGCCGTCTGGTCGGCGCGGTGCAGGTGCTCGATGGCGAGGAAATCATGCTGATTTCCGACCAGGGCACCCTGGTGCGTACCCGTGTGGCCGAGGTCTCGAGCCTGGGCCGTAACACCCAGGGCGTGACCCTGATCAAGCTGGCCAAGGACGAAAAACTGGTCGGCCTGGAGCGTGTGCAGGAGCCTTCGGAAGTCGAAGGTGAAGAGCTCGAAGGTGAGGAGTTTGAAGGCGAGGTGATCGCAGCCGGCGATGACAACGTTGACGAGCCAACCCTCGACGCTGCCGCAGACGAAGAAGAACCGCAGGAATAAGCGGACACACAGGGGGCGGATGAAGATTCGCCCCCTTGTTGTTTGTCCCCTATGAAACACAGCGCCCTTTGCCTGGACGCGGTCCATGTGGGAGCTGGCTTGCCTGCGATGCAGGCGCCTCGGTCATTCAGTGATACCGCGGCGCTGCTATCGCAGGCAAGCCAGCTCCCACAGATGCCCGCTTCAGAATGAGGGCGTTGCTGACATGATTGCAGCCCCACCAGATCAGAGTGAGATTGGATGTGAGCAAGAGAGCCTATAACTTCTGTGCCGGTCCCGCGGCGCTTCCTGAAGCAGTCCTGCAGCGTGCGCAGGGTGAACTCCTCGACTGGCATGGAAAAGGCCTCTCCGTGATGGAAATGAGCCATCGCAGCGATGAGTTCGTGTCCATCGCCAACAAGGCCGAGCAGGACCTGCGCGACTTGCTGGACATCCCATCCAATTACAAAGTGCTGTTCCTGCAAGGCGGCGCGAGCCAGCAGTTCGCCCAGTTGCCGCTAAACCTGCTGCCCGAAGGCGGCACTGCCGACTATATCGACACCGGTATCTGGGGGCAGAAGGCTATCGAAGAAGCCTCGCGCTATGGCCATGTCAACGTGGCAGGCACCGCCAAGCCCTATGACTACTTCGCCATTCCCGGCCAGAACGAGTGGAAGCTGTCCAAGGACGCGGCCTACGTTCACTACGTCGCGAACGAAACCATCGGCGGCCTGGAATTTGACTGGGTGCCTGAAGTCGGTGACGTGCCACTGGTGTGCGACATGTCTTCGGACATCCTCTCGCGCCCGATCGACGTGTCCAAGTACGGCATGATCTACGCCGGCGCGCAGAAGAACATCGGCCCGAGCGGCATCCTGGTCAATATCATCCGCGAAGACCTGCTGGGCCGCGCCCGCTCGCTGTGCCCGACCATGCTCAACTACAAGGTCGCGGCCGATAACGGCTCGATGTACAACACCCCGCCGGCGTTCGCCTGGTACCTGTCGGGCCTGGTGTTCGAATGGCTCAAGGAGCAGGGCGGCGTGGCGGCCATGGGCAAGCTCAACGAAGAGAAGAAGCGCGTCCTGTACGACTTCATCGACGCCAGCGGCCTGTATAGCAACCCGATCAACCTCACTGACCGCTCGTGGATGAACGTGCCGTTCCGCCTGGCTGACGACCGCCTGGACAAGCCGTTCCTGGCTGGCGCCGACGCGCGCGGCCTGTTGAACCTCAAGGGCCACCGCTCGGTAGGTGGCATGCGCGCCTCCATTTATAACGCCGTCGACATCCACGCCATCAATGCGCTGGTTGCCTACATGGCAGAGTTCGAGAAGGAACACGGCTAATGTCTGAGCAAGAACTCAAGGCCCTGCGCGTACGCATTGACAGCCTGGACGAGAAGGTCCTGGAGCTGATCAGTGAACGTGCGCGCTGCGCCCAGGAAGTGGCACGGGTGAAAATGGCGTCCCTCGCGGAAGGCGAAGTGCCGGTGTTCTACCGCCCCGAGCGTGAAGCCCAGGTGCTCAAGCGTGTGATGGAGCGCAACAAAGGGCCGTTGGGCAACGAAGAGATGGCGCGGTTGTTCCGTGAAATCATGTCTTCGTGCCTGGCGCTGGAGCAGCCGCTGAAAGTGGCTTACCTCGGCCCTGAAGGCACCTTCACCCAGGCCGCAGCCATGAAGCACTTCGGCCACGCGGTGATCAGCAAGCCGATGGCGGCCATCGACGAAGTCTTCCGTGAAGTCGCGGCCGGTGCGGTGAATTTTGGCGTGGTGCCGGTGGAAAACTCCACCGAAGGCGCGGTCAACCACACCCTGGACAGCTTCCTCGAACACGACATGGTGATCTGCGGCGAGGTGGAGCTGCGTATCCACCACCACCTGCTGGTGGGTGAAAACACCAAGACCGACAGCATCAGCCGTATCTATTCCCACGCCCAGTCCCTGGCCCAGTGCCGCAAGTGGCTGGACGCCCATTACCCGAATGTCGAGCGCGTGGCGGTGTCCAGCAACGCCGAAGCGGCCAAGCGGGTCAAGGGTGAGTGGAATTCGGCGGCGATTGCCGGCGATATGGCCGCGGGCCTGTACGGCCTGACGCGCCTGGCCGAAAAAATCGAAGACCGCCCGGACAACTCCACGCGCTTTTTGATGATCGGCAGCCAGGAAGTGCCGCCCACCGGCGACGACAAGACCTCGATCATCGTTTCCATGAGCAACAAGCCCGGCGCGCTGCATGAGCTGCTGGTGCCGTTCCACGATAACGGGATTGACCTGACGCGCATCGAGACTCGTCCTTCGCGCAGCGGTAAATGGACCTACGTGTTCTTTATCGACTTCATCGGCCATCACCGCGACCCGCTGGTCAAGGGCGTGCTGGAGAAGATCAGTCAGGAAGCCGTGGCACTCAAGGTGCTGGGCTCTTACCCGAAAGCGGTTTTGTGAGGCTTTGACATGAGTGGCAACTTCCTCGCCCTGGCACAGCCGGGCGTGCAACAACTCTCGCCTTACGTTCCAGGCAAGCCTGTGGACGAGTTGGCCCGCGAGTTGAATCTGGACCCGTCCAAGATCGTCAAGCTGGCGAGTAACGAAAACCCGCTGGGCCCGAGCCCCAAAGTGTTGGCGGCGATTCGTGAAGAGCTGGCCGAGCTGACCCGTTATCCCGATGGCAACGGTTTTGCGCTCAAGTCGCTGCTGGCGGACAAGTGCCGGGTCGAGTTGAATCAGGTGACCTTAGGCAATGGCTCCAACGACATCCTTGAGCTGGTCGGCCGTGCCTACCTGGCGCCAGGTTTGAACGCGGTGTTCAGCGAACACGCGTTTGCGGTCTACCCGATCGTGACCCAGGCGGTGGGGGCAGATGCTCGCGTGATTCCTGCCAAGGACTGGGGTCATGACCTGCCGGCGATGCTGGCAGCCATCGATGCTCAGACTCGCGTGGTGTTTATCGCCAACCCGAACAACCCGACCGGTACCTGGTTTGACGAGCAGGCACTGAACGAATTCCTGCAGGATGTGCCGGAGCACGTGCTGGTCGTGCTGGACGAAGCCTACATCGAGTACGCCGAAGGCAGCGACCTGCCCGACGGCCTGGATTTCCTCGCGGCCTACCCGAACCTGCTGGTGTCGCGTACGTTCTCCAAGGCTTACGGCCTGGCGTCGTTGCGGGTCGGTTATGGCTTGTCCACGCCTGTGGTCGCCGATGTGCTGAACCGCGTGCGCCAGCCGTTCAACGTCAACAGCCTGGCCCTGGCGGCCGCCTGTGCGGCGGTGAAGGATACCGAATACCTGGAAGAAGGCCGTCGCCTCAATGAAAGCGGCATGCTGCAATTGCAGGAAGGCTTTCGTGAGCTGGGCCTGGGCTGGATTCCGTCCAAGGGCAACTTCATCTGTGTCGACCTCGGCCAAGTGGCCGCGCCGGTGTTCCAGGGCTTGCTGCGCGAGGGCGTGATCGTGCGCCCGGTGGCCAACTACGGCATGCCGAACCACCTGCGTATCACCATCGGTTTGCCGGCTGAGAACAGCCGCTTCCTTGAGGCGCTGACCAAGGTTCTGGCCCGTGGTTGATGTCACTGCATTGCAACCTGCTGTGCCTATGATCGGTCGCCTGGTGGTGGTCGGCCTGGGGTTGATCGGTGGCTCCTTCGCCAAAGGCCTGCGTGAAAGCGGCCTGTGTGGCGAAGTGGTGGGCGTGGACCTCGACCCGCAATCGCGCGCGTTGGCGGTGGAGTTGGGGGTGGTGGACCGCTGTGAGGCGGACTTGGCCGTTGCGTGCCAGGGCGCGGATGTGATCCAGCTCGCCGTGCCGATCCTGGCCATGGAGAAATTGCTGGCGGTACTGGCTGGCCTGGACCTCGGGCAAGCGATCCTCACCGATGTGGGCAGCGCCAAAGGCAACGTGGTGCGCGCGGCACGATTGGCGTTTGGTGGCATGCCGCCGCGCTTTGTGCCGGGCCATCCCATCGCGGGTTCCGAGCAGAGCGGGGTGGAGGCATCCAATGCGCAGCTGTTCCGTCGGCATAAGGTCATCCTGACGCCGCTGGCGCAAACCGATCCCACGGCGTTGGCAGTGGTGGATCGTCTCTGGCGCGAGCTGGGCGCGGATGTGGAGCATATGCAGGTGGAGCGTCACGACGAAGTGTTGGCAGCCACCAGCCACTTGCCGCACCTGCTGGCATTTGGCTTGGTGGATTCTTTGGCCAAGCGCAACGAGAACCTCGAGATTTTCCGTTACGCCGCTGGTGGTTTTCGCGATTTCACGCGGATTGCCGGCAGCGATCCGGTGATGTGGCATGACATCTTCCTCGCCAATCGCGAAGCGGTGTTGCGCACCCTGGACACCTTCCGCAGTGACCTCGACGCCTTGCGCGACGCGGTGGATGCGGGAGACGGCCATCAACTGCTGGGCGTGTTCACCCGGGCACGGGTGGCGCGTGAACATTTCAGCAAGATCCTCGCGCGCCGGGCCTATATGGAAACCGCAGTGAACACCGATGACCTGACCTTTATCGCCAGCCCGGGTGGCCGCTTGAGCGGGCGCATCCGCGTGCCGGGTGACAAGTCGATCTCTCATCGCTCGATCATGTTGGGGTCGTTGGCCGAGGGTGTGACCGAGGTGGAAGGCTTCCTTGAGGGTGAAGACGCCCTGGCGACCTTGCAAGCCTTTCGCGACATGGGCGTGGTGATCGAGGGGCCGCACCATGGGCGCGTGACCATTCACGGCGTCGGCCTGCAGGGCCTGAAGGCTGCGCCGGGGCCTATCTACGTAGGCAATTCCGGCACATCGATGCGCCTGTTGGCCGGTGTATTGGCGGCGCAGAGCTTCGACAGCGTGCTGACCGGCGATGCTTCGCTGTCCAAGCGCCCGATGAACCGCGTGGCCAAGCCGCTGCGGGAAATGGGCGCGATCATCGAAACCGGGCCGGACGGCCGTCCGCCACTGAGCATTCGTGGCGGGCAATCGCTTAAAGGCTTGAACTATGTACTGCCCATGGCCAGTGCCCAGGTGAAATCCTGCCTGTTATTAGCGGGGTTGTACGCTGAGGGTAAAACCTCGGTGACCGAGCCCGCACCGACCCGCGACCACACCGAGCGCATGCTGCGCGGCTTTGGTTACCCGGTGGCGGTGCAGGGCGCGACGGCGTCGCTGGCGTCAGGGCATGGGTTGACCGCTACACGTATTGAAGTGCCGGGGGATATTTCGTCTTCGGCGTTTTTCCTGGTGGCGGCCTCGATTGCCGCAGGCTCCGAGCTGCTGCTGGAGCATGTCGGTATCAACCCGACCCGCACCGGGGTAATCGACATCCTGCGGCTGATGGGGGCTGATATCACCCTCGAAAATCAGCGCGAGGTGGGCGGCGAGCCGGTTGCGGATTTGCGTGTGCGTGCCGCCGTGCTCAAGGGTATCGAGATTCCACAGGCCCTGGTGCCGTTGGCAATTGATGAGTTCCCCGTGCTGTTTATTGCTGCAACCTGCGCTCAGGGCCGCACCGTTTTGCGCGGGGCCGAGGAGCTGCGCCTCAAGGAGTCCGATCGCATCCAGGCGATGGCCGACGGTCTGTTGGCCTTGGGCGTGAAGTGTGAACCCACGCCTGATGGGATTATCATTGACGGTGGCCCGATGGGCGGCGGTGAAGTGCATGCCCATGGCGATCATCGGATTGCCATGGCGTTCAGTGTGGCTTCCCTGCGGGCGACGGCGCCTATTCGTATCCTTGACTGCGCCAATGTTGCTACGTCTTTTCCGAACTTTCTGACACTGTGTGCCCAAGTCGGCATCCGTGTTGCCCAAGAGGCTCAATTGTGAATATCAAAGCACCGGTGATTACCATCGACGGGCCTAGCGGCTCGGGTAAAGGCACAATCGCTGGCATTCTGGCCAAGCGCCTGGGTTGGTGCCTGCTGGATTCTGGCGCGCTGTACCGCCTGCTGGCGTTTGCTGCGCACAACCATGGTGTGGACCTGACCAACGAAGAATTGCTGACCAAACTTGCCGCCCATCTGGATGTGCAGTTCATTGCGGCGACCGAGGGTCAGTTGCAGCGCATCATTCTGGAAGGTGATGAAGTCAGCGATGTGATTCGCACCGAGAGTATCGGCGCGGGCGCCTCCCAAGTGGCTGCGCTGCCCGCCGTGCGCGAGGCGCTGCTGCAGCGCCAGCGCGCATTTCAGGAGGCGCCGGGCCTGGTGGCCGATGGCCGCGACATGGGCACGGTGGTGTTTCCCGAGGCGCCGCTGAAGATTTTCCTGACCGCCAGCGCCGAGGAACGGGCACGCCGCCGTTACTTGCAGTTGAAGGGCAAAGTCGATGGTGTTAGTCTGTCGAGTCTGCTAGATGAGATCCGTGCACGCGATGAGCGTGATACCCAGCGTGCGGTAGCCCCGCTCAAGCCGGCGGCTGACGCCATACAGCTGGATTCCACGGAGCTGTCCATCGAGCAGGTGCTGGAACGCATCATGAGTGAAATCGCCATTCGCGATATCGCCGGGTGATCAAGAAGGCCGCAGGGGACCAGTCATAGTCCTGCGGTGGCTTCTTTTAACTGAAACTGACCCACACCGTCTGGGGTGTGGAGATGGGCGTATTCTTCGCCCTTATCAACAGGAATTAAAATGAGCGAAAGCTTTGCGGAACTCTTTGAAGAAAGCCTAAAAACCCTGAACCTTCAGGCAGGCTCCATCATCACCGGTGTTATCGTTGATATCGATTACCAAGCTCGCTGGGTAACCGTTCACGCTGGTCTGAAGTCTGAAGCTCTGATCCCGCTGGAACAGTTCTACAACGATGCTGGTGACCTGACTATCAATGTCGGTGACGAAGTTCACGTTGCTCTGGACTCGGTTGAAGACGGTTTCGGTGAAACCAAGCTGTCCCGTGAAAAAGCCAAGCGCGCTGAATGCTGGATTGTTCTCGAAGCAGCCTTCGCAGCTGAAGAAGTGGTCAAGGGCGTTATCAACGGTAAGGTTAAAGGCGGCTTCACTGTCGACGTTAACGGCATCCGTGCGTTCCTGCCAGGTTCTTTGGTCGACGTTCGTCCAGTGCGCGACACCACGCACCTGGAAGGCAAAGAACTGGAATTCAAAGTCATCAAGCTCGACCAGAAGCGCAACAACGTTGTCGTTTCCCGTCGCAGCGTGCTGGAAGCAGAGAACTCCGCCGAGCGTGAAGCTCTGCTGGAATCCCTGCAGGAAGGCCAACAAGTCAAAGGTATCGTCAAGAACCTCACCGATTACGGCGCATTCGTCGATCTGGGTGGCGTCGATGGCCTGCTGCACATTACCGACATGGCTTGGAAGCGTATCAAGCATCCTTCCGAAATCGTCAACGTTGGCGACGAGATCGATGTCAAGGTTCTGAAGTACGATCGTGAGCGTAACCGCGTTTCCCTGGGCTTGAAGCAGCTGGGCGAAGATCCATGGGTTGCTATCAAAGCTCGTTACCCAGAAAGCACTCGCGTCACCGCGCGTGTTACCAACCTGACCGACTACGGCTGCTTCGCAGAGCTGGAAGAAGGCGTGGAAGGTCTGGTACACGTTTCCGAAATGGACTGGACCAACAAGAACATCCACCCTTCGAAAGTCGTACAAGTCGGCGACGAAGTGGAAGTTATGGTTCTGGACATCGACGAAGAGCGTCGTCGTATCTCCCTGGGCATCAAGCAGTGCAAATCTAACCCATGGGAAGATTTCTCTGGCCAGTTCAACAAGGGCGATAAAATCTCCGGCACCATCAAGTCGATCACCGATTTCGGTATCTTCATTGGTCTGGACGGCGGCATCGACGGCCTGGTTCACCTGTCCGACATCTCCTGGAACGAAGTTGGCGAAGAAGCTGTTCGTCGTTTCAAGAAGGGCGACGAGCTGGACACCGTTATCCTGTCGGTTGACCCAGAGCGCGAGCGCATCTCCCTGGGCATCAAGCAACTGGAAAGCGATCCGTTCTCCGAGTACGTTCAAGAGAACGACAAAGGCGCCATCGTTAAAGGCACTGTGAAAGAAGTTGACGCCAAAGGCGCCATCATCGTTCTGGCCGACGATATCGAAGCGACTCTGAAAGCCTCCGAAATCAGCCGTGACCGCGTTGAAGACGCGCGCAACGTTCTGAAAGAAGGCCAGGAAGTAGAAGCCAAGATCATCAGCGTTGACCGCAAGAGCCGCGTGATTCAGCTCTCCATCAAGTCGAAAGACGAAGTGGAAGAGAAAGAAGCTATCCAGAGCTTGAAAGAAGCTGCTCCGGAAGCTGCTGCTGACACCACCATGGCGGCACTGCTGCGCCAGGCAATGGCTAAGCAGAACTAAGTTCTGTAAAGCTATAGAAAAAGGGCGACTTCGGTCGCCCTTTTTTGTGCCTGACGCCTCAACGGTAGGAGCTCGCTCGCGAAAAACTCACAGACCACACGTTCATTCAGGATTCATGATGTCCCCACGCTCCGCGTGGGAGCGCCTCTTGAGACGCTCTGCGTCTCGTCCGTTAGCGCCAGTGAGGCAGGGCGTCACTGGCTGCATTCCCGCGCAGAGCATGGGAACGATCACGATCAAGGGCCTTGCGATGCGAGGCCCTTTTTTTTGCCTGACATTTGATGAAGCAACTGCACCGAACCAAGGCATTCAGCCCAATGTCAGAACTGACTATAGTCTTGAAAACGGCTATTTCGCGTTGCTGACTCAATAAGGGTTTGAATGAACAGAATTATCGTAATACTCGCCTTGCTGGTACTTGCAGGCTGCTCCTCCACCAGCGCCAAGACCCACGCCAAGCGCGGCGTCAGCGGCATCGAGATCGACTGCTCTGGCCTGGGCAACAAGTGGGAAAAGTGCGAGAAGCGCGCCGCCCGTGAGTGCAAGATGCAGGGCTACAAGGTCATTACCCGTTCCGGTGATGCCGAGGACGAAGAGGGCGACTACCTGTTCGGCTGGAACCCTGCTGGCGCGGTGACGCGAACCATGTTGGTGATCTGTAAGTAAGGGGTTGACCGCTCGCTGAGCGTGTTTATTCAGCCTCAGATAAGTTGACACATGGGCTGTTCAAATTCATCAACTCATGCTAAAACCTTCGGAGCGCTTTTCCTAGCTGCTTGAAAAAGAAGGGAAAAATATGACGAAGTCGGAGTTGATCGAACGAATTGTCACCCATCAAGGGCTGCTCTCATCCAAGGATGTGGAGCTGGCTATCAAGACCATGCTTGAGCAAATGTCCCAATGCCTCGCCACCGGAGACCGCATCGAAATCCGCGGCTTCGGCAGCTTCTCCCTGCACTACCGCGCACCCCGCGTAGGCCGCAACCCAAAAACCGGCCAATCCGTCAGCCTCGACGGCAAATTCGTTCCCCACTTCAAACCGGGCAAGGAATTGCGCGATCGGGTGAACGAAGAAGAGGAAGAAGGCGTCTGAGTGTTTTTGGCGAAGGAGAAGGGTATGCGTGGGGTTAAGCGCGTTGTTGCAGTATTGATTGCAGTGCTTGCAGCGTTGGTGGTTTTGGCGTTTGTGCTGGAAAACCAGCAGGGCGTGGCACTGTCGTTCCTGGGGTGGAGTACTGCGCAGATGCCGGTGGCGGTGTTTGTGGTGGTGGCTTTGATTGTGGGGATGGTGATTGGGCCTGTGTTGGGGGTGGTTGTGCGCAGGCGTCGGGGTAAGGCGGTGGTTTAGTTTTAGGAGAAAGGGAAGAGCGGTATTGGCGACCGTTTGTCAGAAACCATGCCATGTCGCGCGCTTTGAACTGCCTACCTACCTAGCCCTGTTGGTTGCGACAGTTCTCCTAGAAAATCAGAATCGCCTGACAGACATGTCAAGACTTGTAATATGCCAAAGAGATGGCAGAATGGAATCTGTTCTCGATAACAGGCATTTTGTGCGCTCAAAATTTGGCAGAGACGCTGGGTTTTGGCGGTCATCCAATTAGAATAAAAAATACGCAATTTTGTCTGCATAACGAGCCCGCAGTTTCTCTTTGAAGGCAGGTTTTTGTTGTGAGTAGTAAGCTTCCGCGTTCCCCCATTAAGATCCTCCGACGAAATAGATTTAATAACTCTATTAAAAAACGTCTTCCTTCAAAAAAAGCTCGTGTTCTTAGTGACCTTAGCTGTCACATTGATTGCAGTGTGCTATTCGTTTCTGGTAACGCCACAATACAAGATCAATGCGGTGTTGCGCCCTGCGGCCATCAACGAGTTGGATGCACTGAATCGCTCTGAGATTTACCAGTTGCCACCAGCGGACGCATTAGTCAAGGTTGGTGAGGCACTCGAATCCTACGATACTCGCTTAGCTTTCTTCAAAGCCAATCAGAGGCTATTCGCAAGGTTCGTTCGCCCAGGAGAAACGCTGGAGCAGAGTTTTGAGGCATTCAATCGTAACTCTATTCAATTAACGTTGCCTGATCCAAATAAAAAAGACGCTCTGAGTGATTATATAAAGCTTGAAATGACTTATCCCAAGGGTATTGATGGCGTAGCGATTCTGAATGGTTTAGTCGATTACGCTATTGGGACTGAGCGTGAGCAGATCAGTGCCGACGTTAATGTAATCGTTCAAAACCGGTTAAGGGAACTCCAGGGGAAATTCGATTCGGCCCGATCGAATTACAATGTTGAGAAAGAGGCCAAAATAGCGCGGTTTCGTGAAGCTGATTCATTGAAGCGTGCCCAGTTGCAGGACGAGTTGAAAGCCTTGCGGGCTCAATTGAAAGCGTTACGCAGCGATCGTATCTTTCAACTGAATGAAGCGATCGGAATTGCTAAAACTTTGGGTATTCAAAAACCGGCGACGCCTTCATCATTCGGTGAATCTGATAAGGCGGGTGCTGGCAGCGTAATTCGTACCGAAGTAAATAATCAGCAAATCCCACTTTATTTTATGGGGGTTGAGGCGCTTAAAGCTGAGATCACCGCATTGGAGCAGCGTAGATCGGATGATTTCACCGATCCTCGCGTGGCCCAGATCGCAAAGGAGCTTCAGTTGCTAGCGACCAATCGCGAAATTGAAGTGCTGAGCGCGCGTAAAAATGAGGATGTTTTTCTCGCTGGTGTCGAGTCCTTACGTGCGGAGATGACTCGTTTGAGTAACTTGAGTACCGATATGTCGACCCTCAAGCTAGTCACTATCGATCAACAGGCCCTTGAGCCGGTAGCGCCCTCTAAGCCTAACCGTCTATTGATAATGGCGCTTGGTTTGTTTGGCGGGGCTGTCTTAGCATTTTTTATTGCGCTTACTAGGATTATGGTCGTTACTGGCAGCGCCCCCAGAGTCGATGAAGATATAACCTCAAGCAGTCGTGTGCGCGGCGATGTTAAATCGACCAGTAGTGCTAAACCCAACTTATCCCAAATTAGTTGAGCGCCATGGAGTGATTGAGGTTTAATGGGCTCCCCCTTTTCAGAGCGTCACTATGGTGCGTCTTCGCTTTAAGTCCCGGGGAGGGGCAGTTTTGAAAAGCGTTTCCGGGCTGGATGTTTTGATCTTGAATTGGTTATTGCCGCAAAAAGGGTAGGTCAACTGAGAATTTTTTGTAGGAAATGACAGGTCGGGGTCCGTGCTGAGATCGCTTAGGATACATAGCTTGGCGTCCAAGTCCGCAGTGGATTGTGACGGTCGTAACGTAGTTACGAATCAGATTGTCGCTCTCAAGTGCTCGGATCCTACATGTCGGCGTGTTCCTGTTGCTGTCAGCCGGGCGCTGATAGATCCATTGGTAGCTGTGGTTTATCAGCTTTACGCCGTGGGCTCTAGGTACGTGCCCCCAGCTGATGATCAATTGCAGCAAATTTATGGCGCTGCTGATTCTTCTGGAACAGGTTGTAAACCTAATTTCAAGGTTACGGTTCCCCTCACCTACCCTCGACCATTGAATTCTTGGCCCAATACCGAGAAACTGCGTCAGAGTTTTTGCATTCACCTGGCAGAATGGCGCGGTGGTGTAATTCCATGCTAAAGGAAGTTTTAGAGAATGGCGGTTATTAAACGCAAAGGCATTATTCTGGCAGGCGGTTCTGGTACGCGCTTGTACCCGTTGACATTGGGCGTGTCCAAGCAGCTGCTGCCCATCTTTGACAAACCGATGATTTTTTATCCGCTATCCGTGCTCATGCTTGCCGGTATGCGCGAGATCCTGATCATTTCTACGCCAGAAGACTTGCCATGCTTCAAAAAAATGCTGGGCGATGGCAGCCAATACGGCATCGAACTCACCTACGCAGAACAGCCAAGCCCCGACGGATTAGCGCAAGCCTTCATCATAGGCGAAGAGTTTATTGCTGATGATCCTTGCTGCCTGATTTTGGGTGACAATATTTTTTATGGCCAGCATTTCTCGGACAACCTTAGCTCTGCGATGTCTCAAAACTCTGGCGCAACCGTATTTGGATATCATGTTTCAGACCCGGAGCGTTTTGGTGTGGTTGAATTTGATCACGACGGCCGTGCGCTTAGCATTGAAGAGAAGCCAACAGTTCCGAAGTCAAATTACGCAGTTACAGGTTTGTACTTCTACGATAATCGTGTTGTAGATATTGCAAAAAATATTAAGCCTTCACCGCGTGGTGAGCTTGAAATTACGGATGTTAACAAGGCCTATTTGGACGACAAATCATTAACTGTAGAGATGCTAGGTCGAGGCTTTGCCTGGCTGGATACAGGTACTCACGAGTCGCTGCTTGAAGCAAGCCACTTTGTTCATACCATTGAACATCGTCAGGGACTCAAAGTCGCTTGCCTCGAAGAAATAGCATTCAACAACGGTTGGATCTCACCAAAGCAACTAAGCGAGCAAGCTGAGAAGCTTAAGAAAACAGGTTACGGACAATATCTGCAGAAGCTTCTTAAAGAGGCCTCTGAAAAATGAAATTGATTCAAACATGCATTCCAGATGTTGTGATAATTGAACCAGCTGTTTACACGGATGCGCGTGGCTGGTTCATGGAAAGTTTTAATCAAGCGAAGTTTCAGGTGGCGCTGAAGGAGTTGGGGCTACCCGTACCGAGTGCATTTATTCAAGACAATCATTCTTACTCCTCGAAAGGGGTATTACGTGGACTGCATTTTCAGTGTGCACCTCACGCCCAAGGAAAATTAGTCCGGGTTGTAAGAGGTTCTGTATTCGATGTTGCAGTCGATATCCGCCCTTCTTCTCCTACCTATCTCCAATGGGTCGGCGCGGAGCTAAGCGGCGATAACAACCGTATGATGTGGATTCCGGAGGGCTTTGCTCACGGCTTTGTTGCGTTGGAAGATCATACGCACTTTTTGTACAAAACTACTGGTTACTATAATAAGGAGTCCGAAGGTGCCCTCCATTGGAACGACCCTAAACTATCCATCAAGTGGCCTGGGTTTATTGATTATAATGTCAGCGATAAAGATGATGAGGCCCCCGGGGTCGAAAGTTTATCGGTGATTATAGAATGAGCTTAATTAAACTTTTGGATATCAAGAAGTTAGGTGATCATCGCGGTCACCTCGTTGTTCTTGAGAATAACAAAAGTATTCCGTTCGCTATAAAGCGCGTCTATTACCTAACTGGCACGCAAGCGGGTGTACCTCGTGGGTTTCACGCTCACAAGGAGCTCACTCAAGCTGCCGTTTGTGTTTCAGGGCGTTGCCTCATGAAAATGGATGACGGAATAAACAAAGATGAAATTTGGTTGGACTCATCTGATAAAGCTATTGTCATTGATAAAATGATTTGGCACGAAATGCATGAATTCAGCGCAGATTGTGTGCTTTTAGTGTTAGCCGATGATTATTATGATGAAGAAGACTACATTCGAAATTATGATGTGTTTTTGGAGTTGACAAAACATGCCTAAAATTCATCCACTTGCTGACGTAAAAAGCAAAAACATCGGAAAAGACACCCGGGTGTGGCAGTTTGCGGTGATTTTTGATGGAGCGGTCATTGGCGAAAATTGCAACGTTTGTGCACATACACTAATAGAAAACGGTGTATCGGTGGGAAATAATGTAACGATTAAGTCGGGCGTATTTCTCTGGGAAGGGACAGTGATTGCTGATGACGTTTTCATCGGACCTAATGCCACATTTACTAACGATGCTATGCCTCGATCCAAAGTTTATCCGAAGAGTTTTTCTGGTATTACCATTAAACGAGGTGCCAGCATTGGTGCCAACGCGACGATCTTGCCGGGAGTAACTGTAGGCGAGGATGCGATGGTAGGCGCTGGCGCTGTAGTGGTTTCTGATATTCCAGAGGGTGCAGTCGTTGTGGGTAATCCAGCTAAAATTATTAGGTATTTTAAAAAATGATAAGTTTTCTAGATTTGAAATCAATCAATCAATTGTGTCGTCAGGAGCTGATCGACGCTTGCACCCGAGTCATAGATTCAGGATGGTATATAGGCGGTAAGGAACTCCAGCTGTTTGAACAGAGCTATGCTGACTATTGCGGGGCGAAGTATTGTATTGGTGTTGCCAACGGGCTTGACGCTCTGGTACTGGTCATCCGAGCCTGGAAGGAACTTGGTTACTTGAGTGAAGGTGATGAAGTTCTTGTTCCTTCAAATACATATATCGCTAGCATCCTTGCTATATCAGAGAATGGACTGATACCTGTTTTAGTAGAACCGGATCCTACGACCTTTAATATGTGTCCCCTTAAAGCAGAAGCTGCTATTTCTAGCAGAACCAAATGTGTTCTGCCCGTACATTTATATGGTCGTCTTGCGGATATGCCGGCCATCTTGGATGTTGCTGAAAGATTTGGTCTACTCGTTCTAGAGGACTCAGCCCAATCCCACGGGGCTAACTTGAATGGAAGGAAAGCAGGTAATTGGGGAGATGCCTCCGGTTTCAGTTTCTACCCTGGAAAAAATCTTGGTGCGCTGGGAGATGCTGGCGCAATCACTACAAATGATGAAGCGCTTGCGACGACGCTGAGGGCTTTACGTAATTACGGTTCTCACGAAAAATACAAAAATTTATACCGTGGGGTGAATAGCCGATTGGATGAAATTCAGGCAGCTTGTTTGTCTGTAAAACTTAAATATCTAGACGAGCAAACGACTCATCGCCGCCAAATTGCTGATCTGTACACCCGATCCATTGAAAACCCAGCAATTTTTTTGCCTGCGTCGGAAAGTTTCGAAGTTTTGCAGAATACGAGTCACGTGTGGCATGTATATACTGTGCTTTGCGAGCAAAGAGAAGCGCTCCAAGAACACCTCATTGAGTGTGGAATTCAAACTTTGATTCATTATCCGATTCCCCCACATCATCAGAAAGCTTATGCTGAGTTGGCGGGCTGCTCTTTCCCTATTTCTGAAAAAGTACATAATCAGATCTTGAGCTTACCAATCGGTCCAACTTTGTCGCTGACGGACGCTGAAGTAGTGGTAAAAGCATGTAATAGCTTCATGGTTAAAAATTAAATGAATCTTGTTAAAACCAGCTTTTTTAATGGAATAGCTGTTGTTGTTAAAATGTTGACCCTTTTGGGAATTAACAAAATCTTGGCGCTGTATGTTGGGCCGTCAGGCTACGCTGCGCTGGGCCAGTTACAGAATGCCCTTACGATGATCATAACGCTCTCCAGCGGTGCTGTTAATACGGGTGTTACTAAATATACTGCTGAATATGTCGACGAGCCGAGTAAGCAACATGCAGTTTGGAAGACCTCAACAGCTTTGGCTGTTGTAGGCTCTCTTTCTGTCGGTATTATGGTTGCGGCATTTAGCAATAGATTGTCAGTGTATTTTTTCAAAAAGGATGAGTATGCGAGTGTCTTTTTGTGGGTCGCTTTATCCCTGATATTCTTTACCTTTAATGCTTTGTTGATGGCCGTTATTAACGGAAAAAAAGATGTAAAAACATTAGTCGTCGCTAATATTTGCGGTAGTTTTTTATCACTAATAGTGACTGGTTTGCTTACTTGGTTTCTAGGGCTTTATGGTGCTTTAGTCTCTCTTGGGATATACCAGGCGCTGGCTTTCGTTACGACTGTTTTTTTATGTAGGCATGCAGAATGGTTTAGAGTTAAATATTTTTTTGGACGGTTTGATAAAGGTGTAGCTGTTAATCTAGCTAAATTCGCGGCAATGGCGTTGACCACTGCACTTTGTCTTCCTATCGCTCAGATATTGATTCGAGACCATTTAACAAGTGAGTTTGGAGTAGAATACGCTGGTTATTGGGAGGCAATGTGGAGGCTAAGCAGTGCATATCTCTTGTTGGTGACGACTACTCTAGGTGTTTATTATCTTCCCCGCCTTTCTGAGCTTTTCGGCTACGCGGCTATTTTGAAAGAAGTTGTAGAAGGTTATAAAGTTGTGCTCCCTGTTGTTATCGCAGGTTGCGTGGTTGTATATTTTCTACGCGATTTTGTTATATATATATTGTTTAGCAATCAGTTTCTACCGATGAGAGATTTATTTGCGTTTCAGCTCATTGGTGATGTCATGAAGGTTGGAAGTTGGATACTTGCTTACGTCATGCTGGGTAAAGCGATGTATAAACTGTACATAGTTACAGAGATACTTTTTTCTATGTCATGGTATTTCCTAGTTTTGCTCTTCACTCGATGGCATGGTTTTGACGGAGTGGTTGAAGCTTATGCACTCAATTATTTTCTGTATTGGATTGTCATGGCTATTTGCGTAACGTGGGCGCTGAGCACCCACTCTAAGGGTAAGATCGCCACATCGATGAAGAGTTCTCAATGAAAATTTTAATTCCAATGCTTGCATTTTCAAGTGCTGGTGGGATGAGGGTATTATCAAGGCTCTCAAGTGAGTTGATAAAAGGCGGCCACGAAGTTGATTTTTTAGGTCCGCACTTTATCAATAGTCCTTATTATCCGACGCTAGCTAAAGTGAGAGTGTTTTCGAATGTTTTTCATCGTGTGCCCGTAGTGCGCGGGATTTTTAACCTCTTAGGAATGTTTTTGTTTATTCTAAAACATCGGAAAGAATATGATATTTTTTTGGCGAACTATAATTTGACTGCATTCCCGGTTGCGTTCGGTGCTTTAGGTACTGGTAAAGGTTTTTATTATATTCAAGCCTATGAGCCCGACTTTTATGATAAGAAAAGTTTTATAGGGTTTTTTGGCTATATTATGGCTTCAGTTTCTTATTTTTTACCGCTTCGACGAATTGTTAATGGCGAAATATATAAAAGTTATAAGCTGCTAGAAGCAGAGTGTGTTGTTGAACCGGGCATAGATCTTGAGATTTTCAAATTTTCTCCTAGGCCGGTTCCTTCTGAAAAAATAGTATTAGGCTGCATAGGTAGAGAGCTAGCATGGAAAGGTACATACGAGATTGTGGAGGCAGTAAAAATAGTTAGGGCAACCACAGGTAAGAACTTAATTTTAAAATTAGCGTTCGAGCTTCCGAAAAATGTAGCTTTGAAAAGTTATGACTTTATCGAGATGAGTGTGCCTCATGGAGATGAGAACTTGGCAGCATTTTATAGCGGTGTTGACTTGTTTATAGCCACAGGACTCCTTCAAGATAATGCCTTTCACTATCCGTGTTTAGAGTCGCTGGCGTCGGGGTGTATAGTTATTTCAAATTACGGGCCGGCCAGTAAAAGTAATTCGTTAATTGTTGAGCAGGTAACGGTTGAAAAAATAGTTTCTCAGATACTGCATTACCTTCAATTAGATCAGCACGCTTTGGCCACCATGCGGGCTCATGCAGAGCGTGACGTGAAAGCGTATGATTGGTCAGCGATAGCAAAAAAAATGCTCGATTCATTCGCTTTTTTACGTTAATTAAGTTTAAGAAAATAAATATGAATACTTCCGTTGCCGCAGTAGTAGTGCTTTTTAAACCTGATCTGATCGTGCTTGATAGGTTGCTGCTCAGCATCTATGAGCAAGTGCAGCTTGTGTACATTATTGATAATACCCCCGGGTCAAATATTGAGGATTACGCGGGTAGGTTTGATGATCGAAAATTGTTTTATAAATCCCTCCACGATAATTATGGTATCGCCCGTGCACATAATGTTGGTGCTCAGCTGGCTGAAAGTGAAGGCTATTCACACGTTTTGCTGCTCGACCAAGACAGTGAGTTATTACCTGGCACCGTTCAAACATTATTAGCTGAAGAGAAGAAGCTGCTCGATAAGGGCGTTAAAGTTGGTGCAATAGGGCCCGTATTCGTCGATGAAAAAACAGGCGATGCTGCTCCTATACTTAGGCCATCATTTTTTGGCACTAAGAAAATTGATATTGATTTAAGTTCTAAATTACCTGTGCTCAGTAACTATATTATCGCCTCAGGGTCATTGATCCGCGTTTGTGTTTTTAAGGTGGTCGGGTTGATGCAGGAAGATTTGTTTATTGATTGGGTCGATATAGAATGGGGAGAGAGAGCTTCTTCAGTAGGTTATGGTTCATATTTGACTCCGTTTGTGACAATGCGCCACAGCATTGGTGACGAGTTCGTAACTTTGATGGGTAAGCGAATTACGCTACACAGTGATTTTAGAAATTACTTTATTGTCCGAAATGCCGCTTACCTTGCCATATGGAGTAAGGCGCGTATTCAAACTCGCCTCGAGTTTGCGCGAAAGGTCCCTTATTATATTATTTGCTATACGCTTTGTTCTAAGAGGAGGTTTTACTCTGCGAAATTATTGTGCCAAGCTCTTTATGATGGCGTAGCGAAAAACATGTTTAAAGGCAGATTTTGATGTTGTACTTGTCAGTTTTTTTGACTGCTTCAATGTGCAGCTTTTTTTCTTTGGTTCGCAGCCAGGAAAATATAATAGCGATTTCACGCGCTTTGTTTGTACTTTTATTTTTGTTTTTGGTTCTCTTTGCGGGGCTGCGTGCGCCAGATGTGGCACCCGATTATTCAAATTACATTGACTGGTTGTATCGAGTCGGAAACTCATTCGAGTCCATTTTTGAAGAGTTTAAGGATCCTGGGTTCTTACTTGCTTTCGGTTTTATACATTGGTTTGGCTTTCCGGATTATATATTTTTCTGTTTTGTTGCATTTGTTTCTTTGTATGCCAAATTAGTATTTTCAAACTTGGCCTTGCGCGGGTTTTTCTCTTACTTGCTTTTTTTTATGATCTTGTCTCGATTCTATATCGTTCACGACATGGTTCAGGTTCGTGTTGGGGTCGCGATATCGCTGGCTTCTTGTGGCATAATGTTTTTTTATATGGGGCAGAGAACCAAAGGCCTAGGTTTATATTTTTTAGCGCTTAGTTTTCATCTTTCGGTCATAGTATTTGTTCCTTGTTTTGCTCTGGTAGTGTTGGGGTTTAGGTACATTGGACGAGTTGGTATTGCTGTTTTATTAGGCTCGGCTTTTGCGTTGAGCATATTGATTTCTGGTTTTGCTGATCGTTTAGTTGGGTTCAGTCGTCTGGCACCTTATATTAATGGTGAATATCATACGAGTGCGCTGTCTTTATTATCCTTCTATTTTATTTCTCGCATGGTGCTGATTTCTGCGATTTTGATTATGCTTTATCAACGACTTACTGATGTCGAACGCTTTATTTTAAGTTTGTCTGCCATCGGTTTGGTTCTGCAGATTTCTCTCTCATGGAATGATTCGTTCTCATTGAGGGCTGCCGAAATTTTCGGTTTTTTCGATATGACGTGTTTTGTCATGCTGATGCGATTATTTGACTATAGAAGTAGAGTTTTCTATTGGTTAGCTCTTGTGGGGATGTCTGCCGTTTTCTATTTTTCATCGTTGAAAATGGTTGAAGATTATCATTGGATATTGTCTTGAATTTTACGAAGGTATATTGTGAGTCCTAATTTTCTTGTTCTTCTCGCTGCTTATAACGGCATGAAATGGATCTCCGATCAAGTTCATTCCATACTCAATCAGAACGGGGTTTCGGTAACACTGATCATCAGCATTGATAGCTCAAATGACGGAACGGAGGAGTGGGCTCTTGCGTTATCGGAGCGCAATCCGAAAGTCCTCGTTCTTGAAACGGGCAAAAAGTTTGGTGGCGCAGCACCTAATTTTTTCCGGCTAATCAATGAGGCCTCGCTCAAGGAATTTGATTATTTTTCTTTTGCTGATCAAGATGATATTTGGTTGCCTAATAAGTTAATTGAGGCTGTTGAAACTATCTCTTCCGCAGGTGCTCAGGGGTATTCAAGTAATGTCACCGCATTTTGGCCTGATGGTAAAGAAAAACTTATCGTTAAGTCGCAACCACAAGTGCAATTTGACCATCTGTTCGAGGCCGCGGGGCCTGGTTGTACCTATGTGTTTTCAAAAGAATTGTTTCGTGATTTGCAGCAACATATTTCTAATCAGTTTTCGGAAGTTCAAAACGTTACCCTTCATGATTGGTACTGCTATGCGTTCAGTCGTACTCACGGGTACAAGTGGGTCATAGATAGTCGCTCTCACATGCTTTATCGGCAGCATAGTAACAATCAGGTTGGAGTGAATACCGGCCTAAAAGCTTTTAAAGCGCGCCTATCGCAGGTTTTCAACGGTTGGTGGCTAAATCAGGCCGCTTTGATTTCGAGGTTAGTCGGTGTCGAAAATACTCCTTTCGTTCAACGTTGGATAAGCTTGCGTCGGGTCGCCCTCATTCGTTTAGCCTTCTCCGGTTATAAGTGCCGTAGGCGTGTTCGCGATAAGATCGTCTTTTCGGTATTGTGCGTTATACTGGCGGTTTTGAGACACAAGAAATGACCAGAATAGTGGTTACCGGTGGTAGTGGGTTTGTGGGAAGGCGCTTAATTGAAAAACTCATAAGCGTTGCGGATTATCAGGTAGGCGCGATTGTTCGTCAGGTACCCGCGCAGCCTCTCAACGCTGTCGTTTATCATCATGTGCCCGATTTTTCCACTATAGAGATGGATCACGATGCGTTAAAAGGCGCTGAGGTTGTGATCCATCTAGCATCACGGGTCCACGTCATGAACGACACTGAAGTTGACCCTTTGGGTGCTTTTCGATTGGTGAACGTTGGATATACACTGAAATTGGCGCGCAGTGCAGCGATGGCTGGCGCGAAGCGGTTTATCTTCATAAGTTCGGTAAAAGTAAATGGGGAGGGCTCCGGGCCTGGGCTTCCTTATCGGGAAACTGATGTTCCCGCCCCCGTTGACCCTTACGGTATCTCCAAGATGGAAGCCGAAGCAGGCTTGCGCCTGATCGCTGCCGAGACAGGCCTTGAAGTTGTCATTATTCGTCCAGTACTCGTTTATGGTCCGGGAGTAACCGCCAATTTTGAAAGCATGATGAAATGGTTACGAAGAGGTATACCGTTACCATTCGGTGCAATACATAATCGACGGAGTCTGATCGCTTTGGATAACTTGGTCGACTTTATCATGACGTGCGTCAGTCATCCTGCGGCTCGCAACCAAACCTTTTTAGTGAGTGATGGCGAGGATGTTTCCACTACGCAATTACTACAAAAACTTGCAAATGTGCTTAACAGTCCCGCGCGACTGCTATCTGTACCTGAGTGGTTACTGAAAGCTGGCGCTAAGTTTTTGGGTAAGGGAGCACTTTCTCAACGGCTCTGCGGTTCTCTTCAAGTAGATATTACCAAAGCTCGCAGCATGTTGGATTGGAACCCTGTGATCAGCGTGGATCAGGGATTGCGCAAAACTGCAGATCACTTTCTCAACGAGCGAATTAAATGAAGTATTGGTATGTTTTTTCAATAGTCGCGCTGTTATCTTTGCTTTTGACGTCGGTTTTACGACGATACGCGTTGCGCCGCAGTATTATGGACGTCCCCAACGAACGTAGCTCCCATTCAGTTCCAACTCCTCGGGGTGGGGGAGTTGCGATTGTTGTCACGTTTTTAGTTTGCTTAGTCTTGCTCGGGTATCTCCAAGTACAACCTTATGTCTGGCTAACTGGCTTACTAGGTGCCGGCAGCTTAGTCGCAGTGATCGGTTTCATGGACGACCATGGGCATATTGCTGCACGCTGGCGCCTGTTGGGGCATTTTGTTGCTGCGCTATGGGCGCTATTTTGGCTTAATGGATTGCCAGCGTTCTATATTCTAGGGTTTTCTATTAATTTGGGCTGGGTAGGTCATGCGCTTGCAGCGTTTTATCTAGTATGGATGCTCAATCTTTATAACTTTATGGATGGTATAGACGGTCTAGCTAGTGTTGAGGCCATCAGTGCCTGCTTAGGTATGTGTGCCATTTACATTTTTTTCGGCTTTGAAAATTTGGTTTGGACTCCAGCGATACTCGCGATGGCGGTAGCCGGCTTTCTTTTTTGGAACTTTCCGCCGGCTAAAATATTCATGGGCGACGCAGGTAGCGGTTTTCTGGGGATTACATTGGGTATCCTGTCGCTCCAAGCGGCATGGGCTGAGCCGGGTTTTATCTGGGCTTGGCTGATTATGCTCGGCGTATTTATTTGCGATGCGACCTTTACCTTGGTCCGCAGATTGCTGCGTGGGGAGAAGGTATATGAGGCCCACCGAAGTCATGCTTACCAGTTTGCATCGCGTAATTTTGGTAAACATTTACCTGTTACGATGGCCGTGCTTTGTATCAATATTTTTTGGTTGTTGCCGATTGCTTTTTTAGTCATGGAGTTTCGATTGATAGGTTTTGTTGGGTTGGTTATTGCGTACGCTCCGCTCATTTATTTGACGGTTAGATTTAACGCGGGCGGAGTTGAGCGTTCTAACGTAAAGTAAATTGAAGAATTTGGTTTTCATAGTGTGCCCAGGGCACGCGATGCACGTCTCTGGATGCTCAGAGGCAGATAATAAAGAACGGCGGGCAACTTATGGATAAAGTCAGATTGTTTCTATTGGGGCTTTCGCGCCGACAAAAGCGTTTCATCCAGGTTGGGACGGACGTAGTGCTGGTCTGGTTATCCTTGTGGATGGCTTTTCTCGTTCGCCTAGGCATTGACGAAATGATAAATCCCGTCAGCCGCCATCTCTGGTTGTTTCTCGTTGCCCCAGTGGTATCCGTCCCTCTGTTCATTCGCTTCGGGATGTATCGTGCGGTAATGCGTTATTTTGGTAACGACGCGTTAATAGCAATCATCAAGGCCGTCAGCTTGTCAGCCCTTATCCTTAGTGTAGTTGTTTATTGGTACAGCAATCATCAAAACGTGGTTCCACGGTCGATCATTTTTAACTATTGGTGGCTTAGCCTAATCATGATTGGTGGGCTGCGCCTAGCGATGCGTCAGTATTTTCTGGGCGACTGGTTTGCCGCATCGCAACACGTGCCGTTCACCAATCGTGACAATGGTCTCCCACGTGTTGCGATTTATGGGGCAGGTGCTGCGGGTAACCAATTGGTCGCTGCTTTGCGCATGGGTAGAGTTATGCGGCCGGTGGCGTTTATTGATGATGACACCAGTATCGCGGAGCGTGTCATTTCAGGCCTGCAGGTCTATAAACCCAAGCATATCCAACGCATGATCGATGCCACTGGCGCGCAGGAGATCCTACTTGCTATACCGTCTACCAATCGTGTTCGCCGGCGTGAAATCCTTGGTTTTCTCGAAGGCTTTCCACTACATGTTCGCAGTGTCCCCGGGTTTATGGACTTGGCCAGCGGCCGGGTTAAGGTGGATGACATTCAGGAAGTTGACATCGCTGACTTACTTGGACGTGATGCTGTACCTGCGCAGAACGAGTTGTTGGAACACTGTATCAAGGGGCAAAGCGTACTGGTGACAGGGGCCGGTGGGTCGATCGGTTCAGAGCTCTGCCGGCAGATTCTTACCTTGCGCCCGACCATATTGCTGCTGTTTGATCACGGCGAGTTCAACCTATACAGCATCCTTTCGGAGCTGGAGCAACGTATCACTCACGAGTCGCTGCCAGTGAAGTTGTTGCCGATTTTGGGATCTGTTCGCGATCATTCCAAACTGCTGGATGTGATGAGCACATGGCACGTAGACACTGTTTACCATGCTGCGGCTTACAAGCATGTCCCGATGGTTGAACACAATATCGCCGAAGGTGTGTTGAATAATGTAATCGGCACTCTCAATACAGCACAGGCAGCGTTGCAGGCTGGCGTATCGAACTTTGTGCTGATCTCCACTGACAAAGCGGTGCGTCCGACCAATGTAATGGGTAGTACCAAGCGCCTAGCAGAGCTGACCTTGCAAGCGCTCAGTCGTGAATTGACGCCGGTATTGTTCGGCGACGAGTTGAACATCTCAAGAAATAACAAGACCCGCTTTACCATGGTGCGTTTCGGCAATGTCTTGGGCTCTTCGGGCTCTGTAATTCCGCTTTTTCACAAGCAGATCAAGTCTGGTGGCCCGCTCACGGTGACCCACCCCAAAATTACTCGCTATTTTATGACGATTCCCGAAGCTGCACAGTTGGTGATTCAGGCTGGGTCAATGGGGTTGGGTGGTGATGTATTCGTTTTGGACATGGGCGAGCCAGTTAAAATTGTCGAACTCGCAGAGAAAATGATTCATCTGTCTGGCTTGAGTATTCGCTCTGAGAAGAATCCTCATGGAGACATTTCAATTGAGTTCTCGGGGTTGCGCCCAGGCGAAAAGCTTTATGAGGAGTTGCTTATTGGTGACAACGTAGTCGCAACGCAACATCCTATGATCATGAGTGCTAACGAAGATCACTTGGTTTGGGATGCTCTTAAACTCAAACTGAAGGAGCTGTTGGTAGCGGTGGAGCAAGATGACTATCCACGCGTTCGCCAGATATTGCGCGAAACTGTAAGCGGCTATGCCCCAGACGGCGAAATCGTTGACTGGATCTACCAGCAACGACGTCTGGAGCCGTGACAGTATTCGAACCACTCCGTCCTGATCATATTATTTAATGACTTGGCTGCTTCCGAGCGGCTTTGTTGTTTCGTAAGCGCTCCATGAACCCCACATTCTAAAAGATGGGGATCTGTTGGCGCTGATTGAAAACTGACCCACCCAGCCGATTGAAAATTGACCCAGGACGGATTGCTGATTTCTGTCCCAGCAATTGTGGATAAGCTTAGCAGCAGTGTTCCGATTAAAGACGCATCAAGCCCCACCGCATGCAGCAGGGCGTTTATGGTGCGGATCAAAAGTAAGCGCTCCATAAACCCCACCTAGTCAAAAATGGGCTGTGGGATCCGGGCTTGCTGTTCCACGGCAACAGAGCTTCGTAATCTTCGAGCGAGGATGCCTGTGGTAGGCGCTCCAGTGCGTGGCGCAGCCACGCATAAGGCTCTTGACCGTTGGCTTTGGCGGTCTCGACCAGGCTGTAAAGTTGAGCACTGGCCGTCGCGCCTTTGGGCGTATCGCGCTGAACAACCAGTTCTTCCTTCCGATGACGAAAGGCCGGATTGCGCGCTCGGCGGTATTGTTGTCGATGGGCAGGTAGCCTTGTTCGACGTACCGTTCCAGTTTGCTCCAGTTGTTTGCCAGATAGGTCACAGCCTTGCCCAGTGCATTCTGCGTGGTCATGTATGGGAGCGTTTTTTCCATCCAGGCCTTCAGCTCACTCATCACCTTGAGACTTAAATCCTGACGTCCATTTTTCCGCCCCTCATCGCTGCTCTCTTTGAAGGCGATCTCGATGCCGTATAGCTTGCTGATCAGCTTCAGCGCTATATCCGCCCGGCCTGTCTTGCCTTTGGGTTGCACTTTTTGCGCTTCGACAAACTTACGGCGTGCATGAGCCCAGCACCCTAAACGCTCGACTCCGTCCTGCGCGCCAAGCGCGTTGTAACCGGCGTAATCATCGCTCATGAGATAGCCGCAGTAGCCATCGAGCAGGCGCGTTGTAACCTCCTGCGAGCGGCTGGTGGAGTAGTCAAAAAGGATCACTGGTTTGTCTGGCGGGCCGCCGGTTTGCACCCACATCCAGGACTGACTGCTTGGCTCCCGGTCAGGCTCTTTCAACACCTGCACGCGTGTTTCATCGCAGTGGATGACCCGACTGGCCAAGAGGCTGTCGCGCATTAAATTCAGCAAAGGCTGAAAGTGCTCACCGCATTGGATAACCCAGCGAGCCAGGGTCTGACGTGGAATATCGATGCCATGGCGGCCCAGTACTTTTTCAAAGCGGTGGAGCGGCAAACCGTCCACGTATTTGGTGGTCAGCAGCATCGCCAGAACACTTGGGCTAGCCATGCTTTTTTCAATCAGTTGAGCCGGCTTGTCCGCAGTGACCGGGGCCGTCTCGCAGTCGCGGCAACCGTAAACTTTACGAACGTGTTTGATCACTCTGATCTGCATCGGTACGATTTCAAGCTGCTCGCTGACTTCCTCGCCAATGACGTGTTTGCGGCAGCCGCAGGCACACGTCAGTTCATGCTCGGGAAGTTCGTGGATGACTTCGATACGTGGCAGGTCGGCAGGCAGCGGCTTGCGTTTGCCGCGACGCTTGGCCGGAGCGATAACCTCTTCTTCAACGTCTTCGCCGACAGGCTCGGCGATGCTTTCCGCCTCGTTGAAAAGGGCTAGCTGAGGCGTTGCCAGATCGGTTGTCTGCTCGGACTTACGTCCGAACAGGCGCTGGCGCAGCAGCGCGTTTTCTTCTTCAAGATGAACGATGCGGCCCTTGTTAGGCTCGCGCTCAATCAGCATCTGCTCTAGCAATTGCTTGAGCAGCGCAGGGTCGTCAGGAAGGTCTTTGGGCATCGAAATCATGCCCTGGATTATACCGAATCAGGCCACGAATCGTGGCGTCAAAACCTGATGGGGACGGTTACGCCAGAGGTCAAAACCGTCGAGCATCCAGTTGAGTTCCTGGACGGTCAGGACTATCGCCTCGTCGCTGGCATCGGGCGATTTTTTAAAGCGCTCGGATTCGAGGCGCTTGAGCCATAGGCAGAAGCCATTGCGCTCCCAATATAAAATCTTCACTCGGTTGCGGGGCTTGTTGAGGAAGACGAAAAGCACGGGGTCAAAAACCGCGACCTTAATGTCCAACTCGACCAGCGCAGCCAAGCCGTCGGTGGACTTTCGGAAGTCGACGGGTTTGGGATACAGATATACTTTTTCGACTTTTGCATCGGGTCGCATCATGGCGAACGAGCTTCAGAAAGAATCGGGAGCACAGCATCCGGGATCAGCTAAGCGCTTTGAATGTTGGGTTCATGGAGCGCTTACGTTTCAACGATATGGCAGTGGTGTATCAGCCGATCCAGCAGAGCCGTAGTCATTTTGGCGTCGCCAAACACACTCGACCATTCCGAGAAGCTCAGGTTGGTGGTGATGACCACGCTGGTGTGTTCGTACAGTTTGGACAGCAGGTGAAATAACAGGGCGCCACCGCTTTGACTGAAGGGCAAATATCCGAGTTCATCCAGTATCACCAGGTCTGTGCGCAGCAGTGCCTGGGCGATTCGCCCTGCCTTGCCATCGTACTTCTCACGTTCCAGAAGATTCACCAGATCCACCGTGGAAAAGAAGCGCACGCGTTTGTTGTGGGCCGTGATTCCGGATACAGCCAAGGCACTGGCCAGGTGTGTTTTCCCGGTTCCAGGGCCGCCGATGAACACGATATTCTGCGCGGTTTCAGTGAACGCCAAGCTTGATAGATCGCTGACCAGCCGCGCATCAGCGCTGGAAGCGCTGAAGTCAAAGCCAGCTAAGTCACGGTGCATGGGGAGTTTTGCCATGTTCATCTGATGATTCACCGAGCGCACCGCACGATCCGCATGTTCCTGCCGAAGCAGATGTTCCAGCAGCCATTTCGATGAAGCCGTCGACGCTGTTCCTTGAGAGATCAGTTCTTCCCAAGCACTGGCCATGCCGTGCAGGCGCAGTTCTTTGAGTTCAGTCATCAGGTCACGCATTGCGATTCTCCTCATCGGTCGTACGGAGCCGGTCGTAGCGCGCCGTATTGGCAACAGGCGCGACCTTGAGTTGCAGGCTGGTTTCTACACAGGGAGGTGGTGCGGTGGAGGTCAGGCGGGCAAGGACATTGAGGATGTGATCTGCGCTCAGACTTCCCGATTCAAGTACCAGCTCCACCGCCACCAGCACAGGTTCGAGACCCGCAATTGGCACAGCAGCCAGTACCTGCATCATGATTCGATCACCGTTGGTGTGACGCCTCAGTCCGCGTTTGAGAAGCTGTAACGGTTTTGGCAGATCCGCAAATGGAGCGCCATTGCGTAGTGCACCAGGCTTGCGTTCGATGAGTGGGATGTAGTGCTGCCAGTCAAAACTGACCTGATCTCGATCAAAGACGCGCTCATGGCTGGCGATCACCGTTTCGTCGGCAATGACCACGACCCGCGAAGGGTACAAACGGCTGCTGACCCACTGACCAACACGCTCGCAAGGCACCGAATAACGATTGCGCGCCACGCTGATCAGGCAGGTGCTAGAGACACGGACGGTGCGTTCCACGTAGCCATCAAAGGCCGTCGGCATCGGCGTCATTTCAGCCTGCTCCAGCTCCAGGACTTCTGCCACCGTCAAACCGTTGTACTGCGGATGTACAAGTTCGGCCCAGAACGTACGACAGCGTTGGCCGAGCCAGACGTTCAGCTCCTCGAAGGTATGGAACATGCAGTTTTGAGCATCGAGCCAGATTCGTCTCTGGCTGTCCTGCACGTTCTTTTCGACGATGCCTTTCTCCCAGCCAGAGGCCACGTTGCAGAAGTCCGGATCGAACAGATAGTGCGCGCACATCACGGAAAACCGGGCGTTGACCGTGCGGCCTTTGCCTTTGTTGACCTTGTCGACAGCCGTTTTCATGTTGTCGTAGATGCCGCGACGTGGCACGCCACCCAACGCTCCAAACGAACGGGTATGGGCATCAAACAGCATCTCGTGGCCTTGGCTGGGGTACGCAACCAACCAGAATGCGCGACTGGCGCACAGCTTCATGTGGGAGACCTGGATACGTCGAAACAGGCCACCGATCAGCAGACTCTCTTCGCTCCAGTCAAATTGAAACGCCTCGCCGAGCGCAAAAGTCAGCGGTACAAAAGCGCGTAAAGACTTGCCTTGCTCACCTCGCCAAGAGCGTACAAACGCCGTGAGCTGGCAGTAGCCGCCGTCGTAACCCTGGGCCTTGATCTGCTCGAAAAGCGCTTTGGCGCTCCTGCGGTTGTGTTTTGGCCGGAACGAATCGGCCTTGAGCGCCTGTTCCAGCGTCTCGTGGAAAGGGCCGAGTTTGTTGAAGGTTGCGCACCGTTGGTACGCCGGTTGAGTGGCTTCGGGCGCTCTGACTGTTTCTAGTAAGCCGGTACGCTTGGCTATCTGATGCAGCGAGAGCTTGTCGCGGAAGTACATCCGCCGGATTTTCCCCAACATTTCCATGCTGATCACCCTGTGTTCTCCTGCTCAAAAAGTGAGCAGAAGCAGTTGAACACCTGGGTCAGTTTTCAGTCGGTAGAACAGCCTCTACTGGGTCAGTTTTCGGTTAGCGGCAACAGGGGATCTATGCTTATCTTAGAATTTGCGGTGAATAGTTCCACGGCAGCAAGGCCTTGAAGTCTTCTACGCTTGAGGCTTGCGGCAGATGCTCTAGTGCGTGGCGCAGCCACGCATAGGGCTCTTGACCGTTGGCTTTCGTCGTCTCGACCAAACTGTAAAGTTGAGCGCTGGCCATCGCGCCTTTGGGTGTGTCGCTGAACAGACACTTCTTGCGTCCGATAACGAAGGATCTGATCGCACGCACTGCCGCATTGTTGCCGATCGACAAGTAACCGGCTTCGGTGTAGCGCACCAACTTGATCCAGTTGCTGGCAGGTGCTGGCTTTGCCCAGTGCATTCTGCGCCGTCACTTGTGGCTGGGTTTTCTCCAGCCATGTGTGTAACTGCGCCAACACCGGCAGGCTGTTTTGCCGTCGGCTTTCGTGGAGATGTTCATCGCCGACTTCTTTTAAATCTCGCTCGATACCGTACAGCTTGTTGATCAGGTTCAGGGCGATATCCGCCCGCCCGGTTTTGCCTTTAGGATGCACCTTTTGCGCTTCGACGAACTTACGTCGAACGTGTGCCCAACGGCCCATACGTTCGACACCAGGCCGCACACCCTGCGCGTTGTAACCGGCGTAATCATCGGTCATCAGGTAGCCGCGATAACCTGCGAGCAAGCGGGACGGAACCTCCTGCGCTCGGCTGGTCGAGTAGTCAAAAAAGATCACCGGCTGATTCGGCGGCCCGCCGGTTTGCACCCACATCCGGTGCCGACTCACAATCGCGGCAGCCATAGACCTTGCGCACATGCTTGATGACGCGGATTTGTATCGGAACGATTTCAAGCTGTTCGCTGACCTCCTCGCCGATGCCGTGTTTACGGCAGCCGCAGGCACACGTCAGCTCATGTTCGGGAAGTTCATGGATGACTTCGATTCGGGGCAGGTCGGCGGGCAGCAACTTAGGTTTGCCGCGACGTTTGCTCGGCACGACAATTTCTTCTTCGCAGGCTATCATCGATAGGCTCTGCAACGCTCTCTGCTTCATTCAAGAGCGCTAGTTGCGGCATTACCGGATCAGTCGTTTGCTCGGACTTACGCCTGAACAATCTCTGGCGCAACAGCGCGTTCTCTTCTTCAAGATGAATAATCTTGCCTTTGTCAGACGCGCGCTCACTGATCATTTGCTCAAGCAATTGCCTGAAACAGGATCATCAGGAAGGTCTTTGAGCATGGAAATCATGCCGCGGGCGAGATATCGAAGCGTCAAAACTTGAAGCGGACGGTTGGGCTACAAATCAAAGCCGTCCAATAACCAGTTCAGTTCCTGGACGGCCAGGACAATGACCTCGCCGGTGGCTTCGGGCGATGTTTTGAATCGCTCGGACTCCAGGCGCTTGAGCCAAAGGCAGGAGCCGTTGCGTTCCCAATACAAAATCTTCACGCGGTTTCGGGACTTGTTGAGGAAAACGAAAAGCACAGGGTCGAACACGGCGACCTTGATATCCAATTCGGCTAGCGCGGCCAGGCCATCAATGGACTTTCGGAAGTCCACGGGCTTGGAGTAGAGATAGACTTTTTCGACTTTTGCGTCGGGCACCATGAGTTGCTGGCTCCAGAGGGAATCGGGAGCACAGCATCCGGGATCATCTGGCCGCTTCGAATGTGGGGTTCGTTGAGCGGTTACGATTGTTTTCCACGAAAGGTTTGTCCTCCGTGTTCGGGCTGGTCCTGAATCTACAAGGATCAACAAAAACTGCAAGCACAGGGAATGCGATAGTTACCATTAACGGTACTCCGGTGGCAACAATACCTGTCGCCCAGCTTGGAACCGGATTGGTGAAACTAGATATACAGCTGCAGACCATTGCCCCTGCGGACACCTACACCATCAACCCCGCTGACATCTGCGGCGACATGGGATTTGCGTCGGCGGTGTTTGAGTTGCAAACGGTAGAGTCATGACGCAGGATCTAGCAAAATAGCCGATGTCGCAGACGGCAACCGATGATGGTTGCCGTCCACCCTAATTCAGGGCTCAGTCCCGAATGAGCGGGTGACTATGATCGCGGACATCCCTTAGTGTATTGTTTGGCTCCACTGGAAAACTCATAAATCATGCAAGTTACGATTTCGCCCGACTCAAGCTCAGTCTGCCAAACACTCACCCCTCCACCAGATTCAGCGCGAATCCTCCCGGAGGAATAAGGTTGATTATCAAGCTTGAAGGTCCTGTATTGATTGTCTTCTAGAGACGAAACGTCTAAATCTAAGCCTGTCTCCTTACCATCCTTCGTTGTGAATGTGACCTTGGCTGCCCCTTTGTTTTTGCGTACGTGTGTTGCAAACAGAACGCTAACAGAACGTAGGACTGCGTCGCTTTTCAGGTGCTGTGTGTCGAAGCGTAAAATTATTGGATCGGCTGTCGACAATTGCGCGCTGGGTGTAATTTTTGCTGGAATGACTGGTTGTTGCTCGGCCCCAATGAAATATCTGGATATTAAAAGCGAGCTAGTAACGTACGTTGAAAAGAGGAATAGGATGGCTAGCATTCCTGCGTTTAAATATCGGATTACGACGTATTTTTTGTTTTGGTCGTTTCCTATTGAATATGCGAATAAAAGTGCCGGTATGAGTAGATACCTACCTTGCACCCCCTGGATTAGCGTAGCTGGATGTTGTAATGCGTTCCACTGTATTAGAAGCGCTACAAAGGTTAATCCAATAGATGCAATGCCACACGCAATCAAAAGCGCTATGTAAATGCCTACGTTCTTTACCCTGGCTGTCAGAATGGATAGCGCGAGAATTATAATTATCAGGGTATATATAGTTTCGTATATTGTTAATGAAAACTTGGTATCAAGCCAACCTAGAATACCCACAAAGGATTGCAAATAAAACGTTCGGAGCGTGTCATCCATAATTGTGTGGAATATTACTCGGGCGAGCGCTATAGGGTCCTTTATGTAGTAGGCAGCTATTGTAGCCGCAGATGGCGCTCCCTGGAACGTAATGTTGGTAGTTAGCTTTATCGAAACTAACATCCAAGATATCACGAATACCAAACAAGCCAAGCTTGCCGCAAGAGCTTTTCTATCTCGTGTATAGAAGTAAGATGCAAATATTAAAGCGAAAAGTGGCAATGCATGCGCTCGACTTGACGTTACTATTAATACGCAAAATATCAAAGTGTAGCTTAAATATTTCTTTGATCTCTGTCGGTCTATTGTTATTCGTGAAAAACACGAAATGGCAAGTATAAATATTGCTGTGGATATTCCATCTATTGTCGCTGTGGAAAATTGAAATAGGCTCATTGGCAGCACCAAAAGCGCTACAGCTATGATTGGTGGGCGATGAATTAAAAATGCCCATGCCAGCACTAATGCTGTGCTGACAAGCACGAAGAACCTTGCCATTCTATAGGATGTATCGACAGTGAACCCGAATGCCTCTCCAGCGGCTAACCCTATCGCCTGCGGCGTATAAATCAAGGGGAAGTAATATCCTGTTCCTGACGGAGCGTCGAATTCTTTATGTCCAGTCCATCGCAAATTGTTAGCCTCATCTATCTCCACTTGTGACATTTTGGTATCAGGTCTGGAAATAAATTTGCTGTAAGCTTGCAAGTAGGCACGCAGGCCTGAATCAATCATCCCCCCCGAGGAGCTACCCTCGGGTGTTTCGAGCATTAATTGCCCTTTGCCAAGCAGGTAAATTCTTTCCAGATGCGCTCCCTCGTCGGGCGACTGAAGAGGGGGTATTAGCATTGATAAAATAAAACACGTTATGAAGAGTGCGGCGGTTAGCGGTGCCCATGGCACGTGCCGCTTCATCGTGGTTTGAGGTGAACCCGTCATGGTTATTGTATTCTCCATCATGATCTAAACGTCCTTAAGCTTTTACAGTAACTACAATGCCCACAATTATAAGCGCGACGCCAACCATATATTGTGGCTGAAAGCGTTCGCCGAAAACGAAATGGCTACCAATCGGGACTATTACAAATGCCAAAGCCATGAGGGGATATATCTTTCCAAGGTCCGCTCGCTGCAATACGTAGACCCATAGAATAGTTGTCAGTCCATATAGTGCGAACGCAGAGAAAAGAACTGTCAGAGTTTGCATATCAAACCATGATCCCGACTTACTAAGAGATGATGAACTCATCTTGAATAAGATCTGGCCGGCGGCAATTCCAATTACACAGACTATAGCTAACAGATAAGTCACTTCAAGCTCCTTTTCTTGTGAAATGGTCGTTTAGGTATTGATGCAATATCATATCCGATAAATGCAAGCAATAACTGTACTCCGAGTATAAGAGGGAGCGATGAAATCATTACCTTACCTGCTGTAGCTGGCGTTCCTTGCTGTATGGATTCAATCCATCCAGAGATGCCGTACGAAAGGCCAAACAATATCAATAGAAGGCCGATAGGTAGCTCAAGCGAAGCCAGCGACATATCGCGTAAGTAATAGTTGTAGAAAATTCTCTTGCCAAAGTTTCTAACGTGTTTTACGAAGAACTCACCCACTATCTTTGAGATTTTGAGGTTTGATTCCTCGTCCTCGTATTTTGCTTCCATTGGCATATCTACGACTACTGCACGGACAGTATTTAATCTGAATAGTATGTCAGTCTCGAAAAAGTACCGCTTACTGATTTTTTCAAATGGAAGATGTTTGGCTACGTCGGCATGTATAGCGGTATAGCCATTGGTTGGGTCGAATAAATCCCAGTAGCCAGACGACATTTTTGTCATGAAAGAAAGCACAGCATTGCCAAAGAGTCGAATTCTTGGCATCGCTCGGACGCTTTCCAAATCGAAAAATCGGTTACCCTTCGTGTAGTCAGCGTTACCTGAGATGATTGGCTCAACGAAATATGGAATTAGACTAGGGTCCATTTGCCCATCACCGTCCACTTTGACGATGATATCAACGCCTTCTTCAATGGCAGCTCTGTAACCAGACATAACTGCACCACCCACACCCTGGTTTACCTCATGGCGAATTATTCTGACGCGAGGATCATCACAGTGCGCCTCCACAAAGTCTCCTGATTGCTCAGGACATAGATCATCTACGACGTAGATTCTTTCTACCTCATTTCCTATCCCGGAAATCACTTCAAGTATGTGTTTCTTGACCCTGTAGCTAGGGATGACAACCGCGATGCGTTTATCGGCTTCCATTAAATAAGTCTCGCTTAGTTGGTAGAGCGGGTGCTGGTTAGCAAGGTCGATGGAGAGCCCTTCGAATTCCGTTTGCTGGTCATAACCGCTCCATAAAATGCTCAATTTCGTAGGGTGAACACGTTGGGGCGGAGGGCAATGATCGCTTTTTTTTTACCAAAAGTCCCGTATCAGATACTTATGGCTATTGGGCCGAACGTGTGTGATGGCGGTTAGGAGCTGCCTCGCTCGGTTGGGCGGTTTCATTGTGAATTTACGACTATCTTCGTGAATCGCGGTTGCGCACTGTTTGGGCATCGTTGCAGTGAGTGTCAGGCGCATTTAGCGAGCGGTACAGATTCCCGCTTGCATGAGGTGCTAGGAACCGTGAGTTAACACTCTGTTACTCACCCATTTTTGACACCCTCCACCCATCGCCTAACGTAGAAAAGCAGCTTCGGAAAAGCTGCTTTTCTCTTACCGATGTCATGGAGCGTCACCAATGCAAAACCTCTACATTTCCTCCCTCATCTTCGCCTTCCTCACCAGCCTCTCCGTCGCCACCACCGCTGCGCCGCCCATCAAGCCGGAACCCCCAACCCCGATCTCCACCCAAATGACCAAGACCGAGCAATCCACCAAGGTCAACCTCAACGCCGCCGACGCCGAAACCCTGCGTCGCGATCTCTTCGGTATCGGCGCTTCCAAGGCGAAGGCAATCATCGCCTATCGCGAAAGCAACGGCCCGTTCACGGCGGTGGATGAGTTACTGGAAGTGAAAGGCATCGGCAAGGCATTGCTGGAAAAGAATCGCGACAGGCTGGTTATTAATTGAGGATCTGAAAACAGCGCGGAGGGCCGGTCATACACCGGCCTTTCCTTTAACTAACGGACCTTGCGAATTCCTCACTGACGCAGCATTGGCACGAAACGTGATTACCTCTTCCTCAGTGATTGTTCAACAATCTCGAGGTAACAATGCCACTCACTTTATCTTTAGCCGACCAAATCGCCCTGGAACTACGCGCCGACATCATCGGCGGCCGGCTGTTACCTGGCATGCCGCTGATCGAGGCCGACCTGGTCAAAGCCTACAACGCCTCACGCAATACCATCCGCGAGGCGCTGCATCGTCTCGGCCAGGAGGGCCTTACCCGCTATGTCCGCAATAAGGGCGTGATGGTACGGCGATTGGAGCGAGCAGAAGTGCGCGACCTCTTCGTCGTCCGTCGCACCCTGGAATTGCAGGCCATAGCCCAAAGCGGCCCGCTGACGGAAGCTCAATCGAGGCTTATGCAAAACGCCATCGACGCCACCACCCTGGCCCGGGAGCGCGAAGATTGGCGAGCCGTGGCCACCCACAGTCTGATGTTTCACCAACAGATCGTCGCGTTGATGGGCAGCTCGTTGTTCGACGAGTTCTTCGCCCAGGTGATTGCCCAGTTGCGCCTGGCGTTCTGCGCCGCGCCTGACGAGCAACGTTTCCAATCACCCTGGCTGGAGCGTGACCATGAGATATACACATTGCTAACCCGCAACCAAACCCAGGCCGCCAGCGAGGCGATGAGTCTGTACCTGGATGACTCGGAACACCTTTCTCTCGCTTTGTTTGATCAACCTTGATGGAGGATTGCCCCATGTACAAAGATTATCCGGCCGCTTACCAGGTCAGCAAAGGTTCGGCGCTGCAGGTGGATACGGCATTCTATGAGCGTATTCGCGATCAGAAAACCCAGCGCAGGTTGATCGAACAGTTCGAGGTGCCGATCCGCACGGGGAGGGCGTGGAAGGTGCCCGCCGGGCATGTGTTTCGTGTGACTACGCCTGTTGGCCCACAGGTGGGCGACTTCAACGTGTGGAACGTCAATGACCCGCGCGAGCGTTTGTGGGCTGCGCGCACGAGGCAATTGCAAGGCGCCCATGTCAGCACCCATGATCGGTTGTGGTCGAACCTGCCTTTTCTACGGCCCTTGGTCACGATCACCGATGACAGCCTAGCCAGCTACGGCATTGATGAGCACGGTGGGCGTTTGCATGATTTGTTGGGCACGCGGTGCGACCCCTATGTGAACCGTATGCTGACGGGGGAGGACTTTCATCACCATTGCCACTCGAACCTGACCCGTGCGGTATTGCCCCATGGGCTGACGGAGTTCGATGTGCATGACGTGTTGAATATTTTCCAGTGCACCGGGCTCAATCACGATGACATGTACTTTATGAAGGCCTGTCCGGCGCAGAAGGGCGATTACCTGGAGTTCTTTGCCGAGATTGATTTGCTGTGTGCGTTGTCGACGTGCCCAGGCGGGGATTTGTCGTTGCCGATGTGGGGGCCGGAGGCGCAGGACCCGTTGACGGTGTGTCGGCCGTTGGGGGTTGAGATCTATAGGCTGGAGGATGAGTTGCTCAGTGGCTGGAGCCAACCGGAGCGTGCGGCCTATAAGGGGCAACATGGGTTGCATATTGCCAAGGCGGATTGGGAGTAGGGGGGGGCTGCTTCGCAGCCCAGCGGGAGCAAGCTCCCTCACCACGGGGTTACGAGCGGTTTATCTGTCTTGGGCATCCTTGGCATCCGCCTGCGCATTGCGCTCGGCCACGCGTTTGCGTTGTTCGTCGGTGAGTTCGACTTTGTTGGCGCTGTCGCGCAGCATCATCAGCCCTCCGACGATCGACCCGATCGCGACTACCATAATCAACCACGCATACCACGGCATAAGGCTCTCCTTGAGGCAGATGTCCGTGAGAAAGCTTCCCACGGTAATGACTGCTTTGAGTCACGGGCTTTCTGAGTAGTTCAGTGTAGGCCCGTTCTGCCTCATAGGCGCTACTGTCCGGTCAACATTGCATCCGCCGGCGCATCGATGCGGTCTTGTGCGGTCATCTGGAAGTAGATAAAGCCCACTGCCATAAAGCCCAGGAAGATCAGCCCGATCAAGGCATTGAACCAGGCCATCGCCACCAGGCATACCACCGCTAGCGCCAGCGCAATACCCGGCACGATGGGGTAGCCCGGCGCGCGGAAGGTGCGTTCCAGTAGTGGTTCGGTCTTACGCAGTTTGAACAGGCTGAGCATGCTCATGATGTACATGACGATGGCGCCGAACACCGCCATGGTGATCATCGCGGCGGTCAGGGTCATGCCGCCCAGGTTGATCAGGCCGTCGCTGTAGATGGCGGCGATGCCCACCACGCCGCCGGCGAGGATGGCCCGGTGCGGCGTCTGGAAGCGTGAGAGTTTGGCCAGGAAGGACGGCAGGTAACCGGCACGGGCCAGGGCGAAGAACTGGCGCGAGTAGCCGAGGATGATGCCGTGGAAGCTCGCCACCAGCCCGAACAGGCCAATCCATACCAGCATGTGCAACCACCCGGAGCTGTCGCCCACCACGGTCTTCATCGCCTGGGGCAGTGGGTCGTTGATGTTCGACAGGGTGCGCCAGTCGCCTACGCCACCGGCGAAGAACATCACGCCCATGGCCAGGATCACCAGGGTGAGGATGCCGCTGATGTAGGCTTTTGGAATCGTGCGTTTGGGGTCCTTGGCTTCTTCGGCGGCCATGGCGGCGCCTTCGATGGCGAGGAAGAACCAGATGGCGAAGGGGATGGCGGCGAACATCCCGGCAATCGCCGGGGCGCCGAAGGTGTCAGAACCGGCCCAGCCGTTGAGGGCGAAGTGGCTGAAGCTGAAGGCCGGGGCGACTACGCCCATGAACACCAGCAGTTCGGCGACGGCGAGCACGCAGACTACCAACTCAAAGGTGGCGGCGAGTTTCACCCCGAGGATGTTCAGGCCCATGAACACGACGTAGGCGCCAACGGCGGCGTGCTTGGGGTCGAGTGCCGGGAACTGCACGTTCAGGTACGCGCCAATGGCCAAGGCAATCGCGGGCGGGGCGAAGACGAATTCGATCAAGGTGGCCAGGCCGGCAATCAAGCCGCCTTTTTCACCAAAGGCGCGACGGCTGTAGGCAAAGGGGCCTCCGGCATGGGGAATCGCGGTGGTCAGCTCGGTGAAGCTGAAGATAAAGCAGGTGTACATCGCGGCGACCAGCAGCGAGGTCACCAGAAAGCCCAAGGTTCCGGCGACGCCCCAGCCATAGCTCCAGCCGAAATATTCGCCGGAGATCACCAGCCCCACGGCGATGCCCCAGAGATGCAAGGTGCCCAAGGTGGGCTTGAGTTGTGTGTTCATTGTGCTGCGCTCCCTGAACCGTTTGGAATGATTCAAGGTGTTGCAGTGGCTATGCCAAGCCTCAGAACTGTGTCGTAAAGCAGTGCCTATGTCGCCGGGGGGACGGTTTGGCGTTTGAATGTGGCATGCGTTGCACCACATAAGTGCGGTGGTGACTTGGCGGGCGCTTTCGCGGGCAAGCCCGCTCCCACACTTGACCGAGTGTTAACTGAAAAGAACGCAGTTGAATGTGGGAGCCGGGCTTGCCCGCGATGAGCATAGGTATCTACACAACTCTGTAGCGCTCAACGGTAACCACGATGCGAAGCGAGCCGCTCTTGATCTTGATCTGCTTGTGATCTTGATCTTAAGCGCCCCGTTAAACCACGCTGGCCGGAATTCGACAGGGATTTCGGGGGTAAACCGGCAGGGATGCCGGTTTAGCCGCCCCGCGCCATGGATGGCGCGTGGCGGCGGCCCCCCAAATCCC